>WNGG01004146.1_pt1 | contig 30551 bp, 20 predicted proteins | sample 5400661 | NCBI WGS metagenome assembly WNGG01 (sample SAMN13153372, study PRJNA577476) | soil metagenome | isolation source: 100 cm soil or saprolite under Garry oak tree replicate 1 | place: USA:California | collected 2016-06-15
AGGCGTCGCCCCAGTCGATGGAGTACGCCCAGGGCCCGTCGTTCACGCCCGGGTCGCTGAAGGTGGCGTTGAGGGTATAGGCGGCACCCAGGTTGACGGCCTGATCGGGTCCGGCAGTCACTAGGGGCGCGGCATTCGCGACGGTCACCGTGTAGGTGCCGTTGTCAGCGTAGGCATGGCTCGGGTTGGCGCCGGTCGCGCTGGTCCCGTCGCCCAAGCTCCAGGCGTAGGTGAGTGCGTCACCGTCCGGGTCCGATGAGCCGGCGCCGTCGAAGCTCACGGCCGCTGCTTCGGTGCCGGAGTACGGTCCGCCCGCCACGGCCGTGGGCGCATGGTTCGTCGGCGCAACGGTTACGACGAGCAGCCCGGCGCCCGGGGCGCCGTCCTTGTCCGTCACCGTAACGCGCACGGTGTCGGTGCCGGGCGCGCTGTACGTGTGCGTGGCGGCGATCGGAGTCGATTGACTTGTGGTGCTGCCGGTCGCGGCGGCGGAGCTATCGCCCCAGGCGATCGAGTACGCCCACGGGGCGTCGTTCACCCCGGGATCGGTGAACGCGACGCTGAGGGAGAAGGCCGCGCCCACCGTAGCGGTCTGATTGCTTCCGGCATTCACAGTCGGGGCGGCATTGGCGATGGTCGCCGTCGTCGTGACTGCCGCGCTCCCGGCCCCGCGCGCGTCGGTGACGGTCAGCGTCACTGTGTAGGCGCCGTTGTCCGCGTAGGCATGGCTCGGCCGCACGCCGGTCCCCGTGCTCCCGTCACCGAAACTCCAAGCGTAGGTCAGGGCGTCCCCGTCCGGGTCCGATGAGCCGCTGGCGTCGAAGCTCACGGCGGCCGCTTCGCTGCCGGAGTAGGGTCCCCCCGCCGACGCCGTCGGTGGATGATTCACGGCGTTCGGGGAATCATGACATGTGGCGCTTCCCGCGTCGGTGAAGGTCTTGCCGGCGATGGGGAGGAACTTCCAGTCGTAGCCGGTGGAGTTCAGGGTCAGCTTCAGGACGCCGTAAGTCACGTCGTTGCGCACCTGGGAGTTCGGCGCGGGCGTCGAGAACGTGAACAGGCCCGCGCCGCCCATGCCCACGACGAATTCGCGGATCCCGTAGACCGAGTCGGCCAGGCCGGCTGGGGTCTGCGGCGCGAACCGCTCGTAGTCGTGATCATGGCCGTTCAAGACGAGGTCCGCTGCCCCGTCGTACAGGGCCTGCCACAAGGCCCGCACGGAAGTGTCTTCCAGGGTGCCGGAGCTGAACAGCGGATGATGGAAGTAGGCGAGCGTGCAGCGGACTGGGTGCGTTGCGAGATCGGCGCGCAGCCACTGCTCTTGGGCCGAGCCCGCGGCGTCGGCGATGTTGCTGTTCAGGGCGATGATGTGCCAGTCCCCGAGGTCGTAGCTGTAGTAACCCTTGGCCGGATCGCCCGCCGCCGCGCCGAAGTACGCGAAGTAGGGCGTGGCCCCTTGGGTGCTGTACTCGTGGTTGCCGGGCACCGGCCGGGTGCGGGCTTTCTGGCGGCCCCAGGTCGGGCCGTAGCAGTTGGCATAGTCGGCGGTCGAGCCGCTGGGGTAGGCGTTGTCACCCACCGTGAACACCGTGCCCGGTATGGTGTCGAGCAGGTTCGCCGTGAGCGAGTCCCCGGTCTTGGCGCAGTCGGCGATGTCGCCCGCGCCCGCGAAGACGACCGGCGGATTGGTGGCGACGAGCTGGACCGCCACAGTGTCCCAGCCGGTGATTCCCGGCGCATTGGTGACGCCGATGCGGACGCTGTCCAGGCCGAGCGCCGAATACACGTGACTCGCGGTGATCGGCGCGGACTGGATCGCCGCGTTGCCGGTGGTGGCCGGCGAGCCGTCGCCCCAGGTGATGGAGTACGACCACGGGGCGTCGTTCGGGCCGGGATCAGTGAACGTGACCGAAAGCCTGACGGAGTCCCCCGGATGGGCTAAAAGGTCCTGGCCTGCGTTGACCAGCGGCATCACCGGTCCGGTCGCCGGGCTGCGGTGACAGGTGCCATTCCCGGCGTCGCTGGCGGTACCGGAGACCGCGATGAACTGCCACGCGTACGAGCCGTCCGCCAGCGTGAGCTTCAGCACGCCGTACACGGCGACGAGGTTCACTTCGCTGTTCGGGATTCTGAGGGTGTTGGTGCCGTCCAGGCCGTCGCCGCCCGTGCCCACGATGATCTCGCGGATTCCGTTGACGGGGTCCGCCACGCCAGCTGACGTTTGCGGGGCGAACCGCTCGTAGTCGCGCATGTGCGCGTTGACGATCAGGTCTGCTTTGGCCGCGTACAAGTCGTCCCAGAACGCTTTCACCGTGCTGGTCGGGGAGAACGTGCTCGTCGTGGTCGAGTAGAAGCGGGGGGCGTGGAACAGCGCCACGACGCACTTCTGAGCGGTCGCGGCCAGATCAGCCTTGAGCCACGTCTCCTGGGCCGAGCCGACGCCCGTCGGGACGTAGGTATTGTTGCTGTTCAGCACGACGACGTGCCAGGCACCGAGGTCGTAGCTGTAGTAGCCCTTGGTGGGATCGCCGGCTTGCGCCCCCCAATACCCGAAATACCCGACGGCCGTAGCGCTCGAGTCGTAATCGCGGTGGCCGGGCACGGGGTAGGTGCGGGCCTTGTGCCGCCCCCAGCTCGGCGCGAAGCAGTTCTGGTAGACGGTGGCGGTGCCGCCGGGGTAGGCGCCGTCGCCGACCACGAACACGTTGCCCGGGATGGTGTCGAGGATCGAGGCGGTGGCCTCGTCGTTAGTCCGGTCGCAGCGTGCGACGTTGCCGGCCCCCACCAGCGTTACCGTCGGTAGCGGAGTGACGGACGCCTGCAGAGTCGTGGGGGGGGATGCTTGCTGGGCCATCCGGGGCTCGGTGGCCTCGCGGCAGGTCGCGAACAAAGCGCCCACGGCCAGAATGGCCAGGACGGCGCGCGGCGCGGGGCGGAGCGGGCTCATGGACGGACGCTTGGCTGCAGGGTCGCCTACGGGCTGAAGGTGCCTGACCCAGGCGCACGTTGCGTGCGCGCAACGGTGACGCTAACGGCCTTTGTGCTAGGGTGTTTCGGAGTGTCGTCGTGAGGATCAGCGGGGCGGTTGTGGCATCCCGCTTACAGCTACGCGGTGGCGATGTTACGACGCGGGGCGAGGGGGAGTGAGGCGGGATCGGCCTCGGCGAGCAGGCGCCGCGCCTCCGGCAGCTCCGGGGGATCGGCGAAGCGGCGGCGGCCGAGCAGCGTCGCCACGATGACCCACACTGTCCGCCCCACGATGCGGGCATCGTAGGCGAGCGACGCCCGCCGTACGTACACCGCGTCGAGGGCGAGCTTCAGGGGCAGGAGCCGCGCGACGTATGCCGCTTCGGGGTCGCTGCCCTGCAGCAGCGCCGCCCCGTGCGTCGAGCTGTAGATGCTTCCCGGACTGGCGAGACCGGGGGGCACTGCCAGCGTTTCCATTCCGAGCGCCGTGTAATACCCACTCACGATGGCCGGATCCTCGGGCCGCGGACCGACGATGGCCATCTCACCGCGCAGCACGTTGAGGAGCTGCGGCAGCTCGTCGATCTTGAGGCGGCGCAGCCACGCTCCGAGCGGAAATACCCGCGGATCCTCGGTGCCGGTGATGACGCTCGCGTCCGAGCGGCGCCGGGCGTGCATCGTGCGCAGTTTGTACATGATGAACGGCCGCCCACCGCGCCCCACCCGCTCGGCGCGGTACGTCACGGCGCCCGGGCTGGCGAGGCGGATTCCCACGGCGGCGAGGGCGAGCAGGGGGGCGGTCGCAACCAATGCGATCGCGGCGCACACGACGTCAACGAGGCGTCTGACCATCGCGGACCGCGCGGCGGACGGTCATGAACACCTCCGCCGCATCGAGACACTGCTGGTTTCCCCAGGCCCGCGCGCGGTGGCGCAACGCCTCGAGCGAGCGGGGGTGGGGATACGGACGCAGCTCGCTCTCATAGCATGCCATCGCGGCGAGCTTCTGGTCGAGCGTCGCGGAGATGTCCACCCAGGTGTCCGGGGTGAACGTGCGCGGAAACGCCCACTCGGTGCTGCTGGCCGTGTCGAAGGCGTAGACTGCTTCAATGCATTGCTCGGTGGGACGGGTCGCCACCAGAGTCGCCTTGAAAAGGATCTCGTGGTCGCGGTTGATGTCGCCGCCGTACTGGCAGTACACGACGCGCGGCTCGACTTCACGGACGACGCGCTCGAGCGGCGTGATGAGCTCGGTGAGCGTGACGGTGTCGAGGCGCTGGTCGGGAAACCCCAGCGGACGGACGTCACTGACGCCGAGCGCGGCCGCTGCCCGGCGCATGTGCTCGCTCTGGCCCACGCCCCCCGGCCCGTAGCGGAGCGACTCGCCTTCGCAGGCGACGACCGCGGTGACCCGATCCCCGGCCTTCACGTGCAGGGCCACCGTGCCGCCGCAGCCGAGGATCTCGTCGTCGGGGTGGGCGGCGATGACGAGGATGCGGCTAGCCATCGACGATCCCGACGGGTGGGCGCGGCTCGGGTCGGGCGCGCGGCTCCGGGAGCGAGCCGTAGCGCTGCCGCGCCCGCTCCAGCGCCCAGGGGAATAGATAGCGAAACAGCGGCTCGCGCCGACCGCGTGCGCCGATCCGCGTGCCCAGCGACTGCAGCAGCCGCAGTCGGTGGGGGCTCAGGCGGGCCGCCTCGTCGAGCAGCCGCTCGGCCGCGTGCGCGGGAGCTTGCCACAGGCCGGGCGCGGACTCGCCGGCGCCGGGCACGTGCCGCTCGAGCCACGACCGGAAGTCGGCGAGCGATGGGGGCGACAGGAAATCGCCCCGCTCGAAGAACAGGACGGACGCCGTCTGCTTGCGCACGCCGAACGCTTCGCGCGGGACTCCCGCTGTCTCGAGGATGCGGCGACAGATCGGCCGACTGTAGCCGGCGTCGACGTCCCACGGCGCCATCTCGCGGGATCGGCTGATCCGCTGGGTCTCAGCGATCTGGCGGACCCCCAGGAAGGGCACGGGGCAGTGCAGGAACCCGACGGCCAGGCGGTATTCGCTCAACGACAGACCGGATTGATCGCCGCGCACGAGATCGTAGCCCCGGGGCGTGAACCCCCTGCCCCAGACGAGGTCGCCGTGGAAGCCGGTGAGTAGCACACGCCCGGCCAGCGCCGCTTCGGCGCCCTTGAAATACACGTCCTCGCCCTTGGCGTCCGAGGCGACGAAGGGGATCTCCGGAAGCGCCGTCACGCGCCACGCGTCGTGTGGCACGACCGAGAGCCGAATGCCCAGGGCCGCAGCGATCGCGGCGCCGCTGTCGGGCTCGCCTCTGGTGGAGCGGTCGAAGGTGATGGCGTCGCGCAGACCCGCCTCCCGCGCCAGCGCGGCGACCGTGGGGGAGTCGTACCCCGAGGATATCGTCCCCAACAGCGCGTACGGACAGCGCCGGTCGGTGGACGCCAGGTTCGCCGCCAGCCGTCGCAGGGACGACTCGAGGAACTCGCGGTACCGGGCGAAGGACGAGAAGTCGCGGGCCGGCGCGGGCTTGAGTTCGTCGCGCAGCCGCGCGCCATCCCAGACCAGATTGCCGAAGTAAGTGAGCCGTACCGAGCCGGCCGATGTCGCCAGCGCGCGCCGGTAGCGGCCCAGTCCCAGCCGGATCGAGGCAAAGTCGGCGAAGTAGCGGGGGTAGGCCGGATCGACCGCGCCGTCGACGGCGGCGAGCAGGCACGGCAGCGAATTCGAGACCCAGAGCCAGTCGCCCGCGGCGAGCGACTGCAGCCGATCCACCGTCGACGCCGCCGAGACGAAGGTCACCACGCCGTCGCGCAGCCGTGCTCCCGAGCCGAACACGAGGTCGGTGCGATCGAAGTCTCCATCGGCGAACGCCTCGTCCCAGACGGCCTCGCAAAACCAGTCGTCGGTCGTCTCGACGCCGGGACCGTGGAACACGGCGACCGGGCCGGCGCTGCGGGGGCAGCGGGCGAGCCATGCGAGCGGCGGCCAGTGCGCCATCGGAACGTACTGGAGCTTCATGGCAGTGGGGGTGCCGGTGTCGATCGGGCCGGGAGTGGCGTCGGGGGCGAGGAGACAGGAGCCACGAGATCGAACCGCGTGGCGCGGAGCGCGGGCTTCCACGCGGCGAGCGGGCGCTGCTCGAGCGCGCCGCTGTCGCGCAGCACCGACGCCAGCTGCTCACTGAGCGCGCCCGCCGCCCAGGTGAACAGGAGGTGGGGGAACCTGAACCGCGTCCAGATCAGGGCGACTGGCGTGTCGGGGGGCTCCACCCCGGTGAGCCACTGACGCACCAGGTGGTATGCGCGGAACGCTTTGAAGGCCAGCCCGTTCACGGCCTGGTGCAACCGGATGAATCCTCCTCCCCCGAACACGCCGAGCTGCCGTCGCGCAAAGGCGAAGAAGTGGCGGCGCAAAGCGCGGTTCTTGGGAAAGTTGTACGTGTCTACGATCGCTTTCTTCCGGTTCCCGAACAGCCGGCGCGGGATGCCGGCCTCCTCGAGGATGCGCCGCGGGATCGGGCGATCGTAGTCGCTGCCCAGCCGCCACGGCGCCATCTCCACCGACAGCGCGATCGCCACGAGGTCGCGCAGGCTGCGCGCGAACAGCGACGGCACGGGGACGTTGATGAACCCGCTCTTGAGGCGGATTTCGGACAGCATGAGTGCGGTGGTATCGCCACGCAAAATGTCTGCGTCCTGGTACACCCGCTCCCAGCGGTTGATGTCCCATACTTCGTCGCCCTGGAAGCCGGTGAACAGCACGCCGACGGCGCCGCTGCGCTCGATGTGGCGGGCCATGGAGCGGAGGATCGACAGGGAAGGCGCGCACCCCGGCGCGAGGAAATACAGCTCGTCCTCGGTCATGCGCGAGGCGCGCCCATCCAGATATTCGATGCGGAGCCCCAGCCGATCGGCGATCGGCGTGCCGTCGTCGATGCCGGCCTGGCGGCTCAGCCACCACGGGATGTGGGAGTTGGAGCGCCGGCTGGTGAAGCAGGCCTCGAGTCCGAGGTCCTTCACGAGCACGGTGCTCGCCGCCGAGTCGTAGCCCGCCGAGACCGTGCTGAACGGCAGCATCGGCGTGCAGCGGTACCGGCTGATGAAATTGTCGTGGAGCTGGCCCAAGGCGTCGGCGACCAGCGCCCGGTAAGTCGCGAACGAAGCGATGGAGCGAACGGGTCGCCGGGACTCGAAAGTCGGTTCACCCGATCCGATCACCAGACACTCATCATAGACCTGGAAGAACGACGCGATCTCCGGGTGGCGCACGACGAAGTCCTTGTTGTAGCCGTTCACGCCCTGACGGATGGCATAGGTCTCGGCACGGTAGTCGTGCCCCGGCTCCAGGGTCGCCCCGGTGAAAGCGAGGAGCAGCGCGAGGCTGTTGGCCACGAGGATGCGATCCCGATGCACGCAGTACACCAGCCGGTTCACGAGCGCGCTCGACGGCACGCAGTACAGGCGCCCGTCGACGAGGCGGAGGCCGCTGCCGAAGAAGTGCGGGCTCTCGTGGAACCCGCCCGAGCGGAACTCCGCGTCCCACACGCCCTCCACCATCCAGTCCTCGCGGCACTCCACCGCCGAGCCGTGGAGGACGAGCACATCACCCGCCGCGCGATCGATCGCGGCGAGCCAGGCGAGGCGCGGCAGCCGTGCGACTTCGCGGTAGCGCAGGCGGAGCGGCGTGGCGCGGGTCGTCATCGGGTGGGGCGACGACGCGGCAGCAGCTCGGCCGCCCGGAGGACTACCGCTTGCCGCGCCTGACGCGAGAGGCCGGCGCTGAACGCGATCCCGAGCGCCAGGGCGAGACTCGCCGGAACGGCAGCGGCCCACACGAGCCAGTTGGGCGCGACCATCCGCTCGCCCAGCGCGAGCCCGGCGGTGAACAACGCGCCCGCCACCAAGACCGCGCGCCCCAGTGTGGCGGGCGTCACCCCACTCGAGCCGCCGACGCACCGCCCTGCGAGCACGGGATAGGCGACGGTTTGGATCAGTCGGCCGGCGAGCACGCCGAGACACAGGCCGGCGATGCCGAGGGCACGAGTCAGCACCACCGCAAGGGTGATCGTTACCACGGCCGCTACCGCGGCGATGACGACCCGGAGCCACGACCGCAGCGCGGCGTCGATGATGAACGCGTCGGCGCGGATGAACGCCGTCTGGAACGCGATGCAGACGATCAGCAGATCGACGACGGCACCGCCGTAGTGCTCCGCGCCGACCCACAGCGCGACGAAGGAGCGGTTCCACAGCAGGATCGTCGTCCCGACGGCCGTGGCGAAGAGCCACGTCAATATCATGAGATCGCCGCGGGCGAGCGCGGCGCGCCCATACTGGCGTTCGCCAATCAGGCCCGCCAGCCCGGGCATCGCGGCGCCCACGGCAGAGCCATGGACGGCGACCGCCGCGCGCGGCGCGTACGCGGTCAGGACGTACGTGGTCACCGCAGCCGGGGACAAGAGCGTGCCGAGGATGAGCACGTCGCTTCCGAGCAGCAGTTTCGCGATCAAGTCCCCGCCGGCGAGCCAAGCGGCGAGGCTCGCCAGCGACCGCGTTTCGGCGCGGGCCGGGCGGCTCGCGCCGAACCACACCACGTACGTGCGGGCGAGCCACCAGAAACACAGCGCGCTCAGCGCCGCGAGCGCGACTTGGGCGCCGGCGACGCCGGCGAGGCCCAGCCCGCCGTACACCGCCGCGGCGGTGAGCGCGCCGCCCACGAGATTCAGCCCCGCCTGCAGCTCCATGCGCTTGTAACCGAGATTCATCCCGTGCAGGGCCGCGTCGGGTATGGAGAGCAGGCCGCCGAGCACACCGCCAGCCAGCACCAGGGCCGCGGCGATCCGGATCGTGGTGCGCAGTCCGGGGCCGGCGCCCGTGATCGCGGGCGCGTACCACGCTACGACGGCCGCGGCCGCCGCGGCAAGCGGCAAACAAATCAGCCAGACGACGAGCGCGCCGCCCACGACGCGGCGCTGAGCGGCCGGGTCGGCGATCGCCTGGCGGTTGGCCACCAGCAGCCGGAGGGCCTCGGACGGGCGGCCCCCGACGCTGGCGACGTAGCCGGCGAGCCGGTCGAGCATCTCCCAGGTGCCGAACAGCACCGTTCCCAGCCGCCCGACCAACAGCGGCGTAATGACGAGGCCGACGGCGGTCTTGACGCCGAAATCGAGGCCAAAGGCGGCGACGTTGAGCGAGGCGCGGCGGGTCAGCGGGACGGCCGGCGCGGCGCTCCTGGCGACGTCCGGCTCAGCCATTGGTCCACCGTCGGCCGGTCCACGGTTGCTCGCTCAGGCGGGATCCGCGGAGCACCTCGCCGTCATCCGCCACGATCTCGAGCAGTGCCACGGCGCCGTGGGCGCACGCCACGACCTGGCCGCACGCATCCCGCAGGGGACTCTGCAGCGGCCCGAGCACGGTGCCGGGGACGGCGCCGGAAGGCGGAGCGCCGTTGCTCGGAAGCAGGGCCGCCTGCCACACGATCCAGCGCCGGCCGTCGAGCCAGCTGAAGGCGCCGGGGTACGGCTTGGTCAGGGCGCGCACGAAGTTGTAGACGGCGGGCGCGTCCTGATCCCATACGATCAGGCCGTCGGCCGGGCGGCGCCGCGCCAGGACGGGGCCGCTGTGGCGCGGCTGGGGTTTGCCCGGCCGCTCGCCGGCGAGCAACCGCGGCAGTACGCGCAGGATCATGTCGCGGTTCGACGCCGCGACGCGGTCGTACAGCGAGGCGCAGGTATCGTAGGGGGTGATGGGGAACTCGGTCTGGTCGATCAAGTCGCCCGCGTCCACGGACTCGGCGAGCCAGATGAGCGAGTTGCCGCTGGCGGGCTCGCCGCGGATCAAGACCCAGTTGATGGGTGCGCTGCCGCGGTTGCGGGGCAGCAGCGAGGCGTGCGCGCCGATCATGCCGACCCGCGCGGTGCGGAGCGTCTCCGGCGCGAGGAGCTGGCTCCAGCCGATGACGAATACGACGTCGAGCGCGAGGCTCTTGAGCAGCTCGCGCGACGCCGCGTCGTTGATGTGCACGATCTCGTGCAGCGGCACGCCGAAGCGCTGGCACAGCGAGCGGTAATCGGCGGCGCCGCTGCGGGTCGCGGCCACATCGGGCCGGAGCGTGAGGACGGCCCGCATCGGGGCACCGGCCTCGATCAGTCCCTGCAGCGCCGGAATGCCCTCCAGGTGGAACCCGACCCAGCCGAATCTCATCGCCGGTACGCGCGCACCACGTCGAGCACCGCCTCGATCACGTCCGCCACGTCCTGGTCGGAGAGCCGCGGGTTGAGCGGCAGGCTGACCATCCGCTCGTAGTTGCGCAGGGCGACCGGGAACCGCTCCGGCACGTAACGATACTTGTCCCGATAGTAGGGATGCAGGTGGATGGGGATGAAGTGCACCGACGTGCCGATGTTGCGGGCGGTCAGCTCGTCGATAAACTGGTCGCGCCCGATGCGCAGGGTGTCCGGGCGCAAGCGCAGCACGTATAGATGCCAGGCGTGCTCCACGTCCGGCCGCTCGACCGGAAGCTCGAGCGCCGCTTCGTGCCCGAAGCCCGCGGCGTACAGGCGCACCACCTCGCGCCGTCGCGCCTGGAACGACGGCAGCTTGCGCAGCTGGCACAGGCCGAGCGAGGCCTGAATATCGGTCATGTTGTACTTGAAGCCGGGGGCGAGCACCTCGTAGCGCCAGCTGCCGCCCTTGTCGTAGCGCTTCCACGCGTCCCGGCTCATGCCGTGGAGAGAGAGCACCCGCGCCCGCGCGAGGAATTCGGGGCTGCCCGTGAGCATCCCTCCCTCGGCCGTCGTGAGGTTCTTGGTGGCGTAGAAGCTGAAGGCCACGGGGTTGTCGCCCGAGCCGATGAGCTGGCCCTTGTAGCGGGCGGGGAGCGCGTGGGCGGCGTCCTCGACCAGCGCGAGATCGAACCGCCGCGCGATGTCGGCGATCGGATCCAGGTCGACGGGGTGGCCGGCGTAGTGGACCGGCAGGATGGCGCTGGTGTTCCACGACACCGCTGCCTCGACAGCGGCGGGCGAGAGGTTGAGCGTGTCGGGCTCGACATCCACCAGCACCGGGCGGGCGCCGACGTGCTCGATCACGTTCACCGAGGCGGTGAACGTGAGCGGCGTCGTGATCACCTCGTCGCCGGGGCCGACGCCCAGGGTCGCGAGCGCGGTGTGCAGCCCCGCGGTGCAGGAGTTGAGCGCCAGCGCGCTCGGGGCGCCGAGGTGCGCCGCGAACTCGGCCTCGAAGCGCTTCGTCTTGGGGCCGGTGGTGATCCAGTCCGAGCGCAGCGTGTCCACGACTTCGCGGATCTCCTCCTCACCCAAGTGCGGTGGGGCGAAGGGCAGAAACTCGGTGCGGCGGGCGGGCGCCGGGGTGGCGGGCATCGCGGCGCGTCTACGCGGGGGCGGGCTTCGCCATCGAATCTGCCCGGCCTGGGCTGCGCAGCAGGGCGGGGGGCGGGGGAGGCGGGGTGGTCAGGGTCGCCGCCGCACGCTGCGCCGCATCGGGCGGCGCGGAGACGGGAAGGCGCTCCACGCCGTGACCTTCCCACGGCGCGTATTCGGGCACGAGGAGCGACACCGCGCCGATCAGGTCGCGCTGTGCGCCATCGGCGAGCACCTGCAGCAGGTGCTCGAGCCCGCGCTCCAGGCCCACCGGGTCCACCTCGGCGCGCTCGATGACGCGGATCTTGTCCACGGAGGTGGGCACGGAGCCTTCGTCGTTGCCGACGAGCTGCTCGTCGAGCTTCTCGCCGGGCCGCAGCCCGGTGAACACGATCTGGATATCGCGGTAGGGCACGAGCCCGGAGAGCCGGATGAGCTGCTCCGCGAGGTCGACGATACGCACCGGCCGGCCCATCTCCAGAATGGCGATGCGGCGGGCGGCCTCGGGCAGGGCGGCGGCCTTGAGGACGAGCTGTACCGCCTCGGGGATCGTCATGAAGTAGCGCCGCACGTCGGGATGCGTGACCCGGACGGGGCCGCCGACACTGATCTGGCGCTTGAACACGGGCACCACGCTGCCGTCGGAGCCGAGCACGTTGCCGAAGCGCACGGCGCGGAAGTCGGTCTGCGACTCGATGAGGGACGGCAGCTCCAGCACGATCCGTTCGCCGATCCGCTTGGTGGCGCCGAGCATGCTCGACGGGCTGACGGCCTTGTCGGTCGAGATCAGCACGAACTTCTCCACGCCGTGCAGCGCGGCGCACTCGGCGACGCGCAGCGTGCCGAACACGTTATTCCACACTGCCTCGACGGCGTTGGCTTCGAGCATTGGCACGTGCTTGTACGCGGCGGTGTGAAACACATAGTCCGGCCGGTACAGCTTGAACACCTGCTCGAGTCGCTCCGGGTTCGTGATGCTGCCGATGAACGGCACCACTTCGACGCCGGGGTAGCGCCCGGCCACCTCGAGGTGGGTGAAGTAGAGCGGGCTTTCCGCCCGCTCGAGCAGCACCAGGCGCTTCGGCCCGTAGGAGGCGATCTGGCGCGCCAGCTCCGAGCCGATGGACCCGGCCCCACCGGTGACGAGGATGGACTTGCCCGCGAGGTCGCGTTTCACCTGCGCGAGGTCGAGCTCGACCGGTTCGCGCCCCAGCAGGTCCTCGATCTGGACGTCGCGCACCTCGGCGATCGTGGCCCGGCGGGCGAGCAGGTCGTCGAGCGAAGGGATGATCTTGAACTCGACGCCCGTCTCGCGGCAGCGGTCTACGATGCGCCGCGTCTGCTCGGCCGTCGCGGTACGGATCGCGATCACGAGCAGCCCGACGTCGTGCCGCTGGACCAGCAGCGACAGGCGATCGGTCCCGCCCAGCACCGGCACGCCGTGCAGGGTGCGGCCGTGGGTGTCGAGGTTGTCGTCGATCAGGCCCACCACCGTCATCGTGGTGCGCGGGTCGTGCAGCGACTGGCGCAGCAGCTGCTCGCCGGCCTCGCCGGCGCCGATGATGAACGTCCGCGCCCCCGTCGTGCGGGTCGCCCCGAACCCCTCGCGCAGCGAGCGCGCGGCAAAGCGGACGCCGCCCGAGAGGAAGATCATCAGGACCCAGTCGAGCGCGAACACGGAACGCGGCATGCCGCGCAGCCCGCCCACGGCGAACAGCGTGACGGCGAACAGTGCCGAGCTGACCGACACCGCGACCGCGAGATCGCGCAGGTCGCGCAGGCCGACATGGCGCCAGTAGCCGCGGTACAGACCGAAGCCCCAGAAGACCAGCGCCCGGATGACGAGCAGGTAGGGCAGAGTGCGGGTGAAGTGCGGCCACTCGATGGCGGGAATGCGAAAGTCGAAGCGGAGCCCGAACGCCGCAAGGTAAGCCAGCGGAATGAGGCCCACGTGCACGGCGAAGAGCAGCGCGCGACGGCGCAGCAGGCGTCGCGGTGGTAACCGCAGCAACATGACTGGTCCTCGATCGAGGGGGACCTGCACAGGGGCGATCTGGACGCGCGCGTCCCGAGCGCCCACGCGCGCCCGAGAAGCACGAGTCATGCGCCGTCGACCGACGTGCGAGACGGCTGAGGGACAACGACTTAGCGCGCGGGACCCGCGCCGGACGTGGCGCGCGGTGCCACGCGCTCGCTACACATGCGATGGCGTGGTGCGACAAACCACGGGGGAGCCGCCGCTCAGTCGGCGGCGGTGGCGTGCGGTGGGAGGTCCAGCTCGAAAGAGAAGCGCGTGCCCCAGTTGGCGCGGGTCTCGAGGGCGAGCGTCGAGTGCATCGCCTCGACCAGCTTGCGCGTGATCGCGAGCCCCAGGCCGGTGCCGGAGAAACAGTAGCCGTGGCGCCCGCGCGCCCGGCGGAACGGCTGGAACAGGGTAGCCAGCGCTTCGGGGTTGACGCCGGGCCCGGTGTCGCGCACGGCGAACGTCACGCGGTCGCCGGTCGTTTCCTCGCACAGCAGCTCGACGAAGCCCTGTTCGGTGAACTTGAGCGCGTTGGTGGTGAGGTTGAGCAGCACGCGGCTCAGCGCCACCGGAAAGCCCAGCCGGTGGTCGACGTTCGGCGGCAGCAGCCGGACGGCGAGGCCTTTTTCTTCGGCCATCGGCCGAACGATGGTGCGAACGGACTCCATCAGCTCGGCGACCGAGAACGGCGACGGATCGCCGTCGGCCAGCTCGTCGCCACCGCGGGCCAGCTCGATGGCGTCGGCGACGAGAGCAGAGAGACCGAGGGCGGCGCTGTAGATCAGCCCGACCTGGCGGTGCTGGACCTCGTTGACCGGCCCGCTCTGGCCGCGTTGCAGCGTCTCGGCGAGGAACAGGATCGAGGTGAGCGGGGACCGCAGGTCGTGGATCACCTCGACGAGCAGGTCGAGGCCCTCGGTAGTGCTGGTGGAGAGGCGCTGGCTCAGCTCGCGAGCCGGATCGTCGCTGATCGCCTGGCGTACCTGCTCGAGGGCGTTGAGGGTGCCGAGGATCGCCGACGGCGAGATGGGCGTGGCCGATTCGGACCAGGCCTGCAGCAGCTCCGTCTGCAGCATCTCGACGAGCCGGTGTCCGAGGCTCGGCGTAGGACGCGGCAGCAGCGACGTGACATAGCCGGGGCGCCCCTGATCGACCGCCAGCGCCATGGCCGCGAGCAACCCCGCCATGGTTTCGCTCTCCGCCGCGGGCTTGCCGGCGGCGGCGGCCTCGTCGCGCCAGCGTCGGGCCACGCGGCGCGTCGCGGCGGTGATGATCGCCGAGGAGACTCCGGCGAGCGGCTCCGCCGCGTCGGGGGCGGGGGCGGCCGCAGCGCTCTCAGGCGGAGTGTCGCGGCGGCGGAGGCGGGGCGGCGTGGCTCGGCCGGGCGTCACTCGTCCGGGCCGTTCAGCAGGTTGCGCTGCAGACCGTGGCGCTCCATGAGCCGGTAGAACGTGGTGCGGTCCACGCGCGCCATGCGGGCCGCTTTGGAGAGATTGCCGCCGGCGCGGAGCACGACCCGCGTGAGATAGCGGCGGTCGAACTTAGCGAGCAGACGGCCCCGCGCGGCGTAGTAGCCGTCGTCGGCGTCCACGTCTTCCGCTTCGGCCGCGAGCTCGACGTCCACCTTCTGATCGCTCACGAACGGGATGTCCTCGGGGCCGACGTCGGCGCCGGGCTCGAGCAGCACGACCGCGTGCTCCATCACGTTCTGCAGCTCGCGCACGTTGCCGGGCCAGGAGTGGGCGCGCAGCGCCCAGATCGCGGCGTGGCTCAACGTGGGGAGCGGCTCGTCGGCGCCGCGGTGGCGGTGCCAGTAGTGCTCGAGGAAATGCGCCGCGAGCACGGGCACGTCGTCCGGCCGCTCGCGCAGGGCGGGGACGGGAATCGGCACGACGCGCAGACGGTAGTACAGGTCCTCGCGCAGCATCCCCGAGCGCAGCGCGTCCTCGGGGTCGCGGTTCGTGGCCGCGATGAAGCGCACGTTCACCACCGCGTCGGTCCCCTCACTGCCGACGCGCCGGACGACGCCGTCCTGGATCACCCGCAGCAGCTTCGCCTGGATCGGCTTCGGCATCTCGATCAGCTCATCCAGGAACAGCGTGCCGCCGTTGGCCATTTCGAGCAGGCCGGGTTTGTCGCGGATCGCGCCGGTGAAGGCGCCTTTCACGTGACCGAACATTTCCGATTCGAGCAACGTCTCGGGAAGCGCGGCGCAGTTCACCGCGACGAGCGGCCGGCTGGAGCGGCGGCTGTGCTGATGGATGAACTGGGCGATCATCTCCTTGCCGCTGCCGCTCTCGCCGGTGATGAACACCGAGGCGTCGGTAGTCGCGACGCGCCGCGCCAGCGTGATCGCGTCGCGGAACACGGGCGCGTTGCCGAGGACGCTCAGCCCGCCGGGATCCACGCCGGTGCGCTCCTGCTGCGCACGCGTCTCGCGCGCCACCTGCACCGTGTGCGCCGCACGTCCGATCAGCACCTGGAGCTGCGTCCCGGTGAACGGCTTGGGCAAATAGTCCCAGGCCCCGGCGCGGAGCGCTTCGAGCGCGGTCTCGACACTCGGCTTCCCGGTGATCACGATGACGATCGCCTCGGGGTTCGCGGCGAGCGCGGCCGCGAGCAGTTGCATCCCCGGGACGTGGCCCATGTAGAGATCGACGAGCACGATGTCGAACGTGTGCCGCTTGAGGGTCTCGAGCGCCTCGTCCCCGCGACCGCACGTCTGCACGCGGTAGCCTTCGACTTGGAGCGCACTGGCGCAGCTCTCGCGCAGCGTGCGCTCGTCGTCGATCACGAGAATGCGGACGCTGGTCTTCGTCGCCGCGTCGACCGGGAGCAATTTCGAAATGTCATTCACTGGGGTACTCGAAGCGGTCCGGCGATCCGCAGACGCCGGACTTGGCGGGGTGGGGCTGGGCATCATCGCGGGCAGGCCGGAGCGAGTCCCGACTGCGCATCGTCCTCGTCGGGGCTGGGATAACATTAGCGCACTCCGGGCGATTGCGTGAGTCCCCCCCCTCGCGCGCACGACGACCGAGAGGCGCGGAGCGAACCGCCAGCTTTGTTGCAGTTGCGTTACAAAGGCCGCGCGGGTCCGCCGCGCATCGCGCACGCCGCCGCCGTATGTTCCTGCGCCGCGATGCGTTGCGCTCGTCCGCCGATCGGCACCCGCGGTACCGACCTTGCGGTGTAGTCCCGGGATGAAGGAGAGCCCCGTGACAGATATGGAGACCGGCGACCTGCCTGCACCGCTCGATCCGGAACAGCCGGAGCGCCTTCCTTCTACTACCGTCCCCTTCGACGCCATCGCCCGCTACGCTCCCCCTGCCGCGGGGGCCCCGCGGGATGCCGACGCTCTCGCCGAGCTGCGCCGCTACCTGAGCGCGGTGTGGCGCTACAAGTGGGCCGTGGCGGGCGTCACCGTGCTCGGCACCGCCGCCGGGGTGGCGGGGAAGATGCTGCTTCCCCCGAGCTACGTGGCGCGGGCCACGGTCTGGATCCAGGTGCCGCAGCGGCCGACGCGCGACGAAGGCCCCATCTGGTCCGGCCAGCTGCCCATCTCCTCCGGGTGGACCGACCTGCTGCAAACCAACGTCGTGCTGGAAGACGTGGTGCGGCAGCAGCGGCTGTACATCACGCCCAAGGAGCCACGTGACGCGGATGCGCTCACCGGCTTCGGCATCAAGGACCGCGTGCGGGGCGGCACGTACCGGCTCGTCGTGAACGACGCGGGGACGGCATTCACGCTGGAGGAGAAGAAAGCCGGCGTCCTGCAGCACGGCGCCGCGGGAGACTCGGTGGGCGCCCTGCTGGGCTTCGTGTGGGTGCCGCCAGCCGCCGCACTCACCCGCGGCCGCACGGTCGAGTTCACGGTGAGCGCGGCGTACGAGGCTGCGCGGGCGCTCGGCAAGCGCCTGAAGACGAGCCTGGACCTGGACGGCAACTTCCTGCGGCTGGAGCTGGGCGGCCCCGACGCCGCGGGCATCACCGCCGTCGTGAACGCCGTGGCCGAGCGGTTCGTGGCCGCCGCGGCCGAGCTCAAGCGCCAGAACCTCACCGAGCTGACCCGGATCCTGAGCGGCCAGCTCGAGCGCGCCCAGGCGAACCTGCGGGACGCCGAGACCTCGCTCAAGACGTTCCGCGTGTCGGCGGTCACCGAGTACGCCGACGGCGCGGCGCCGGTGACGCCGAACATGCAGTTCCCTCGTGATCCCGTGTTCGCCGGGTTGCTCGACATGAAAGTGAGTCGCGAGCAGCTGCGGCGCGACCGCGAGGCGATCGCCCGCATCCTTGCCCAGGGGCGCGACTCGGGGCTCGCCGTGGACGCACTCGCCATGATCGGCTCGGTAGAGAAGTCCACCGAGCTGATCCAGGCGTTGCGCGATCTCACCGGCAAGGTGGCGGAGCTGCGCGCGCTGCGCGGCCGCTACACCGACGCGAACGTAGCGGTTCGCCGGGTCAGCGACGAGGTGGCCGTGCTCGAGCAGCAGACGATTCCGGCGCTCGCGACCAAGCTCACCCAAGAGATGGCGGTGCAGGAACGGGTGCTGGCGCAACGGGTGGACTCGGCGGCGGGCGGCCTGCGGCGCATCCCACCGCTCGCCGTCGCGGAGACGCAGCTGCAGCGCGACGTGACGCTGGCGGAGCAGGTGGTCACCAACCTGCAGCAGCGGTATGAAGAAGCGCGACTCGCCGAGGTGAGCGCCATCCCGGACGTGCGCCTCATCGATCCCGCCATCGAGCCGCAGCAGCCGGCCGCCAGCTGGTCGGTGCTGCTCGTCGCCCTGGCGTTCCTCGGCAGTCTCGGCGCCGGAGTGGCGGGCGCCGTGGTACGCGACCGCACCGACCGCCGGGTGCACTACCCGGAACACGTCACCGGCACGATGGGGCTCGCCATCCTCGGGGCGGTGCCGCACCTCGCGCGCCGCCGGAACGGCAAGGAAGCGAGCGCCGTGCTCCAGGTCGTCGAGGCGGTACGCGGTATCCGGTTGAACGTGCTGCACGCCCACGGCGCGGGACCCGCCGTCCTGACCGTGACGAGCCCGGGACGCAGCGACGGGAAGTCATTCCTGGCGTCGAACCTGGCGCTGGCGTTCGCCGACGCGGGGTTCCGCACCCTGCTCGTGGACGGGGACGTGCGCTGCGGCACGCTGCATCGGGCGCTGAAGCTCGCGCGCAAGCCGGGACTGGTGGACGTGCTCGGCGGCAAGGCCAGCACCGAGCTGGTGGTGCAGGCGACCAGCTACCGCGCGCTCTCGTTCATCGGCTCGGGCACGCGCACCCACACCGGTCCCTCGCTCGTCAGCTCGGCGGCGCTACCCCGCTTGCTCGCCAGTCTGCGGCCCGGCTACGACGCCATCATCGTGGACAGCCCGCCGCTCGCCGCCGGCGCCGACGCGTTCGCCATCGGGACGGCGACTGGCAGCATGGTGCTCGTGCTGCGCACCGGTGTGAGCGATCGGGAGCTGGCGCAGACAAAGCTCGAGGTGCTGGCCCACCTCCCCATTCGGATCCTCGGCGCGGTGCTGAACGACGTGCGGGGCGGGCTGTACCGCTATTACTCGTACTACCTCGAAGGCTACGAAGTCAAAGAGGAGCCCGAGCCCGCCTGGCGGCTGCTGCGGGCCCCTGACTAGCGGGGCCGGCGGGAGTCAGCCGGCGAAGGATCGGATCCAGCTGCCGCGAGGGTCGGCCTCCGACGCCCGCAGCGCAGCGAGCGCCCGTGCGACCACTTCACCCGGCTGGGCTGATCCGCCGCGCGCGCCCACCGCTGTCTCGTAGCCGGCGCGTAGCCGGAGCGGCGGCTCTCCCGCCGCGCGAGTGAGATCCCCGACCGCGCGCGCCAACCGCTCGCCCAGCCCGACGGCGCCGGCGGCGCTGGTCTGCGGGGCGAGCACCGCGAACTCGCGCGGGCCCGCCCAGCCGACGGTGTCCGACAGGCGGCCGGCCTTGCGGAGCATGCGGCCGAGCGATTCGACGCGGGAATCGGAGCCGGGGCCATCGTCCCCGCGCGAGTGTGGCGCGCCATCGGGCGCCAGCGCGACGCACGTCAGGGCCGTGCCCGAGCGCTCGGCCTGGGCTGCGAGCTCCCGGACCCGGCGCTCCAGCGCCGTCGCGTTGTACAGCCCGGTGCGCTCGTCGAACAGGCTGTGCTCGCGCGCGCGGTCGGCGTCGAGTTTGGCCCGCAGGTGTCCCTCGAGCCGTAGCAGGAACTGCTCGGTGTCGAACGGCTGCCCCCACAGCGCATTCGCGCCCGCCCGCAGCGCAGCGAGCAAGTCGCCGCGCAAGCTCGGGCCGGGCGTGGTGAGGAAGATGGGGGTACTCGGCGAAATGTCGGGGTCGACACGCAGGGCGCGGCACAACGTGAGGGCGTCCGCGTCAGGGAGCTCGGTGTCGAGCACGATGGCGTCGAGTCGCGCCCCGTGCGCACCCTCGAGCGCGTCGCGGCCGGAGTAGGCTTTGAGTACGGCGTACCCTGCCGGCCGGAGGATGCTCTCCAGCGCGCGCGAAGACCACTCGTGCGCGTTGGCGACCAGCACCAACGGGGGGCGCGTCCGCGCTGGGGCGTTGGACATGGGCTGGTGAATTGCATACCTCGTGCGCCGTGGGAGGCGGTGGCAACTCGTTTGGGGGAAGGGGTTTTCCGCTCGCGCGGCCGTCGCGCGACACCCAGTCGCGGGATTATGCTCACAAGCTTGTAGCGGCCCTGCCGCGGCCCAGCGCCCTGCCGGGGGCGCCGCAAGGTCGCGCTGGCGGCCTCAAACTTGAATGCTCAAGGGACGACACCGGAAATGCGGGAAGCCATGCTGTGCCAGCGCTGTCAGAGCGTCGTCCACCAGGCGGGGAGCCTGCTGTTCCCGCGCCCGATGGGCCGGCTCGGGAACGGGGCCATGCGGGCCGGCGTGCTGTGCGCCGGGTGCGGGCGGCTACTCCCCGCTGCCGGCATGGCCGAGCGGCTGTTCGCGAAACTGTGCGAGCTGTCCCGCTTCGGATTGCTCGACCGGGCGGCGCCCATCCTCAAGCCGCCGGTGCCGCGCGAACCGTCCCCCTTCGAGGAGGGTCTCTAGCGTGTGCGGCATTGTCGGCTACGTCGGGACGCGCCAGGCCGCGCCGATCCTGGTGGACGGGCTGCGTCGGCTCGAGTACCGGGGCTACGACTCGGCCGGTGTCGCGGTCCAAAACGGCGCTGGGATCGTCGTCACCAAGCTGGCCGGACGCGTGCACGCGCTGCAAGACCGGCTGGAGCAGGCGCCGATCGTGGGCACGAGCGGCATCGCCCACACCCGCTGGGCCACGCACGGTGCTCCGACCCAGCGCAACGCGCATCCCCATACTGACTGCGGCGGCCGGCTGGCGCTGGTCCACAACGGGATCATCGAGAACGCCGACGCGCTCCGCGCTGCGCTGGAGCGCGACGGGCACCGTTTCCGGACCGAGACGGACACTGAGACCCTCGCTCACCTGATCGAAGACGCCCCCGGCGCGACCCTCGAGGAGCGCGTCATCGCCGCGCTCGGCCACGTGGAGGGGACGTACGGCCTGGCGGTCATGTCCGCCGACGAGCCCGAAAAGATCGTGGTGGCGCGCCAGGGGTCGCCCGTGCTGCTCGGCATCGGCGCGGACGAGTGCTTCGTCGCCTCCGATGCCTCGGCGGTTCTCGAGCACACCCGCTCGGTCGTGTATCTGGACGACGGCGACATCGCGGTGCTGACCCCGCACCAGTATCACGTCATCGACAGCGAGTCGCACGTCCAGGTACGGGCGGTGGACGACATCAAGTGGGACCTCGATGCGATCGAGCTGGGCGGCTACCCGCACTTCATGCTGAAGGAGATCTGCGAGCAGCCCGAGACGGTGCGCAGCACGCTGCGCGGGCGCTTGCTGTTCGCCGAGGGAACCGCGCGCCTCAACGGGCTCAACCTCACTCCCGAGGCGAGCGCCCAGATCCGCCGCATCACGATCGTGGCGTGCGGCACGTCGTGGCACGCGGGGCTCGTCGGCCGCGCGATGATCGAGGAGCTGGCGCGGATACCGGTGCAGGTGGAGTACGCCTCGGAGTACCGCTACCGCCGGCCGCTCCGGGTTCCGGACACGCTCACGATCGCGATCTCGCAGTCGGGGGAGACGGCGGACACGCTCGAGGCGATGCGGGCGGCGCGCGCCGCGGGGTCGCTCGTGCTCGGCCTCGTGAACGTGGTCGGCAGCACCATCGCGCGGGAATCCGACGGTGGCATCTACCTGCACGCCGGCCCCGAGATCGGCGTCGCGTCCACCAAGGCGTTCACGTCACAGATCGCGGCGCTGGCCATGCTGGGGCTCCATCTCGGCCGCCAGCGGGGCCTGACGGAGGAGGAGGGGCGGGACTTCGTGTGCCGCCTCGCGCAGCTGCCCAGCCTGGTGCAGCGCGCGCTCGAGCTCGAGCCCGAAGTGAAGCGGCTGGCCGAGCGGTACGCACGCGAGCACAACTTCCTCTACCTTGGCCGGGGCGTGAACTTCCCCGTGGCGCTCGAAGGGGCGCTCAAGCTCAAGGAGATCTCCTATATCCACGCGGAGGGCTACCCCGCGGCGGAGATGAAGCACGGCCCGATCGCGCTGATCGACGAAAACATGCCGGCCGTATTCGTGGCTCCGAAGGACGACGTGTACACCAAGGTGCTGTCGAACATGCAGGAGGTGCGGGCACGCGGCGGACGGATCATCGCGGTGACCACGGAAGGCAACGGCAGCCTGAGCGGTCTCGTGGACCACCAGCTGCGCGTCCCGGAGACGGCCCCGCTGCTCTCGCCCATCGTGACCACGATTCCGCTGCAGCTGCTGGCTTATCATATCGCGGTGCTGCGCGGCTGCGACGTCGACCGGCCCCGCAACCTCGCCAAAAGCGTAACCGTGGAGTAGACCAATGCGTCCGATAAATCCGATCGGGGGCGTCATTGCTGCCCTCGTGACTGCCATTGCCCTCGCGGGGCCCGCCACTGGCGCGGCGCAGCAGCCCGACGAGACGCCAGTCCACCGGCTCAGGGCGACCCGCCCGGAGCTGGAGCAGCAGCTCGGCCAGCTGCGCCAGCTGGCGCAGTCCGGCAAGTTGGGGAAGCTCTCCCCAGAATGGGTGCGGGCGGAGACCAGCTACGTGGTCCGGCGGCTCGAGGAGGGTGACTTCCGCGTCGGCGACCGCCTGCTCATCGCCGTCGAGGAGCCGGGGGGCGTCGGGGGGGGAGGGGCGGGGGGAGCAGCGGACCGGAACGCGGTCAAGTCTCCCGAGCAGCAGCTCACCGACACCTTCACCGTCGGCGCCTCCCAGGAGCTGACGCTGCCGGGGGTCGGGGTGGTGTCGCTGCACGGCGTGCTGCGTACCGAGCTGGAGCCGTTCCTGAGCGGCGAGATCGCGCGCTATATAAAGGAACCGGTCGTGCACGCGCGACCCCTGATCAGCCTGGCGGTGACGGGGGGGGTGAACAAGGCGGGATACTACACCGTGCCGACCGACGCGCTGATTTCCGCGGTGCTGATGGCGGCCGGGGGCGCGGTCAAGGAAGCGAAGCTCACCGACCTGCAGATCGCGCGCAACGGCAAGACGGTCTGGAAGGGCGATGCGCTGCGGCAGGCGATCGCGGCAGGCCGCACCCTCGACGAGCTGCAGCTGCAGCCGGGCGACGAGGTGGTAGTCCCCACCAAGGGCGGCGGCGGCGGGCTCGACGCACTGCGCTACGTAGCGGCAGCGCTAAGCATCCCGATCTCGATCTTCACGATCTCGAAGATCTTCTGACGGCGTGTCGCTCAAGCACACCACTGAGAGCTGTGCGGGGCGAGGATTCCCACGCTGAAGCGTGGGCTCGGCGCAGCACTGTGCTGAAGCACACTAGGTTCAGACGGGTGGGATCAGGGTGAAGATCGGCAGTTCGGGCGGGCAGAACAGGCGCGCCCGCAACGTGATCGTGCCGATGCCCCGCGAGACATACAGCGGTCTGATCGTGTCGCGGTACCACCCCGCTACGAACCGGCCACTGCCCCTGGGCGTGTAGGGGGTCCAAAACGGGAGCCGGACCTGGCCGCCGTGCGTGTGGCCTGCGAGGATCGCGCTGGGCTGGGGCGCGACATCGCGAGGCACCTCCTCGACCCAGCCCGGCGCGTGCACCACCCACAACGTCGGATCTCCCGCGCGCACCGTCGCCAGCCCCGCCCCGAGATCGGGGTGGCCCAGCACCGGATCGTCGAGGCCCACGACGGTGAGTGTCGCGCCGCGCACGCTCGCCCGACCGGCGGAGTTGTAGAGCAGCTCGACCCCCGCTTGTCCGTAGGCCCGCTCCGCCGTGGCACGGTCGATCCCGGCGTCGTGCTCCCAGTTGCCGAACGTGGCGAACGTCGCTGCGGTGCCGCGTGCCTCGCGGGCCCAAGCCGTGAGGACGGGAAGGTCGTCCTCGTGATTGCAGATGTCTCCGATGAGCACGACCACGTCGGGGCGCTCGCGCGCCAGGATCTCGAGCGCGCCGCGCGCGGCGGGTGACACGCCCCCATGGAGGTGGACGTCGGTGAGACAGGCGACGCGCAGGCCGTGCAGCGCGGGCGGCAGGCCCGGCACGGGGACGTCGTGCCGAGTCACGTCGATGGCGGTCGGTTCTATAAGCAAAGCGTCCCCCAGTGCAGCGGCGCTTACGGCGCCGGCGGCGCTCACGATGAAACGACGGCGGGTTATGAAAGGCATAGCAGAAACATAAAAGGGCGTCACGAGAAGACGTCACGGAAACACGTCACGAAGGGGCGTCACGACAAGGCGTCGCCCGAAGACGGTTTCTCGTGACGTCTTTCGGGATTGCGGCACAAATGCAACAGGGGCGCCACGAAACCCGGCGTATGGAGCGGGGTAGGCGGAACCGACCCTGTGTCAGGAGACGATCATGGATCACTCGCAGCTGCGCGCCACGCTGCTCCGATATGCGGTGGCGCTCGTGGTGTCGGCGACGCTCGCGTGCCACGAAGCCTCGACCTCCGCGGGCCCGGGTGGTGGCGGGGGAGGCGGGACGCCGGCCCCGCCAGCCGGCCACTTGGTGATCGTAGTGGAGGAGAACAGCGACTACAGTGACGTGATCGGCAATACGACGATGCCGTATCTCAACGGCCTGGCGCAGCAGTACGCCCTCGCCACCCAGTACTACGCCGACACGCACCCGTCGATCGGGAACTACTTCGAGCTGGCCACGGGCCAGATCCTCACCAACGACGACGGCTCCTCGACCATCGAGAACGTGGACAACATCGTGCGGGAGCTCGTGGCGGCGGGCAAGACGTGGAAGTCCTATGCGGAAGACCTTCCGTCCGTGGGGTACACCGGAGGGGACGTCGGGAACTACGCCCGGAAGCACAACGTCTTCGCGCTACTGTCGGACGTCGTGAACGACCCGGCGCAGCAGAGCCGGCTGGTGCCGTTCACGCAGTTCGCGACGGACCTGGCGAACGGCACGCTGCCCGATTTCTCGAACGTCGTGCCCAATCTCTGCAACGACGCGCACGACTGCTCGCTCGCGACGGCGGACGCGTGGCTGCGGGCGAACATCGCGCCGTTGATCGAGAGCGCGACGTTCCAGAAGGACGGGCTACTCGTCATCGTGTTCGACGAAGCCGGCAGCGACGACACCCACGGCGGCGGGCGGGTGGCCTGCGTGCTGGTGGGGCCCAAGGTGAAACGGGGCTACCAGTCGTCCACGGTCTATCAGCACGAGAGCTTGTTGCGGCTGGCTGCGGAGGCGCTCGGGCTGAAGACGCTGCCCGGCGCGGCGGCCAGCGCGCCGGAGATGGGGGAGTTTTTCACACCGTGACAGAAGCCTAAGAGCGTCACGACAGAAGCGTCACGGAAAGACGTCACGGAAGGACGTCACGGAAGGACGTCGCGCGAGGACGGTTTCTCGTGACGTCTTTCCGTGACGCCTCTCCGTGACGCCTTTTCGTGACGTCTTTCGGTTTACGCGTCGAACGCCCGGATCCAGTTCGTCGCCGCTTCGCTCTTGGCGAGGCGTAGGGCGCTAGCGGCGCGGGCGAGCAGGTTCTTGGGCTCGACGGGAGTGTAGCGGGTGTTGCCGACGGCGTCGTACCCCGCGCGCAGCGGCGGTGTCTGGTCGCCCGAGGCCGCGCGCATGGCGCGCGCGACGCGCTGCGCCAGCATAACGGCACCGACGCCGTCGGTGCCGGGCGCCACCACCGCGAACTCGCCCGGCCCAATGCGCCCGATCGCATCGGAGCGCCGGCCGCTGGCTCGCAGCACCCGGGCGAGCAGCTGGACCCCAGCGGTGCCGTCCCGGTCGCTCGTGGGGATGGAAGCGAGCGCGACGCAAGCGAGCGCGGCGCTGTGGTGGAACGCCTGCAGCGTCAGCTCCTGGGCGCGCAGCGCCAACCCGCGCGTGGTGTAGAGCCCGGCGTCGTCCTGCACCGCTTCCGCTGCGCGCGCCCGCTCGGTCTCGAACCTGAGCAGCAGGTAGGTGTGGAGTCGCGCCGCCGCCTCGTCGGCGTTGAACGGGTAGGGGAGGAATTCCCACACCCCCGCCCGCAGCGCGCGCTGGTGCTCGGGGGTGGCGGCGTGGCGGGCGGTCACGAGCAGGATCGGCGTGCTGGCGCCGACTAGCGGGTCGTCGCGCAGCGCGCGGCTCGTCTCGAGCGGATCGGCGTCGAGCAGCGAGTCATCCAGCGCGATCACATCGGGCCGCGTGGTGCGGGCGCGCTCCAGCGCCTGCGTGGCGGTGAAGCAGCGCAGCACCGTGTACCCGTTCTTTTCACCGAGCTCTTTGAGTGCGAGCCCCGCCTCGGCGTGATGGCTCGCGATGAGGAGGCGGGGCGCGTGGGGGGGCGTGTCGGGCATCGGGGAATTGTAAGCGTGATCGGAATGTCTCGGGAGTGACAGAGGTCACGTCGGTTGCGATGGTGCGGCAGCGGCGCGACCGTCATCGTCTTGTCGCACACAGGAGCGAAACCGCGCAGCGATACCGCCTGATTAGAGCGCGGCCCGCACACCCAGGACAGCGGTGCGCGGAACCCCGGGTCGATCGTACGCCGTCTGATACGGAGTGTTCAGCAGGTTGCCGAGTCGCGTGTAGACGTTCAGCGCGTTGGTGACGTGCCACTGCACTACGAGCTCGAGCAGCGCGTACGGATCCGTCGTGACTCGCTGGCCAGCAAACCGCTCGGTAAACACGGTTTTCCGGCCCACGAGGGTAACACGTGCGACTGTCGTGAGGGACGGCGACAGGTCGGCGGCAACGAACGCATTGCCGGTTACGCTGGGCGCCTCTGGGAGCGAACCGCCCCTCGGGTAGTTCGTCGAGTCGAGCCCTGTGTTATCGAGGACCGCGGTCTTCACCCAGGTGAGGTTCGCCCCGGTGCGCCACCGCGCCGACCACTCGCGCTCGAGCTCCATCTCGACCCCGACCGCCTGCGTGCGGCCGAGGTTTTTATTCGTCTGCTTCGAACCGGTGTCCGCCGGCACCGTCGCGATCAGATCGTTGTAGCGCTGGTGGAAGTACCCGACCCCCATGGTCAGCGCTCGGTGCGGGGTGGTCACCGTCGCCCCGATTTCCCAGGTAACGCTGGTTTCCGGCCGGAGCCCCGGGTTCGGAAGCGTCGCCGGATTCTCGAGGAATTGTTGATCGACGTTCGGGGCTTTGAAGGCCCGCCCCGCGGCCGCACGCAGCGCGAGCCGGTCCGGAACGAGCGCGACCACGACGCTCGCGCGGGGTAACAGCTCGGCCCGCATCGCTTGAAACTTCTCCAGGCGAGCGCCGCTGAGGACCGAGAGGCGTGGGCCGACCCGGCTTTGCAGCTCCGTGAACACGGCGGCGCTGGGCCGACCGAAGTCGGTGTGCGAGGGGCCAAAATCTCCCGCCAGGCTGGTCGCCTCCGCTTCGCGCTGCCAGCTGGCGCCGTAGGAAACGGCGAGCTTCGATCCGGCGCGCCCGAGCGAGAGTTCGTTGCTGCCGACATACTCGAGGCCGGGGCGGAGCAGCGTGCTGCGGAAACTGAGCGTGAAGTTTGAAACGAAAAACGGATAGGACGCCGCGTCGAGCGAGCTGTCCTGCGTATCCTGGTAGACGAAGTCGTCCCACAACACGCTGGCCGTGAGGCGATGGTGCCAAGTGGAGCTTGCCGCCCAGCTGGTGCTGAGCGACCCGAGCCAGCGGTAATGGCGGTCGCGTTGGTTCGGGTCGAGTGGCACGCGCGTGGCGCCGGGATCCCGCACCGGCAGGCTGGTTTGTGTCGCCATGTAGCGCGCGGTGGCGGTCAGCGTCCACCGTTGGGCCGGCGCCGCGTCGAGCCGCAACGACGCGTCGCTCGTGAGGAGGTCATTGGGGAGGGCGTAGATGCCGCGATTGTACGCGAAGCCCACACCGCTGGAATAGCGCACGCGCCCGGCGCCGCCTGCCATGGTGAGCTCGGATCGGGCCTCCGCGCCGTGCTCGGTCGCGCCGCCGCCTTCGGCCAGGAGCTCGAACTGGGGCGGGCCGGCGCGCCCCTCCCGCGTGATGAATTGCACCGCGCCGGCCACGGCGGAGGACCCCCACAGTGCGCTCAGTGGGCCGCGAGCGACGTCGATCGAAACCCCGGGCAGGAAGGTGAGCGCCCGCGCCGCGTACGGCGTCGGTTCCCGGGCGAGGTCGCGGCGCTCCAGGACCGACGTCGCGAAGCCGAGCTCGAGCTGCGAGGCGGGGATGCGGCTCGCGGTCACCACGACCGGTGCGAGAGCGTAGGGGCGGAGCGTGTCGGGCGGGCTGGAATCGGACCGCGCTCCTTGTTGGGCGCCGAGCGAGATGGGGCCCGCGACGAGGGGGAGCGTGACGACGACGGTTCCCTTGAGCCAGTCGATGAGCATGGGGACGCTCACGAGCGACAGTCATGTGATGCAGCTTGCAGCGGCTGGCGTCGGAGCGGCGGTACGGCCAGCGCACTGTGGGGAACAAGTGTATCCCACGCAAGCGGAATCCGTCAATGAGCGCATCTGAGCGTCGAGCACTCGGCCCGGTCCTGGCAGTGATTGCCGGCAACGTCCTGTTCGGCACCGGCCTCATCTTTCACGCATTCCTCTACAACTTCTACCTGGAAGCGCTCCACCTCTCCTCTGAAGTCATGGGTTATGCGGCGGCGGCCCTGGCGGGCGGCGGCTTGGTGACGCTGCTCCCGGCTGGTGCCTTCACGGATCGCGCGGGACCGCGGGCCGCCGTCACGACCGCGGCGGTGGTGGTCGCGGTAGGGCTGGCGCTGAGTGCCGTCGCCGTGACCCCGCTCGCGCTGTATGCGGCGGCGGCGGTCGCCGGCGCCGGGAGCGGCATCTGGCGCGTGGCCATGCCGCCGATCCTGATGGGACTCACCGAGCCGGGCACCCGGGCGCGAGCGTTCGCGTGGAACGTTGGGCTGCTCGTCGTGTGGGGCGGACTCGGCACGGCGCTGGCCGGCGCCACGTCCGGGTGGCTCGAGCACGGCTGGGGTTTCCAGCAGCTTGCGGCGGTGCGGGGCACGCTGCTCCTGGGCGCGGTCGGCAGCGCCACCAGCCTCTTGGTGTTTGGAAGGTTGCGGGTGCCGGAGCACGCCGCACCACTCGCCGCGCAATCCGCTCAGGTCGGCACGTCTATGCTGGCGACGCGTCCGATGCTCCTGAACGTCGGGCTGGTCGCCGTTTGGATGCTGGGGCCGGCGCTGGCGGCTCCGTTCTTCAATATCTTCTTCGCCCGTGAGCACCGCTTGTCGATCGAGCGGATCGGGTTTGTTTTCGCCGCTGCCAACGTATGCTGGGCCATCGCGGTGCTCGCGAGTGGTGAGCTGGCTCGTCGGGTCGGCGTGGGCCGAGTTCTGGTCGTCTCGCTGCTGTTTTTCGGACCAGCGATGTGGGGTCTGTCATTCGCGGGGACCGTGGAGCTCGCCGTCATGCTCTACTGGTTGCAGGGAGTGATCGCCCCGGTGACGAATCCGCTGATCGACCAGTGGCTGCTGGGGCAGACGCCCCGCGAGCGCCAGGGAGCCGTCTCGAGCTGGCGTCAGGTCGCTGCTGACGGGAGCGCCATGGTCGGCGCGAGCGTCGGCGGCCGCTTGTTGGAGGGCGGTGCGTTCGAGCGGCTCTTCGCCGTCGCCGGCGCGATCGGGTTCGTGGGCGGGCTCGGGCTCATCGCGCGTGCACGCCGGCGACCGGGCCGGTGAGCCTAGAGAAGCTCTGGTCGCGCGAAGTCAGGGGTCGGGGCGTCGCGCCCGTCTTATGCTGAGCTTCCCTTAGTCATGGTCCTCAGTATCCGGAACAGTCGCTTGCGGACTCGGCGCCACTGGATACTGAGGACCTGGCGCGGCGACGGGGGCGCGCCGTCCCTCCGCGGCCACGCCAAATAAGCGAGGAACACGAGGACGTCTTTCAGAGACGCCAACCAAATGAACGCCTCGCCGGACGGGTACGGGTGCAGGCGCTGCGCCGACCCGGGCGTCACGTGGCGGACGAGACGGCGGAGCCGCCGCGGGGATGCGGCGACTAGCTGCTCGAGGACGACTGGATCGACGGTCCCCGGCGTCAACTGCTCTGCCAGAGCCAGCGCGGGGAACACAAAGCGGCCGATCCCGGTGCGGCGGACCAGGTCGCTGAACGCGCTCCAGCGATCGGGGCGGCCGGCGAAGTCACGTCGCCCGACCAAGACGAGCTCGACCAGGCGGATGAGCGTGATCGAGTAGAAGTGGCTGGACGCGTGGAAGGCGAGGTAGGCCAGCAGCTGCGGTTGCGGGAGCACGCGGACCGGTCGCGCAAACTCCCGCCACACCTCACCTGCCGACAGCTCCACGCCGCCGAAGGCCATCGTGAGCTCCGCGAACTGCCTGCGGTCGAGCGACACGTGCAAGTCTACGGACCAGGGGTTGTCAGCGTGGGCGAGCTCCAGCGATCGGACGGGCCCGACGTTGCGCGGAGTCCAGTGACTCCGCTGCGGCTCGGCCGTGGAAGCGTCCTCCACGAACTCGAGGGCGCGGAGCGCCTGGTGCGCCGCCCGCAGGTCATCCGGCCGGATCAGAAGGTCGATGTCGGTTGTGGGCCGCGTGCCGGGCTCCAGGAAATAACGCTGCCCCGTGTGCGTGCCCTTGAGCACCAGGACTTCCACGTCCCGATCGGCGAGCGCGATCAAGAGACGATCGAGCTCCTGGCGCATGCGGGCGGCGCGGC
>WNGG01001076.1_pt1 | contig 30537 bp, 19 predicted proteins | sample 5400661 | NCBI WGS metagenome assembly WNGG01 (sample SAMN13153372, study PRJNA577476) | soil metagenome | isolation source: 100 cm soil or saprolite under Garry oak tree replicate 1 | place: USA:California | collected 2016-06-15
TTCGTGCAGGAAATCTGTGCTCCCGCGACCGGGAAGCTGCTGTGCAGCGCGGCGGCGCTTGCGGGCCCCGCGAAACTGACGGCGGCGGCCAGCACACCGCCGATGGACATGGCAGCCGCGATGGCACGCCTGCGGTTATTGATACGCATAACTCCCCCAATGGGGCTGAATGTGACCAGGCCTCGTTTGTCTTGACGGGTTGTCGGACAAATTGAGAAGTGCCAGGCCACTCCCCTAGGTGGTGTCGCGCCTCATGCACGGGCGCCCGACGGACGATGACCGGCCGGCAAGACAGAAAAGGCGCGGGCCGTCGTGAAGGTGCTCAGCTTCCGCTCGCGTATCTCTCCCTCCCCATGGCGTCAGCTCCGGCACCGCTAGTTGCGCTATCTGGCGTCAGGTATCCACCTCTAGCACGCCCGGCAGTGGACAACAAGGGCCAATCAAGGGATGACGCATTCTTTCTGGCTATTACTGGGAGAAATTGCATATCTGGGAGGAAAGCGACCCGCCCAGGCGTCGGTCCTCCTACTCTCCCGTCTTCCTGCCTGGGCGCCGGACCGTCAGGACCGCCGGGGCAGGTACAGATCGGTGATCGTGCCCTCGAACGCCTCGGCGGACAGGGCCACGGTCTCCGACAGCGTGGGGTGCGGATGGACGGTCAGGCCGATGTCTGCCGCGTCGGCGCCCATCTCGATGGCCAGCACCGCCTCGGCGATCAGGTCGCCCGCGTTCGGCCCGACGATGCCGCAGCCGATGACGCGGCCGGTCGCCTCGTCGAACAGCATCTTGGTCAGCCCCTCGGAGCGGCCGAGGGTCAGCGAGCGGCCGCTGGCGGCCCACGGGAAGACCCCCTTGCCGTATCTGACCCCCGCGGCCCTGGCCTCGTTCTCGGTCACGCCCGCCCAGGCCACCTCCGGATCGGTGTAGGCCACCGAGGGGATGGCGCGGGCGTCGAAGAAGCTGTTCTTGCCCGCGATGACCTCGGCGGCGACCTTCCCCTCGTGCATGGCCTTGTGCGCCAGCATCGGCGGGCCGACCACGTCGCCGATCGCGAAGATGTGCGGCACGCCGGTCCGCAGCTGCTTGTTCACGCCGATGAAACCGCGCTCGTCGACCGTGACCCCGGCCCGTTCGGCGCCGATGAGCTGGCCGTTGGGACGCCGCCCGACGGCGACCAGGATCCGGTCGAAGATGTCGGCCGCCGGCGCCTTGGGGCCGTCGAAGGACACCACCAGGCCGTCGGTCCTGGCCTGGACGCCGGTCACCTTCGTGCCGAGGTAGACGTTCTCGTACTGCCGGCCGGTCCGCCGGGCCAGCGGGGTGATCAGGTCCTTGTCGGTGCCGGGGATGAGCTGGTCGAGCAGCTCGACGACGGTGACCTTGGCGCCGAGCTCATGGTAGACCGTGGCCATCTCAAGCCCGATGATCCCGCCGCCCACGACCAGCAGCCGCCGCGGCACCTCGCGGATGTCCAGCGCCCCGGTGGAGTCCATCACCCGGGGGTCGGAGGCGGGGATGGACGGCAGCGTCACCGCCTCCGAGCCGGCCGCGATGATCGCCTGCTCGAAGCCGACGGTGGCGGTGCCGCCCCCGGCCAGCTCGACCTCCAGCTGGTGCGGCGAGGTGAACCGCCCGTAGCCCCGGAGGGTGGTGACCTTGCGCTGCCTGGCCAGGCTGGCCAGGCCGCCAGTGAGCCGCCCGACCACGCCGTCCTTCCAGGCCCGCAGCCGGTCAAGATCAAAAGAAGGAGGGCCGAACGTGATGCCGTGCTCGCCCATATCCCGGGCGTCGGCGATGACCTTGGCCGCGTGCAGCAGCGCCTTGGAGGGGATGCAGCCGACGTTGAGGCAGACGCCGCCCAGGGCCGGCTCTCGGTCCACGAGCACGACCTGCTTGCCCAGGTCGGCGGCCCGGAACGCGGCCGTGTACCCGCCCGGCCCGGCGCCCAGGACGAGCACCTCGGCGGTCTGGTTCTCCATGTCAGTCTCCAACTGCGGACGAGATCAGAGCACGAGGCGGCGGATGTCCTCGAGCAGCTGGCACAGGTACCGGGCGAACCGGGCCGCCAGCGCCCCGTCGATCACCCGGTGGTCGTAGGACAGCGAGACCGGCAGCATCAGCCGCGGCACGAACGCCGAACCGTCCCAGACCGGCGTCATCCGGGACCGGACCACGCCGAGGATCGCCACCTCGGGGGCGTTGACGATGGGCGTGAAGGCGGTCCCGCCGATGCCGCCCAGGCTGGAGATGGTGAAGCAGGCGCCCTGCAGGTCGGCCATGTTCAGCTTGCCCTCCCTGGCCCGGGCCGAGACGGCGCCGAGCTCCCGGCTGAGTTCCCTGATGCCCTTGCGGTCCACGTCGCGGATCACCGGCACCACCAGGCCCTCGGGCGTGTCCACGGCGACGCCGAGGTGGTAGTAGCCCTTGTAGGTCAGCGCGTCCTGCTCCGGCGTCAGCGAGCTGTTGAACCGGGGGAACTCCCGCAGCGCGGCGACGCTCGCCTTCGCCAGGAACGCCAGCAGCGTCACCCGGTAGCCGTCGGCCCTGGCGGCGGTGTCGAGGTCCCGGCGGTAGGCGTCCAGGTCGGTGATGTCGGCCTCGTCGTCGTGGGTGACGTGCGGGACGTTGAGCCACGACCGGTGCAGCGCCGGCCCGGACAGCCGCTGGATGCGGGTCAGCGGCCGGACCTCGACCGGGCCGAACTTCGAGAAGTCCTGCGCCGGGACCTCCGGGATGCCCGCCGTCGCGCCCGGGGAAACCGCCCCGGTACCCGCCGCGCCCGCCGGCCCGCGCACGCCGGCGATCACGTCCTCCTTGGTGATCCGCCCCTTCGGCCCGCTCCCGGACAGCGCGGCCAGGTCCAGGCCGAGCTCGCGGGCCAGCCGCCGCACGCCCGGCCCGGCGTGCACGCCCTCGAACCCGTCCGGGGGCCCGGCCGCCTCGGCCGTCACCGGCGGCCCGCCGGCCGGAGCCGCGTCCAGCTCCGGCGGCTCCTGCTGGTCCTCCAGCGCCGGCGGCTCGACGTCGGCGCCGCCGGTGTCGAGCAGCAGCACCGGCGACCCGCGGCTGACCAGGTCACCGACCTTGACCCGCAACTCGCGGACGGTGCCCGCGGCCGGCGAGGGGATGTCCATGGTGGCCTTGTCCGATTCCAGGGTGATCAGCGGGTCCTCGTTGCTGACCACGTCGCCGGGCGCCACGTGGATCTCGATGACCGGCACGTCGGCGAAGTCGCCGAGGTCGGGCACGCTGACTTCAGTCGCAGCGGCCATGGCTGCTCCCCTCACTGATACGAGCGGTCATGTCCGCGCCGGGTCCGGCTTGCCGGGATCGATGCCGTACCGCGCGATGGCGTCGGCCACCGTGGCCGCCGGGACCGTCCCGTCGGCGGCCAGCGACGTCAGCGCGGCCAGGGCGACGTAGTGCCGGTCGACCTCGAAGAATCGGCGCAGGTTGCGACGATAATCCGAACGGCCGTAGCCATCCGTCCCCAGCACCAGGTAGCGCCCGGGCACGAAGGCGCGGATCTGGTCGGCGAAGGCCTTGACGTAATCCGTCGCCGCGATCACCGGTCCCGGCCGCCCGGCCAGGCAATCCGCCACGTAGCTGTGCCGCGGCGCCGAACCCGGGTGCAGCATGTTCCACCGCTCGGTGGCGAGCCCGTCCCGCCGCAGCTCGGTGAAGCTGGTCGCGCTCCACACGTCGGCCGAGACGCCGTAGTCGGCCGCCAGCAGGTCGGCCGCGGCCAGCACCTCCCGCAGGATCGTCCCGCTGCCGAGCAGCTGCACCGCGGGCCCGCCAGAGCCAGAGCCAGCCGGGCCGGAGCCCGGACGCAGCAGGTACATCCCGCGCAGGATCCCGCCCTCGGCGCCGTCGGGCAGCGCGGGGTGCTCGTAGTTCTCGTTCATCAGGGTGAGGTAGAAGAACACGTCCTCCTGCTCGGCCAGCATCCGCCGCAGCCCGCCGGCGATGATGACGGCCACCTCGTAGGAGTATGTCGGGTCGTAGGACACGCAGTTCGGGACCACCGAGGCCAGGACGTGGCTGTGCCCGTCCTCGTGCTGCAGGCCCTCGCCGTTGAGCGTGGTCCGGCCGGCCGTCCCGCCGAGCAGGAAGCCGCGGGCGCGCGAGTCGCCGGCCGCCCAGATCAGGTCCATTACCCGCTGGAAGCCGAACATCGAGTAGAAGATGTAGAACGGGATCATCGCGATGTCGCTGGTGCTGTACGCGGTCGCCGCGGCGATCCAGGACGCCATCGCGCCTGCCTCGTTGATGCCCTCCTGCAGCATCTGGCCGTCCGGCGCCTCGCGGTAGTACATCAGCTGGTTGGCGTCCTCGGGCTGGTAGAGCTGGCCGGCCTGGCTGAAGATGCCGAACTGCCGGAACATGCCCTCCATCCCGAACGTCCGGGACTCGTCCGGCACGATCGGCACCACCCGCGGCCCGATGGCTTTGTCGCGCAGCAGCGTGTTCAGGATCCGCACGAACGCCATGGTGGTGGAGATCTCGCGGCCCGGCGTGCCGGTCAGCTGCCCGCCGAACGCGCTCAGCTCGGGCACGGAAAGCGTGTGGCTCGACCGGCGCCGCCGGGCCGGCAGGTACCCGCCGAGGGCGGCCCGCCGCTCCCGCAGGTAGGCCATCTCCTCGCTGTCCTCGTCGAAGCGCAGGAACGGCAGTTCGGCCAGCTGCTCGTCCGTCAGCGGCAGGTTAAACCGGTCCCGGAACCTGACCAGGGCCGCGTCGGCCATGTGCTTCTGCTGGTGGGTGATGTTCTGGCCCTCGCCCGATTCCCCCATCCCGTAGCCCTTGATGGTCTTGGCCAGGATGACGGTGGGCTGGCCGGCGGCCCGCATCGCGGCCGAGTAGGCGGCGTAGACCTTCTGCGGGTCGTGGCCGCCGCGGTTCAGCGCCCAGATCTCGTCGTCGGTCATGCCCGCGACCATCTCGGCCAGCTCGGGGTACTTGCCGAAGAACTTCTCCCGCACGTAGGCGCCGTTCTTGGACTTGAAGTCCTGGTACTCGCCGTCGACGCATTCCTCCATCCGCTTGAGCAGCAGCCCGCTGGAATCCCGGGCGATCAGCGGGTCCCAGCCGCTGCCCCAGATCGTCTTGATCACGTTCCAGCCGGCGCCGCGGAAGATGCCCTCGAGCTCCTGGATGATCTTGCCGTTGCCGCGGACCGGGCCGTCAAGACGCTGCAGGTTGCAGTTGACCACGAAGATGAGATTGTCGAGCTTCTCCCGGCTGGCCAGCGCGATCGCGCCCAGCGACTCCGGCTCATCGGTCTCCCCGTCGCCCAGGAACGCCCAGACCTTCCGGTTCGCGGTATCCGCCAGCCCGCGGCAGGCCAGGTACTTCAGGAACCGCGCCTGGTAGATCGCCATGATCGGGCCCAGGCCCATCGATACCGTCGGCATCTGCCAGTAGTCCGGCATCAGCCACGGGTGCGGATAGGAGGACAGGCCGCCGCCGCCGGTTTCCATCCGGAACTTGCTCAGCTGCTCCTCGGTGAGCCGGCCCTCCACGAACGACCGGGCGTAGATGCCCGGCGACGAATGTCCCTGGATGAACAGCAGGTCGCCGTCGTGGGCGTCGGAGGCGGCCCGGAAGAAGTGCTGGAAGCCCACGTCGTACAGGGTCGCCGCGGACTGGAAGCTGGCGATGTGCCCGCCCAGCTCGGAGGACTCCGCGTTCGCCCGCAGCACCATGGCCAGGGCGTTCCACCGGATCAGCGACCGGATGCGGTGGTCGATGGCCAGTTCCCGCGGGCTCAGCCGGTCCTGCGAGTCCGGCGGGATCGTGTTCAGGTACGGCGTGGTGGCGCTGTACGGGACCGTCGCGCCCTTCCTGCGCGCCTCCGACACCACCTCATCGAGCAGGAAGAAGGCCCGGTCCGCGCCCTCGTAGGCCAGTACGGAATCGAGCGCCTCGAGCCATTCGCGGGTCTCGGCCGGGTCAAGATCTTCCAGCATCAGCATCCCCCCAGCAGGAGTCCTGGCGGCTAGTCAGATCGCGGCGGTGCTGGCCCTACCCACATCGGCGCCAAACCATCCCTGTTAGGCGATACTCCAGGCTAGGAACCCAGCGTGCCGGGATCCAAGCCCGGGAAGAAAGGCGGCGTAGTGGCGAATCCGCTCGATCAGGTGGCGTCGTGGCCGGCCACCGCCGCGGTCGGCGTGGCGTCGGCCGCCGGCCTGATGGAATCGGCCGGGCCCGCGGACCGGCCTTATCCCTGGGCGTCGGTGACCAAGCTGCTCGTCGCGCTGGCCGCGCTCGACGCCGTGCAGCGCGGCCTGCTCGACCTGGACGAGCCGGCCGGGCCGCCGGGGGCGACGATCCGGCACCTGCTGTCGCACGCGTCCGGGCTCGCCTTCGACAGCGACGCGATCCTCGCCCTGCCCGGCCGCCGGCGCGTCTACTCCAACCGCGGCATCGAGATCGTCGCGGACACCCTCGCCGCCCGGTCCGGCCAGCCCTTCGAGCGGCTGCTGGCCGAGGAGATCTGCCTGCCGCTCGGGATGCCGGGCACCCGGCTGGAGGGCTCACCGGCCTGGGGTGCCGTCGGCCCGCTCAGCGACCTGATGAACCTGGCCGTCGAGCTGGCCAGCCCGTCGCTGCTCGACGAGGACCTGCTGGCGGAGGCCACCCGGACCGCCTTCCCCGGCCTGTCCGGCGTGCTGCCCGGCTTCGGCCGCCAGCCGCACTGCGACTGGGGCCTGGGCTTCGAGATCAGGGACAGCAAGGCGCCGCACTGGACCGGGTCGCAGAACTCGCCCCGGACGTTCGGTCATTTCGGCCGTTCGGGCAGCTTCCTCTGGGTGGACCCCGACGCCGGCCTGGCCTGCGTCGCCCTCGCCGACCGCGACTTCGGCGACTGGGCCAGGCAGGCCTGGCCCCGGCTGTCCGACGACCTGCTCGCGGCGCACGCCACCGGCTGAGATGCTGGGGCCCTAAGATGCTGACGCACGGCGAGATCACCCGGCTGCCCTCGTTCGGCATCGACGTGCTGTCGTTCGAGGACCCGGACGGCATCCAGCTGGAACTCACCGCGCCGGTCGCACCGTAGGCCCGGTCAGCCGAACACCTCCTCGGCGGTCAGCTCGCCGAGCGCGTCGGCCTGCTCGCGGCGCATGGCCCTGGCCGAGACGATATCGCCGAGCGTGCGCTCCGCGCCGCCCACCGCCCCGGCCCCCTCGTCGGCGAGTCCGGCCAGCTCGTCCTTGATGGCCTGCACCACCCGGCGCCGGTCCAGCTGGGCGAGGTCGGGGGACCGCCACGCGGCCGCCAGCGCCACCGTCCGGTACGCGGCTGCCCGCACCGCGTTCGGCGGCGCCTCGAGCAGGGCCTGACCGGCCGTGCTGAGCGGGTCCTGGATGTCCTTGAGCCGCCAGTCGTCCCGCTCCTTGCGTCCCTCGACTCGCAGCAGCAGGTAGTCGTAGCCCGTGAGGTTGACCGGTTCGCGCCCCGGCGCCTGGCGGTACAGGAGCCGGCCGTCGCGGACGGACAGGCGGTCAGGGCTGACCTCGCCCGGCTCGGCCAGGATGACGGCTAGGTACCCCGGCCGCAGCACGGCCCCGCCGGCGCCGTCGGAGATCAGCTCCTGGTGGAAACCGAGATGAATATTCCCCTTGGTGGCGCTGAGCAGGTCGCGCGTGCCGGATACCAGCGTCTGCGCGAGGGAAATGGCCGGGCCGAGCGGCGGTGAGATGAGGCTGGAGAACTGCTGCAGGATCCCGATGGCGGTACCGAGGTAGTCAGCGCCCTTCAGGCCGAGCAAGGCCGCCTCGATCTCGACCACCCCGCCGTTGAACGGAAGCAGTTCGGTCAGCCGGTAGCCCAGCCGCACGCCCTCGCCCAGCTGATCGGTGGGCGGCTGCGCGACCCGGCTGAACGCGGCGCTCTGCCCGCCGAACTGCAGTCGCACCTCGCTGTGCACGGCCGGGAACCACTCCGTTCCCCAGGCGACGCGCTTGGTGAGGAACATCTCGCTCAGCCACAGCCGGAAGTAGCTGCCGCCAGGCTCGAGCGGTGCGTCGTCGTATTCCTCGCCCGCCTGCTCCTTCGGGATGGGCACGTAGACGTGATGCCTGGCGTTTTCCGTCCACCACCCCTTGACGTGATCCCACAGGCTTCGTCCGCTGGTCATGTCCGCTCCTCTCGGTTCGTGAAGGCAGGCGTCCGGCCGCGCCGGAACAGGCACACGTCGAGAGCCTGCTCGACCGAACGCTCGGCGGCAGCGGCGCTGCCCTCGCGCGGATCCCCGGCGGCCCCGGGCGCAGGCCACGACCCGATGCGCGTTCGCGCCGCGCGGACCGCCGCATGAACAGCTCCGGCGTTGATGCCCTCCCTGATATGCGAGGCCATCGCCTGCAGGACGGTTTCGGCCAGCTTGGGATGCAGCGAGGGCAGCATGATCACCGTGGCGGCTCCCGCGCGGAAGACGTCGGCGGCCCAGCCGCGCAAATCGGCGGCGTCACGCCGTTCCGTGTCGAATCGGCCGCCCGCCTCGGCCGGCGAGCCAAGGACGATGAACAGGCGGGCCTGCAGGCCGGCGACGACCTGGGGCTCGAGCAGCCCGCTGCCGACGACGGCCTCGCGGAGGCTGTCCGCCGAGGTACCCTGCGCGGTCGCCTGCTCCGCGGTCTGCAGCAGGACCGCGCCGCGCACCCGGACCGGGCGGCCGATGACCAGGACGACGTCCGGCTGGTCAGTCGCATGCGAGCCGGCCCGCTCGACCGCCCGGTTGACGTCGGCGCCGCCGCTGGCCGACAGATCGGGAAACGACACGTCGCCGGCCAGCGCGGCCCGCTCGGCGAACAGCCGGCGCGTGCTGTCGGCCAGCACGGCGACGCGCCGAGGCGGCCCGGGGCGTTCCGGTCGTCCGGTCCCCGTGAGCGGCTCGCCCCGGCGCCAGAAGTCCAGGGCGCCTGGCACGGAAGTGTCCCCGGCCAGGACGTAACACGAGAGCAGCGCCTCCCACGGCATCCGCTCGAGGGCCGCGTCGATGCCGAGTGAGACGCGGACCGACCGGGGCGCGATCCGGTCGGCCAGCTCGCGCAGCGCGTGCTGGAAGCTCGCCGCTATCGCCTCCGCGCCGCGCTCGTAGGCACGCAGCGGCGGAAGGGCGACGATCGTGGTCACCTCGGTCGGCTCACGGCGTTTCCACGGCAGCGGGTAGACGGGATCGGCCTGCCATTCCTGGATGACCACGCGGATGTCACCGCCCGGCGCGTCGGTGCCGGACCAGGGGGCAATCCGGAACCCGATCACGGTCTTCGCCCACCACCAGGCCCGCACCCGGGTGCCGAGCCTTCGCCGCAGGCCAGTCGCCGAGAACGCGGCTATCGCGCCCGCCAGAGCGCCGATGACCGCGAAGATGCCGGCCCCAGTGGTGATCCCGCTGGCCGCCGCCAGCTGACGGCCCGTGAACCCGACCGTCGCGAGCGCCCCGGTCACTGTCGTCACGAGTGCGGTGATGGCGGCGGTGACCTTGAAGCTCGTCCACGGGAACCCGCGGGCACCCGGCCTGGCCCGCCGCCGGGTCAGCACGGACGGATCAAGCTCGGCGGGAACCCCTCCCAGGGCGGTCTCCAGCATCTTCCCGACCTGGGCGGCCTCCTTGGTGGACGGGCGTGCCGCGCCGCCGGTCTCGGTTCCGCGGGCCAGGCAGGCGACCAGGCGGGGCAGCCATCCGCCCATCGCCTGATCCAGCTGCCCGGGCCGCCTCAACAGGTATTCCGCGGTGACGCCGGACCACGCAGGAAGCGAGGCCTCGGCCCGGCCGGCCACCGCCTCATACGCGGTGGACAGCAGCGGGCCGTTCTCCGCCGCGACAGGTAGTCCGGCCCGCTGCCGCGCGAGCGTGCCGGCGATCGCCGCGAACAGGGTCCCGGCCGGGTCGCCGGCCTCCTTGAACCAGGCGGCGGCCAGGTCCAGGAGCAATACCGCCTCGCGGGGGAGGCGCAGCGCCAGCAGTTCGCCCTCGTCCATGGCCAGCTCCGCCTTCCGGCGCAGGCCGACCCCCGGCGCCCACCTCCTCGCCCGCCAGGTCGCGGCCGCGGTGGAGGCGTCGGCGGCGGGGAGTCCGTCGCCGCGGTACCCGAGCGCATGCAATCGCAGCAACACCCGGACGAACTGCTCGGCGGTGACCTGGCCGCCCCCCGAGAGCCGGGCGAGGTCCATGGCCGGCCAGGCCGGATCGGCGCCCTCCGCGATGTCCGCCTCCGCGAGGTCCAGACCGAGGGAGACGGCACCGAACGGAGCCTGGCCTCCCCGGGCCGAGGCCAGCCGGCCGGCCCGGTCGCGGAACAGCCGGGCTTCCGCGGAGTCTGGGTCGGGCACCGCCGGGCGGCTGCGCCACCAGTCGTGCAGGAGGGCATCGGGGATCTCGCCGGCCGGCTCTGCGGCCTGGACACCCGGCTGTTCGGTCAGCGCCGCGAGCGCCCAGGCGGCCGCCCGCTGGCCGGCGTCGGCGGACCCGCTCGAGTTCTTGGCCATGACCGGCTGGGCGATCCGCATGCTGCGGGAGATCTCCAGCGTCGCGGTCAGCGCGGCGTTCTCAGCGTCGGCGTCGCCGGCCTTCAGGGCCCGCCGGCGCCTGGCATGCAGCAGTTCGATGGCGCGATCGCTCTGGCCGAGCGCCAGCCAGCCCCGGGCCACGGCGGTGAACAGCGGCGGCACGGTGAGATGGCACCACAACGCGCTGCGCGGGGATCGCCCGGCGCGTTCCGTAGCCTGCTCTTCCAGCGCGGCGAACCCGATGACCTCCTCCCGCGGCAGGATCCCGGCCGACAGCTGCCGCAGCACGATGGCCGCAAGCAGCCGGTCGGCGTCGATCGTGCCCAGGTCCGCCTCGGCTGACCGCCGCCAGTCGTCGACCTGTGCCTGGCGGAGCGGGTCGGACGCCATCGGAAGCGCCGCCGCCATCCGGATGAACTCCAGCCGGATCCGGTGACAGGTCACCGGGGGCGCGTCAAGGTCGGCCCATCGGCCAGGCCGGGCGGCCGGCCTGCCCGCCGAGGACCTCTCGGCCTGCATCGCCAGGTCCAGTGCCGCCCCGGACCGGCCATGCAGCGCCTGGCCGCGGGCCGCGATCATCGTGCCCAGGGCCAGCAGGTCCGCCGCTACCCACGTCCTGATGTGACCGAGCCAGCGCTCGACCAGCTCGATGTCGGACATCAGCGAGGGGTCGCCGCGCATTTCGGCGACCTCCACGAGCGCTTCGAGGGCCGCGCAGCACGACGCCGCCAGCTGCTCGGCCAAATTGCCTGGCAGGTGTCCCGCGACCGCGTCGAACTGGTCGACAAGCTCCCAGAATGCGGCCAGGTCGTCGGCGGACAGTTCCACGCCGGGCAGCCTGAAGGCGGCGACCAGGCCGGCGATCGCGCGACCGTGCAGCCAGTCGCGGACAACCGGGTCCGGACTCGCGTCGGCCCGCTCGTCGACCTCGCGCCAGTCCGGCGCCGGGTTGTACTCGGACCGGGTGTGGATCAGCGAGCTGATGCGGGCGGCGACGACGGCGGCGCGGGCCGGATGGCCGGGGTCGGCCACCGCGCCGTCCTCACCCAGCAGCCGGCTGGTGCGCTGATCGGCCCACGGCCAGTCGCACTCCTCCCGGATCTTGTCGGCTATCTCGTCCCACAGGCGGGCTGCTCCGGCCGGAGGCAGCAGCCGCATGGCGGCGTCGGCCAGGTCCACTCCGATTTCGCTCAGCGGCCGGTCCCTGACCAGGGCGGCCAGGGCGGGACCGAGCCGGTCCTGCGCCTCGCGCAGCCGGAGCGACTGATCCGGGTCGCCCTGGTAGTAGGAGAGTAGCCGCGGCCTGAGGTTCCTGTCGACCTCGAGGAAGGTCGTGTTCAGGGACGGGTCCGGCTGGTAGTCGATCCACTCCTGGCTGGACAGATCGGAATAGGCGTTCTCGAACTTCTCGTCGCTGCCGGATAGCTCACCCCGGATCATGGACCGGTCGAAGCGGCCGAGCAGGGTGACGGCCGGCAGCAACCGGTCCAGTTCGGTGCGGCCGAGCCGGCGGACGATGCGGAAGGCGATGTAGGGATCTGTCGTTCCTTCGGCGATGGTCTCCGCGCGCAGGGACGGATCTTCCCGGGCCCAGTTGGCGTACAGGTTCAGGTCGAAGGGGTTGTAGCGACGCTCGGCGTCGCCGGCCCGGGGCGGCTCCCAGACCACCGGCGCCGGGCCCGCCGGCGCGGGACTGCGGGCCAGGATGGCCTGGGTCTTCTCGGCCGCCAGCCCGGGGGCCACCGAATCCAGGTAGCGAACCGCCTCGTCGCGGCTGAAGCCGCGCATTTCGTGCAGGCTCAGGAAGTCCTTGCTCTCGGGCAGCAGCGCGTGTCCTTCGGCGTCGGCCGTCGCGCTGACGGCCCAGCCGCGACCCGATCGGGCGAGCAGCCGACGCCCGGCGAAGATCACGCGCAGCGTCGGGATCCGGTCGTGCAGGCGCTCCAGGATCTCGAAGGTCGCCTCCACCGGTGGCAGGGACGATCCCTCCGACCGGCGCTTGGCCAGTTCCTCGCAGGTGTCGAGGATGAAGACGACCGGCTGCGGAAGCAGCAGGACGAAATCGCCGAAGGTCCTCAGGACCTCGTCGAACTGGCCGTCGTGGATGCGGGCCAGCGGGTCGCTGCTCCCCTGGGTGACCGGGCCGTGCAGCTGGGCGACCTGGGCGCGGAACGTGTACGCGAACGAATCGGCCTGCGCGTCCGCCGAGAACGACTGCAGTTCGTCAAGCAGCTCGAGCAGGAGCTGCCCGGGCTTCTCGATGGGGTAGTCGGGACTGAGGTGGTCGAAGTCAACGCGTGCCGTCGGGATGTGCCGGTCGGGCGCCAGCACCGCCGTCACCTGCCGCATCAGCATGGTCTTGCCCAGGCCCCCTGGGCCCAGGTAGTGAATGGCCCAGGTCGCGTGGTCTCCGGCGAGCAGCTGCCGGAACTCCTCGATCTGCTCCTGCCGCGGCAGGAACCGGCGGAGATGCCCCAGGTCCAGCGTCCGCCGGTAGAGCAGCTCGATGCGGCGCAAGCCGACGGAGACTACCGAGTCCAGCTCCTGGCCGAGGACCGGCACCAGCAGCTTGCCCGTCTCGATCCAGGCGAGCGCCTGGTCGGTGTCGCCGCCCTCGACGAGTTCGGCCAGCCGCCGGTCGAGCCAGGTTGCGGCCTGGGCCGGTTCGTCGGCTCCTTGCCTGGCCAGTTCGGTCCACCTGGCCATCGCGGGTGAGACCGGATCATCCTGGTGGTCCGCGGCCAGCACCCCCTCGGCGACCTGGCTTGCCTGCGTATGCAGGAAGGTCGGCCCATGGCGGAGCGCGAGCTCGTCGAGAACCTCCGTCCTGGTCGGCTCGGGCGTCCAGAACGAGAAGTCGGTCTCCCTGTCCGCCAGTGACCGGGCGGCCTGGATCACCGTTTCCAGCTGTTCCTGGGGAAGGTACGGCGCCAGGTCCACCAGCGCGTCGATCCGGTCGGGCAGGCTGGCGATGCCCTGCGCGGCGGCCAGCGCCTGCTCCACGGCCCGGCTCCTGAGCGGCTTGGGGAGCGCCGTGAGCAGCCTGTGGTACAGCTGGTAGCGGTCTTTGGCCCCGCTGATCCCCGCGGTGGCCTGCAGCGCCCGCTCGGTCACCTCGTCGGCTTCCTGGCCGGTCCGGACCAGGGCGCCGACCAGGCTGGCCAGCGCACGGGCGTTCGCCGGGACGGAGGCCAGCGTCGCGGCGGCCTGGCGGGCCCGCTCGGCCATGCCCGCCGCGATCGGGCGGTCGCCGCTGGCCAGGTGATTCGCCAGCGAACTGAGGAAGGTGACCTCATCAGGGCTGTCCTGGCCGTAGGCCAGGACCGCGGTCGTGGCCTCGGCCGCCTGGCCCGGTTCGCCGGCCGAGGCGAGGGATCCGGCCACGGCCTGCAGCGCGGTCTCCCGCGCGGCCTCGTCCGTTAGCGTGAGCGCGGTGCTGTTGGCCAGGTCGGCCGCTCCGTGGTCGGCGAGCCTGCGGGCGAGCGTCTTCGCGGCCCGGTCTCGGCCGATCTCGGCATCGATCGTAGCGATGGCGGGGATCTCGTCCCGCAGCAGCCGTACCGCCTCGGTGTCGGGCAGCTGCCCGGTAACCCCGGCCAGCGCCTCGATCCGGTACTCGGCCGCCTGCAGGGCCAGGGCCGCGGCCAGGGCCTGCCTCACATGTTGCGGCTTCAGGTAGGGAGTCACGCGGACCAGGATGCTGCTGCGCTCGGACTCGTAGGCCAGCTCGGGCAGGGCGGCCAGGACGGCCCGGCCGAGCCGCTGCCGGGCCTCGTCATCCAGGCGTCCCTGGTCCGCGACCCGGAGCAGCGTTTCGGCGCGATCTCCCGGATCCTCCATTCGCGCCGCGACGTCGAGCGCGAGCCTGGCGGTCACCCTCGCCTCGGCGGGCGGCTGGGCCGCCGAGATGGCCAGCAGCGCCCGGGTCCTGGCCGCCGGATCCTCCAGCCCGTCAGCGATCTCGGCGGCCCGGGGCAGCAAGGAGCCTGGGAGCGAAGGTGTCATCGCGGCCAGGATCCGCGCCCGGGCATGCTGATCGGGGATCGCCGCGACCTCGTCGAGCAGCCCGGTAAAGGAATCGGCCGGAAGGTAGGCGGCCAGCCGCGCGCCGATCTCGGCGGCGTACCAGGGCGGCCGGTCCGTCAGCGGCGCCTCGGTCCTGGCACACAGGCCTTCCTTGGCCGCCGCGTCAGGGAACGCGGGATCCCAGTTGGGGAAGCCGGCCTGCCTGGCGAGCCGGCCGGTCCACCGGGGCGGCAGGGCGAGCCAGGCCAGCATGTCCGGGCTGAACCGGCTGGTCCGTTCCCGGCGTGATTCCGCCACGTAATCCCGGAGCGCCAGCTCGAGCGCCTCGCGGGTAGCCGGGGCCTCGGTCATGGCAGGTCACCCCTGTCGATCTGGCTCTGGACCAGCTTCAGGATCTTCTCGTCGTCCTGGTTGGAGGGCAGCGCCTTGATGAATTTCAAGGGCAGGAAGCTCTTCGTGAAGCCCTCGAACTTGTCCTGGTTCGCGAATTCCCCGGGCAGCCCCTTGAACATCGTCTGCATGATGCCTCGCGCGCTCTCCACGGTCTCCTTGGCGGCGGCGTAGTTGAGGAAATAGCGGCCGATGGAGAAATCCGGCGGCGGGTTCAGCAGGATCCAGCTGTAGGCCAGGAGATCCTCGTCGGTCTCGTAGTCAAAGGGTTTCAGCATCAGCTGACGCAGCCACTTCCGCGACGCGACGCGCTCGAGAGTGTCCTTGACGACCGTGTTGGCCGGCTGGCCCAGCGCCAGGGCCAGCACGGCGGGGACCGGCTCCTCGCTGGTGCCGAAGCCCGCCCCGTCGAGCATCCGGTAGATCACCTCCTGCATGAGAGCGCCGTACTGCTCGACCTGGTCGAGCAGGATCACGACGCGTCCCTCGGCGCGCTGGACCGACTCGTGCCGCTTCCGGGCGTCCTTGACCAGCCGGCGCAGGTCCGCTTGCAGCGCCAGCCGCAGGGCCACCGCGGTCAGCTCCCCGTCGGCGGCCAGCTCCACCGCGATGTCGCGGCGAAGCGAGAGTTGGCCCGGGTTCAGCGCGGAACGGCCCGGCTGGAGCATCTCCAGCTGGCTCTCCGGGGGAGTGCCGAGGTGCAGGATGCGGCGGACCTCACGGATGGCTTTCGCGAGGCTGTCGGCGAATGCCGACAGGGAATTCGGGGCCGCCCAGTCCGGCGTATCCGGTGTCAGGATGATGGGGATATGCCCGTCCCGCAGCATCTGCGTGGCCAGCTCGAGCAGCAGCCGGGTCCGGCCGACACCGGATTGCCCGTCGGCCACGATGGCCAGGACACGCTGCGGGCTCGGGCCGAAGAAGCCGTAATAGGCCTGGAAGAAGTCATTCCGGCCGCAGAACACAGGAAACCGCTCTAGGTCGTACTCCTGGATCCAGTTCTCTTCAACGGTCGCGGGGTCGGCGGCTCCCGGCGGTACCGGCGCGTAACCCGGATCGACCTGCTCGGCGGCGAACAAGGCGGGGAAGGCCCAGTCGACGGTCTCGTCCGCCGACCGGCCCTGGGATACGGTCGCACGGCGTGCCTCGGCCGTGGCCACGACCAGGCTCTCACCCCGGACGAGGGCATCGCCGAACTGCTGGGTGAACAGCCGGCAGGCGGTGTCCGAGACCCGGCCGGCCATCCCGAGGACGAGCGGGACACCCAGGCTGACCAGCTCGGTGGCCAGCGGGGCCAGGTCGTGAGCACCCTCGAGCACGTCCGGCGGCGGTGCCTCCGCCGAGCCGGTCCGGCAGGCGCTGAGGACCACGAGCGGCGGTGGCTGGGCGTTCGCCGTCATGGCCGCGTAGAGCTGGTCGGCGTACCTGGCGCGGGCCCCGTTCGGGTCGTCGGGGGCGAGCTCGAGGTAGCCACGGCCGCTATCCCGGTCCCAGTCGCCGTGGCAGATGAAGTGGACCACGTCGGGATGGAAGACGCTGATCACCCGCTCCAGCTCGCGGGGGCGGGTCTTCTCGAGGACGCGGGCCCGGATCCGCCGGCCGCTGTCCTGCAGCTCCCGCAGCAAGCCGAGGAACTCGGCCGCCGGCCGGATGCTCGGATCGTTCAGCGTGGTCCCGACCACGAACAAGATCCGCGGCGGGAACTCGACCTGCCGGGGTTTCCACCTGTCCCCCTTGGTCCCCGCGACGAGCCGCGTGATGGCCACCGTGACCCCTGGCTGGCCCGCGGCCAGGAAGCCCTGTCCGTCGTGCATCAGCTCCCAGTTCAGCCGGTTGAGGTTCGCATCCTTGTTGCTCCAGGACAGCGCGAGCTCGATGCAGCGGGCGTGCTGGCCGGCGGAGACGTCGCGGATCCACTGCCAGGAGGCCGCGCCGATCAGCGCGTGAAAGAGGTACCCGCCGAACGGGCTGGTCCCGGTGCCGAGGTCGGGATTGCGGTCGATAATCCGCCGCCGTCCCTCGGTCAGCACGGTGGCGTCCTGGGTACAGCAGTACAGGCGGCAGCACGCGGGTTGTTCCGCCGCAGGCAGCAGCTCCGACACCGGGGCGAGCGGGAAAGCGTCACGGCCCGTGCCGGGCAGCCTGCGCATCGCGCGGCCGGGGCGGGGGCCGGTCAGTCCCAGCGCCGGACAGCTGACCGTGACCTGCCATTGCTGGTCGACGGACACCAGGAAACGCAGCGGCGGCAGGGTCACCAGGTCTCCCGGTCCTCGGGGATCGACTCGATCAGCAGGCGGGTCAGGTCGTCCGAGAGCGTCGCGGTGTCCGGCAGAGCCTGCTTATCGGCCGCCCTGGTTCCTTCCTCCCGGCTCGCCACCACGGCCGGGAGGAACCGGCCGGCCAGCTCGTTGCGGCTGTCTTCGCGCTGCCCCGGGTCCGGGATCCTGGCTACTTCCTCCCAGGCCGCGACCGCGGCCGACGTCAGCAGCCTGGCGGTCCTGATACCTGGCCTGACCTTGAGCGGGAAGCGGTTCCTGAGCCCGTCCCGCAAGACCTCGATCGTGCCGCCCGGCGCGAATGCGGCCTGATCCCAGCCGAGGAGACTGCCGAACGGGCCGCGGCCGGACAGCGGATCGGCCAGGGCGGCGTCGGCCAGCGCGGCGACGACGGCGGCCTGCGGCAGGTTCGCGACGTCCAGCCCGGCCGGCTCGAGCGCGGCGGTCACCTCTAGGCCAAGCCGGCCGGCCACCGCGGCCATGATCCCCAGCCGGACCAGCGGCGGCGGGTACTTCGCCTTGCTCCGCAGCATCTTGTCCGTGTCGTCCAGCTCGAGCTGCACGATGCCGTACACCGCGGCCGGGCCCATGGCGTGCACGGAGCAGATATCGGCGAAGATCTCCGCGCTCCAGGCTCTCCATCGCACGGGATCGGCTTCTCCGGCCTCGCGGCTGACCGACTCGGTGAGGCGGCCGAACGCCTTGACCAGGCTCCAGTCATCCGCCAGGTCATGCTGGAGATGATGACCTACCTCGTGGCCGACGTACGCCAGCCACCATGGATCGTCCGCGCACACCGCGGGCAGGGCGATGACCGGAATGGGCAGGCGCTCCAGGTACTTGATCAGCACCGAGTCGTCTCGCTCCGCCATGAGATCGGCGGGCGGGTCGTCCCGGGGGACCGCCATCGGGGAGTACTGGGACTCGATATAAGGCAATGGCGCTGGCCGCATTGCCAGCGCCGGATCCCGGTAAATGGCGTTACGGAAAGGCTCGGCCCAGCAGCTCCAGACCACCTCGTCCGCCGCCCGGAGCACGGGCCCGAGCGAATCGTCGTGTCGCTGATCGAGCTTGGTCTGGTAGTACGTGAACACCCGCCTGACCAATTCGGCGCGCGTGTCGCTCGCCCGGCAGGCCGCGTAAACCCGTCCGGTTTCCGGGACCTTCCTCAGGTTATCGGCGATCGTCAGCAATTCGGCGAGCGGATCGACGACGGCCATGCGCAGGACGTCAAGCTGGGTGGCGTACTGCCCGGTCACGTCCTCGTCGGCCCGCTGCCTGATCCATTCGTTGGCGGCCGTCTTGAGTCGGTCGAGTCGCCGGCACGACTGGTCGATCCGGACCTGCCGGACGAGATTCCCATTCATTCCGGTAGCCGTGTCCGCGGCCAGCGGCCGCCGCGCGCAACCAGACCTCGCGGGGCCGCCAAAACCCCAGAGCCGCACTTTTCCGGCATAACGACACAATTGCCCGGATAGCTATCAGACACTACCCCCCCAACCCCTCATGACAACTGAGGGATCGTAGCGCCGGTTTGATACACGGTCAATAGATAAAAACGATTACTGGGACTATATTTATCTCTAGAGCACTATGAGGTGAACTGCGGATCATCCTCGTAGCGGATCGCCGTCGGCCTGGCGGATTCGCCGCGCGATATAGTATCCGGCGGAAACTGTCCGGATGCTGATGTGCCCGGCAGGCGCGGAGAGGTGATAATGTCCCGGCTCACCCGACAGGACTTCGAGAGGCTGCTGGAGTTCCGGGTCACCTTGCGCCGCTTCCAGCGCTGGAGCGAGGACCAGGCGCGGGCGGTGGGCTTGACTCACGTCCAGCACCAGCTGCTGGTGGCGATCAAGGGCCACCGCGGGACCGTGCCTCCCGCCGTCGGCGACCTGGCCGGCTACCTGCTGCTGCGCCCGCACAGCACGGTCGAGCTCGTGGACCGGGCCGAAGCCGCCGGGCTGGTGGAGCGGACGCCGGACGGTGACGACGGCCGCGTGGTCCGGGTCCGGCTGACCAGCGAGGGCGACCGCATCCTGCGGAAGCTGACCCGGGCGCACCTGGAGCGCCTGCATGAGCTCGCGACGGTCCTGGACGAGCTGGTGACCCGGCACGGCGCCTGACCGGCGCCAGCGCGCCAGGGCCAGCGCCTCAGGTCTGGCGCCTCAGGTCTGGCGCCTCAGGGCCTGCGCGTCAGGTCTGGCGCGCCGCCGTCGCCCCGGCCGCAGCGCGCCGAGCACCCGCCTGGGCGTCAGCCGCAGCTGTTCCCAGCGCGGCTTCGCCTCGCCCGCGTTGAAGCTGCTGAACGCGGCCAGCATCGAGTCCAGGCGGGGATCCGACCGGCCCACCGCCCTGCCGATCCGGCCGAGCGCTCGCCGTTCACTCAGTGACAGGCCCATGGCGATCCTCCCCGGCGCGACACAGTCCCGAAAAATTATCGTATCACGACACATCTGGCCGGGCCCCGCGGCGCCGGTCACCGCGGGGCCCGGCCGGTGGGCTCAGCCGGTCAGCAGCCGTCGTAGGGGGACCAGTTGGACTGGCCGCCCCGCGCGAGCGCGTTGGCGAACACCTGGTTCTGCTCGGCCGCGCTGGCGTGCCCGAAGTCGGCGGCCGAACCGCCGTAGGCGACCCAGGTCGACTCGCTGAACTGGTACAGGCCGTAGTGCCCGCTCGAGTTCATGACCTGCGCGTTGCCGCCGGACTCCCGGGCCACCACGCACGCGCCGAACGAGCCGCCGGGTGCGCCGCCCGAGTAGCTGCTCGCCACCGCGGACGTGGCCTGCGCCGGTGCGTACCCCGAGCCCGCCGGGGCGGCGGGCCCGCCCTGCCGGGGGGCCGCGGGGATCTTGGCCGGCTCGGCCGGGATCTTCAGCACCTGCCCGACGCCGAGGATGTCCGCCCAGCGGACCTTGCTGTGGTTGGCCCAGTACAGGACCGGCCACGCGCTCGTCTTGTGGTAGAACCGCCCGGCGATCGAGGAGAGCGAGTCACCCGGCCGGACGGTGTAGCTAACGGACCGGGCCGAGCCCGGCGTGTGCCCGGTGGCCTGCTGCACCGCTGCGAACAGCTCGGCCGTGGCCCGGCCGGTGTAGCTGGCAGCGTCCGTGACCATGGCGGGCTGTGCGGCCGCGGCGGGCTGTGCGGCCGCGTGGGCCGGCGCCGGGTCGGCCAGCGCCTGCGGCGCCAGGCAGACCGTGGCCGCCAGGCCGGCCAGGGCGGGCACGGCGGCAGTGGGTAGAAGATGTTTGAGTCGGATGCGTGTTTGTTTCCTGTGGCAGCCCAAAAGGCTCCTCTCCGCGGAGGGCGCGCTCACCGGGAAGGCAGCACAACATGCGTGCTGCCTTCGGAGCGCCTGACATCCGGGCAGCTTATAGGGCACTCGGGGCCTAATTTCCCAAAATGGACGAAATCACCCGCGGGCTGCTAAACTGCGACGCACACTACTGAACTGATTTTCGAATAATTTGCTATACCTTCTGACTCTGCCATTAGCGCCGTGGATCACCCGGCCGGCCCGGGCACGAGCAGGTGCGAATCGTACTCGCCGCCGCTGTAGATGACGTGCCGGCCGCGGTTCACCAGGTCGTCATGCCGGGCCTGGACCAGCGGCCGGGGGTAGCGGTAGACGTCGCGGCCCTGGATGACCAGACGCAGCGTCTCACCTGGCCCGAACCGCGTGCCCGACGGCAGGATCTCGATCTCGAGCGGCACGATCTCGCCCGGCGCCAGCGGCAGCGCGCGCCGGTGCGCCAGCACCGGCTGCCACGGCCGGGACCGGGCCGGGTCGAGCTCCCGGTGGGACGCCCGCAGCCAGCCCAGCGCGACGGGCCCGTCCTCGTACACCGCGTAGAACGGGAAGCCCACCAGGTCGCCGTAGGCGTCGAGCTTCTGCACCGCGACGAACACGTCCAGGTCATCGGCGTCAGGTGCGGCCATCCAGACCCGCAGCTTCATGCCGCCGACCACCTCGGCCGCCACGTCGAAGCGGAAGTCGAACGTCGCCCGGCCGCGCCCGTACCCGGCCTGCTCGCTGTCGTAGGACACCGAGGCGGCGGATGGCCGGGACCTGCCCAGCGTCCCCGCGCCGGCGTCCAGGTACAGCGGCCGGTACGACGTGCCGGGCACCGGCCAGTCGGCCGCGATCCGCCATCGGCCGGCCTGCCCTCGCTCCCTGACCTGGTACCGCACCCGCGGCCAGTCGCTGACCTCGGTGTCGAGCCCCAGCAGGAAGTGGTCGAAGAAGGCCTGCTGCCGCCGCAGGCCCTGCTCGCTGTAGTAGTAGCCCCACTTCTTCCCGCCGTGCGCGTCCAGCCATTTGCGCTCCGAGCCGATCGCGGTGAAGCCCTCGAACGTCCCCCGGGTGTGCAGCCCCTGGTCCGACCAGCTCGCGACCACGTAGGCGGGCGCCGTGATGCGCGACAAGGGGGCCGCCTTGGACGCCCAGAAGTCGTCGAAGAACGGGTGCGCGGCGGTCTCGGCGGCCAGGTCCTCGACCCGGCCGGTGCCGAACCCCCAGCGCTCCCCGATGTACGGCCAGAATGACGTCTCCGGGATGCCGCCGTGCCTGGTCACCTCGCGGTAGGTGTCGCTCCAGCCTTCCCACGGGTTGATCGCGGCCAGGTGCGGCGGCCTGGTGGCGGCGATCGTCCACTGGCTGGAGGTCAGGTAGGACACCCCGGACATGCCCACCCGGCCGTTGCTCCAGCTCTGCGTGCCGGCCCACTCGATCAGGTCGTGCCCGCGCAGCGCTTCCTCCCCGGACAGGAACGTCGCGTCCCCGCCCGAGTACCAGGTCCCCGGCATGTCCGCGTTGACCACGGCGTATCCCCGTGCCGTCCAGTAGACCGGATCGGGTGACTCGAACGCGGTGTACGGGGAGAGCTGACCCGGGGCGACCCCGCCGTCCGGGTACCGCTCCGGCAGCTGGGGCCCGGCGTGCTTGCCGTACGGGGACCAGGCCACCAGCGGGGGAGCGGGCTCCTCGGCGGCCGGCCGGAACACGTCCGCGTAGACGGTCACCCCGCCGCGCACCGGCACGGCCACGTCCCGCTCGATGATCATGCCCGGCGGCCCGTCCTCGCGCCGGTACCGGGGAGGCGGGGCGCCCCGGTCGGCCGGGCTGCCGGTCGGCGTCCTGAACAAGTAGTCCACAGGCATCAGGATGCCAGCATCAGGCGGTCCCGGACACCGTGGAATCTTCGCCTATCCGCCCATATGCCGGTTACCCGGGTTTATGGCCAGGCTCGGGACGCATGAATCGCAAATGCCTGGCCGGTAAAGATGCAGGTACTTCGGTAATCACGCACATGGGCATTCTTCGTCATCTACCATTTTGCTGGGCTGCAGGGTGGGGGGGTATGGGGCGGGTCTTCCCGGTCGTCTGTTCCGTGATTTTTCTTCCGGCCGACGTGGCCGGTCCGCGCCGAACTCATTGTGCGAGCTGCAAACTTATCCCGACGAGCGTCGTGGAGAGTACGCAAAGGAGCGGACCTATGCGCCTGGTTTTGTGTGACGATAATCGCATTTTCTGTGAGGCGCTGGCGGTCGCGCTTGAGGCGCGCGGCCACCAGGCGCTGGCGATCGCGACGACCGCCGACGAGAGCGTCGCCGCCGTCGCCAGGCACCGGCCTGACGCCTGCCTGCTTGACTTCCGCTTCCACGAGGGCGGGGCAGGCCGCGGCGCGGCCCGGGCGATCCGGGACCGGTGCCCGGACACGGCCGTCCTGGTGGTGTCCGGTCCCGGCGGCCGGGTGGCCTCATTAGCGGCCGCGCAGATCGGCGTGGCGGGCTTCTTCGGCCAGGACCAAGAACTCGAACGGATTGCCGTCGCGCTGGACACGATCGCCGCCGACCGGCGGCCGGATTCCTCCGGGCCAGGCCCCGGGAAGGCCGGAGCGGCCGCCGCGGACCCGCTGTCCACGCTGACGCCGCGGGAGGCCGAGGTGCTGCGGCGGATCGCCGCCGGTCAGGGTACCAAGACGATGGCTCGCGAGATGAACGTCACGACCGAGACCCTGCGCACCTACGTCAAGAAGGTGCTCGCCAAGCTCGGCGCGCACAGCCGGCTCGAGGCCGCCGCGCTCGCCAGCCCGCCGGGCCGGGACGAGCCGGCCCGCGAACACCCGCGGCTCGCCGCGCTCACGCCCAGGGAACGCGAGGTCCTGACGCACCTGGCCGGCGGCGCCGGGCGGCCTGAGGTGGCCAGGCGGCTGCACATGTCCGTGAAGACCGTCAACACCCACCTGCACAACCTGCGGGGCAAGCTCGGCGTCCACTCCACCCTGGAAGCGGTCGCCGTGGCCCGGTCCGGCCTGGCCAGTAGCCCGATTCATGCGCAGTCCCCGGCGAATAGTCCCATTTAGCCGGCCTTGTCAAATTGCTGCGGCAATACGCGTCTAAGCAGAATGAGGAGAACGGAAATCTCGGCAAAATGAGGGATTGCCCGGCGCGCGCCCGGCATTTACTCTCATACCTGTGACACGGAGTTCCTAACGGTCTTTCCGCACTGACCTGCCGAGGGAGGGGGATTTCCAGATGCCTTTTTTCCGGGCCCCAGGTAAAACGGGAGCTAGATCTTGAGCCGAATGCAGGGTTGCCGACTCGTGAGACGCTTTCGCCGCCCCCCTCATTTCTCGCTTGATCCAGAGCCCGCACACCTGGCCATGCGCCAGCGTTGTGCAAACCCCCGGTGCCCACAAACCGTGGTACCGGAAACCTAAAAACAGAAGGGGAGCAACATGTCTGAACTCAGCATGCACGAGCTGGAGGCCGAGCACGGCGAGGTCCTGCCGGAGCGTGAGGCCCTGAGCCGTTTCGTCACGGTGGGCTCGTTCAATGGCCACAACCACATCAACGCGGTCAACGCGGCGAACGCCTTCGCGACCCGGGGCGGCACGGCGATCTCCACCGCAACTCAGACCATCACCGTGGCCTGAGCCAGCGGCGTCCTGATCGTGTGATCGCATCCTGGCGGGGACCGGTTCGCGCGGTCCCCGCCAGGGCCAGCGTGGTCGAAGGTCCGCGAACCGAGGCGGAGGCAGCAGGTGGTGCCATTCAGCCGTGGCGTCAGGATGGCCAGCGGCGACGTTACCCGTCCCGACCTGCCCGCGGCGCGGGCTAGCGCGCCGCGGCTCGTCCCCGGGGTGGAGTCGCTCGGGGAGTACCGGGGGTCGGGCCTGACCGATGCCACCTTCCTGGTGCGCGATCCGGGCGGCCAGGTCGTGCAGGTGTCCCGGCTGCTGTACCTGGTGCTGAGCTGGATCGACGGCCGCCGGTCAGCCGGCGAGATCGCCGCGCGCGTCACCGCCGCCTTCGGCCGGCCGGTGAGCCCGGACAACGTCGAATACCTGCTGGCCGCCAAGCTTGCTCCGCTCGGCCTGCTGGCCTGCGCCGACGGTGCTCCCGTCGCCGCCAGGTCCAGCTGGGATCAGGGCGTCCTGACGCTGAAGCTGCGCTATACCCTGATTCCCGAGGCGGGCGTCCAGCACTTCGCCCGCGTGTTCCGGCCCCTGTTCAGCCCGGCCATCGTGGTGGCGGTGCTGAGCGCCCTGGTCGGCTCCGACGCCTGGCTCCTGCACGGCGGCCGGCTCGTATCCGCGTTCTTGTACGTGCTGGCTCACCCGGTCCTGCTGCTCCTGGTGCTCGGCCTGACCGTGCTGTCGACGCTGTTCCACGAGTGCGGCCACGCCGCCGCCTGCCGCTACGGCGGGGCCCGGCCCGGCGTCATCGGCATGGGCATCTACGTGATCTGGCCCGCCTTCTTCACCAACGTCACCGACGCCTACCGGCTGGGCCGGGCCGGCCGGATCCGTACCGACCTCGGCGGCGTCTACTTCAACGCGATCTTCGCGGTCGGGCTCACGGCCGCGTACCTGGCGGCCGGCTACCAGCCGCTGCTCGCCGCCGTCGTGCTGGTCCACCTGGAAATCGTGCAGCAACTGCTGCCGTCGCTCCGGTTCGACGGGTACTTCATCCTGGCCGACCTGATCGGCGTACCCGACCTGTTCCGCCGGATCGGGCCCGTGCTGCGCAGCATGATCCCCGGCCAGCCGGCCGATCCCCGGGTGCAGGGCCTCAAGCGGGGGGCCCGGGTGACCCTGACCGCCTGGGTCCTGCTCATGGCGCCCCTGATCGCCCTGGAACTGGGGTTCACCCTCTTCAATGCGCCCCTCCTGGCCAGGACGTTCAGCCAGTCTGTGGACGCCCAGGTCCACGACCTCGTGATGCAGTTCGGGCGGGCCGACGTCGCCGCCGGGCTGCTGAGCGTGATCTCCGTAGTGCTGCTCGTCGTGCCGATGGCGGGCCTGTGCTACATCCTGGCGCTCACCGGGCTGCGGCTGGCCCGCTCCGTCGTCGCCGTCAACCGCCGGCGCCCGGTCTGCTGGCTGCCATCCGCGGCGGCGGCCCTCCTCGTGACCGGGCTGCTGGCCGTGCACTGGCATCTCGTGCCCGCCTCCGGCGGGGTCACGCCGCGCCCGTCCGCGGCCGGCCACGTCACCGTCCGGCGGCCGCCGCCAGCCCGCGCCCGCCCGGGCCGGGACCGGGACCGGGTCCGGGGCATCGTGCTCAGGCCGGTCAGCGCGCACGGATTCGACCCGCTGGACGCCTCGGGCGACCCGTACGACGAGAACGACGCCGTGGCGAGGTACGCCATCGACACGAACCCGGCGACCGCCTGGCAGAGCCAGTACTACCTCGGCAACCCGGTGTTCGGCGGGCTGAAGGCAGGCAGCGGCCTGATCCTGGACATGGGCAGGCGGGTCCGGCCCCGGTCGGTCACGGTCACCTTCGGGCCGGAGCCCGGTGCCGACGTGAAGATAGAGGTCGGCGACGACGCCGACCTCGCCGCCTCCGCCTTGCCGGCCTTCACCACCGTCGCCGCCGCCGACGGCGTCGGCGGCGGCACGCGCACCTTCCCGGCGGCCAGGTCAGTCAGCGGGCGCTACGTGCTGATCTGGTTCACCAAGCTGCCGCCCGCAGGCCCCGGGCGGTTCCAGGCTCAGGTCTTCGCCGTCGTCATCCACGGCTCACCCCGGAGCAAGAGCGCCCGGTGAATGGCGGCGTATCCCGGAAAACTTAGCCGGCCAATTCAATGGCATGCGCATATGCTCTCCGAATTACCGTATAAAACCGGTATGACCGAATTGGCATTAGGTCTGGAAATCGCCGGAACGGTCGCCGGTAATGTCGCCGCATGTGGTAGGTTTTCGTGAAACCGGTTATGAAAGGATAGGTATGCTACCCAGATTCAGGGATTTAACATTGCGGCCGCGGTTCAGCGTGATAGCGCTGACCGCACTCGTCGGCCTGGCTGTCCCGGTTACCGCGTCGGCGGCCGTGCTTTCTGGTTCGCCGACTCAGACGCTGGTCAACGAGGCCCGGGCGTCCTCCCAGACGGATGGCCATCGCGACTTCGTGCTCAGGTACCAGCTCCAGCAGGCCTCCGCCGCGACGCTCAACGTCAGCAATCACGCGGTGGCGTCGACGGCGCAATGCCATGATTGCAATGCCGACGCGGTCGCCTTCCAGGTGGTGGTGGCGTCGAAACAGGACCTGGTCACGCTCAATGCAGGCAACACCGCTGATGCCTCGAGTTCGGACTGCATCAGGTGCTCCAGCCTGGCCGGGGCGTACCAGATTATCTACGCCAGCGACCAGCCGCGGCTCTCGCGATACCAGATACAGGGCCTGAATCACGTGCGAAGCGAATTGATAGCCCTGCAATTCACCGGCCTCAACGGCGCCCGGCTGCAGGCCAGAACCGACGCGATCGCGAAAGACGCCGTGTCCGTCCTCGCTGACGGCCCGAACCCGATACCGTTCGTCACCCCCGCTATCAACGACTCGTCTCGCCCGGCCGAGCTGACCCGCAGCAGCGGGCCGTACATTGACCTGTTCATCAAGGTCGAGCATCCGGGCAACTAGGGACCCGGACGCTGCGGCGAGCGCCGCTGGCACCTGCCCCGGTGCCAGCGGCGCTTCCGCCGGGCCACCCGTGACCAGGACGCGGTACCGGCGATCCGTTCGGCGGCCTCACCGGGTCCTCCCGCCGTCGCAGATCGCCAGCAGCTCGTCCACCCCCCGGACCCGCAGGTGCGGCCGGCGCGACCCGGGCAGGTCGTCGTAGGACGAGGTAGCCCCCAGGCCGGTGCCGACCGCGATGGCCAGCGACCGGCCGCGGTGCGCCATCGGCACCTCGAGCTCGGGGTCGTCGCCGACCACGGCCAGCTGGTCGGCCCGGACGCCGATCCGGTCCGCCGCGCTGCGCAGCGCGTCGAGCGACGGCTTGCCCACCACCTGGACCCGGCAGCCGGTGAGCGACTTGATCATCGCGGAGATGGCCCGGGAGGTGCCGAGCGCCCGGCCTCCATGCACCGCGAAGAACGGGGTCTGCGAGCAGCTGTACAGCTCGGCCCCGGCCCAGACCGCGCCGCAGGCGGCCTCGAGCGCGGGCATGGTGAACTCGGGGAACCAGCCGGCCAGCACCGCGTCCGCCGCCGCCCCCGGCGCCGGCGGCACGACCTGCAGCCCGGCCTCCCGCAGCGGCTCCGCGATGCCCTCGCCGCCCAGCAGCATGATCCGCTGGTAGCCCGCGCGGGTGAAGACCCGGACGGCGCTGCTGGCCGGCGTCATCATTGCCTCGTCCGGCAGCGGGAAGCCGAGCTCCCGCATGACCCGCGCGTACTGCGCGGGCGAGCGCATCGTCCCGTTGGTGAACACCACGAACGGGAGCCCGCGGTCCGCCGCCCAGCGGGTGATCTCCACCGCGCCGGGCAGCGGCCGCAGCCCATGGCTCTGTTGATCGCCGAGCACCAGCGTGCCGTCCATGTCGAACACGAAGCCGCGCACGGCGCGCAGCCGGTCCAGGACCAGGCCGCTAGGCATCGGCCGCGTCCCGGCTGAGCGACAGCCGGAACCCCGGCTTGTCGACCACGAGGCGGGAGACCGCCGGCCGGGAACCGAGCTCGCGCAGCAGCCGCAGCACCGGCTGCAGCTCCGGGGTGTAGTGCCGCGCAGGCGGCGCGGCGGCCAGCATCGCGTCCACCTCCTCGGACGGCATGGCGAACCGCAGCAGCAGCTCCTCGTCACCGATCCCGCGCGGCAGCCGCTGGCGGAGTTCGGCCACTGACGGCGGCGGCGGCTCGGCGGTCAGCTCCCTGGCCCGGGGCCGGTCCAGGATCCGGTCGAGCACCCCCGGCTCGACCGGCGCCGTCGGCCTGCCGAAGCTGCCGAGCACGTACCTGATCACCTGGTCGGGCACCACCTCGTACCGCGCGCCGCTCAGCACGTTCGACAGCGCCTGCCCCATCACCATCTGCGGGAACGGGGTGACCATGATCGGATAGCCGAGTTCGGCCCGGACCTGGCTCACCTCCTGCAGCACTGCGTCGAACTTCGTCTCGAGCCCGAGTTCGGCCAGCTGCCGCCGCAGCGTGGTCATCACGCCGCCGGCCAGCTGGTGCTGGGTGAAGGCCGCGTCGTACGGCTGCGGCCGGCCGGCTGGCAGCGACTCGGCCGCGGCCAGCCGGCCGAAGTAGCGCGCGGCCCGGGCCAGCAGCCGGCCGTCCACGTCCACCGTGTGCCCGAGCGCGCGCAGGTTCGCCACCACGCGCTCGGCGTCCGGCAGCGAGGTCCCGTCGGCGAGCGCGCCGCAGCCGGTCTGCAGTACCTCGACGCCCAGGTCCGGCGCGGCCTGGTAGACCAGCGGCGACAGCCCGATCGTGCAGTGCGCGTGCAGTTCGAGCGGCTTGCCGCCGAGCCGCGCCCGCACCGCGGGGATCAGCGTGCGGGCCCGCTCCGGCGTCAGCAGCCCGGCCGGGTCCTTGATGTAGGCGCGGTCGATGTACGGTGACGCGGCGGCCTGCCCGGCGATCCCGGCGTAGAAGGCGTCGTCGTGGACGGCCGAGATCGTGTAGGTCAGCGCCATGATGATCTCGGTCCCGCCGGCCCGCCTGATCATCCGCGCGCTAGCCAGCACCGCGGTCATGTCGTGCGTCGGGTCGAGCACCACGAACCGCGATATCCCCGCCGCGACCAGCCGTTCGTAGACCAGCCGCAGCACGTCGGGGTGCGCCCGCTCCCAGGAGATGAACCGCAGCCCGGTGCCGATGAACTGCAGGTGCGCGTCCGGGACCGCGGCCCGGGTGAGCCGGATCCGCTGCCACGGGTCTTCCCGGTGCGTCCGCACCGCCACCCCCATGGCGGTGCTCGACATGAAGTCGAGCGCCCGGAACCCGACCCGGTTGAGCACCGGGGCGATCTGCAGGATGTGCTCGGTGCGCAGCCCGGTGGCCCCCCACAGGCTCTGGTTCCCGTCCCGCAGCGAGACGTCGACGAGCTGAACGTCAGCCACCTTAATGCTCCCTAACGGACCCGGTTTCCCGCCCCAGCCACCGGGCCAGGTACCCCAGGTCGACGCCCCCCGCGGCGAACTCCGCGTCCGCGGCCAGCGCCGCGAGCGCCGGCCGGGTGGTCGCCACCCCGCCGATCTCGCACCGGGCCAGCGCGCCGCGCAGCCGGGCCAGCGCCTGGGCCCGGCTCGGCCCGCTCGCCACCAGCTTGGCCAGCAGGCTGTCGTACTGCGGCGGCACCGCCGCGCCCGGCTGGATGTGCGTGTCGACCCGCAGGCCCGGCCCGGCCGGGAAGACCGCGCTGGTCACGGTGCCCGGGCTGGGCCGGAACCCGGCCGCCGGGTCTTCCGCGTTGATCCGGCACTCGATCGCGTGGCCGCGCAGGCACACATCGGCCTGGGACAGCCGGAGCCCGCGGCCCTCGGCGATCGCGATCTGCTCGGCCACCAGGTCCAGGCCGGTGACCGCCTCGGTCACCGGGTGCTCCACCTGGATGCGGGCGTTCACCTCGAGAAACCAGAACGCGGACCGCGCGGCGTCCACCAGGAACTCGACGGTGCCGAGCCCCTGGTACCTCAGGTGCAGGCCGAGCGCGACCGCCGCGGCCCGGATGCCCACCCGCAGCGTCTCGCCGAGCAGCGGCGCCGGCGCCTCCTCGATGAGTTTGGCGTAACGCCGCTGCACCGAGCAGTCCCGGTCGCCGAGGTGGATCACGTTCTCCCCGTCGCCCAGCAACTGCACCTCGACGTGCCGCGCCGGAGAGACGTACTGCTCCAGGTACACGCGCGGATCGGAGAACGCCGCCTGCGCCTCCGCGCTGGCCACCGCCACCGCCCCGGCCAGCTCACCCGGCTCCCTGACCACCCGCAGCCCTCGTCCCCCGCCTCCTCCAGCCGCCTTGACCAGCACCGGATACCCGATCCGCCCCGCAAGTTCCGCCGCCTCCCCGCCCGCCCCGGCCAGCCCCGCCC
>WNGG01003709.1_pt1 | contig 30533 bp, 22 predicted proteins | sample 5400661 | NCBI WGS metagenome assembly WNGG01 (sample SAMN13153372, study PRJNA577476) | soil metagenome | isolation source: 100 cm soil or saprolite under Garry oak tree replicate 1 | place: USA:California | collected 2016-06-15
GAATCGCTCAGCAGCAGATGCCCATTGGGCAGCACCGTAATCCCGGCTGGGTCAGGGCTGGGTGGGGACCACCGCGAGGTCTCGATGGTCTGGACCAGGCAAGCCCTTATCGTGCTGCTTTGCGCTGAGGCAACTGCACTCGTCCCTACTAATGCGGCCAAGAAGACCACTCCTCCAAGTAGCAGCGAGTGGGTTGAAAACTTGTTCTTCGAGCTGTGGTTATAGGGATAGAAACTAGGCGCCTTGCTACTTTCCCTGCCGGTCGGCAGACAGGTCAGGCAGCCGGTTTCCTAGAGCCCCCCTCCAAACCGGACAGGCGGCTTTCACCGCATCCGGCTTTCCAGCTAGGCGACCCTTCACCTGGGTCTAGGCCACAGCCTCCTAGCCTGCCGCTCTTCGCCCTGTGGACGGCCTTCCCGTCCTCTGACTACTACAGCGGCTCTGCCCCCTTGCAGAGAGTTCACGGCTCTTACCCGTCAGCCTTGCGGCATCTCTGCACGGGTTCCCCGGTAGCACCCTGACACTTTGTCCAACAGCCGTAGGTCCCCTTCCGAAACGTGTGGACTGGAGAGGTCCAGCCCTGGTCACCTTACCTCCACCCGTATGAGGCGGACGGAGTCCCTCAGACAGCACGCCGTTACGATACTGCTCAGAGGAGGGATACCGACAGCACCGCCGCCGCCCCCTTCAGTGACTATGCGCCTCAACAACCCTGCGCATCCTCCATGATTCTGGCATAGTTTCTCGGGTTCGCCCTTCACCGGCTGACCCTAGCTGTCTATCCGGGAGCCTTGCCTGTTGGTTTGATTGTTTTACCTCACAAGGCCCCTTGTCTCCGCCACGCTTATTTTTGTCTTGGGGTAAAGCCCAAGGCATCAGACGGATGAGGACAGGAGTCCCTCACGACTCCTGACGGGGTTTGCCCCGCGGTGTCAGGGCACCCGAACGGGCGCCCAACGGCACTCATGGTTCACCATCCTTTCCTTCCATCCATCATTTCTCCATTCCTACTCACCCTCCCTCACGTTGCTGCCGCTGCGGCCAGCTCACCCTTGGCGGTGGCGGCGAGGCTCACTGGCGTGTTAGTGTCGAAGGGGCTCTTGAGCCCGAGTGTATTGCCAATCTCCCGTAGCGCCGGCATGACCTCGTGGCCAAGCAGGCGAATACAGGTCATAGAATCCTCGTGGCTGACTTTGCCGTCGTTGCCCCACAACGCCAGAATCGATGGACGGGTTTCCTCCAAGATAACGCGCAGCTTCTTGATCACCTGCTCAGGTGTGCCAGCGACGATGGACATAGCCGCGAGCTGCTTCTCGAAAGGCGGCATGCTTTGCTTGCGACGACCCACCCGGTACTCAGCCAGCGGTCGGCGGGCCCACTCGCCCAGGTAGCCTGCGGGAGACGCCCACAGCGGGTGGGTAAGTCCGGTGAACTCGCCTTGCATCCACATGAACTGGCGCGCATTCTCGATCGCCTTCTCCTCGGTCTCCGCCACGTGACAGCGAATCAAGTAGCCACGCTGCTCGGATCCGGCCTGGTAGCCAACCCGTTCGGCAGTCTCGTCGTAGAGCTGCCAGACCTTCTTACTGTCCTCGATAGGCGCGTTCAGGATGATGTAGGGGTAGCGGTGCTCAGCAGCCCAGACGATCGTCTCCCGGCTGACCACGCCGGGGATCCAGACGCGTGGATGGGGCTGCTGCAGGGGCAGCACCCAGGGGTTGACGACTCGGAACTGATAGTGATTCCCCTCCCAGCGGAATGGCCCGGGTTGGGTCCAGGTCTTGATGATCAAGTCGTGCGCCTCCACAAACCGCTCACGGTTGTAGGCCGGGTTGGTATTTGCGGCCAGGGATTCCACCCCACCTCCACGGACGAAGCCCGAGACCAGCCGCCCCTTCGAGATCATGTCGATCATGGCAAGTTCTTCGGCCAGGCGCACGGGATTGTCCGCGACCGGCAGGGGATTGCCCAAGAGGACGATTTTCACCCGTTTGGTCATCGCCGCCAGGATCGCGGCGAAGATATTCACTTTCGCCTGCATGCAGAAGGGCGCGTTGTGATGCTCATTGAGCATGATGCCATCGACGCCGACCTCTTCCGCATAGAGGTACTCCTCCAGCCGTTCGTGGTAGAGCCGGCTGCCTTCGACCGGATCAAAAAACTTGTTTGGGAAGAGGAGCGCAGTGTACCCGAACTTCTCCCCCTCCTCTTGCGGGTAAGGCGACATGGGTTGCTCGGTAAAGTACATCAGGTGCATGATTTCCCCCTTGAATCATTGACTCATTGTTTCATTGTTTCAATGATTCAATGATGAAATGAGTCAATGTTTCAATGAGTCAATGTTTCAATGAGTCAATGAGTCAATGATTCAATGAGTCAATGAACTCCCTGACCAGCTTCGCCAGCTCGTCCGGTTTCTCGACCTCGACGAAATGGCCGCAACGATCGAGCACCACGAGCTGCGCGTGCGGCAGCGCTTGCATATAGCGCTCTCCGCAGTTCACTGGCGCAATGCGGTCCTCCTTACCCCACACGATCAAGGTGGGGGTCTCGACCCCAGGGAGGAGGAGAGGTAACGCCTGGTTGAACATGTACGGCTTCCAGGCGATGCGCGTGGTCATCTCGCGGTTGCTCTCCCAGGTTACCAACTGGTCAATAGCGGGCTCACCGCCATAGAGCTGGGCGAATTTGCTCTGATCAGAGAAGCCGGCCTTAATATAATCTGTGGTGTAGATCAAGAACTGGTCCAGGATTTCGCCCCGCGTAGGTTGCATGCCCATAGCGCTGACCAGCACCAGCCGCTTACACTGGTGGTGACACATGGTGGCCATCTCGGCGGCGATCCAGCCGCCAAACCCCAGCCCCACCAGCGAGAGCGTATCAAGCTTTAGCTCTTTGAGCAGCCACTGGTAGACGATCGCTAGGTCCCGCACGTTGCGCATCCACTCTGGACGGTCCGACTTATCGAATCCCGGATGGGAAGGAACGTACACCGTAAAACGCTGCGCCAGGTCCTCGTAGAAGGGCAGCCAGCCGGGGTTGCCCACATCACGGTGCAAAATGAGCAGCGGCTCGCCCGTCCCCCCTTTGAGGAGATGCACCTTCCCTTTGGCCACCTCGACGAAGCTTTCGGTCCACGCTTGCGAAATCTGCGTCACGTTTCCCTCTACTGTTTTCTCCCTCTCCCACGAGGGGAGAGGGAAATTCCTCTCAGATGAGTCCCTCTTCCTTGGCCGCCGCCTCCAACGTGTCATATCCTTCCGGGGTGCCAGACACAAAGGCCCAACAGCCTTCGAGATCAAAGACCTCTTTATGGGCCGGGTCTGCATAATTCATGGAGGCAAAGGCCGCGGTAATCCGCTGCGCCAGGTTGTCGTCTAGCTCGCGCTGCGCCGTGAAGCAGCAGTGGCTGTAGGGAGGGCTCGACCAGAACACACGAACCTTCTCTTCAGGGAAGCGTCCCTTGGCACGGAGCTTCTTCAGCGCATAGCCGCTCACCGCGCCGGCATCGTACTCGCCAGCAGCCACCAGTGCCACGACCGCCGCTTCGTCGGACTGCCCAGTCTGCGGGCGCTGCTCATGAAAAGTATACTGCCCGAGGTCGCGCTCTGGATGCACACCGCCGTGCTTGAGATAGTAATAGGCCAGCAGGCCCGCCTGCACTGATCCCTGGCTGCCAAAGGCGAACCGTTTGCCGACGAGATCCTCTACACGTTGTATGGGGGAGTCCATCTGCGTGATGAAGTGCGTGGTAAAGCCGACGTCGATGTCCCGCATCGCCACGACTTTACACGGTTCCTGCAGGCGCTGGCGAATCTTGACATAGGCCAGCGGGCCATTCCAAGCCAGGTCCACCTCGCGGGTGACGAAGGCTTCTACCAAGGCGTCATAGTTTGAATAGAGCACCCAATCGAGGTCGATCTGCTGGCTCTGGAAGTGCCGCTTAATGCCCTCGAAAATCGTTACCACGTAAGGAGCGTATGCGACCGCTCCGATGCGGATCATGGCTGGTCTCCTTTCCCCTAGAACCCTGGTGCCCTATTAAGGCACGATACAGAGATCGAGGAAAGCCCGTTTGGCAAGAGTGGAGCGTTCTGGTATCTCTACAGTCCGGAGTCTGGAAAAGGCTGGAGTCCAGATGACCGACGAAACGGCTTCCTTTCTCAGCGGATTCACCTCCTTTTTGCGTAAGCAGTCCCGAGTTCAGACTGCGGACTCCGGACCGAAAGACTCATGACGCCTATGGAACCACATGGTGTCGCACGCAAGCTGGCGGCCATCCTCAGTGCCGATGTCAAAGGCTATAGCCGCCTCATGGGTGAGGACGAGATAGCAACTATCCGTACCCTGACCGCCTACCGCGCGGTTATGGCTGCCCTCATCCAGCGGCACCACGGCCGAGTGGTGGACTCCCCCGGCGATAACCTGCTGGCCGAATTTGCCAGCGTGCTGGATGCCGTGCAGTGCGCGGTCGAGATCCAGCAGGAGCTGAAGCTCAGGAACGCGGACCTGCCTGCCCCCAGGAAGATGGAGTTTCGCATCGGTATCAACCTGGGGGATGTGATCGTGGAGGGAGAGCGGATCTACGGCGAGGGGGTCAATATCGCGGCACGGCTGGAGGGCCTAGCAGAGGCGGGGGGCATCTGCATCTCGGGGACCGTCTACGACCAGATCGAGAACAAGCTGGCCTTGGGGTACAAGTACCTCGGCAAGCAAGTAGTCAAAAACATCGCTAGACCTGTGCAGGTGTATCGAGTCTATATGGAGCCTAGGGCTACTCCCCTCAAGGCGAGCAGAGAAGCGGAAGGCCAGCCGCCAGGGATCATCCGTCTCTGGCCCCGAGGGCGCACTGAGCCCCTTAAGGCGAGCAGAGAAGCGGCAGGCCAGCCGCAGCCCTCGCAGAAGGGGATGGAGTTGCCTGACAAGCCGTCGATTGCTGTGTTGCCCTTCGCCAACCTGAGTGGCGATCCCGAGCAGGAGTATTTCAGCGACGGCATGACCGAAGACCTCATCACCGACCTCTCTAAGCTCTCCGGGCTGTTCGTCATTTCCCGCAACTCCGTCTTTCTCTACAAGGGCAAGGCGGTCAAACCCGAGCAGATCGGTAAGGAGCTAGGGGTGCGGTATGTATTGGAAGGCAGTGTGCGCAAGGCAGGCTCCCGGGTGCGGATCACGGCGCAGTTGGTGGACGCCACCACGAGCTATCACCTGTGGGCCGACCGCTATGACCGGGATCTGCAAGACATCTTTGCCGTGCAAGATGAGGTCACACGCAAGATCGTAGCGGCCCTGCAGGTCAAGCTGACCGAGGGCGAGCAACAGCGCATGGGCCACACGCCCACCAACAATCTGGAAGCCTACGAGTACTTCTTGCGTGGACTCGAGTTTCACGCCCACCGTACGCAGGAGGCCAACGGGCAAGCACGGCAGATGTTTGAGCGCGCCATTGCCCTGGACCCGAACTTTGCTGCGGCGTATGCCTGGCTAGGCCGGACCTACGTGCTCGACTGGTTCCACCGCTGGAGTCAGGACCCTCAGGTCCTAGAGCGAGCTCTAGCTTTAGCAGGGCAGGCCATCGCCCTAAATGAATCCTTGCCCGGGGCCTACCAGACCCTAGGCTACATCTATATGGCGAAAAAGCAGTATGACCAAGCTGTGGTGGAAGCAGAGAAAGCGGTCGCTCTCGATCCGAATGATGCAGATGCCGTGCTGACGCTGGGGGAAGTTCTGAGCTGTGTAGGGAGATCGCAGGAGGCTATGGAGTTTGTGGAAAAAGCGATGCGCCTGAACCCTCACTATCCCGCTTCCTACGTATTCGCCCTTGGTCAGGTCTATTACTTAACCGGATGCTACGAAGAGGCGATCACCGCTCTCCAGCGAGTCCTGGCGCGCAACCCCGATCATCGCGCTGCCCATTTTTTCCTGGCGATCATCTACGCTGAATTAGGCCGACAAGAGGAGGCGCGGGCGCAACTCAAACAATGCGGGAAGCTGAGCTCCCTGACCTCTTCCGAGCCGGTCCTGGAGCGCATTCCTATCAGTGATCAAGCGCTGCTGGATCGTTGGCGAAACGTCTTGCAGGCGGTGTGGCCGCAGTGAAAAGAAGCGGTCAGCAGAGTCCAAAGTCCAAAGTCCAAAGTCCAAAGCAAAGTAGCCTGGATGAAGCCCTTCGACTGCGCTCAGGACAGGCTCCGCGGAATCCAGGACACAGGATGGAAGGGGACCCCGGATTTCATCCGGGCTACATCCTTTCACCTCGTCCTCTGCAGCCTTCGGCTTATGGCGTAGTCGCCTTTTCTTGCATTTTTTTGTTTTTGCTGATAGGTGACCGCTCACAGAAAACAGAAAAAGGAGGGTGCATATGGACACGCGACGGTGGATGCCATTCTCAGCAGCGTTCCTGTTTTCCCTCTTTCTGACTACACTTCTGCTGCTCCCCAACCAAGGCTTCAGCGCGCAGGATCTGGTCGAGATGCAGAAAGATCCGAACCAGTGGGTGGCGCCTGGCAAGAACTACGCCCTCACCCGCTATAGCGAACTGAACCAGATCACGACCGACAACGTCAAGAATCTGAAGGTGGCCTGGACGTTCTCGACGGGCGTTCTGCGCGGGCATGAGGGGGCGCCGCTGGTGGTCGGCGACACCATGTATCTGGTCACCCCGTTCCCCAACATCGTGTACGCCTTGGACCTGACCAAGCCGGGTCCTGCCCTCAAGTGGAAGTATGAGCCAAAGCAGGACTCGAATGTGATTCCCATCGCCTGTTGCGACGTGGTCAACCGGGGGGTGGCGTACGCCGACGGCAAGATCTTCTTTAATCAGCTCGACACACACACGGTTGCCCTGGATGCCAGCACGGGCAAGGAACTGTGGAAGGTCAAGCAGGGCGACTTCAAGCAAGGCCAGACCATCACTATGGCGCCGCTGGTGATCCGGGATAAGGTCATCACCGGTATCAGCGGTGGCGAGTTCGGCGTGCGTGGGTTTGTCACAGCCAATGACATCAACACCGGTAAACAGATCTGGCGGGCGTATAGCACGGGTCCAGACGCCGAGGTTCTGATTGGCAAAGACTTCTCGTCCCCCTACAAGTCACACCAGGGCAAGGACTTGGGAGTAACGACCTGGAAAGGAGAGGAATGGAAGCACGGGGGTGGCACCACCTGGGGCTGGTATAGCTACGATCCCGAGCTGAACCTGTTCTACCACAGCACCGGCAATCCTGGGGCCTGGAACCCGGATCAGCGACCCGGCGAGAACAAGTGGTCGATGACCCTCTTCGCGCGCAACCCCGATACTGGCGAAGCGAAATGGGCCTACCAGATGACCCCGCACGATGCGTGGGACTATGACGGGGTCAACGAGAGCATCCTCGTCGATCTGACGGCCGATGGAAAGACGCAGAAGGTGCTAGTGCACTTTGACCGCAACGGCTTTGCCTATACCGTCGACCGTACCAATGGGAAGGTGCTGATGGCCAAGCCCTTCGCCCATGTCAACTGGGCAGAGGATATCAACTTGGAGACCGGTCTGCCCATTGAGAATACCGCCAAACGGACCAAGCAGGGCGCCAACACGCCAGACATCTGCCCCGGCGCGATGGGCGGCAAGGACCAGCAGCCCGCCTCCTACTCTCCACGGACCAAGCTCTTCTACGTCCCCACCAATAACATCTGCATGGACTATGAAGGCATGGAGGTCAACTACATGGCTGGCGTGCCGTACGTCGGCGCGATTGTGAAGATGGCTCCGGGTCCGGGCGGCAATCGTGGCGAATTCATCGCCTGGGATGCCACGACGGGCACGAAAAAATGGGGCATCAAGGAGAAGTGGGCGGCCTGGAGCGGCGCGTTATCAACAGCTGGTGATGTCGTCTTCTACGGGACCATGGACGGCTGGTTCAAGGCGGTTGACGCCCGCAGCGGCAAAGAATTGTGGAAGTTCAAGGTTGGCTCCGGGATCATTGCCGCGCCGATGACCTATCTCGGCCGGGATGGTAAGCAATATGTTGCGGTTATGTCCGGCGTTGGCGGCTGGTCCGGTCTGGTGGTCGCGGGCGACCTGGCGACCGACGACCCAACGGCGGCGCTGGGCGCGGTTGGCGCCTTTGCCGACCTGGGCAAGGACACGACCAAGGGCGGCATGCTCTACGTGTTCGCGCTCGACGGGGCGCCGCACCGGACCGCGAGTAAGTAGAGGGGAGGCGATGCTTGCTAGTCTCGACTCACCCTGTGCCTTGGGTATAGGTTCCCTCCCCCCTTACGGGAGAAGGACAGGGTGAGGGGGCGTACAGAGAGGAGCACGACCGTAATGGCCCTCACCCCAACCCTCTCCCACTACGCGGGAGAGGGAGAAAAAAGGTCCGGCAAAAGGCTGGAAGGCATTCCTGTTCTGTTTGCTGTGGCCATTTTCCTCCTCCTCGCCGTGCCTGGTTGGTGCGACGAACTGCCCAGTAACCGTAAGGATTTCCGTGTCTGCGCTGACCCCAACAACCTGCCCTTTTCCAACCAGCAACAGCAGGGGTTCGAGAACAAAATCGCCGAGCTAGTAGCCCGCGAGCTGGGCAGCCAGGTAACCTACACCTGGTGGCCGCAGCGGCGGGGGTTTATTCGCAACACGCTGAACGCGGGGGTCTGTGATGTCGTGATGGGGGTTCCCACCGGCTATGATCCAGTCCTCACCACGCAGCCCTATTACCGCTCCACCTACGTCTTCGTCTACCCCAAGAACGCAGGCTACCAGATCGCTTCCTTTGATGACCCCATCCTCCACCGGCTCCGGATCGGCGTGCATCTGATTGGCGACGACTACGCCAACAGCCCGCCCGCGCATGTGCTGGGCGCGAAGGGGATCGTAGACAACGTGGTCGGCTACAGCGTGTTCGGTGACTATGCCGAGGACAGCCCGCCGGGGAAGCTCATCAAGGCTGTGGCGGCTGGCGAAGTGGACATGGCGGTCGTCTGGGGGCCGATCGCTGGGTACTTTGCCCAGAAACAGGCGACTCCACTTGCGCTCGTGCCCGTTCCCACCAGCGCCGGCTCGCCCTCCCTGCCGTTTGCCTATAATATCTCACTAGGAGTGCGCCGAGGGGACAAGGAACTCAAAGTCAAGCTGGATGAACTCCTCGACCGCAAGGCGTCTGAGGTCCGCAAGATCTTGGAAGAATATGGCGTCCCCCTCGTGCAGGACTGAGCTATGAGGACTGAGTGATGAGCAGAGGAGAACGAAGAGCAGAAAAACCTAACCTCATTCCTCATTCCTCATTCCTCATTCCTCTGTTTGTAGTTGCGTTGGGGCTGTTGCTTGGTCTGTCTGTGCGGGCTCAGGAGAACGGCAGCGAGCCGCAGAAGCTCAATCCCTATACTGGCAATAAAGAGGCGATTGCTGAAGGCGAACAGTTGTATAAGCAGCTCAACTGCTACGGCTGCCACGGGACGCGGGGCGGCGGCGGGATGGGACCCAACCTGACCGACGAGGTCTGGCAGACGGGCGATGGCTCGGACGCGAGCCTACTAGCACAGATCATGGAGGGGCGTGGAAATATGCCGGCGTTCAAGGACGCTATTGACGAGGAGCAGGCGTGGAAGATCATCGCCTTCGTCCGTACCCTCTATAAAGGCGACCCGGCGACGGTCAAGTGGTAGGCTGACCAGTAGCATTTGACAACCCTCTCCCCTTAGCAGGATACTCCTGAGGCCAAGGTGCTACTGGAAGAATTGGGAAGGCCCTGAGAACGCCTGGTTTTTCGTAGATCCATAATGATTCTCCAATGCTCTTGCCCTGTCTACAGAAGTTCCCTTGGCACATAATGATATAACTACTGGCGCTGACGAGACCCAGTGATGGCTGAACTCATTACGGAGATTGTGGGCGGAGAACCCTACCCCTATTACCCACTTGGTGCCCATTTATCGTTGACCTGCGTCCGAACACCGTGATCAAAGATGACGCTATTCTTGGGTTGCTTCGGCAGCAGCCCCAACCAACATTTGGGACGATCAATGAACGAGATTTTTGGCAAAAAGTGGCGATAGACCCTCGGTATTGTGTTGTGTGCTTCGCCTTACAGTTCAGTAGGGCGGGCACTGCCCACCCTACGTCTCTGCTCGTTACGCCGGCACCATCTCATCGAGCTGAATGAGAATCCCGTCCGGGTCCTGGGCAAAGGCACTGCGAATCGTTCCTGCCTTAGTCCTTGCCAGGGTGTGCGGCGGAGCTAAGAATGTGACGCCTTTGCTCTTGAGTTCGTCGTACACCGCGTCCAGTCCCTTCACCCAGAACCCCACATGCGAGATGCCGACCTGATCGACCTTGATGCCGGCACCGGTGGGCGGCGGGTCGAGCGGCGCGATCAGAGCGATGACCGGCGCCTCCTCGCTCATGCCGTACGGCCCTACGTTCTCCTTGCCGGAGCGCAGGATAGCAAAACGAAACTTGCGGTTTTCCCGCTCGTAGATCCCTTGCTGATACTCGCTGCCCTCTACCTCAGTACCCTCCTGAGACACCTGCAACCCGAGCAGATCGCGGTAAAAGTGCAGCGAACGCTCAAAATCCCGGACACCCAGGGCAACATGAGACATGGCTTTGGGGGTCATGACATTCCTCCTTTTTGGTTTGGGGTACACCCTGCCAGGAACCCGATCCGGACCTTCTGGTGCCGTGATGATACGCCGCTTTTCCTCCTCGTCGCAAGCGCGCTACTACCCTACCTCGCTCTGGGGGAACGGCGAGCAAAGTCGTCCGCAATCTCCGCGAAGGTTGCCCAGTGGACCCCTGCGTGGCTGTTGATATATTCAATCAAGCGCTCGTGCATGAGGAGCACTTGCGGTCGGCCGCTGACATCCGGGTGGATGGTCATCGTGAACACGGCGTAGTCATATTCACGATAGACCCAGTCGAACTGATCACGCCATATCTGCTCGATGTCGCGGGGGTTCACAAAGCCGTGGCTGTTGGGCGACTTCTTGATAAACATCATCGGCGGGAGGTCGTCGAGGTACCAGTTGGCCGGGATCTCGATGAGCGTGGTCTCCTGACCGCGCACCAGCGGTTTCATCCACTCGGCCGCGGGTCTGGTGTAGTCAATCTTCGTCCAGCGGTCACCGACGCGCACGTAGTAAGGGTGGAAGTCGTTATGCATAAGGCTATGGTCGTACGTGAAGCCATGTCGTAGCAGCAACTCGTTGGTGACGGTGGAGAACTCCCACCACGGGGCGACGTAGCCGACCGGCCGCTTCCCTGCAACCCGTTCAATCAGCTCGATGGACTTCAGCAAGACGTCTTCCTCTTGCCGGGGAGTCATGGCGATCGGGTTCTCATGGGAGTACCCGTGGGCGCCAATTTCGTGCCCGGCCTCGACAATCAGGCGGGTCTGCTCAGGAAAAGTTTCGATGGAGTGCCCAGGGATGAACCAACTGGTCTTGAGGTGGTAGCGCGCGAAGAGCTTCAGCAGGCGCGGGACGCCGACCTCACCGGCGAAGAGGCCGCGCGAGATGTCATCAGGCGAGTCTTCCCCGCCATACGAACCCAGCCACCCACCCACTGCATCCACATCAATGCCATACGCGACTTTGATGTCCTTCGTGCTCATTGGGGTGAGTCCTCCTTATGGTCAAAGGTTCTTTCTATCCTATACGCCAGAAAATTCATTACAACGCCCAGTGTTGGCTTGACAGCGCTGCCGACTCCGGTGTCTACTGTCCGCTGGTCCGACCTTTTTTATTCCTGTGTCAGACGCACGAGCCCAGGAGGAGTGATGGAGCACCCGCGACGGTTCTTTTATGGCTGGGTGGTTGTCTTTGCCGGCTTGCTGCTGAGCCTCATCATGTATGGGGTGGTCGATTCGCTCGGTATCATGTTCAAGCCCATTGCCGGGCAGTTTCATTGGGACCGCGGGACGGTTTCGGTGGCCTCGATGATCAACTGGATCACCTTTGGGCTGTCCGGCTTGATGTGTGGAGCGCTCAGCGACCGCTTTGGCTCGCGCGGGGTGATGATTGTCGGCGGCCTCCTCTTTATCGCTGGGACGGTGCTGATGAGCCAGATCCAGTCGCTGTGGCAGCTGTACCTGTTCTTTGGGGTGGTGCTGGCGGTGGGCCGGTCGGCAGCCGGGGTTCCCCTGACTGCCCTGGTCACGAGGTGGTTCGTGCGGAACCAGGGCTTGGCCCTCGCTGTCGCCCAATCGCAGAATGTCGGGTCTGCCGTGTTTGCCCCCTTGTCCGTCTCCCTGATAGCGCAGTACGGGTGGCGCGGCACCTATCTCTGGCTCGGGCTCGGCTCCTTGCTCATCATCCCGCTGACGCTGCTAATGCGGGATCAGCACACCACTGCCGCGGCAACGCCACACTTAGCCTCTGGTGTAGGGCAGGCGCGAGGTCTGCCCCTGCGGGCCGGTATGACCCTCAGCCAAGCCATGCGGACGCGGGTGTTCTGGACTCTCAATTTCATGGTCCTGGGCTGTTGCACCTGTCACTCGTGCATTTTGCTGCACGGGGTCAACCACATGACCGACATCGGGTTGACTACTCCTACGGCAGCCCGGGTCGTTGCCACTATGGCGATTTTCGGCATGCTGGGGAAAATCGCCAACGGCTTGCTAGCTGATAAGATCGGCGCCAAGTGGGCGATTGCTGGGTTTTTGGGGTTGCAGGCTGTCATGGTCCCCTTTTTCCTGGAAGCCCGTCACGCCTGGTCTTTCTACTCATGGGCGATCCTCTTCGGGATTGGCTATGGGGGGCCGATGCCGGTCTACGCCATGCTCTTTCACGAGTATTTTGGCACCCGGGCGATTGGCGCGATTCTGGGCACGTTCTTCATGATCGCCGCGCTTGGCATGGGATCGGGCGGTATGCTGGGCGGCGTGCTATACAACCTGTTTGGCAGCTATGCGGCGCCGTTTCTCACCAGCGCGGGCGCAGGCCTCATAGCCGCTCTGTTGGCGCTCACGCTGCCCTCGCCTCAGCGCAAGTCTGCGGTCGCGCCGCACCTGGTCTGGCAGGCGAGCTAAATCAAACCACAAAAGATTCTCTCAGCCGGTAAAGGTGAGGACCAGGAAGAAGATCATCAGTGGCATCAGTAGCCATAACAGAAAAACGATCCAGGCTGGTCCTTGTCCCTGTCCCTCGTCCATTGCTATCTCCCTCTCTCGCTGTCTTTTCTCAAGCTCTTAGCTGTTAGCTGTTAGCTCCTTGCCCCCTCTTCCAGTCGCTCAGTCTTTCAATCTTTCAGTCGTCTCTCTGTCTCTGTCTCTCTTCCCTGTCTCCCCTCTCTGTCTCTGTCTCCCTTCTCCGTCTCTTCTCAACCTAAGCAAAATCGCGGCCTTTCTCAATGCCAGCGAACTTGCCCTCCGGACGGAACGCGAATTGCCAACCCTCGTGCTGCCAAGAGGAGCCGTGGCTCTTTACTTCTCGCGGGCAAAAGTCGTATAACCCTGCCATCTGCTGGAGTGCCTCACAAATCGTCAGGGAAGCCCGGGGTGTCAGCGGGAAAATCCATGACGCGAGTGTCTCTTCAGGTAAAAGGGGGAAGTTCATGAACATTGGTGATCTGAACCCCAAGATCCAGGTGGTGCAGCAACTCGTGGCGGCACTACAGCGGCAGGCTACGCAAGTCCCGGCGCAACGAGAAGCGCTCTTGCCAGTGGCCGTGCAGGAATTGCAACACGCGCTCGAAGAGCTGCAGGTCGCGCAAGAGGAACTGCTCCAGCAGAACGAGGAACTAGCCCTCTCCCGCCAGGCGGTGGAGGCCGAGTGCCAGCGCTACCAGGAGCTGTTCGACTTTGCCCCAGATGGGTACCTGGTGACCGATGCCGAGGGGACCATCCAGGAGGCCAACCACGCTGCCGCGGCCCTGCTCCACGTCGCTCCAGAGTTTCTGGTGGGCAAACCGTTGCTCGTCTTCATGGCTGAAGGGGAGTGGAAGACCTTTCATACCCACCTGAGCCGCCTGCTGCAGGTCGGGTGGAAAGAGACGTGGGAAATGCGCGTGCAGCCCCGGGGGCACGCCCCCTTTGACGCCTCATTGACGCTAGCTGCTGTACGCAACGCTCAAGGCCAGGTAGAGGGCTTGCGCTGGCTGCTGCGCGACATTACCGAGCGCAAACAGGCGAAAGAAGAAATTCATAAACTGAACGCGGAACTGGAACAACGCGTCATCGACCGCACCGCGCAGCTTGCCGCCGCCAACCAAGAACTCGAAGCGTTTTCGTATTCCATCTCCCACGACCTGCGCGCGCCGCTGCGCGCCATGGACGGTTTCTCGCGCCTCCTGCTCGAAGACTACGCGCCGCAACTCTCCCTTGACGCGCATCGCTACCTGCAAAAGGTGCGGGACAATGCGCAACAGATGGGCCAATTGATCGACGATCTCCTTGCCTTCTCGCGCCTGAGCCGCCAGCCGCTCAAGACCCAGCCCGTTGCGCCGGCTGAGCTCGCGCGCCAGGCGCTTGCGGACCTGCGCAGTGAACAAGAGAAACGCCACGTTGACATCGCCATAGGCGAGCTGCCCGTCTGTCAGGCCGACCCGGCGCTGCTCAGGCAGGTCTTTGTGAACTTGCTGGCCAACGCGCTCAAGTTCACGCGCCGGCGGGAAGTGGCCTGTATCGAGGTCGGGTGCCAATACACGGCTGGTCAATGTGTCTATTTCGTCAAAGACAATGGCGTCGGCTTTGATATGCGATACGCCCCCAAACTCTTCGGCGTGTTCCAGCGCCTGCACCGTGCCGAGGAGTACGAGGGGACCGGGGTCGGCCTGGCTATTGTAGAGCACATTGTCCGCCGCCACGGCGGGCAGGTATGGGCCGAGGCGGTGGTAGACAAAGGCGCGACCTTCTGCTTTACGATTTGAGAGAACAAAGCGAGAGTCATTTTTGTATCAGTGTGGGGGCAACCCGAGGTAGTCGTTGCGGTGGGGTGTAAGGAGGGAAAGGTGCATGTGTGATGTCGCAGAAATCCTACTGGCCGAAGATAACCCCAACGATGTGGAATTGACGCTCCGCGCCTTGCAGAAGGCCAACCTCGCCCATCTCATCGAGGTGGTACGCGACGGGGCCGAGGCGCTCGACTTCATCTTCTGCACGGGCGCCTATGCGCACCGCAGCCGCGAAAACGGCCTGAAGCTGATTCTCCTCGACCTGAAAATGCCTAAAGTGGACGGCCTCGAAGTGCTGCGGCGGGTCAAGTCCAACCCGCACACTCGGGTGATCCCGGTGATTGTGCTCACCTCGTCGCGCGAGGAACGTGACATCGCGCAGAGTTACCGGTTGGGAGCCAGCAGCTACCTTGACAAGCCGATGAACTTTACCCAATTCGCCAAAGCCGTCAGGCAGTTGGGGTTCTGCTGGCCGCAGCTCAACCAGCCCCCAGCGTGATGACGGAAATTGGACCATTGAGTCATTGGGCCATTGAGTCATTGGGCCATTGAGTCATTGAGTGATTGAATTATTGAAACAATGAAACAATGAAACAATGAACAACTGATACAATGGATAAAGATCATCATGTCTGCCCCCCTGCGCGTGCTGATTCTTGAAGACCGGCCGGAAGACGCCGAACTGATGCTGCATGAGCTGCGCCGGGCGGGGTTCGATCCGGCCTGGCAGCGCGTGGAGACTGAGCCGGACTACCTCGCCCAACTGCACGAGGGCCTCGATGTGATTCTGGCGGACTATACTCTCCCGCAGTTTGATGCGCTGCGCGCGCTGCAGCTGTTGCAGGAGCACGGGCTAGACATTCCGCTGATCATCGTCAGCGGCCTCATTAGTGAAGAGTCGGCGATAGAGTGCGTGAAGCAGGGGGCGGCTGACTACCTGCTGAAGGACCGCCTGGCGCGGCTGGGGCCGGCGCTGACACATGCGCTGCAAGAGAAAAAGCTGCGTGACGAGAAGCGGCGGGCCGAGATGGCGCTGTGGGAGGAGGCGCAGGTTTCTGCCGCCCTGGCACGGGTGGGGCGGGAGCTGATTGCCTTGCTCGACACGCCGACGATTCTCGACCGCCTCTGCCAGCTGATCACGAAGGTGCTGGCGTGCGATTGCAGCCACACCTTTCTCTGGCAAGCGGAGAGAGAGGCGCTGGTGGCGGGCTATGGTGACACCCCAGAGCAACGGGAAACGCTGCGCGTGGTGGACCTGCCGCGCCGGACAGTGGCGCCCCTGTTAGCCCGCCTGGAGCGCGAGGAGGTCGTACAGATAGTGATGACGGAGCCCCAGAACTTCCTGCCGGCCACGCTGCCCATGCAGTACTCCGGCATCACCGTCAGCCTCTACATGGCCCTGCGGCGGGGCGGAGAAATCATTGGGGTGCAGAGCGCGGGCTATCGTGGTCGTCAGGAGCCCTTCACCTCCCAGCAAAAGCGTATCGCCCGGGGGATAGCGCAGCTGGCCTCCCTGGCCCTCAACAACGCCCAGCTGTTCGGGCAGGCTGAGACTGCTAATCGGCTGAAGACCGACTTTCTGGCCACTATGTCCCATGAACTGCGCACTCCGTTGCACATCATCATGGGCTACACCGGCCTCCTGCTCGAGGACGAATTTGGCGGCCTGGCTCCCGAGCAGGCTAACGTCTTGCAGCGAGTGGACCAGAGCGCCAAGCAGTTGTTCGACCTGATCACTGCTACGCTTGACGTAAGCCGGCTGGAGGCGGGACGGCTACCAGTGGAGGTGGAAGAGGTTGACCTCCCGCAACTGCTGGGCGAGCTTGAAGCCGAGACCCAGGATCTCCTACGCGAGAAGCCGCAGCTCAGCTTTGCCTGGCAGGTGACGCCAGGGCTGCCGCTGCTGCGCACGGATCGGGCGAAGCTGAAGGTGATCCTCAAGAACCTCATTAGCAATGCAGTGAAGTTCACTGACGAGGGCAGTGTGACCGTGGACGCCCACCTCTGGGAAAGAGGGGTGGAAATCTGTGTGACGGACACGGGGGTAGGGATCGCAGCGGAGGTGTTGCCAGAAATTTTTGAGATGTTTCGGCAGGCCGATAGTTCGATGACGCGCCTCTATAGAGGGGTAGGGCTGGGGCTCTATATCGTGCGGCGGTTGCTGGAGCTGTTAAGAGGGACGGTTGCGGTCGAGAGCGCAGTGGGGCGAGGCTCGACGTTTCGTGTGTGGGTGCCGCTGCGTTTTTCTGCATGACGACAGAACCCGTATCCATACCTTTGCACTTTGCACTTTGCACTTTTCACTGCGGTAACGCCACCCGGTAGACCCGCGCGAGGTGAACGAGTACCCCTTCGCCGGCTTTGAGGTCTAGCAGCTCTGCAGTGCCTATTTTGCGGCCCACCGCCCGGCTGTACGCGTCGGCGGCATCGGCGTCCGTACGCAACAGCAGCACCGTATCGTAACGGCCGAAAACCAGAGCAGTGGGAGAGGGGAGGAGGTCCACCACTACGGCCCCGGCGTTGAGCAAGAAGGCCAGGGTCCGCTCCCAGTCCGGGTTTTCGCGCACGCTGTCGAGGAGCAGCAGGGGAGGCCGTACCGCTGCCTGCGTAAGGCCGCGGCTCAACGTGCGGAGCGCCGTCTGGACCAGCTCGGCCGGCACCTCGCCTGAGGCGGGGAGAGGCACATAGTGTGCGCTGCCGCGCAGCAGCAGACGGAACTGGACCTCGGCCTGCCGGTGCCGGCGGGCATCCAGGCACAGCACAATCCCTTGCTGCTGTACCTGGCGCAGCGCCAGTCCGACGCACAGGGCGGTCTTATCGCTTGCCGTGCCCCCCAGCACGGCGACCCGACCTCGCAACTCAGGTAAAGGAACGAGAGCGTGTGGTTCTGCGGCTGTCAACTTCTTGTCTGCCATATCTGGATGAAGATAGCGGCCAGAGGCGCAAGAGGAAACCACTGCCCTCCCTACACATTTTCGTCGGAATCCAGTAAGAAAAAAATATGGCAACGACAAACTCCGCCACCCTGAAAAGTGGCACCTGGCTGGTCATCGGCCTCCTGGCTCTCGCGACGGTGCTGGTCATCATCTCGCGGGTCTACCGCACTCCGCCGCCGGAAGACGGGCCAGAGATCTTACAACAACAGGGCCTTCCCGCTGCCCGCCGGGGGATGGACCTCTCGCGGGAAGGAAAGAAGCTCTTGCCCGTCGAGGAGCAGCACGAGATGGATGCCCTCTACGCCGAAGCGCTCCAGGCCCTGACTCCCGAGGAAAGACAGCAGCTTCTAACGATTGCGCAGAAAGGTGCGGCGGCCAACGACCATGAGGTTACTGAAAGTGCGGAGTTGATCCAAAAAGCCCTGCGGCTCCTGCCGCAAGACAAGAGCGCGCGCCTGTGGGCCCTTGTCGAGAAGGCGGTGCGATTGCAACTCGCCCAGGAGAAGCCCCCGGCCGCAGCGGGACAGCAATGAAGAATAAAACGTAATGAGGACTAAAGAATAAAACGTAAAACGTAAAAGAAGATGGTGCCCTAGTGTTCCCCTTACGTTTTACGTTTTAGCTTTCACGTTTTACGCTTTACGTTTTATACCGTTAGTAATGCAAAGCGCCGCCCTTATAGAACTTGTCAATCAGAAAGACGGCTCAGCGCTGGTCCTCGTTCCGGCGGGCGCATTTCTGATGGGGAGTGAAGAGGGGTTCCCCGTCGAGCGGCCAGTTCACCGCGTGTTCGTGAATGCCTTCTACCTTGGCAAGTACCCGGTGACCAACGCGCAGTACGAACGGTTCGTGGCTGAGACCGGCCACCGCGTGCCGTACCTGGATGATCCCAGGGCGCGACTCGATAACTGGGATCTGGAGAAGCGGACCTATCCGCCGGGACGCGCGCAGCACCCGGTGGTATTGGTGAGCTGGCATGATGCCCGGGCCTACTGTGCCTGGGCCGGCGGACGATTGCCGACAGAGGCCGAGTGGGAGAAGGCGGCACGAGGGGGATTGGAGGAGAAGCGCTACCCCTGGGGAGATGAGATCGATCCTAGTCTGGCCAACTATGATAATCGCGAGGGCACCACACCGGTGGGCTCCTACCCTGCCAACGGCTACGGGCTCTACGATATGGCAGGGAATGTGTGGGAGTGGGTGGCGGACTGGTACGACGCGAAGTACTATCGTGAGTCGCCCGCGCAGAACCCCCAAGGACCAGAGAAGGGTGCGGTGCGCGTGTTGCGTGGGGGAGCCTGGCTCCTCTTTGCCCAGTTCTGCCGGGTGGCCTATCGCTTTCGCAACAGCCCGGATTTCCGCTTTAATCTGATTGGCTTTCGCCTGGCTCTGTCGCCGTCAGAACCCCCTCCTGGTACAACCGCGCCAGGACTTGCCTGACCGACTCTGGTGGGCAGCGCCTGCCCTCAGGGCAATTGAGGTAAGCGGCGATCACGTCGGCTACTGCCCCGTGCGCTTCTACCAACCTGAGCAAGGTGGGCACACACACGTCCTGGAGAAAGCGCACGCCGCGCGGATAAGGCGGGGCAACGACTACCTCGCGTAGCTCGACGTATGGCCCCTCGATGACTGGGCGTTGTTCGATTGTGACCCCAGGCGCAAGGCGGAGGTGGGACACCGAGTGCGGAGTGCGGAGTGCGGAGTCTTCTAAACCTTGAACCTTGAACCTTGAACCTTGAACCTGAACCTGACCCCGCTTCTGCCAGAAGGGATGATCGATCCAGCGGCCTTCTTCCTGGTAGTAGCGCGCTGACTGGCGATAGTGCGAGTCGTACGTTGCCCGCTGCGTCTCCTCGTAAAAACTGATGGCGTGCCTGGTCATGGCGGGCCGCCGTAAGATAGTGTTGACCACCACGGCGCCAGTAATAGCCGAGGCCATGGCTTTGTGGACGCCCTCCGAGGAGAGGGGATCGATAAAGAGCCCGGCATCACCAACGAGCAGAAACCGTTCGCCAGCAAAAGCAGAGGCAGTGTACCACGACGCATCAAACGCTCGTGGCGGCCCCACAAGCCGCGCGTCCTGCAGAAAACCGGACACGTAGGGAACCTTTTGCAGTGTGGCGAGGTAGAACTGCTCCAGGCCCGCCTGACGGATACGGGTACCCTCCTGCCAATCGACGAGAAACGTGACGTTGCGTAACCCGTTGTGTAGAGGGACCGACCACACCAGCCCATCAGCGTAGGTCTCCAGCAGGGTGTTAGCAAAGTCGATCCCTACTGGCCCTGTAGCTCCCTGCCAATACCCGGTCAGCGCGAGGGTTTGAAAAATGCCATCCCGCTGACGGAGGCCCTGCCGGGCCAAGACGCCCGTATGCCCGCTGGCATCAACGAAAAAAGACGCCTCGATCTGCCCCTGCGGAGTGCGTAGGGTCACACCGGTACCGCCCTCCATCTGGACACTGTCTACGGCTTGCCCTTCGACAACCTGGACCCCACCACTGCGGGCGTGGTCTAAGACAAGGCTGTCGAAGTCTTCCCGCCATGCCTGGAAGCCGCAGCGGGAGTGGTCCGCGCTGTAGTAAGAAGTACGCGGCTGCGGGCTCCCCCAGCAGACGGTGTGGCCAACCATGCGCAGGAACCCAACTGCCTCGACACGGGCGCGCAGGCCGAGAAAGTCGAGGATGGGAAGGATACTTGGAGTGAGAGACTCACCGATTTGGTGGCGCGGAAAGCGGTGTTTTTCCAGCACGACCACGTGAAAACCAAAGCCCGCCAGTAGACGGGAGATGGTTGCGCCGGCTGGTCCGCCGCCGGCAACGACGATGTCAGCGCGGGGCGGTATCGTCGCAAGTCCCCTATCATGCACCACGCGAACATCCTTCCTATACATCACAGCAAAGTCAACGAGCAGGTATGTACCTTTCAGACCTCATGCGTCTATGAAATACTTGCTACTTCAGCCCTGAGGCATCCTTTAGCGGCTAGCGGCCCACTCTCCTGTTTTTGTGGAGCCCGGGTTACCGGGCTTGGCCCTGTGAGCCAGACGATTGCTCGTCTGGTATTCACTTTTTGAGTGCTCGTCTGTTTTAGATACTCCTCTGCTTCACTGATCATGAGGTTAAGACGCTGCGGGGCCAGCACCGCCAGCACGGCGGAGAGATGCGCCGGCGCGAAGCTGTGCCCACGGAAAGGTATTGAGTTTCATAAAAAGAATGGAACGGCATCAACAACGCAAGAACACTGATTTTGGGCGTATTCTCGGGGGGGTTCGAAGCGTTCCATTACTTTTGTGAAGTTCAATATTATCAAGTTAACGCACTTTCTATGATATAACTCCAAGATATAGTAAGGTGGTCTCCTCCGAGGTACTCTCTATTGTGTCTCCTTTCTTCCTTCATCCTCAATCGAGTTTAACTTGACAATATCATCGGGTTGCCGGACAATGATGGGGCAGAGTTTCAGATCCGCTTTCCCACCTAGTAGTGAAGAGGGGGGGCTCGGCCAATGGAGAGCACTCAGATCTTAGTCGTAGAAGACGAAAGCATTGTCGCGAAGGATCTCGCACGGAGATTGCAGGACAGGGGCTACGCGGTTCCGGTAGTTGTCTCTTCCGGGGCGGACGCCATTCAAAAGGCGGCAGAGACCCGCCCGGGTTTAATCCTGATGGATATCCACCTCAGAGGAGAGATAGACGGGGTGGAAGCCGCCGCGCAAATCCGTGCTCGGTTCGATATCCCGGTCATCTATCTCACGGCGTATGCCGATGAAGCCACTTTAGAGCGGGCTCAGAGGACTGAACCCTTTGGCTATATACTGAAACCATTCGAAGAACGAGAACTGCAGGCCACCATCAAGATGGCGCTCTACAAGCACCAGGTGGAGAGGAGGTTAAAAGAGAGCGAGGCACGCTACCGTGGCCTCTACCGTGGCCTCTTTGAGAACGCCAACGATGGGATCGTGTCCATGTCCCTGGATGGCATGATCACCACGGTGAACCGGGGGCTAGAGGTCATGCTGCGCTGGCCCCGCGAGGAACTCATCGGCCAACCCTACGGCAAGATCTTCACCCTGGCTTCCGCTGCCCAGGGGGAGGAGCGCCTCCGCCGCGCTCTGACCGTAGAGAGGTTCCCCTCAACATACGAGGCAGAGCTCGTGCGCCAGGATGGAAGCGTAGTACCGGTTGAAGTCCGAGCCAGCTTTCTCGGTGACAAAGAAGGCAAACTCATCGGCATTCTCGGAATCCATTGCGACATTTCCACCAGAAAAGCCCTGGAGCGGCAGCGGGCCGAGTTTCTCGCTCTATTCACCCGTGACATCAAAACCCCTGTGGAGGTCATCCTGGGGTACTCGGACTTGCTGCTCGAGGAGGCAAGAGAGCGAGATGCCAAAGCCAAAGAGGACGAGGACGCACTTGAGAGGCTCACAAGCAACGCCCGCACGATTTACTCCCTGGCCACTAACTACCTCCAGCTCTCCAGGATTGAGGCTGGGCACTTAACCGTGGGGAAGCAGCCCCTGCTGCTTACTGATCTCCTGCGCCGGGTGGGGCGGCAGTACCAGGGTGAGGCCCGGCGTCGCCGCATCACTTTGGAGTTCCACCTGCAAGAAGGGTTGCCTGCAGTCGAGGGAGACACTCTAGGATTGGAGCAGATTTTTACTAACCTCCTGAACAACGCGCTGAAGTTCACCCCGGAGCTGGGGCGGGTAACGGTCAGTGCCACACAGCAAAACGGGGAGGTGGTGATAGCGGTAGCCGATACTGGGCTGGGGATTGCGCCTGAGGAGGTCGCCACGATTTTTGAGAAATACCGGCGGGTGGGGACAGCGCAGGATCGAGAGGGAGTGGGATTAGGGCTCTTTATCGTGAAGACGTTGGTAGAGGCGCACAGGGGCAGGCTCGCGGTAGAGAGCACCCTTGGCGCTGGCACCTGCTTTTCGGTGTTCCTGCCTGCGGCTCCCACCGGCTGTTCCGGCTGATGGTCGCTGAGCGATGAAGGGTCACCTGGCAATCCCCTTGTTCGGGTGAGGAGCATGACCATGAGGAAAAACGGTCAAGCTAGTGCAACCCTGAAGAACAACGGTCAAGCTAGCGCGACCGTGAAGAAAAACGGGCACGCCGGTGCGAAGGTGCAAGGCAATGGTCTTGCCGGAGGGGCTTCCTTCGACCTCCACGCACTACTGTATGGTCTGCAGGCCATGAGCGATGGCAACTTTTCCGTGCGCCTCCCGGGCGACTGGACGGGGCTAGAAGGGAAGATCGCGGATACGTTCAATAAGATCGTCACCGCCAACCAGACGATAGCGCAGGAGCTGAAGCGCGTTGGGCAGGTCGTGGGCAAGGAGGGGAGAACGCGGGAGCGCACGCGCTTTAACCAGTCGCAAGGGGCGTGGAGCGAGATGGAGGTCTCGGTCAACACGCTCGTGGACGACTTGCTCCGGCCGACCACCGAAGTCACCCGCGCCATCGCGGCCGTGGCACAGGGGAACCTGACGCAAACCGTGCGGCTGGACGTGGACGGGCGCCCGCTGGAGGGCGAGTTCCTGCGGTCGGCTACGATCGTCAACACCATGATCCAGCAGCTCGGCGTGTTCACTGCCGAGGTGACGCGCGTGGCGCGTGAGGTGGGGACCGATGGGAAGCTCGGTGGCCAGGCGCAGGTCAGTGGCGTAAGCGGCGTGTGGAAAGACCTGACCGAGAGTGTCAACCTGATGGCCAGTAACCTGACGGCGCAGGTGCGCAACATCGCCGAGGTGACCATCGCCGTGGCCAGCGGCGACCTCTCCCGCAAGATCACGGTCGACGTGCGCGGCGAAATCTTGCAGCTCAAAGAGGCCATCAACACGATGGTGGACCAGTTGCGGTCGTTCGCGTCGGAAGTGACGCGCGTGGCGCGCGAGGTGGGCACCGACGGCCGGCTGGGCGGCCAGGCCGTCGTGCCCGGCGTAGGCGGCACGTGGAAAGACCTCACGGACAGTGTCAACGCCATGGCGGGGAACCTGACGGCGCAGGTGCGCAACATCGCCGAGGTCACCATCGCCGTGGCTAACGGTGATTTGTCCCGCAAGATCACGGTCGACGTGCGTGGTGAAATCCTGCAGCTCAAAGAGGCCATCAACACGATGGTGGACCAGTTGCGGTCGTTCGCCTCGGAGGTGACGCGCGTGGCGCGTGAGGTGGGCACCGACGGCAAGCTGGGCGGCCAGGCCGTCGTGCCCGGCGTAGGCGGCACGTGGAAAGACCTCACGGACAACGTCAACCTGCTGGCCGCTAACCTCACCACCCAGGTGCGCAACATCGCCGAGGTGACGACCGCCGTGGCGCGCGGTGACTTGTCGCGCAAGATCACCGTGGATGTCAGCGGCGAGGTCCTCGAGCTGAAGAACACCATCAACACCATGGTGGACCAGCTCAACGCCTTCGCCGGCGAGGTGACGCGCGTGGCGCGCGAGGTGGGCACCGAAGGGCGGCTGGGTGGCCAGGCCGTCGTCCCCGGCGCAGCCGGCACGTGGAAAGACCTCACGGGCAACGTCAACCTGCTGGCGGACAATCTTACCAACCAAGTGCGGGCCATCGCCGAGGTCGCCACTGCCGTCACCAAGGGCGACTTGACCCGCTCCATCCAGGTCGAAGCCCGCGGGGAGGTCGCCGAGCTGAAAGACAACATCAATACGATGATCAACAACCTGCGACTCACCACCGCCCGCAATACCGAGCAGGACTGGCTCAAGACGAACCTCGCCCAGTTCACCGGCATGTTGCAGGGCCAGCGTGATCTGGCCACGGTCGGGCGGCTGCTGCTGTCGGAGCTGGTGCCGCTAGTCAATGCCCAGCAGGGGGTGATCTACCGGATGGAAACGGAGGAGACGCCAGGCCTGATGCTCCTGTCGGCGTATGCTGACGACGGGCAGGAAGGGCATCCCCAGTACCTCGAGGTCGGCGAAGGGCTGATCGGACAGTGCACGGCGGAGAAGCGGCGCCTGCTGATTACCGACCTGCCGTCGCACACCGTCCCGATCCGCTCGGGCCTGTTCCAGGCCATCCCGCGAAACGTCATTGTGCTGCCTGTGCTCTTCGAGGATCAGGTCAAGGCGGTGATCGAGCTGGCCTCGCTGAGCACGTTCACCGCCTCGCACCTGGCGTTCCTCGAACAACTGACCGCCAGCATCGGCATCGTGCTCAACAGCATCGAGGCCACGATGCAGACCGAGGGGCTGCTCAAGCAGTCGCAGCAACTGGCCGCTGAGCTACAGACGCAGCAGAAGGAGTTGCAGCAGACCAACGACCAGCTCGCGCAGAAAGCCCAGCAGCTCGCCGAGCAGAACGTCGAGGTGGAACGCAAGAACCAGGAGATCGAACAGGCCCGCCGGGCGCTGGAAGAGAAGGCCACAGAGCTGGCCCTGACCTCCAAGTACAAATCCGAGTTCCTGGCCAACATGTCGCACGAGTTGCGCACGCCGCTTAACAGCATCCTGGTCTTGGGCCAACAGCTCAGTGAGAACCCCGATGGCAATCTGACACCCAAACAGATCGAGTTCGCCCGCACCATTCACGGCGCGGGGACGGATCTGTTGAACCTGATCAGCGACATCCTTGACCTGTCCAAGATCGAATCCGGCACAGTGACGGTGGACGCCGAGGAGATCTTCTTCGCCAACCTGCTCGACATGGTGGCGCGCCCCTTCCGACACGAGGCCGAGAATCGGCGACTCACCTTCGACGTGCACACGGATCCGCACCTCAGCCGCAGCCTCGTCACCGACTCGAAGCGGTTGCAGCAGGTACTCAAGAATCTGCTCTCCAACGCCTTCAAATTCACTGAGCAGGGCGGCGTGCGCCTGAGCGTCTCCGCTGCTGTGGGCGGCTGGAGCGACGACCACCCGATCCTCAAAGGGGCGGCCGCTGTGGTGGCCTTCGAGGTCGCCGACACGGGCATCGGCATTCCCTTCGAAAAGCAACGGATCATTTTCGAAGCTTTCCAGCAGGCCGACGCCGGCACTAGCCGCAAGTACGGCGGCACCGGACTGGGGCTGGCCATCAGCCGCGAGCTGACTAGCTTGCTAGGCGGCGAAATCCAGTTGCGCAGCGCACCCGGCTCGGGCAGCACGTTCACGCTCTACCTACCGCAGACCTACGTTGGCCCGTCCGTGCCCAGTGTGACAGTGACGGACGGTAAAGGCGCGCCGGCTCCACGGTCCGTTGCTTTCCCCGCCGTGCGCGTGCCAGAGCGCCCGGCCGAGAAGATCCCGGACGACCGTGACAACCTACAGCCCGACGACGCTATCTTGCTGATCGTCGAAGATGACCCGCACTACGCCCGCGTCATGTGCGATCTGTCCCACGACAAGGGATTCAAAGTGCTCGTGGCTATGCGTGGTGCGGAGGCCCTCGCCCTGGCCCGCCAGTACCACCCGACGGCTGTGTCATTGGATGTATTCCTGCCCGACATGCTGGGCTGGACTGTGCTCAACCATCTGAAGCAGGACCCGGCCACGCGGCACATCCCGGTGCAGATTCTGACCCTGGACGAAGACCGGCAGCATGGCCTGGCGCGCGGAGCGTTTGCCTTCGTGACCAAGCCCACGACGACCGAGGGCCTGGAGGCGGCCCTGTTCCGGATCAGGGAATACGCGACGTCGCGCCGCAAGCGGCTACTGGTGGTGGAAGACAACGCCGCCGAGCAGTTGAGTATCACGGAGCTGCTGGGCCACGACGACATCGACATCGCCGTGGCAAGCACGGGCGAGGAGGCGCTTGCCGCGCTCAATGAGCAGCCGTTCGACTGCGTGGTGCTCGACTTGCGTCTGCCAGACATCTCGGGATTCGCGGTGCTGGAGCGTATCCGCGACGATGCATCGCTGGGCGACGTCCCGGTGGTGGTCTTCACCGGCAAGGAACTGTCGCCGGAGGAAGATGCCCGGCTGCACACGCTGGCCCGCAGCGTGGTGGTCAAGGGGGTCGAGTCGCCTCAACGGCTGTTGGACGAGACGGCGTTGTTCCTGCACCGGGTGGTCGCCGACCTGCCGCCGGAGAAGCAGCAGATGCTCGACCGGCTGCACCGCTCCGACGATGCCCTGGTGAGCAAGAAGGTGCTGGTCGTGGACGACGACGTGCGGAACATCTTCGCGCTGAGCAGCGTGCTGGAGCGTCAAGGGATGACCGTGCTGACCGCCGGCACGGGCCGCGAGGCGATCACGACGCTCGAATCCACACCCGACCTCGCGATCGTGCTGATGGACATTATGATGCCAGAGATGGACGGCTACGAGACGATGCAGGTGATCCGGCAGAACCCATCGTTCCGACGGCTGCCGATCATCGCCCTGACGGCAAAAGCGATGAAAGGCGATCGCGAGAAGTGCCTAGAAGCCGGCGCGTCTGACTACCTCGCCAAACCGGTCAACACGGGACAACTGCTATCGTCCCTGCGCATGTGGCTGCACCGGTGAACACGATTACCTGTCACGGCCGGCCGGCGTCGGCCTTCTAGCAGGCTGCTGAAAAACCCTCCGTTCACCCTTCGACAGGCTCAGGGCGAACGGAGGAGGTCTTGAAAACAGTAAGCATTGTCCGTTCGTGCTGAGTTTGTCGAAGCACGAACACCACTTTTTCAGCACCCTGCTAGGTGTGGATGCGGCTGGAGGACACGGTATACAGAGAGGCATGCTATGAGCGAGCACGAGAAGGTCAACATCCTCATGGTGGATGATCAGCCGGCCAAGCTGCTCAGCTATGAGGCCATCCTCAGTGATTTGCGAGAGAACCTGATCAAGGCTGGTTCGGGCAGGGAGGCCTTGGAGCACCTGCTGAAAACCGATATCGCCGTCGTCCTGATGGATGTGAGCATGCCCGAGCTTGATGGTTTTGAACTGGCGACGCTCATCCACCAGCACCCCCGCTTCCAGAAAACGGCGATCATGTTCATCTCCGCTGTGCACCTGACGGACCTCGACCAGCTCAGGGGCTACGAACACGGGGCGGTGGACTACATTTCGGTCCCGATCATTCCGGAGCTCTTGCGGGCCAAAGTCAGCGTGTTCGCTGAGCTGTACCGCAAGACGCAGCAGTTGGAACAGTTGAATCGCGAGCTGGAGCGGCGCGTGGCGGAACGGACGGCGGAGTTGGAAGCGTCCACGAGGCGGCTGCGCGAAAGCGAAGAGTCGTTCCGTGCCATCTTTGAAAACGCCGGGATCGGCATCTCCGTGCTCAACCAGGACACCAGGTTCCTGAAAGTCAATACGAGGATGCAGGAGATGCTCGGGTACAACCAGGCCGAGGTTCTCAATATGCAGATGGCGGTCTGTACGTACCCGGACGATGAGCTGAGCGACAATGACTTGTACCAGGATGTGTTCGCCGGACGCCTTGACCGCTATCAGGTCGAGAAACGGTACTGCCGCAAGGGCGGGCAAGTGCTGTGGGGGCGGTTTACCGCCACCGCGATGCAGGACGCCGCCGGTCAGCCGCAATTCGTCATCGGCATGCTGGAAGACATCACCGAGCGCAAGCTCGCTGAAGCGCAGCTCCGCGCCAGCGAGGAGCGCCTCAAAGCCGCCCTGCACGAAAAGGAGCTGCTCCTCAAGGAAATCCACCACCGCGTCAAGAACAACCTCCAGATCATCGCGAGCCTGCTCTACCTCCAGTCCAACCAACTGAAGGACCCTGATGCCCTGGCCCTCTTTAAGGACACCCAAAGCCGCGTCAAGTCCATGGCCCTCATCCACGAAAGCTTATACCGCACCGGCGACCTCGCGCGCTTGAACTTCGCGCACTACATCGACTGCCTCAGCACTGACCTCCTCCGGTCCTACGTGGCTGGCACCTCCCACATCCGTTTGCACACCGATCTCGACGAGCTGGCCTTCAATGTCGATACCGCCATCCCCTGCGGCCTCATCCTGAACGAACTCCTCACCAACGCCCTGAAATACGCCTTTCCCGATAGCAGACAGGGGGAAATTCGCATCGAGCTGCGCGGGAAGAACGATGGGGCTTTCACGTTTGTGGTTGCCGACGACGGTATCGGTATACCCGAGCACATCGACTTCCGGAATACGGAATCGCTGGGCTTGCAGGTCGTTTGCACGCTCGTCGAGCAGCTTGGTGGAATGATCGACATGGAAAGAGGCCCGGGAACGCGCTTCAGCATGACCTTTTCCGCGCCCGCCTGAGTGATTTGCTTCCCTAACTCTGAGGGCTCATTCAGGAGAGAGCCGCTATAAAGTCGGCGATCTTATTGGCTTTCGTCTGACGCGGAAAGCGGTGTTTTTCCAGCACGACCACGCGAAAGCCAAAGCCCGCCAGTAGACGGGAGATGGTTGCGCCAGCCGGTCCTCCGCCGGCAACGACGATGTCAGCGCGGGTCGGTATTGCTGCGCGAGTTGTAGCCATTACGTCATCCATGGCATAAAATCCGCCCAGGTGCAAAGATGAAGACCCGCTGCGGCTGGGTGACGGACGATCCGCTCTACATCGCGTACCACGACACCGAGTGGGGGGTGCCCGAGCATGACGACCGCAAGCTCTTTGAGTTGCTGATCCTAGAAGGCGCGCAAGCCGGGCTCAGTTGGCTCACCATCCTTAAGAAGCGCGACAACTACCGCAGGGCATTTGTTGATTTTGATGCCCGCAAGATTGCCGCCTTTGATGATAAGAAGGTCACGGGGTTGCTTGCTAACGACGGCATCGTTCGCAATCGCTTAAAGATTATCGCGACCATCCAGAACGCGCGCCTTTTCCTCACTGTGCAGCAGGAGTATGGCAGTTTCGACGCCTATCTGTGGCAGTTTATCGGGGGCAAACCAAAGCTCAACGCCTGGAAAACATTAAAAGCCATACCCCCAAGGACGGCGGAATCGGAGGCAATGAGTAAGGCCCTGACAAAGCAAGGCTTCAAGTTCGTTGGCCCCGCCATCTGTTACGCCCTCATGCAGGCCGCTGGCATGGTGAACGATCACACGATTGATTGTTTTCGCTATACGGAGATCGCAGGGAAAAAAGAGTAGGGTGGGTCGCGACCTTGTCATTACCCAAATCTTGGCGCGGCTGTCTATTGAATCCGCGACGAGCGTTGTAGGGGCACCCCTTGTGGGTGCCCTGGGGCTGGGCGGCCACAAGGGCCGCCCCTACATAATTGCCGGATTTTACCCAGATTGACAGCAATCTGGGTAAAGATGAGGTCGCGACCCACCTTACCTCATGACAACAATGACTACTACATCGCGCTCCACTCTTGCCCGCTTCCGCCGCCTGACCCCTTTTATCTCCCCGTTTTTGCGCCGTCTGATCTTGGTCTTCATCCTCTCGCTCTTTGGTACGCTCCTGGGCCTTTTGTGGCCGGTGTTCACCAAGATTTTGATCGACGACGTACTCCTGGCCAAGAATCTACACTTGTTGTTCGTGCTCAGCGCAGTTATGGTCCTGGCTACAGCCCTGGGCTACGGCATCGGTGCGCTCAACCGGTATTACTACACTCAGATAACCGCGCGCATCCTTTTTGCCTTGCGCCAGCACCTCTTTGCCCACCTCCAAGCTTTATCTCTCCGCTTTCATACCCGGGCCAAGGTTGGCGACCTGCTCTCGCGGCTCAACACCGATATCGCCGAGGTGCAGTCTGTGCTCACCGATGCGGCTTTTACCTTTGTGACCAACGTGTTTGTCCTCGTGGCCACAGTGGGGTTTCTCGTCTGGCTCAACTGGAAGCTGTTTGTCATCAGCCTGGTGGTGGTGC
>WNGG01001079.1_pt1 | contig 30508 bp, 32 predicted proteins | sample 5400661 | NCBI WGS metagenome assembly WNGG01 (sample SAMN13153372, study PRJNA577476) | soil metagenome | isolation source: 100 cm soil or saprolite under Garry oak tree replicate 1 | place: USA:California | collected 2016-06-15
CTTCCTCGACCTCGACCGCGAGGACCTGGCTCGCCTGGGTGAAGCTGGTGATCGGGTCGGCGCGCAGCAGCCGCCCGCCGTCGATCGCGACCAGGTGGTCGCAGATCCGCTCGATCTCGCCGAGCAGGTGCGAGGCGACCACGATGGAGATGCCGAACTCCGCCCCGATCCGGCCGATCAGCTCGAGCATGGCGGTACGGCCGGCCGGGTCGAGCCCGTTGGTCGGCTCGTCGAGCAGCAGCAGCTGAGGCGCGCCGACCAGGGCCTGGGCCAGCTTCACCCGCTGCTTCATGCCGGTGGAGTAGGTGCCGATCAGCCGGTACCGCTCCTCGTGCAGGCCGACGTGCCGCAGCGACTCCGCGGCGCGTTCCTTGGCCACCGTGGGCGGCAGGCCGGAGATCCGGCCCAGGTGGGTGACGAACTCGGTCGCGGTCACGTCGCCCGGAAGGCAGTCGTGCTCGGGCATGTAGCCGAGCAGCGTCCTGATCGTCTCGCCGCTGGTTCCGCAGTCGCGGCCGAGCACCTTGGCCTGGCCCTTGGTCGGCGGGATGAGGGCGAGCAGGATCTTTATCAGCGTGGATTTGCCCGCGCCGTTGGCGCCGACGAGCCCGGTGACGCCGGGGGCGATCGAGACGGTGAGACCGTCGAGCGCGGTGATGTCGCCCGGGTACACCTTGGTCAGCGCCGTCGTCTCGATGACGGCGCCGGCCCCGGGGGGGCGGGCCTGGATGGATGGCATGTGTGTTACCGTGCCAGCACGGGACCGTCCGGGTCATCACCCGCCAGGGTGAAGTTGCCGTCGGCCGGCCGGCCGTCTGCGGCCAGCGCCGGACCGCGCGCGCTGCCGAGCGGCGTACGCCTGCAGGATGACGCTCTGGCCGGCGATCGCGGTTACGGTAGTTCTGTGCGCACCAATTCGGAGGTTTCGGCCGCCCGTCAGCGGCCGCCGCTGACGAAGCGGCTCAGTCCCCGGCACTGGGCGGCGCTGGACTACGTCGTCGGCGCCGTGTTCGGCCTGATCCTCTTCGCGACCATCAGGCACGGCGTCGTCCAGGCCATCGAGAGCCCTTACGGCTTCGTGCCCTACCCTCCGCTCTCGCTGACCTGGCCGCTGGCCATGTTCCTGGTCCTGGTGGCGGTCGTCGCGGTCGGCATGCGCCGCCGCCGGCCCGCGTTCATGCTCGGCGTGCTGCTGGCCGGCTCGGTCGTCGTGACCACGCTGACCGGCCCGGAGAACGGCGCCCTGACCTATTTCCTGCCCGTCGCGTACGTGCTCTACCTGGTCGCGGCGACCTACGAGCACCGGCAGGCCGCGGCGCGTGTGCTCATCGCCGTATTCGCCACCCTGCTGGCCGACGCGATGCTCATGCACCTGACCGGGGGCGGGTTCATCCCGAGCGGCGGGCTGGTGTCCGTCGCGCTGTGCGTGATCATCGCGTGGTTCACCGGCTACATCGTGCGGCAGCGGCGCCGGTACGCGATCAGGCTGCAAGACGAGGCCGCCAGCAAGGCGGTCGCCGAGGAACGCCTGCGCATCGCCCGGGAGCTGCACGACGTGGTGGCGCACAGCATGAGCGTCATCGCGGTCCAGGCGGGTTACGGCCAGTACGTCATCGACACCCAGCCCGCCGACGCGCGCACCGCCCTCGGCGCCATCCAGGCCACCAGCCGGGAGGCCCTGGACGAGATGCGCCGGATGCTCGGCGCCCTGCGCCAGGCGGACGAGACCGACCAGCGCGAAGTGGCCCTGCGGGCCGGCGGCGCCCTGCCCTCGGCCGGGACGGCTGGGGCCGCCGGGGCCGCTGGGGGCGCCGGCGGCCCGGCGGCTGGCGGGGCCGCGGATGCCGAAGCGGCCGGATCCGACGGGATCAACGGGAGCGGCGGGGTCAGCGGGATTAACGGGGTCAGCGGGATTACCGGGGCGGCGCCGCTGTCCCCCGCGCCCGGCCTGGCCGACCTGGACCGGCTGATCGCGCGCACCGCGAGCGCGGGCGTCCGGGCCGACGTGAGGCGCTGCGGGCCGCCCAGGGAACTGCCCGCCAGCATCGACCTGTCGGCCTACCGGATCGTGCAGGAAGCGCTGACGAACGTGGTCAAGCACGCGCGCACGAGCTCGTGCCAGGTGCTGATCGGCTATGGCCGCGACGAGCTGATCCTCGAGGTGACGGACAACGGCGCGGGGCTGCCCGCGATGGCCGCCGCCGGAGCGTCGCACCAGTCGCACCAGTCGCACCAGTCGCACCAGTCGCAGCAGTCGCAGCACGGGAGTAGCACGGCCTTTCCCGACGGCGGGCCTGGGCTGCTCACGATGAGCTGGGGCGCGCCGGACGCCGCCGGTGACGGCCGGGGGCCCGGGATGGTCCGGGGCGGCGTCATCGGCGGAAGCGGGCACGGCATCATCGGGATGCGCGAGCGGGTGAGCCTGCTCAGCGGCGAGTTCAGCGCCAGCCCCCGGCCCGGCTACGGCTTCCAGGTCAGCGCGCACATCCCGCTGCCCCCGGTAAGCCCGGCAGGAAGTCCCGCGGGATGACCCTGCGGGTGGTCGTCGCCGACGATCAGGCCCTGGTCCGGGTGGGTTTCTGCGGGATCATCGCGGCCACCCCTGGCTTCACCGTGGTCGGCGAGGCGGGCAACGGCGCGGAAGCGGTCGAGGCGGCCCGGCGGACCAAGCCCGACGTCATCTTGATGGACGTGCGGATGCCGGTCATGGACGGCATCGAGGCCACCAGGCAGATCACCCAGAGCACCGACGTCCGGGCTCTCATCCTGACCACCTTCGACCTGGACGAGTACGTCTTCGCCGCCTTGCGCGCCGGGGCCAGCGGCTTCCTGCTCAAGGACACCCTGCCGACCGACCTGCTCACCGCCATCCGGGTGGTGGCCGCCGGCGACGCACTACTGGCGCCGAGTGTCACCCGGCGCCTGATCGGCGAATTCGCCCGCACGGCGCCCATCACCGGCTCAGGCCCCGGCGCCGGTGCGGGCGGTGCCGCGGCCGCGGCGGCCGCGGCGCCGGGCGGGGGTGACGGCCAGGCCAGCCTGGCCTCGGGCAAGCTTCAGCGCGTGCTCACCGACCGCGAGCTCGAAGTGCTCACGATGGTCGCCCGCGGCATGTCCAACGCGGAAATCGCCGAGGAGCTGACGATCAGCCCGGCCACGGCCAAGACCCACGTGGCCCACCTGCTGACCAAGCTGGACGCCAGGGACCGCATCCAGCTGGTCATCATCGCCTACCAGTCCGGCCTGGCGCGGTGCTAGCCCTGCCCTAGTGGGAGAAGTGGCCGCGGTAGTACTCGAAGACGAAGCCGATCGAGGCGAACACGGTGAGCATCATCCCGATCAGGAAGAGCCACCAGCCGACCGCGAAGCCAAGGACAGCCACGGCCGCGGCGAGCCCGAGGAACAGCGGCCACCAGCTGTGCGGGCTGAAGAACCCGAGCTCGCCGGCGCCCTGCGCGATCTCGCCGACGTTGTCGTCTTCTGGGCGCTCGGGCAGGCGGCGGCCGGTGAACAGCACGTAGAAGCCGGTAAGCACGGCGAGCCCGACGAGGAACGCCAGCGCGGCGGTCCCGGTCGGATCCTTCGAGGTGTACCAGTACACGACGTCCGCGCCGCCGAAGAAGACCCCGCAGCCCATGAACAGCCAGCCTTCGACCTTCATGACAAGCCCTACTTCCGCGCGTTCGAGATAGCCGGGATCGTCTGCTCGAGTTCGCGTGATGCGCGGCCCCACTTGATGTGCGGATAGTGCGCCTCGAACGCGGGCCGCTCGGACCTGATCCTCGGGATACGGTAGAAATTGTGCCGGGGCGGCGGGCAGGACGTCGCCCACTCCAGCGAGCTGCAGTACCCCCACGGGTCCTCTTCTGTGACCCTCACCCCGTGCCGCCAGGTCACGTACACGTTCCAGAGGAACACCAGAATGGACAGGGCGAGCATCCACGACCCGACGCTCGAGATGACGTTGAGCGTGGTCACGTTCCCGGGCAGGTCGGGGTAGTTGGCGATGCGCCGCGGCATCCCCTCCACGCCCATCCAGTGCTGCACGAGGAACGTCATGTGGAAGCCGAGGAACATCAGCCAGAACTGGAACTTGCCGATCCGGCTGTTCAGCATCGTGCCGGTCATCTTCGGCCACCAGAAGTAGAAGCCGGCGAACATCTCGAACAGCACCGTGCCGGCCAGCACGTAGTGGAAGTGCGCGACCACGAAATAGGAGTCGGAGACCGCGAAGTCGAGCGGCGGCGAGGACAGGATGATGCCGGTGATGCCGCCGAACAGGAACGTGATCAGGAAGCCGATCGTATACAGCATGGGCGGCTCGAAGGTGAGCTGGCCGCGCCACATCGTGCCCACCCAGTTGAAGAACTTCACCCCGGTCGGCACCGCGATCAGGAACGTCATGAACGCGAAGAACGGCAGCAGCACGGCGCCGGTGGTGAACATGTGGTGCGCCCACACGGTCATGGACAGGCCGGCGATCGAGATCGTCGCGGCGATCAGCGTCTTGTACCCGAACAGCGGCTTGCGGCTGAACACCGGGAGGATCTCGGTCGCGATGCCGAAGAAGGGCAGCGCGAGGATATAGACCTCGGGATGGCCGAAGAACCAGAAGAGGTGCTGCCACAAGATGGCGCCGCCGCTGGAGGCGTCGAAGACGTGCGCGCCCATCCGCCGGTCGACCTCGAGGACGAGCAGCGCGGCGGCCAGCACCGGGAACGCCATCAGCACCAGCATCGAGGTGAGCAGCGCGTTCCAGGTGAAGATCGGCATCCGGAACATCGTCATTCCCGGCGCGCGCATGCAGAAGATCGTGGTGACGAAGTTGACCCCGGACAAGATGGTGCCCAGACCGGAGAGCACCAGTCCCATGATCCACATGTCGGCGCCGACGCCGGGCGAGTAGATCGCGCTGGACAGCGGGGAGTACGCGTACCAGCCGAACGACGCGGCGCCGCCCGGAGTGAGGAAGCTGGCCAGCAGGATAAGCCCGCCGAACGCGAACATGTAGTAGCTCAGTATGTTGAGCCGCGGAAACGCCACGTCCGGCGCGCCGATCTGCAGCGGCAGCACCTCGTTCGCGAACCCGATGAACAGCGGGGTGGCGAACAGCAGCAGCATGAGAATGCCATGCATGGTGAACAGCTCGTTGTACTGCTGGTCGGACACGACATGCTGGTCCGGGCCAAGCAGCTGGATCCGCATGATGAGCGCCATCACCCCGGCGCACAGGAAGAAGAAGAACGAGGTGATCAGGTACATGTGCCCGATGATCTTGTGATCGGTCGAGGACAGCCAGTAGGCGAGGATATTTCCCTTGCGCTCGGTCCGCTGCTGAGGCGCGGCGATGACCGGCTGTTCGATCGTGCTCACTGCGTGCTCCCCGATGAACTCTGCGCCGCCTGTTGCGCGGCCATGTACGCCTGGAATTGCTGCGGTGTCACGACCTTCAGCGTAAACAGCATCCGGCTGTGGTAAAGGCCGCACAACTCGCTGCAGTGCCCGATGAAGGTGCCCGTCTTCGTCGCGGTGACCGTGAAGTGGTTCGGGTGGCCGGGGATGACGTCGCGCTTGAACAGGAACTCGGGCACCCAGAAGGCGTGGATGACGTCTTCGGAGGCCAGGTTGAACTGGACCGTCTCCCCCGCCGGGATCTCGAGCACCGGCAGCGGGCCCTCCTGCCACATGTTCCCGGTGCTCGTCACGTGGTACTGCGGGTAGTTGAACTGCCAGCTCCACTGGAACCCGAGCACGTTCACCGTGACGGCGGGGTTGGGCGGCACCTTGTCGATGTAGTTCTCGTCCTTCGCGGTGAAGTAGAACAGCACCGCGATCAGCACGAACGGCACCGCCGTGTACATGATCTCGATCGGCATGTTGTAGCGCGCCTGATGCGGCAGCTTGTCCCCGCGCTTGCGGTGGAAGACCACCGCCCACAGGATCAGGCCCCAGACCACCACGCCGACGGCCAGGCCCGCGATCCAGGAGCCCTGCCAGAGCGTCAGGGTCGTCTTGCCCTGATCGGTGATCGGGTCGGGGAATCCCAGCCGGGTGAACGTGTCGTTCGTGCAGCCGGTGAGGCCAAGGACCAAGAAGGTAAGCGCGACCGTCATGACCGTCGCGCGCGCGACGCGTGCCCGGCCCGGACGGGGCTTTACCGAGCCCTGTTCGGCGTTATCGGTAGTCAAGGCGAGGGGCCTTCCTCGGTTCTGCTACAACGTGTCGTGCAAACAGTATCGCGCGCCACCGGCGGGCCATCTACGACCCCACATGTTTGCGCCATCTTTGCGCAGCGGCGCGCGTACCGGGAGCGCGGGCGGGCATCATGGAGAACGTGAGGGTGTGCGCGTGAGCGAGCCGGAGGGCCTGGCACCGGCCCGGGGACGAGCGGGAGAGACGACATGACGGGGCGCCGGGGTCGCCTGTTCGGCCGCGTCCCCGCGGACCGCCAGACGGAGCAGCAGGCCGCCGACGCCGGTTCCGTCCCTTTTACCGAGGCCGAACGGCCTGCGGTTCCTCCCCCTGCTCCGGTGGCGGCCCTGACCATCGACGCCCTGGGCCGGAAGTGCCCGATCCCCATCATCATGCTCGCCGAGCAGATCAGGAACGTCCCGCTGGGCGCGGTGGTGACGGTGCTGGCCGACGACCCGGCGGCCTACACGGACATACCGTCCTGGTGCACGATGAAGGCGCACGAGTTCGCCGGGCACCAGGAGCTGCCCAGCGGCGGCTGGGCCCTGTACATCCGCCGCAGGCTGTGACCCTCAGGTCGGCTTGAACCGGCTGGTGAAGCGCGGGTCGTCCTCCCACCAGGGTTTATTCCCCTGCTCTCCCGGCCGCTCTTCCTCCCCGCCTGGTTCGAGGTGATCGAGGGCGGCGTCGATCCGGACCGCGTCGGACTCGTCCTCGCGCATCAGCTGGATCAGCTGCGCGGCCAGGAACGGCAGGCCGACGAGGTCGCCGAGGATCCAGAGCGCTCCCCCGCCGAGGACCTGATCCGTCTGCGGGGCCGGTCCCCACGGCCGGGCCAGCGCGTGGTACCAGCCCGCGCCGATGAGGTTCTGATCGGCGATGACGGCGAGCCCGAAGAACGCGTCGCCGATCACCTCCGCGCCGGTGATCCACATCGAGACCGCGTAGGAGTACTCCTTCGGCACCGGGTCGACCCGCAGCAGCGTCCAGAAGAACGCGAAGCCGGGCGCCATCAGGGCCAGGAACGTCAGCTCCCGGACGGCGGCGCTGTGGAACACCGCCGTGTACCAGGACGTGAAGTACATGACGAAGGGCACGCCCACCAGCGCGAACGTGGTGATCGCGGGGAACGTGAGGACCCGGGCCGGGCGCGAGCGGATGACCGCCTCGATACGCGCGCCCGCCAGCGGGAACACCGCGATGGCGAGTGAGATCGGCCGGCCGAGCGCGAGGAACAGCGGCACCACCAGGACGAGCAGCACCGTCTGCACCGCCCGCGCGTAGAACAGCACCGGCTGGTAGACGCCCACCCAGGACATGGTCGCGACGACCAGGAAACCCAGGCCGAGGCCGAGGAACCAGATCCGCCGCGCCACCGGCCAGTCCCGCTGCCTGCGCGCCGCGACCAGGTAGCCGCCGCCGAGGATGAGCACCAGCGCCAGCATCCAGGGGTCGAGCGTCCACTCGGAGAACGCCCGGCCCACCGTCAGCGCGGGCGGCCCGTGGTAGGCAGCCGCCCCGGACGCCCCGGCCAGCCCGGCCAGCCCGCCAGACGCGACCTCGGTTCCCATGCCAGCCACGCTACCGCCGCCCCGCCACGCCGCTCTGCCCGCCCCGTCCCGCGGGCCCACCCTCACGTTCCCGAGCTGATCTAGTTAACCGGTTTATCTGCGGAGGTTCCGGCCTACGCGGAGGCCTTTGTGCCCAGGCAGGCTCTGGGTACCCAGGCGTGCTCTGGTTCACGTCTCGGGACGATGACGCAGCCGTCCGGGCGGCTCCAGAGGCCTGCTGCCCAGCCCGGCCCAGCCCGCCGGGCACGGCCGCATGCCGCGTGCCGCGTGCCGCCGGGCGCGTGCCGCCGGGCGCGTGCCGCCGGGCGCATGCCGCCGGGCCCCTGGGCTGGGGTGCGTGGGCCCCTGACCCCATCTATCGGGGTGCGGGGCCCACGCACCCCAGCCTGCGGACCGTACCGCACCCGGCAGAAATACCCGTTTCGTCGCAAACCCGTCATATCCGGCACGACGCCAGCCGGCCCGGCGCCACCATCTCGAGAGATGTGAGCCTGAGCCGCACGACGGATCCTCTGATGCAGATCGGGCAGTGGAAGCGAGATGACGGGCTGGAGACGGGGCCGGCGCGTGAGCGATGGGGTCAGGAGGAGCTGCCCGCGCCGGGCTGGACGGCGCCTATGTACATGATCTGGACCGATTTGGCGCAGCCGTTGGCGCTGTTGGGCAGGTAAACAGGGGCGGTCTGGTTGGGCGGGTAGATCTTCAGGGCCGTCGCCTCGGTGGGTCCGCAGCTGGCAGGCGGGTAGTTCAGCGCGTCCACGATCTGCAGCAGGGCGTTGCCGGTCGCGCCGGGAGCCACCGTGACCAGTTTCCGCGGCGTGCTGGTGCTCCGCTTGGCGGCCAGGCCGATCTGCGCGTACGGCGGCCCGGAGACCAGGGAGACGCCCGGATAGCCGTACAGCGTGCACGCGCTGTCCGAGGTGTTGGTGAAGTCGATGACCTCGTACACCCCGCCCGCGTAGCCCTGGGCGACGCCCTGCTTCACCTGCAGCGAACTAGTGGGGCAGGGCGCCGGGCCGGACGCTGCCGGTGACGACGGCGACGCCACGGCGGGCGTGTTGCCGCTGCTGGAGACGGTCGCCGAGGCTGCCGGGCTGGCCGCGGCCGAGGAGCCCGACGCGCTCGGCTGGCTGCCTGAGGAGGCGCACCCGGCCACGGCCGCGGCGCAGATCAGCGCGCCGGCCCCGAAGAGCAACCGTCCCGACCCGGAAAGCCCGGACCGGGAAAGCCTGATCTTGGATAGTCCATTTCTGGAATATCCGGTTCTGGGGCTGTTGGCGCTGGCAAACCTGGTGCCTGCAAACACTGCCGTGCCCTTCGGTCGCGCGGCGCCTCATGCGCCATCCGGCCATTATGACGACAATGCAGCCAGGGTGGTTGGCTCAGGCTGCCCGACAGCAGGGCGGTCGGCTACAGGGCTGCCGGGTGACGGCACAGTCGGCTACAGGGCTGCCGGCGACTGGGCACCCGGGGACAGCGCGGTGGGCGAGGTCAGCAACGGCATGGTCTGGGTCACCGGCGCGGTCACCCACTTGTGGTGGATGGCGTCGTAGTAGCGCGGGCGCGGGCCGGTGAGGATCTCGGTCAGCATCGTGTAGCAGCGCTCGCCCGGGTGGACCTGCTTGCTGCCCCAGAGCGCGATAATCGCGGGATAGCTGTGGAAGTGCCCGGCCGCGCAGTACGGCAGGCAGTCGTTCAGCACCAGCGTGCCCCTCGCGCTGGCCAGGCCGGGCGTCCAACTGGTCCAGGAGAGCTTGTCGAACAGGGCATTGCCGTCGGCGCAGGTGAGGATGAACGTTCTCGGCCTGACCAGGGCATGCTGACCGGGGCAGTCGAAGACCACGGTCCGGGCCGGCGAAGCAGCCGACCGCGCGGGCGTGGCGTGCGCCGACGATCCGGCCAGGCCGAGGGTCAATCCGGTGATAGCAAGCACAGCGATGATCAAAGCGCTCGGGCGTGCGCGCTGCATGATGCCTCCCAGGAGAAGTCCGGTTGTAAGCCAGAGACGCCGCAGGAAGGCATCGGGTTGCGTCCAGCTGGTCACGCTTCGGTCACCGGGGCGGGCGACCCGGTCCTAAACCGGGCAGGTGAGCGGCGACCTCAGCCGCCGCCGTGTCACCGTAGGCCGCAGCGAAGCGCTCGGCCAGCGGAACGGGCTTCAGGTTGTACTCCTGCGGGCCGGTGGCCTCCAGGGCGTGCACCGCCAGCAGGTTGCCGAGCTGGGCGGCGCGCTCGAAGGACAGGCCCCAGGCGACCGCGGCCAGGAAGCCGGAGCGGAACGCGTCGCCCGAACCGGTGGGATCGACGGGCTTGGCGTCGGGCACGGCGGGCACCGTGACCGGCGGCTCGCCCTGCTGCTCGATCCGGGCTCCCGCCGCGCCGAGGGTGGTGATCCGCACCCCGACCCGGGCCAGCATCGCCGCGCTGCCCCAGCCGGACTTGCGCTCGATCAGGGCTTCCTCGTACTCGTTGCCGAACAGGTAGTCCGCGCCGTCGACCAGCACGCGCACCTGCTCGTCGTCGAGGATCCGGGCCAGCTGCTGGGACGGATCGGCGGCGAAAGGAAGACCCGCCTCCCGGCACTCCGCGGTGTGCGCCACCATGGCCCCGGGATCGCCCGCCCCGATCAGCACCAGGTCGATGCCGCCGTGCTCCTCGGCCAGCGGCGCGATCTTGATGTCCGCGTCCTCGCTCATCGCGCCCGCGTAGAAGGAGCCGATCTGGTTGCCGTCGGTGTCCGTGGTGCAGACGAAGCGCGCGGTGTGCTTGAGCAGCGATTCCCGCACGCCCGCAGTGCTCACCCCGTGTTCCTCCAGCCACAGCCGGTAGTCCTCGAAGTCAGCCCCGACCGCGCCCACGAGCAGCGGCCGCAGGCCGAGCACCCCGAGGCCGAAGGCGATGTTGGCCGCGACACCGCCGCGGCGGATGGCCAGCTCATCGACGAGGAACGACAGCGAGACGCGGTCGAGCTTGTCCGCGATGAGCTGGTCGGTGAACTTGCCGGGAAAGGTCATCAAGTGGTCGGTCGCGATCGACCCCGTGACCGCGATGCGCACGGTAGCTTAACCTGGCCGGGCGTCAGTGGAAGGAGTCGCCGCAGGCGCAGGAACCCGTCGCGTTCGGGTTGTCGATCGTGAAGCCCTGCTTCTCGATCGTGTCGACGAAGTCGATGGTCGCGCCCATCAGGTACGGGGCGCTCATCTTGTCGGTCACGACCTGCACGCCGCCGAAGTCGCTGACGATGTCGCCGTCGATGTCGCGCTCGTCGAAGTAGAGCTGGTAGCGAAGCCCGGAGCAGCCGCCCGGCTGCACCGCGATGCGCAGCCTCAGGTCGTCGCGGCCCTCTTGCGCGAGCAGCGAGCTCACCTTGGCCGCGGCACCGTCGGTGAGGACGATCCCCTGCGTGGCCTCATGCTCCTGTGTGGCCTCTTGCTGAACAGTCACCTTGGCTCCCGCCTTAGCTCGTGTGCCGCGTGCGTGCGGCGTGGGGTTGCTCCCACGTGCAGTCCCAACGATATGCGGTGCGACCACATTCCAGCTACCCCGGGAATCTCCGCGAGTGAGCGATGGATCACAGGCCCGGTGCGCCCCAGACGGGGAACCACCTGGCCAGATCGGGCTCGAACTTCAGGTCGCTGCCGATCACGCCCTTGACCTGCAGCTCGAGCGCGTTGTCCCGGCGCTCGCCGGACAGCGGGGCGAACGGGTAGAAGGCGCCCCGCTTGTACAGGTAGATGAGGCCGAGCCGACGCTCCTCCTCGTTCCTGAAGGCGACCAGGGTGCACAGCAACTGCGGGCCGAAGCCGTTGTCCACCAGCGAGGAGTTGACCGCGTGCAGGTCGGTGACCAGCGCCTCGAGCTCGTCGGACATGCGCGAGCTGACCAGCCAGTTGAAGCCGTAGGAGTCCTTGGTCACCTCGACCGGCAGGCCGCCCTCCTTGCCCGAACTCGCGTCGAGCAGTTCCCGGACGTCCTTCTGCACGTCGGCGAACGACCGGCCCTCGACCGGGCGGAAGCAGACGGAGCCGGATCCGGTCGGCTTGAATCCGGCTCCCGCGTCCAGCGTGATCGCCGCGGACGGCAGCGCGAACAGGTCGTCCAGCTTGGGCTGGACCGGCTTGGTCCGGCCAAGCAACGTGTCGAGGAAGCCCACGAGCCGTTATCCTGCGGTCCGGCCGAGCTGCTGCTGCACCTTGTCGAGCTCCGCCAGCCTGCGCTCCAGGCTCGGGTGGGTGGAGAAGATCGCGGACATGCCCGCCTTGGCGCTCAGGTTCATCGCGGGCGCGAAGAAGAACGCGTTCAGCGGCTGCGACGCGCGCAGGTCCTTGGTCGGGATCCTGGCCATGTCCCCGGTGACCTTGACCAGCGCGCTCTTCAGCGCGCTCGGCTGGCCGGTGAGCAGCGCGCCGCTGCGGTCCGCGGACAGCTCGCGGTACCTGGAGAGCAGCCTGATCAGCAGGAAGCTGACCGCGTAGACCACGATGGAGATCGCCATGAGCGCGAACATCATGATCGCGGCGTTCTGGTTGTTGCTGTCGCGCCGGCCGCCGCCGCCGAACAGCTCCCCGTAGAAGGCGATCCTGATCAGCAGCGCGGCGATGATGGCCAGGAACGAGGCGACCGTCATCACCTGGACGTCCTTGTGCGCCACGTGCGACATCTCGTGCGCGATGACGCCCTCGAGCTCGTCGTTCTCCAGCCTGCCCATTAGGCCGGTGGTCACGCAGAGCACCGCGTGGTCGGCGTTGCGGCCGGTGGCGAAGGCATTCGGCATGCGGTTGTCGGCGATGGCCACCCGCGGCTTGGGCATGTCGGCCAGCGCGCACAGCCGGTCCACTATGCCGTGGATGCGGTGGGCGTCCTGCGAGTCGTTCGGCTCGACGACACGACCCCCGGCCGTGGCCAGCGCGATCTTGTCCGAGTAGAACAGCGACCCGATGGCGAAACCGCCGCCCAGGACCACCGCGAACAGCACGATCACGGCGCTGGAGGCGTGATACGCCGCCCCGATGCCGATGATCGCGGCGACGAACGCGACAAAGACCAACCCGAGCAGGAACATGGTCGCGGTCATCCGCACCGTGAGCCCCCGGTCGGGCGCATACCTGGTACGCGCCGCCATGACGACACCTCCGTTCGGCCCCGGGCCGGTTGTACCGCCGGAGCCAGCAGCCGTTTAACTAGCTCAAATCTACCCGTACAACGCTGAATGCCAGCCGAACGTTACCCGCGAGTACGCTCTGGGCTTCAGCCCGGAGCTCAGCCCGGGATGAGCCCTTCGTCGGTAAGCATCTTGCGGACCTCATCCATGCTCGAATCCTGGTGAGGAAGGATCAGGTCCGACGGCTCAAGAGTATCCGCGGGCAGCGGCGAACCTTGCCGCCGAACCTGGGCCAGCATGCCGTGCAGCGCGGCGGTGAAGGCGGCCTCGTCGTTGCGGTCGACGGCCGCCTCGAGCTCGGTGTCCAGGCGGTTCAGCTCGACGGTGGCCGTGTCGTCGACGCTGAACTGGCCCTCGCCGAGAATCCTGACGATCACGATTCCTCACTGTCCTGCGGCTCGGCGGGCAGGTCAGACACCGGGACGCCGGCCGGCTGAGCCTGCTGAGGCGCCGGCGGGGCATACGGGGCGCTCTGCGCCTGCCCCTGGGCGGGCTGGCTGCTGCCGTTGGCCCCGCCCTCGAGCTGCTTGGGCGCGCCGGCCGTGATCTCGCCCTTGAGCCTGCTCAGCTCGCGCTCGACGTCGCTGCCCGCGGCCATCATGTCGAGCTCGCTCTGGATGTCGTCGCGGCGGCCGCCGACGGCGTCGTCCAGCGCGCCCGAGGCCATCAGCTCGTCGATCGCGCCCGCGCGGGCCTGCATCTGAGCGGTCTTGTCCTCGGCGCGCTGGATCGCCATGCCGACGTCGCCCATCTCTTCCGAGATGCCGGTGAACGCCTCGTTGATCCTGGTCTGCGCCTCGGCCGCGGTGTAGGTGGCCTTGATGGTCTCCTTCCTGGTGCGGAAGGCGTCCACCTTGGACTGCAGCCGCTGCGAGGCGACCGTCAGCTTCTCCTCTTCGCCCTGCAGCTGGGCGTACTGCGCCTGCAGATCGTTCAGCTGAGTCTGCGCCGACGCCTTGCGCTCAAGCGCGGCCCGGGCGAGATCCTCACGGCCCATCCCGAGCGCCTTGCGCGCCTGGTCCTCGAGTTTGTTCGAGGACTGCTGGATCTGGTTCATCTGCAGCTCGACGCGCTTGCGCGACGTGGCGACATCCGCGACCCCACGGCGGACCTTCGTCAGCAACTCGAGCTGCCGCTGGTAGGAGTAGTCCAGGGTCTCACGAGGGTCTTCCATCTTGTCCAGGGCCTTGTTGGCCTTGGCCTTGAAGACAAGTGAGACTCGCTTCATCACGCCCATACGCGCGGCCGTCCCCTTCATTGACTTCTTCGCCGCCACCAAGGCCGCGCGACCGGGCCGAAATTAAGGGCCGGACACCCGGCTAGACGGCGGACGAGCCCGTGCGACTAGTCGCATTCCACCCTACGCGGTTTCCCGCATTGCGAGCTACAGTGTTGGCCCCCGGAGGGCGACCCCCCGGGATCCCCCCGATCATGGTGGGGCTACCCTCCGTGCCCCGGCTAAGCTCTGCTGTCCCCGGGGGGCCAACCCCCCGTCCCCCCGGCTAAGCTCTGCTGTCCCCGGGGGGCCAACCCCCCGTCCCCCCCGGCTAAGCTAGGCCCGTGTTCCGACGCCGTAGCGCCGGGGCGACGGACAGCACAGCCCAGGATTCTCCGGGCGCGCAGAGCCCGGACGACCCGGCCGACACCAAGCCCCGCTCCCCCGCCGAGACGGCCAAGGGACGGCCCACGCCCAAGCGCAGCGAAGCCGAAGCCCGGCGCCGCCAGCCGATCACCGGGTCGCGGGCGCCGGCCGGGCCGCGCACCAAAGAAGACAAGGCCAAGGCCAGGACGACCCGGGTCAGCAAGTACGAGGCGATGAAGCGGGGCGAGGAGTGGGCGCTGAACCCGCGCGACCGCGGCCCGGCCCGCGCCCTGGCCCGTGACTTCGTGGACGCCAAGCGCCGGGCCAGCGAGTACTACATGTACGTGCTGGTCGTCCTGCTCGCCGCGGTGTTCCTGCGGAGCAAGGCGGCCCAGGAGATCATCTCGCCGCTGGTCCTCGTGCTGATCGTGGTCATCGTGCTGGACGCGACGCTGATCCGGCGCAGCCTGCGCCGGCTGCTCGCCGAACGGCTGCCTGGCACGTCCGCCCGGGGCCTGACCACCTACGCGGTGATGCGGGCGCTGCAAATCCGCAGGTTCCGGGTGCCGGCCCCGCGCGTCGGGCCCGGCACCAAGATCTGACCGGCCCTCTAGAGTTGGGGATCATGGAATACCGACACCTTGGCCAGAGCGGCCTGATGGTCAGCGAGATCGCCTACGGGAACTGGATCACCCACGGCGACCAGGTGGAGGAGCAGGCGGCCGCCGATTGCGTCCGGGCCGCGCTGGACGAGGGCATCACCACGTTCGACACCGCCGACGCCTACGCGGGCGGGCGCGCGGAGGAGGTCCTCGGCCGGGCCCTGCACGGGGTGCGGCGCGAATCGGTCGAGATCTTCACCAAGGTGTACTGGCCGACCGGCGACAAGCCCAACGACCGCGGCCTGTCGCGCAAGCACGTCACCGAGTCGCTGCACGCCTCGCTGCGCCGGCTGCAGACCGACTACGTCGACCTGTACCAGGCGCACAGGTACGACCACGAGACCCCGATCGAAGAGACCATGCGCGCCTTCGACGACCTGATCCGCGCGGGCAAGGTCCTGTACGTCGGCGTGTCCGAATGGCGGGCGGAAGAGATCGCGGCCGCGCTGCGGGTGGCCGCCGACCTCGGCCTGGACCGGATCGTGTCCAACCAGCCGCAGTACAACATGCTGTGGCGGGTCATCGAGTCCGAGGTCGTGCCGCTGTGCGAGAAGGAAGGCCTCGGGCAGATCGTCTTCTCGCCGATCGCGCAGGGCGTGCTGACCGGCAAGTACGAGCCGGGCGCGCCGCCGCCGGCCGACTCCCGGGCCACCGATCCCAGCGGTTCCGCCTTCATCAAGCGGCTGCTCAACGACGAGACGCTCACGGCCGTGCAGGGGCTCCGGCCGCTGGCCGCCGAGGCCGGGCTGTCGCCGGCCCAGCTGGCGGTGGCATGGACGCTGCAGAACCAGAACGTGTCCGCGGCCATCGTGGGCGCCACCCGGCCCAAGCAGGTACGGGAGAACGTCAAGGCGGCAGGGGTCCGGCTGGACGCCGGGCTGATGAGCCGGATCGACGAGGCGCTCGGCGACGTAGTCATCCGCGACCCGGCCCGGACCGCCAGCCCGAAGTCGCGCCCGTAGGCCGACCTGGCCCGGCTCAGTCCTCGGGGTGCAGGCTCATCGGGCCGTACTCGGTCCTGGTGTCATCGAGGAGCGAGACCTGATCCACCCCGGCCGCCAGCAGCGCGCGCCAGTTCTCGCCGAGCCAGCTCTCCGCGTCGCCCTGGCTGGCGAAGATCGCCTCCTGTGGCTCATCGGTGGTGATCGCGGTGCCGTCCGCCTTCTCGTACCGCCAGGTCCAGGGCATCGGTGGGTGGCCTCCCGCTGTTGAGACAAGCACTGTGCATGTGCTGACTGAGGCTAGCTCAGGGCCGCGGCCGGACCGCCGCCAGGGCCGCTGGTTCACGCGAGGATCTCCGGCGCGAGCCCGACCCTAGGTAGCCAAGTGAGCGCTAACAGTGCGGATAAGGCGCAGAACAAGATGGCCCAGACGGCCTTGCCGCGGCCGGTGACCGGGCTCCAGCCCCAGACGTCGCTCAGCGCGTCCACCATCTGCAGGCCGCGGCCGGCCTCCTCGTTGCGGTCCGGCATCCGGAGCACCGGGGCATGGTCGGACGGGTCGAGCACCGCGCACATGACCTCGCCGGTCCGGCGCAGCAGGCGCAGGCCGAGCGGCTGGCCGGCCGCCGCGGCCGCCCGCGCGGCGTGCGACACCGCATTGGCCACGAACTCGCCGACGATGGCTTCCGCATCATCGGCGAGCGAGGCGAGGCCCCACTCCTTCAGCGTGCTCCGGGTGAATTTCCTCGCGGTCCGGCCGGACTGGGCCCCGGTGCCGAGCGGGCACGCCGCCACCGCGGGCGAGTCCCACCAGTCCGAGGGCATCCGGACCACCCGGGGGCGGCCAGTCCCGCATTCCTGCAGCCTGGCGGTCAAGTCAAGCGGCCGACGAACGGCAGGATCGACCTTCGTTCGTGTCGGCAACCCTACTTGGCTCAAGCCCATCGCGACCCCGCGAAGCCCTAGAGCGGCAATCCCAGATGATTGACGCAAATCACATCCTGCCCGAGATTCCGCGTTCAATGCAAGACCAAATGCACGTTCGTTTGTAACGTGCACCCCGCGCGAACCCAAGTCACAGAATTTCATGTAATTTTCAAGTAAACGTTCGGCGGGCCCCGGCGGGCGCAGGTCAGGGGCTTGCTGCGGCCCCCCGGCCGGGCGCGCAGGATAGTACCGAACGGCTGGCCGTGGCTGCGATCTCATTGCCGCCGGGCACTCCTGACCCGGCCGCCCCATCGTCACCATCAACTCAGCCGGCGCGGGCGGGGTCGGCGGCCAGAACGGGCCACGTTATCGTGAGTCGTCACCGTGACCTGAGGAGCCGCTGATGCTTGTCGCTGGCGTCGATTCATCCACTCAGTCCACCAAGGTGCTGCTCTGCCAGGCCGACGACGGCGTGGTCGTCGGGCAGGCCACCGCGCCGCACCCGGACGGCACCGAATGCGACCCGGAACTGTGGTGGCAGGCCCTGGCGCAGGCGGGAGACGGCCTGCTCGGCCGGGCTGGCGCCATCGGGGTGGCGGCGCAGCAGCATGGCATGGTGGTGGTGGACGACGCGGGCCAGGTGGTCAGGCCCGCCCTGCTCTGGAACGACGTGCGCTCGGCGCCGCAGGCGGCGGCGCTCATCGCCGAGATGGGCGGAGCCGGGGCCTGGGCGCGGCTGACCGGGAGCGTCCCGACGGCCTCGTTCACCGTCACCAAGCTGCGCTGGCTGGCCGAGAACGAACCGGACGCCGCCGCCCGGACCGCGCACGTGATGCTCCCGCACGACTGGCTGACCTGGCGGCTCGGCGACCGGGCGCACGAGCCCGCCACCGACCGCGGGGACGCCTCAGGCACCGGTTACTTCTCCCCCGCCAGCGGGCGCTGGCTGCCGGAGATGGCCGCGGCCGCACTGGGCAAGCCGGCCGGGCTGCCCCGGCTCGCCGCCCCGGCCGAGATCGTCGCCCGGACTCGCGGCGGCGCGGCGCTGTCCGCCGGAACCGGGGACAACATGGGCGCCGCGCTCGGCCTGGGCCTCGGCCTGGGCGAGGTGGTCGTCTCGATCGGCACCTCGGGCACCGCGTACGCGGTCGCGGCCGAGCCCGCCGCCGACGAGTCAGGCGCCGTGGCTGGCTTCGCCGACGCCACCGGGCGCTTCCTGCCGCTGGTGGCCACGATCAATGCGGCCCGGGTGCTGACGGTCACGGCCCGGATGCTCGGCACCGATGCCGACGGCCTGTCCCGGCTGGCGCTCGCCGCGCCGCCCGGCGCGCAGGGCCTGACCCTGCTGCCCTACCTGGACGGCGAGCGCAGCCCCAACCGGCCCGGCGCCAACGGCGTGCTGCGCGGCCTGACCAGTAGCAACACCACGCGGGAGAACCTCGCCCGGGCCGCAGTCGAAGCGGTGCTCTGCTCGCTCGCGGACGCCATCGACAACCTGGCCGACTGCGGCATCACCGCGCAGCGGGTGATCCTGATCGGCGGCGCCGCCCGGTCCGAGGCCGTGCGCAGGATCGCGCCGGTGGTCTTCGGCGTGCCGGTGACGGTGCCCGAGCCCGCGGGCGGTGCTGGTCCAGGGGGGCGACCCCCCGCACCCCCCGAATGGGTCGCCCTGGGCGCGGCCCGCCAGGCCGCCTGGGCGCTGTCCGGCGCAGCCGAGCCTCCTTCGTGGCCGCTCGCGGGGGCAGCCGCCGAGTACACCGCCGAGCCCGCCCCCCAGGTCCGCGCCCAATACGCCGCCCTCCGCGACGCCACCCTCACCTGGAGCGAGACCAACGCTTCATGAGGGCTCCGCCGGGAGGAACGGGGGGCTCCGCCGGGAGGAGCGAAGGACTCCGCGGGGGAGGGTGGAAGGATGGAAGGCACGAGTGACACGACAGGAAGGACCGCCCAGGTGAGCACTGATTTCGTCCCTACGCGTGAGGACCGATTCTCGTTCGGCCTGTGGACGGTCGGGTGGCAAGGCGTCGACGTCTTCGGGAGCGCGGTGCGGCCGCCGATGCCCGCCGAGCGGGCCGTGTACAAGCTGGCCGACCTCGGCGCCTACGGGGTGAACTTCCATGACAACGACGTGTTCGCCTTCGACGCCACCCCGGCCGAGCGGGACGAGCGCATCGCCGCGTTCCGCAAGGCGCTGGCCGAGACCGGGCTGGTCGTGACCACCGCCACCACCAACCTGTTCGGCCACCCGATGTTCCGGGACGGGGCGTTCACCGCCAACGACCGGGAGATCAGGCGGTTCGCGCTGGCCAAGGTGATGCGCAACCTGGACCTGGCCGCGGACCTCGGCGCGAAGACCTACGTCTTCTGGGGCGGGCGCGAGGGCGCGGAGTCGGGGGCGGCCAAGGACATCAGGGCCGCCCTGGACCGGTACGCCGAGGGCCTGAACCTGCTCTGCGAGTACGTCCGCGAGCAGGGCTATGACCTGCGCTTCGCGATCGAGCCGAAGCCGAACGAGCCGCGCGGTGACATCCTGCTGCCCACGGTGGGGCACGCGCTGGCGTTCATCAACGCGCTCGAGCACGGCGACATGGTGGGGGTAAACCCCGAGGTCGGGCACGAGGAGATGTCGGGGCTGAACTACGCGCACGGGATCGCCCAGGCGCTGTGGCACGGCAAGCTGTTCCACATCGACCTGAACGGGCAGCACGGCCCGCGGTATGACCAGGACCTGCGGTTCGGCGCCGGGAACGTGCGCGGCGCGTTCTGGGTGGTGGACGCGCTTGAGGCGGGCGGGTACGACGGCCCGGTGCACTTCGACTACAAGCCGCCGCGGACCGAGGACGACGACGGCGTCTGGGTATCCGCGGCCGCCTGCATGCGCAACTACCTGATCCTGCGGGCCAAGGTGCGGGCGTTCCGCGCCGACCCCGAGGTAGCCGAGGCACTGCGCGCGTCAGGCGCGGACCAGCTCGGCTCGCCGACGCTGGACCCCGGTGAGACCTGGCGCGACGTCCGCGAGCCGAGGGCCGACGTGGACACGCTGGCCCAGCGGGGCCTGGCCTACGAGCACCTGGACCAGCTCGCGCTCGAGCACCTCTACGGCGTCAGGCCCCCAGGGGGTATGGGCCAGGGGGTATGGGGGGCGGGTAGCCCCCCATAATCGGGGGGTCTGGGGGGGTCGTCCCCCCGGCTAACACGGCATCCAGACGCGCATCGCCCTGCCGTCGCGGTTGTCCCACTGGAAGTACGGGATCGCGATGGCCGTGACCGGGGTGCCCCTGGTCACGGCCGTTCCCGGCGCGGTGACCTCGATCGTCTGGCCGATGCCGTCCAGCATGACGGGGCGCTCGCCGAGGACTTCGCCGGGCTGGATGACCAGGTCGTCCAGCGGGGCGCCGTCGAGCTGGTCGGCCTGCTCGAAACAGTAGACCAGCGGCCCGCGCTCGACGGCCACGCAGCCGCGCACCGCGTCCACGCGCCGGTCCGGGTAGGTCCAGCGCGGAGTCACGTCCAGGTGCAGGGTGATCGTGTCGCCCGGCCGCCAGGGGCGACGCAGAACGTGGTGGCCGGGCGAGATCCCGGTCCGTTCGGAATCGTTGTTTACCGAGATGCGGGTGCTGGCGCTCCAGGCCGGGACGCGCAGCGCCAGCCCGCGCGCGGCCTGCGGCGCGGCGAGCACGCGCAGGTAGACCGCGCCGGACCAGGGGTAGTCGGTAGTGACCTCCAGGTCAAGGCCGGCCCCGGCCAGCCGGGACCCGGTGTACTGGTGGACGTACAGCGTGTCACCGGCTTCCGTGGCGAGGTAGTGTTCCAGGGATGCGGTGAGGCGCATGATGTTCGGCGGGCAGCAGGCGCAGTTGAACCAGACGCGGCGCCGGCCGGGGTCGTCCTTCTCGACGTGATCCTCGCGGCGCTGCAGCGGGTTGACGTAGAAGAACCGCTGGCCCTCGGTGCCGATCGCGGCGCCGAAGCCGTTGTAGAGCACGCGCTCCATGTGGTCCGCGTACTTCGCGTCGCCGGTGGCGAGCAGCAGCCGCCAGCTCCACTGGAAGCTCGCGATCGCCGCGCAGGTCTCGTTGTAGGCCCGGTCGGGAGGCAGCTCGAACCGGTCGCCGAAGCCCTCGGTGGCGTGCCGCGACCCGTTTCCGCCGGTGAGGTACGTCTTGGCGAAAACCATGTCGTCCCAGCGTCGCACCGAGGACTCGAGCAGCTCACGCTCGCCTGTCTCTACAGCAACATCCGTCACTCCCGCTTCGAAGTACAGCGCACGCACTACATGCCCTACCTCGGTGTCCGACGCGCGTACCGGCACGTGGTCCTGCAGGTAGCGGCGGCCCAGGCCGGAATCCCCGGCCAGCCCCCGGCCGCGCTGGTCGACGAACTGGCGGGCCAGCTCGAGGTAGGCGGCGGTCCCGGTCTCGCGGTAGAGCTCGGCCAGCGCGGTCTCGATGATCGGGTGCCCATCCAGGCCTCGCTCCCGGCCCGCGAACTCGCGGACCAGGTGATCGGCCAGGCGCACGGCGACGGCGAGCATGCGGCCGTCACCCGCGCCGCGGTGGAGTGCGACCGCGGCCTGGATCAGGTGGCCGGCGCAGTACATCTCGTGGCTCCAGGCCAGCCGGGTGTACCGCGGCTCGCCGCTGACCTGGAAGTAGGAGTTCAGGTAGCCGTCAGAGTGCTGCGCCTCCTCGAGCAGGGCGGTGACCTCAGCGGCGAAGGAGGCGAGCTCGGGGCCGCGGCCGTGCGCCAGTTCCCAGCCGATCGCCTCCAAGGTCTTGTAGATGTCCGAGTCCATGAACACCGGGCCGCGGTATCCGGTCCCGGGCAGCGGATCGACCGGGCCCACCCCGACCGGGCGGTGCCCGCCCGCCGCGCCGTACCCGTCGGCCCCGGTGACGCTGTCGCCTTCGGCACTAGCGGCCTTGCGCTGGGCCGTCTTGGGCTGGGCCGCGCGGTCCGCCTGGATGGCCAGGCGCACGTTGTCCAGGTTGCCGGCGTCCTCGAGCTGGCGCAGCGCGAGCGGCAGGCTGGCGGCCACGTTCCGCTGCTGCCACTGCCGCAGCAGCCCGGTGCCCAGGCGGGCGCGGGTGAGCGGCTGGTGCGCCCCGGCGACCGCGGCGACGGGGGCGACGGGTCCGGTTACGCTACCGGGCGGACCCGCAGGACCGGCCGGGTCCTGGGGCGGCGCGGCGGGGACAACGGCAGGCGGCATGTCGGCACTGTTCACGTATGCAGCTCCATGGTCCAAGGAATAGGTTTTCCTGATTCCCACGGAAACGTAGGCTAGAGGCTGGCCCGCGGCGCGTCAACAGCGCTGGCCCAACCCGAGGAGTGCAGATGAGGCGGGTGACCATCCGTGACGTGGCGGCCGAGGCCGGCGTGTCCATCGGTACCGCGTCCAAGGCGCTCAACGGGCAGGGCAAGCTGCGCGCCGAGACCAGGGAGCGCGTCGCCGAGGCGGCGCAGCGCCTCGGCTTCGCGCCGAACACGCTGGCCCAGGCCCTGCTCGCGGGCCGCTCGTTCACGGTGGGGCTGATCACCACGGACAGCTTCGGCCGGTTCAGCATCCCGGTCATGCTCGGCGCCGAGGACGCGCTGGGCACCGGCCAGGTCTCGGTGTTCATGTGCGACACCAGGGACGACCCGGACCGCGAGAGGCGTTACGTCGAGATGCTGGCCGCCCGCCGGGTGGACGGCCTGATCGTCACCGGCCGCCGGGTCGAGCCGCGGCCGCCGGTGCGGGCCGGGCCCGGCATCCCGGTCGTGTACGCGATGACCCAGCCGGCGGGCGAGGACGGGCCCGCCGTGATCCCCGACGACGAGGGCGGCGGGCGCGCGGCCGCCGAGCACCTGCTCGGCGCGGGGCGGCGGAGGATCGGCCACATCGCCGGGCCGGAGCGGTTCCTGTGCGCGCGCAAGCGCGCGGCGGGGTTCGGCGACGCGCTCGCGGCGGCCGGCCTGGCGCCGCACGGCGGCGTGCGGTTCGGCGAGTGGAGCGAGCGCTGGGGCCGGGACGCGGCCAGCAAGCTGCTCGCCGACCAGCCGGACACCGACGCGATCTTCTGCGGCAGCGACCAGATCGCCCGCGGCGTGGCCGACACGCTCCGCGCGGCCGGCCGGACCATACCGGGTGATGTCGCGCTGGTCGGCTTCGACAACTGGGAGCCGATGGCGCTCGGCGCCCAGCCCTCGCTGACCAGCGTCGACATGTGCCTGGAGGAGGTCGGCCGGGCGGCCGCCCAGCTGCTGCTTGCCGCCATCGCGGACGAGCCCGCGCACGGCACGCGCACCGTGCCCAGCCGCCTGGTGGTGCGGCAGTCGAGCCGGTGACCCGCTTCGTCGCGGCCAGTTCAGGCCGTCACGCAGCCCGCCGCCACGGAACCAGGCGGCGCGCGGCGATTGGGAGTTGACGTGCCCCCTCCGCCTCCATAACTTGAGAAGGCAAACGATTTCCTTACGGCAAAAGTCGCCAGACAGCTAGACAGCAAATACCCTCCGCTAACCCGTAACGAGCGAGGACCGCAGGCGCCGCGGCCCGCGCCCCACGCAGTACCGCCATGGCCTGAGGCCTGCGCGGCGCCGCCCTCGTGCGGCGCACGCCCGGCTGGCCTGGCAGACGCTGCGCCTTCGCGCCGAAGTCGTCCTGAAGGAACCGACTCATGAAACGAAGAACTTTCGCGCTTTTTTCCGCCACGGCCCTGGTTGCGGCCGCCGCCGCGGGCTGCTCATCCTCGACTTCCACTCCGGCGGCGTCATCAGCCACCGGTCCGGGATCGGCGAGCTTCGGCGCTAACGCCACGGGAACCGTCCAGTTCTGGGCCCGCACCGTGTCCAAGACCCTGGCCCAGAAGCTCGTCAGCGAGTTCAACGCCTCGCACAGCAACCTCAAGGTCAAGCTGACCCTGACGTCGATCAACGACGACACCACCTCGCTGGCCACCTCGATCAGGGCCGGCGACCCGCCGGACGTGGACGGGCTCAACGACATCGACATGCCCACGTTCACCCGCAACGGCTCGTTCCTCGACCTGACCAAGGCGATCGCCAAGCTGCCGTACGCGAGCTCACTGAGCCCCGGCCACCTGGGGCTCGGCACGTACCAGGGCAAGGAATACGGGGTCCCGTACTGGGGCGACCTTTCGGTGCTCTGGTACAACAAGAAGCTGTTCACCCAGGCGGGGCTGAACCCGGACGACCCGCCGACCACCTACGCGCAGATCCTGTCCGACGCGCAGAAGATCAACAAGCTGGGGCACGGGATCAACGGCTTCACGTTCGCCGGCGACTGCCAGGGCTGCCTCGGCTTCACCGTCCAGCCCGGCATCTGGGCCGCCAAAAGCTACCTGACCGCGGGCGCGATCGGCAGCCAGACCGCGACCATCACGGGTAACCAGGCGCTGGTCCAGGCGCTCACGCTGTACCGGCAGATGTGGTCTGGCAAGCTGGTGCCGGACAACGACCGCACCGACAACGGGCCGACCTGGGGCCAGGACTTCGCCGCGGGCAAGATCGGGATCATGCCGGGCGGATACGGGCAGGTCGTCACCATAGCCAAGCCTGCCGACCTCGGCACCGTGTTCGCCGACGCGCCACTGCCCGGCGCGACCGGCAATTACAGCACGTTCGACGGCGGCGACGACTTCGCCATTCCCGCCGCGGCCAAGAACCCCTCAGGAGCGTGGGAGTTCATCACCTGGGTGATGCAGCAGCAACAGCAGGAGCAGTATCCGGACCTGGGCGCGACGCCCATCCGTACCGACCTGCTCACCCCGGCGTTCTCGACCGCGCACCCGCTCGACGCGGTGCCGCTGAAGGCCCTCGCCAACGGCTACGCGCCCGTTACGCTGATCTACAACCAGGCGTTCAACGAGGCGTCAGGCCCGTGGTTCCAGATGTTCCAGACCGCGGTCTACGACGGCAACATGAATCTGGCCCTGCAGCAAGGCCAGAGCGGCTTTACCCGGCTACTGCAGCAGGCGGCGGCTTAGGCAATGATCACGGACGAATCCGGCCCGCGGGACGGCACCGTCCCGCGGGCCCGGCCCGTCAATCGCCGCCCTGGCTGGCCGGCCGCTCTCCTGCGGGGGGGCAGCCTGCGGGCCCAGCGCGCGCGGACCGGGATGATCCTGGTGTCGCCCGCGTTCGCGCTCGTGGCCGTCTTCGTCCTGTTCCCGCTCGGCTTCGCCGTCTACATCTCGCTGACCAACTGGCCGCTGATCGGCTCGTACCAATTCACCGGCGGCCGCAACTACACCGAGCTCATCCACGACCCGGTGTTCCTCCACTCGGTGCTGTTCACCCTGCTGTACACGGCCATCGTGACCGGCCCCATCCTGGTCCTCGGCTACGCGATGGCGGCCTTCGTCCGCGCGAACCGGCCGGGTTCCGTGGTGTTCCGCACCGCGTTCTTCCTCCCGTTCATCGTCGGGCTGGCCACCGAGAGCTTCATGCTGCTGCTCGAGCTGCAGCCAGACTCGGGCGTGGTCGACACGGTGCTCGGCAAGCTCGGGCTGGCCAGCGTGACCACCGCGTGGACCGTCCACTACGACCTGGCGCTCGGCGTGATCTGCGTGTTCGTGGTCTGGTTCGCGTCCGGGCTGACGATGATGATCTTGATGGGCGGGATGCAGGGCATCCCCGGCGACCTCTACGAGGCCGCGAACGTGGACGGCGCCACCTGGTGGCAGAAGGAACGGCGGATCACCATCCCGATGCTGCGCCGCAGCATCGCGCTCAGCCTCATCATCTCGGTCATCGGCTCGTTCCTGGCCTTCAACCAGTTCTACATCCTGACCGAAGGCGGCCCGGGTACGAGCACCGAACCCATCGTGATGTGGATCTACCAGGAGGCGTTCATCGCCTACCACCTCGGCTACGCGACGGCAGGCGCGATCGCCCTGGTCATCGTGGTCGGCATCATCAGCGCCGCGCAGTTCTTCCTGCTCCGAGACGACGACACGATCCCGAAAACCCGGTCTGTGAGGCGCGGATGACTTCGGCCCTCCCGGTCCGCGCCGGACGCCGTCCGGCCGGGCTCGCCGTCTTCCTGACCGTCGGCACGGTGGCGAGCCTGCTGTTCGTGCTGCCGCTGGCCTGGGCCGTCTTCCGGTCCTTGCTGCCCAGCACCATGGTGGTCAGCGCCCCGTCAAGGGCGGACTTCAGCCATCTGACGTTCGGCAACTACAGCGGGCTCATCCGTGGCGGCGACATCCTGCACTACACGCTGAACAGCCTGCTGGTGGCGGTCATGACCGCCGCCGCCACGGCGGTGGCGGCCACGATGGCCGGCTACGGCTTCGCCAGGTTCCGCTTCCGCGGCTCGGGCATCGTGTTCGCGCTCATCCTGGCCACCCTGATGGTGCCGTTCCAGGCGCTGCTGACCCCGTTGTTCCTCGAGATGCACTCGCTCGGCCTGACGAATAACCTGATCGGCCTGGCGCTGTTCTACACCACGTTCAACCTGCCGTTCGGCATGTTCGTGATGCGCAACACGTTCCTGCAGATCCCGTGGGAACTCAGCGAGCAGGCCGCGGTGGACGGCGCGGGCGCCGCGCGCACGCTCTTCTCCGTGCTGCGCCCGCTGGTCGTGCCGGGCATCGCCACCACGGTCCTGTACGCCTTCCTGTTCTCCTGGACCGAATTCGTCGGCGCTCTGACGTTCTTGACCAGCAACAACTTGTTCACGCTGCCGCTGGCGCTGCTCAACATGGAGTACGGCAGCGTCGGCCAGGTCAATTTCGGCTACCTGGAGGCGGGCGCGGTGATCGCCATGATCCCGTGCGTGGTGCTGTACATCGCCCTGCAGCGCTACTACATCCGCGGTCTCACGTCCGGGGTGGTCAAGGGCTAAGGGGTGATATCGCCCTCGGCCTCGCCGGCGGTGCTGGCTGGCGGGGCGGTGCTGGCTTGGTGGGCGGCGCGGGCCTCGCCGGCGACGCGCATCATGTGGCGCTGGGAGCGCACCTGGGTGACGATGATGACCGCCACCAGCGCGATGGTGATCCACAGCCCGTAATGCGAGATCTGCTGCGCCACGACCACGGCGTGATGGCCGAGGGCGTAGCCGAGGCCGGCCAGCAGGCCGGCCCACAGCAGCAGGCCGATGGCGTCCAGGATGATGAACGTGACCAGCCGCATCCCGGCCCAGCCGGCGATGACGTAGATGATCGCGCTGGGGAGCGGCAGGAACGGGGCGAGCACCACGGCGGGCCAGGTGAACTTGCGGCCCCAGCGGTGCACGCGGTTCATGTACCTGGCCCCGCGGTTGCGCCGCCCGGACAGCAGCGCGATGACGCGCTCGCCCCAGCGCTGGCCCGCCCACCAGAAGAACGGATCGAACTTGATCAGCCCGACGACGGCGGCCAGCAGCACCACGGCCAGCGCGCCGTGCCCGACCCGGGCGAACGCGGCGGCGGAGATGATCCCCTCCGTGCTCCCGTTCAGCAGCACGAGCACCAGCGGGTGCTTGCCGACCAGGGAGGCGCGGAAAAACAGCGTCACCCAGTAGAAGATGCCGCCGAGCATGATGCCGGCCCAGCACAAGATGTCGGCCCGCTGCGCCTGGCCGGCCCACGGCACCCGCGGGTCGTCGAATGCAGGCAGCTGCTGTCCCCCGTCGGCGACAACCTGAACCGGCTCCGCCACAGCTTCCTCGTCCACCAAGACACGCTACAACCAATCACGGGTATTTCCGTCTTCCGCCCGGGTTACGCGATGATGACCCTCGTGACTGACGCCCCCTTCGCCGCCGCGGCGGCCAGCGCCGGCCGCCTCACCGCCCTGGCCGGAACGCACGACGCCGCCGTGGTCCTCGGCTCGGGCTGGACGCCGGCCGCCGACGCGATCGGCGCGGCGGAGACCGAGATCCCGCTGGCCGAACTCGGCGGGTTTCCCGCCTCGACCGTGCCGGGGCATACGCCGGTGGTGCGCATCGTCACCGCGGGGCCGGTACGGGTCCTGGTGTTCCTCGGCCGGGTGCACCTGTACGAGGGGCTTTCCCCGGCCGCCGTGGTGCACGGGGTGCGGACGGCGGTGTCGGCGGGCTGCCGCACGGTGGTGCTGACCAACGCGGCCGGCGGCATCAGGTCCGGGCTCAGCGTCGGCGAGCCGGTGCTGATCAGCGACCACCTCAACCTCACCGGCAGGTCCCCGCTGGCCGGCCCGCCCCCGCCCGGGCAGCGGTTCACGGACCTGACCGGCCTGTACTCGCCGCGGCTGCGCGGGCTGGCCCGCGAGGCCGACCCGAGCCTGGCCGAGGGCGTCTACGCGATGATGCCAGGCCCGCACTACGAGACCCCGGCGGAGATCACCATGCTCGGCCGGCTGGGCGCCGACCTGGTCGGGATGTCGACCGCGCTCGAGGCGATCGCGGCCCGGCACCTGGGCGCGGAGGTGCTCGGCATCTCCCTGGTCACCAACCTGGCGGCGGGCCTGGCCGGGCAGGGCCTCAGCCACGCCGAGGTGGTCGAGGCGGGCCGGGCCTCGGCCAGCCGGATGGGCGCCCTGCTCGCCGCGATCCTGCCCCGGGTCTAGGTCCCGGGTCTACGCCCCCGGGTGGTCGGCGAGCACCGCATGGTGGTCGGTGCCGTCCAGCGGGTCGGCGTGCACGCTGACCGCGGCGAGGCGGGGGATGGCGTGGATCAGCGCATGCTCGGCGCTGACCGCGATGTCGTGCGCCTGGACGACGGAGCTCGCCGGGTCCACCGAGATCTCGCACTCGGCGCGGAGGGTCCGGCCGACCCAGCGCAGCCGGACCCGCCCGGTGGCCAGCACCCCCCGGGTGGCGCGCAGGACAGCCTCGGCCTGCTCGGTCAGCGCCGGGTCCACGCTGTCCAGCAGCCGCCGGCCGACCTCACGGGCCGCCTGCCAGCCCACCGTCAGGATGGCGACCGTGATGAGCAGGCCCACCACCGGGTCGGCCCAGCGCCAGCCGATCGCCAGCCCGCCCGCCCCGGCGAGCACCGCCAGCGAGGTGAACCCGTCGGTCCGGGCGTGCAGGCCGTCAGCGACCAGCGCGGCCGAGCCGATCCGGCGTCCCGTCCTGATCCGGTAGCGGGCGACCAGCTCGTTGCCGGCGAAGCCGAGCGCGGCCGCGATGGCGACCGCGGGCAGGTGGGTGACCGGGTGCGGGTGCAGCAGCCTGCTGACGGCGGCGTACGCGGCCGCGGCCGAGGAGAGCACGATCACGGCCACGATGACGACGCCGGCCAGGTCCTCGGCCCGGCCGTAGCCGTAGGTGTAGCGGCGGTTCGGGCGCCGCCGGCTGAGCAGGAACGCGATGCCGAGCGGCACCGCGGTCAACGCGTCGGCCGAGTTGTGCAGCGCGTCGCCGAGCAGCGCGACCGAGCCGGACAGCGCGACCACCACCGCCTGGGCGAGCGCGGTGGCGGCCAGCCCGGCCAGCGAGATCCACAGCGTCCGCAGGCCCTGCGCCGAGGATTCGAGCACCGGGTCGACCGCGCGGTCATGCGCGTGCGAGTGCGGCCCCACGGCGTGCCGGACCCGGGCCAGGAGTCCCTGCCCGTGATCATGGGACTCCGCGTGACCATGGGACCCCGCGTGATCATGGGGCTGGCCGTGATCATGGGTATGCGGGTCGGAGTGATCGTGGCCATGGTCGTGCTCGCTGCTCATCTTTTCAGCATGACCCGGAAAACCCGTTGCCGCACATCGATATCAGCCACCCTCGTGCGGCTGCGAACCGCTCGCAGTTACGGGCCGGCCAGCTGGCCGGCCAGCAGGGCGAGCTCGGCCCGCGAGGAGATCCCGAACTTACGGTAGACGCCGCGCAGGTGATGATCGACGGTGCGCGGGCTGAGGAACAGCTGGGCGGCGGCCTCACGGTTGGTCAGGCCCTGGCTCACCGCCCGGGCCACCTGCAGCTCCTGCGAGGTGAGCCGGTCGATGGCCTGCCCCTGGCCGCGCTTGCGGACGGTCTCGCCGGTCGCCCGCAGCTCGTCGCGGGCGCGCTGGGCCCAGCGGGCGGCGCCGAGCCGCTCGAAGGCGTCGGCGGCGAGGTGCAGGTACCCGCGCGCGTCGGCGCGTCGGCGGTGCCTGCGCAGGTGCTCGCCGTACAGCAGCGTCGTCCTGGCCTGCTGCATCGGCTGGTCGGTGGCGGCGTGCAGCCGCAGGCTCTCCTCGAACAGCGCGTCCGCGTCGCCCGGGCCGGCCAGCAGCGCCCGGGACCGGGCGGCCAGCGCGTCGGCCTGCGCCGAGCCGACCGCGTCGGCCCAGGCCAGGTAGCCGGGAAGCCGCTGCGCGCCGAGCTCGGCCCGCACCGCCGCTTCGACCAGGTCGGGCACGCTGTGCCGGGCCAGCCCGCGGTGCACGACGGAGGTCGCCCAGATTCAGGGCGCACGGCACCGGGGGCTCGCCCCGCGGGACCGGGCCGACCGACCGGTAGAGCCCGGCGATCAGCGCGTCGCGCGGGTCACCGCTGTCCGGCAGGGCCGCGAGCAGCGCGGCGATCTCCA
>WNGG01003502.1_pt1 | contig 30504 bp, 33 predicted proteins | sample 5400661 | NCBI WGS metagenome assembly WNGG01 (sample SAMN13153372, study PRJNA577476) | soil metagenome | isolation source: 100 cm soil or saprolite under Garry oak tree replicate 1 | place: USA:California | collected 2016-06-15
TGGTCTACGGAGAAGCAGCCGATCCAGGTGAAGAAAAAATAGCGGCTCAATTGGGCCTCTTCAACCATCAGATAGCCATCGACGTTGAGCAGCCGCTCGACGAGGGCGATGACGTAGCCGTCCCACCAACTGGAGTGATTGGCACAGATGAGCATAGGTAGGGTGGCCCGCTGCTCGTCTGTATATGTGCCGCGCATACGGAAGTATACGCGGTCGAAGTACTTGCGAAACGAGCGTTCAATGAGTTGCCAGACAAGCCGCCTGCCGAGTGGGAACTTATGGGCTGGTATCATCAGAGTACCTTCTTTTATCTCTGGGGTCGTGTGGTAACATGGACACTATATCATGATAGCAGGATGGTGACAATGTTTTGATTGAGATGAGCCAGGGTAGAGGCAAGCTCTACCCCTACGGGGGATTGGACATCGCTTCGCTCGTCCCTACGATTTCCTACAGTTCTGGAAAGAGGTAGTATGTCTGAGTATACAAAGCGTATTGTCATTATAGGGGCTGGTATTGGGGGGCTGTCCGCTGCTATCCGTTTAGCTGTGAAGGGCTATCGTGTGCAGATGTTTGAGCGTCAGCCGCAAATTGGGGGGAAGCTTAATCAACTGGTGAGAGATGGTTTTAGCTTTGATACGGGGCCATCGCTGATTACCATGCCGGTTGTGTTACGTGAGCTTTTTGAGTCAGTCTCACGGCGTCTGGAAGATTATCTTGAGCTGGTTCCACTCGACATAACGTGTCGTTATTTTTATCATGATGGGTTGGTGTTGAATGCCTGGCGCGACTTTGAGAGGTTGGTTGAGGAATTTGCGCGGGTGAATGAGCATGATGGGGAGGCTTTGCGGTGCTTCATGAGCTATGCGGAGCGTATTTATGCAGCGGCGGCAGATCCGTTTCTGTATCAGAGTTTGGGTGGGCCGTTGAATGTGTTGGGGATGTTTGTACGCTATGTGTTGAGGGGGCATAGCACTCCACCTGCAAGCGGCCCCAAGAGTGGGTCTTTTCAAACGGGTGAACCGCCCAATCCATATGATGATGCTCCACCCCAACGGGCGGCCACAAGGGCCCCTACGCGGGACCAGTTGTTGCGCCTGATCCCTATGATCACGTCCTACCCCAATGGGAGGCGTTCTCACGTTTCAGGGCGGTGCTGGCTGCTCTGACACCGCAGACGCTGGATCAGTGTGCGCGGAGATTTTTTGAGGATGAGCATGTGCAGCAGTTGTTCGACCGCTATGCGACGTATAATGGCTCATCGCCGTATCAGGTGGCGGCTGTTTATAGCATCATTCCCTATGTGGAACTGGCTTCGGGTGGCTGGTATTTGCAGGGTGGTATTTATACGCTGGCTCAGGCGTTAGGTAGGCTAGCACGGGAGTTGGGAGTGTGTATTGAGACGAATTGTGGTGTGCAACGTATCCTGGTGGAGCATGGTGAAGCGCGAGGTGTGGTGCTCGACGACGGGCGAGTGGTGCGCTGTGATGTGGTGATTGCCAATAGTGATGTGGTGACGACGCATCGTCAGTTGCTTTCACCTGCGGTATGTGATGAGCGGCTGGTGCGACGTTTGGAGAGATTGGAGCCATCGAGTTCGGGCTTTGTATTGATGCTTGGCACTGATAAGCTCTATCCGCAGTTGTCGCATCACAATATCTTTTTCTCGGACGATTACCATGCTGAATTTGATGATCTCTTTGTGCGACGTGTGCCACAACATAATCCTACCATCTATATCTGTGCGACGAGCCGTACTGATGCCAGCCAGGCCCCTGCAGGCCATGAAAACCTCTTTGTGCTGGTCAATGCACCGTATTTAACCCCGAAAGTGAATTGGCAACGTGAAGCTGCTCCGTATCGAGAGCGAGTGCTGAATGTGCTGGCGATGTATCCACAGGCGGGGCTAGCAGATTTGAGGGAGCATATTGTGTGTGAGGCTATGCTGACACCAGAAGATTTTTGGCATAGATATGGAGCAAACCGTGGTGCGATTTATGGACTGTCCTCGAATGCGCGGATGGCTCCGTTTACGCGCCCAGGTAATCGTGCTAAGGGGATCAATCATTTGTATTTTGTAGGTGGGAGTACGCATCCAGGTGGTGGTGTGCCGCTGGTGATGCTGTCAGGGAAGATTGTAGCGGAGATGGTGGAGTAATTGTTATATTTCCTCGCCGGTTGCGATATATATACGAGATATCTCACCAGAAGAGGAAAATAGATGCAGCGACATGAAGGTGGCCTGCTTGATAATGCGCCGGATGCACTTGTGTATCAGCGTTATGCACCCGCTCTTTTTGCCTATATGTACCGGCAGACCGCTTCACGCGAGGATGCGGAGGATATCTTGCTGGAAGTTTTTTTGGCGGCATTGGAGCGAGGGGATTTCTTGACCGCCAGTGAAAAGGAGCAGCAGGCATGGCTGTGGCGAGTGGCTCGCAATAAAGTGGCAGATCACTACCGGCGTTTTATATGTCATCCCAGCATTTCACTCAAAGAGGTGACGGAGACTATAGATGAGGATGAGGAGATGGCCCCGGAGCAGGTTGCTCTACGGCAGGAAGAGTATGCACGCTTGCATACGACTTTGAAGGAGTTGTCACCACTACAACAGGAGGTCTTGCAATTGCGCTTTGGGCATGGTTTGACCTGTCCTGAAATAGCACTGGTGGTGGAAAAGAGCGAAGGGGCGGTACGCATGCTGCTTTCACGCACGCTCAAACAGTTACGGAGTATATACACGAAACAAGAGGAAGGTACGCTATGAAAGAAGATGAGAAGAGCTTCCCTCCCGAAGCTGTAGGTGAGCAGATTGAGCAATCTCCTGAAAATGTGTCCGATGAGGATGTCCGTTTAATTCATGATTTGCAGCAGACGTACCAACTTCTGTCCGTTAAAAATGCTGGCTCTATTGAGCGTGTGTGGGGGAGGATCGTAGAGAGGAGGGAGAATATGCAGGATGAGGGAGCTGAACTGGTGATTTCTGATGTGGCATCTCCTGCAGCCTACCCTTTGCCAATACAGCCTTCCCGGCGTAAAAGAGGTGTGGCTTCGTTTCTTCAGATGCTGGCAGCGGTATTGGTGATTGGTGCTTTGCTGGCGAGTTTTGTAGTGCTTTTTGCCTCTCATCATCCAGAAGTGGAAAGTACGCCGGGGCTGCCAGCAGGTGTTAAGCCTTTGGGGAGTAGCATGACACCGGAGCCAGGGACGGATGGCAAGCCGACAGAGCCGGTTTATGCAGCTATTGTTGAGTTTTCAACGCCTGTGACGTATGCACAAGCACTGAAAATTGTGACCGATCTGGGCCTGCAAACCTTTGCAGATTGTACCGTCACATGGAAACCGGAGGGAGACAGGCAGCTCTTCCAGGACGATCACCTGTTCACAGTGGCATCTACGGTTAGTGGTGTTCCTCTATGGGTGGATCGGCTGAAAGCAGTGCCAGGTATAGTACGTGTTGACAACGCTAGCGGTCCGCATAGCTGTCCACTCATACCAGTATCTCGCGATCCAGCACACCTGCTACCTGAGCACGCGGGAACCTACGTGCGTGTGACATTTTCCAATGCTGTGCAGAGCTACGATACGGCACTGGCGGCTATGAACGATCTTGGATTTCGTCTGGCTAACCCCTGTTACGAGCAGGCACGGGCGCGAGGAACGAAGCCAGCGTGGAGCATGATGGGCCAGGAAGATGCCTTTGGCAAGACACATACCCTCTTGTTGGCGACGACGTTCTATAATTCTGTGCAGTGGAAGAAGCAACTGGCAACTGTTACAGGGGTGGTGAATATTGAGGAGCCAGTTCGGGTGACATGTTGAAGGGCTGGGAACAAACGCAACCGTATAAACGTCTCTTATTGCAAGAGGAAAATTTGTTAGAACAGTACCAGGGGGACAATTATGAAGCTATCAGACACAATTAGCAGGAGCTCAGGGCAACGCCATATCACGCCTATTATGATGATCGTTATCATGGCAACTCTTCTCATCCTCGCAAGTTGTGGATATCAGAATAAGGCAGGAGGGCAATCTTCTACAATGGTTCAGGTGGATAATCAAGGAGGCAGCAATACAGTGGCGGGAGCTTTGAACTCGCTTTCTATGATTGATGAGAAGGTTGGTTGGGCGCAGAGTATGAGTATTTCTGCAAAAGATGGCTCGATCAGCTATGCTATCCTGAGAACGACGGATGGAGGTGTGCATTGGAAGGTTATGTTGAAGTGTGCGCCTTCGCAGGGGCTTGGCAGGGGATTTATCTCACCATGTTACAATGAATTTCATTCAGCTACCATTGCTACGGTGATGGAGCCTGACTACGATAATGCAAAGCAGCAGTCGTATTTGCGTATCTTTCATACCGGTGATGGTGGGCAAACCTGGGAGAGCGGGGTAATCATTGCTCGCAATCTGGAAACGCCTCCTACTTTTGTTGATGGGCTGCATGGCTGGATATTAGCGACGGATGGTTTTCCTGGCGTTGATCCTGGTAGTGCATATATAGGTCAGCACATTGCGCTGTATCGCACCAACGATGGCGGCAAGACATGGCAGAGGATCGCGAGTGGGCTGGCTACGTCGCAGCTTTCTGTGACTAGCGATGATGCGTATGGTATTGCTCCTCTCAGTGCCAGTGCGAGAATGCAGTTTGTGACAGCATCAACAGGGTGGTTGGCAGGTACTTCATACCGTAAAGACAATTCCCAGTTTTCGTGGCTCTATGTGACGCATGATGGCGGTAGCACATGGCAGCAGGTGAGTATTTCCATTTCACCACAGGCTGCCGTTCTATGGTCGCCGCGATTTTTCAATGCCCAAGATGGGCTGTTACCTGTCCTCACGAGTGGGCCAGCACCTCAATATGCACGAGGAACGATGATCTATGTCACGCACGATGGTGGTCAGACATGGACGAGTACGACAGTGCCATTCGATGTTACAAATGGTGAATTTCTAGACATGAACCATGCCTGGACAGGGGGTGCTACGGTGGATGATAAGACGTTCTATACGACCAGCGATGGTTGGCGACATTGGACGAAGGGGCACATGAATGTTGCGTTCAAGCGCATATATGGTTTTAGCTTTGTGTCGCCTCTGGTTGGATGGGCGTTGGGTGATAATAGAGTGCATTTCTTACCTGAGCTAGGAGGTGGTATACGCAAGGGCGATATCATTGCTGTGCTCAAGACGACAGATGGTGGACAAACATGGCAGGAGATTGCCCACTCGATTGTATAACGAAATGAATGTAGCCTTGCTCAGTTTGCTTGTGGATGGCTGGCAACATAGAATGAAAGCAGAGAAACCAGGATCAGGCGACAGAGAAGGAGGCCAGCATGACCCAGGCTGAGCAGCTTGCAGGCTTTGTGGTGCAGGCGAAGTATGACGATCTTTCAGAAGATGCGCGGCAACAACTCAAGTTACGGGTGTTAGATGCGTTGGGCTGTGCCATAGGAGCATTGGAGGGACCACCGATCAAAATCCTCCAGGCCCACCTTGCAGACTTTGGTGGCAAGCCTCTCGTTACTTTAATTGGTGGCGATAAGACGGCTCCAGATAGGGCCGCGTTCTACAATGCGGCTCTTGTGCGCTATCTGGACTATAACGACAGCTATCTGGCGAAGGGGGAGACCTGTCATCCCAGCGACAATGTGGGGGCGGTACTGGCTGCGAGTGAGTATGCCAATAAGCAGGGGAAGGAGTTTCTGACGGCTCTGGCGGTTGCCTACCAGGTGCAATGTCGGCTCTCAGATGTGGCTCCTGTGCGAGCTAAGGGATTTGATCATACGACTCAGGGGGCCTATGCAGTGGCCGCCGGAGTGGCGAAGGCTTTGGGGCTTGATCAACAGCAAACAGCTCATGCTGTGGCGATAAGCGGGACGGCATTCAATGCCTTGCGGGTCACGCGTACCGGGCGGCTTTCCAATTGGAAAGGGCTGGCCTATCCCAACACTGTTTTTGGAGCTACCCATGCGGCTTTTCTGGCTATGCGAGGGATTACTGGCCCACTTGAGGTGTTTGAGGGCAATAAGGGGTTTATGGATGCCATCGCCGGACATTTTGAGATCGACTGGTCACGGGAAAATCTTGAGGCGGTGAGGCGTACCAATATCAAGAAGTACAATGCTGAATTTCATTCTCAATCTGCTTTGGAGGGCATTCTGGAACTGAGAGAGGCTCACCAACTGCGACCGGAGGAGGTCGAGCGGATTGAGATTGAGATTTTTGATGTAGCCTACCATATTATCGGTGGTGGTGAGGAGGGCAACAAACAGGATGTGCAGACGAAAGAGGAGGCTGATCATAGTCTGCCCTACATGATAGCTGTGGCACTCTTGGATGGTGAGGTCACGCCTGCACAGTATGCACCTGAGAGGATCAAACGTGATGATGTACAAAACCTGTTGCGTAAGGTGAACATTCGACCTGATGAGGGGATGAGTAAGCGATTCCCGGAAGAGATGCCCTGTCGTGTACAGATTTTCCTGCTGGGTGGTCAGATGCTCAGTGTTGAGAAGCAGGATTACGAGGGATTTCATACACGGCCTATGTCATGGGAGAGAGCGCAGGAGAAGTTTGAGCACCTGGCAACTCCTTTTGTGGATGTACAACGGCGGCAGGCCATTGTGGAAGCGATAGCCCGGCTAGAGACGCTGGAGGTGCGGCAGTTGATGGCACTGTTAAATGTATCACTGACCAGTGGAGGCCAGTGAAGGAGAGATTGATGAGATGAACGAGAACGAGAGAGGCTTTACCTACCTTCGTACAAATCAGCGCGAGGGCAAACCGCGCACTCGCGGCATTACCGAGATTCGTGCGGCCTACTACACACCCTTTGGGAAACGCTATTTTGAGGATATTCTGGAGACGATGGGAGAGTACGTAGATTCAATTAAATTTGCTGGTGGCTCCTTCACCCTGATGCCCAGGAATGCTGTGAAGGAGATTATTGATCTGGCCCACCGTCATAATGTGCTGGTCTCGACTGGAGGTTTTATTGAGTATGTGCTGACACAAGGAAGTGAGGCTGTGAACAGGTACATTGCGGAGTGCCGGGAGTTGGGTTTCGATATTCTGGAAGTCTCAAGTGGGTTTATTACCATCCCAGTAGATGACTGGCTGCGTTTAGTGGAAAAGGTGCAGAAGACGGGACTTAAGGCCAAGCCTGAGGTAGGTATCCAATTTGGGGCGGGTGGAGCGACAGCGGCTGAGGAGCTTGAGGCTGAGGGAACTCGTGATGTGGCATGGGCTATTGGGCAGGCCAAACGCTTTCTGGATGCGGGGGCGTATATGATTATGATTGAGTCCGAGGGCATTACCGAGAATGTGAAGACGTGGCGCACCGATGCGGTCGCCAAAATTATTGGAGCTTTAGGTCTGGAGAAGGTGATGTTCGAGGCGGCTGATCCAGAGGTTTTTGCATGGTACATCAAGAACTATGGGGCAGAGGTAAACCTTTTTGTGGACCATAGTCAGATTGTGCAGCTTGAGTGCCTGCGGTCGGGCATCTGGGGGACGAAGAGCGTATGGGGTCGGATTTTGACGTATAAAGGTTAGAGGTCAAAGTTCTCTATACAGCCCACTTTCTTTATTGAAAAAGATGCTGACTGCATTGCGGAAGCATACAGTAGTGTTCTATGACACACACCCGCCAGACTTTCTGGCGGGTGTGTGTTTTGAGGTGACAGTTTTACCTCTTGGGCTTTATCAATGCAGGAGCTTCAGGGTATTGTCACAGTCATCGACGAAGTAGAGACCACTGCCATCAGGGACAACTGCAAGCCCGAAGAGACAACCAGCTCCAGGAGGGGTACCAGTGTTGTCAACCAGTTTTGTAGCAACCTGACTACCACCAGGAGTGGTTTCGACGATATTGCCATCGTTGCCGTTGGTGGTTAGGATATCTCCGTTGGGGGCGATGGTCAAGCCAAGGGGATCGTTGAGCGAACCATTCATTGATACAGTACTGCCTGTATGTGCCGTGGTCGTACGTTCGACGGCATTGTGGATGGCGGCGATACGATTATTCAGACTATCGGCAACATAGAGTGTGTTACCGCTTAGTCCAACACCGGTTGGACCGATTACCAGTGCGGCGGGATCGGTACGCTCGGGAAAGCCGGAACCAATCACGGTAGTAGAGTTAATTTTGGGCTTGCCGCTGCCTTGATTGGGGACGTCCAGTTTGATACGGATAACTGTTCCTTGGTTGACAACATTGCCATTGGCGGCGACGGTGCCATTGAGGACGTTGGTGACAAAGAGAAATGCTTCATTGCCTTTGTCGAGAGCGGTCATATCCCAGGGACCGTTGATAGGGGAGCCAGAGAAGGTTTCAACGACGCTACCCTTGCTATTCACTACGATCAGACAACCTGCTTGGGCGGTTGCTGAGGTTCCGTCAGTGGTGGGTAGGCTGCCGACAATGACCCAGCCTCGTTGCAGGACAGCGAGTGCCGTGGTCAAGCCAACGCCGCCAGGGCAGGCACCCGGCAGGGTAGAGGCGTTGATCTGAGCAAAGAGCATACGTTTGCCACTGGGGGTGATTTGTACAATGGTGGTGCCTGTGCCTTGCTGGTTCGCACTGTTGTTAAAGTTGCTGACCAGGACGTTGCCTTTCACCAGTTGACCAACTGATTGTGGGACGACGACGGTGCCATAGGGGTTGACATCGCCATTTTTGGGTACGGTCGAGACGATAGTACTAACGGTGTTGAACCCTCCAATGAAGGAGCTTCCTGAAGCTTGAGCCAGTGTAGGTAGAAGCATAAAAAGGGCGGCCAGAATGCTTGTCAGGAAGATAGGTGTGAACAGGTAGATACGTTTTCGGGTCATCTTTTCCCTCCAAAAGATATTTTTTAGATAGTGAGATATTTAACTATCTCCTATGTAAGTACGTTGGGGGGTTACAGTACATTTACCCCCATGTAAATACGTAGGAGGGTTACAGATCGCCCCGCCGCATGATGACCGCAAGGGTCATCACTACTATACTACGGCTTCACAGGCCGAAGCAGTCGGCCTGTAAGCGTATTTTTGACGAAAGGATACCATGTGCCGTATAAGTAGAGATTCCTGGAGGAGCACGTGTTCAAGATGCATCGATTGGTCGTGTGATTGTACAGGGTCACACCACGACGCACGCCAAAATATCGCGGAAGGTGACGCGCATGAAGGGAGGACGCTGCCATGCCGAAGCGGATACCATCAGAGGATGAGGTGGTTCCGTCCCCAAACTTCATCGTCAAAGGGAGAGAGCGATGGTAGTTGCTCAGCCTGCTAATCGCTGCTAGGCACCGGTTTCTTCCCTCAGATACCAATCATAGACCCGTTCTAGCTCATGCAGTGCGATCCCTAATGATTGCGCCATCGCCGAGAGACCGATAGCGTTTGGCAGCAGGATACAACCGGATATTGCGTGCTCGGTGTTTCTTCACGATGGCTGCCCATTGGCGCAAACGATTCGTGGTCATGACTCCCCAATTGAGCGAGGCGGGTAACGACTGCCGAACCTGCACTAAGCGCTCACACTCCTCCTTGATGGCGGGAACGGAAGCAACGCGTGGTGGGGCACCAAGCCAGGCAAGGCGACTATCACTCTGTGACGTATCAAGCACTGCGTCCAGCTTGGCCCGGTCTTCATCAGACAGTTGGGATGCTACCTGCTCAAACAAGGTATCTTCCGCTTGATTGCGGACTTGATAGATCTGGCGGTCAATGGTCGTCTCTCCCAGCGGGCGTAGTACCCCGGTACGCACCATCCAGTCAGTTGCCGCGTCGAAGAGCGCCGACGGATTCCCTGTATGGGACACTTTCTCGATCAAGTATGCAGATAACTGCTCTGCATCCGACTCTTGGCAGGCACGCACATCCAGATGCTTACGCACGGCTTCAAAGGTCGCTGATCTGGCTGAAGGGTGATTGCGCAACTGTTAGAGGACAGAAGGCTTCAGGCTGAGCTGTTTACTGACATGAGTGATCACCTCTTCTGGGATGCTGCTTGGATCTGAGACCAGGACACGTTCGACTCGTGCCCAGACCAGCACCAGAGCCCGATAGAGTCGCTGCGCATCGGCACGCAAAGGCTCCAGGAAATGCAAATCATCGAACGTGAGGGTGAAGAGCCGTCGCACCTCCTCTGCATCGGTACTCCAGGAGTAGGTTTTTGCCATTGGTTCAGCGTCGCCCGCCTTTCCGCCGTTGATACTCCAGCAGATCCTGTTTGACGGTCGCCTGATCCATCTCGGCATAGCGGAGCGTACTTTGGAGATTGCGATGCCCCAACTGTTTGCGAACCGTAGTCACAGGAACTCCTGCTTGAATTAACAGGGTTGCTCTGTTATGGCGGAGCTGGTGAATCGTGGCCTGGACGCCTGCGGCTTCACAATACGTGCTCCATGCTTTGCGAATCACACTCTAATCCAGTGGCAGCGGACTCCCACCATAACGAGGGTCTCCGCGAAAGACTGATCCGGCAGTAATCCGGCTGTGTTTGAGATGACGGCGCAGGAGTCGAATACTCTCTGGAGCGGCAGCAAGCAGCACGGTGCGCTCCCGTTGTCCTTTGCCAAAGACGCGAATCTTCTCATCGTCCTGGGAGAGATCGACATCACTGTATTGAATGGAGAGTCCCTCTCCCACTCTCATCCCCGTTTCATAGAGCAAGGTGAAGAAGGCGCGATCACGCAGGTTGGATGCCGGAATGGCTTTGAGAATCTGCTCGACGATATCCGGCTTGAGCGGGCGCGGCTCTTTGCGTGGCTGCGCAATCGGATCGAGGCGTTCCATGGGATTGCTCTGGGCGAGTTCCTGACGAACGAACCAACCACCGGTACAGGGCACAGAGGGTCGAGTAGCGTCTCCCCCGTGTTGCAGGACTATGGTGTTCATCGCCATCGAGAAAGGTTTGGATCGCAGGTGCCGAAACGGAAGCCAGGTCCGCCGGAACCGCCTGCACAAAGTGCCTCAGGTCGTGGGAGTACGACTTGATCGTATTGGCTGGAGCCGAACGGGTACGTAAGCTGGCAAGGAACAGTTCAACCGCTTCAGAGGTCGTGGTCATCGTCTCGCCTTTCTGTGTGCCGTATAAGTAGGAAAACTGCCAGCTCTTCCCAGGGGTAACACAGGACGGCAAATGGGCTACAGAAGCGCGGCGACACACGTGAGGTAGCGTAGAAAAGAGTGTCTGGTGCCGTATATGAATCCTTATACGGCACCATGCTCGACATCAGCAGGAACAGCACGCAGGCAGGAACCGTTTCGTTCTGCTTCCTCCTGTGCGTGTGGTGCGGCTCCTGGGTGTCATGTGAGCGTGTTCTCCTCGTTGCACCAGGGTGATGCGTGGGTTCCCTGCCCTGCGCTCGGCTGCCGCAGCTTGCCCTCACACACTACTGCGTGGTGATGCGCCCAATCTTGCTCGCATTCTCCTCGGTGAACCAGAGGGACTTGCCATCCGGCCCGGCGGTGATGCCCTCAGGTCTGCTCTTGGCTGTAGGGATGCCAAAAAATCCGGTGAAGCTGCCACTGGGTGTGATGCGCCCGATGGCGTTGCCATCGAATTCTGTGAACCACAGGTTGCCATCCGGCCCGGCGGTGATGCCGAAAGGCCCGCAGCCAGCAGAAGACCCACAGGTCGTTGGCAGGGGGAACTCGGTGATACTGCCCGCAGGGGTGATGCGCCCGATCTTGTTCCCACTCCCATTCAACTCCGTGAACCAGAGGTTGCCATCGGGCCCGGCGGTGATGCCTCGAAGCCCACAGCCAAAAGAGGAGGACCCACAGGTCGTTGGCAGGGGGAGCTCGGTGATACTGCCTGCAGGGGTGATGCGCCCGATCTTGTTCCCAAAGTCTTCGGTGAACCACAGATTGCCATCCGGCCCGGCCGTGATGCCGACGGGGAAGCTACTCTGCGTGGGGATGGGGAACTCAGTGATGAGGCCCGCGGTAGTGATGCGCCCGATGTTGTTCGCACCGACTTCGGTGAACCAGAGGTTGCCATCCGGCCCGGCGGTGATGCCCTGAGCCCCGCTATTGGCCGTGGGGATGGGGAAAGCGGTGAAGCTGCCCCCGGTGGTGATGCGCCCGATGTTGTTCGCACCGTCTCCGGTGAACCAGAGGTTGCCATCGGGCCCGGCCGTGATGCCGGAAGGCCCGCTATTGGCTGTGGGGATGGGGAACACGGTGAATCTGCCACTGGGCGTGATGCGCCCGATGTCGCCCTCGCCATTCGTGATCTCCGTGAACCAGAGGTTGCCATCCGGCCCGGCGGTGATACCTATAGGCGCGCTCTTCGTAGGAATGGGGAACTCCTTGATGGTGCCCGCTTTGGCCGCCCAGGCGGGGAGACTGCTCAGGCTCAGCAGACTGACGCCGGCAATGATGGCAGTGAGAAGTGCGGTCAGGTACGACCGCCATCCAGAACGATTCATGTGTCTTCCTCCTTTGTGTATGGTGCTACTCATAATTTTCATGCGAGCGTGTCCTCCTCGTCGTAACAGGGTAGTGTGTCTGGGCTGCCTGCCGTGCCAGGAAAGCCTCGCCAGGGGAACAACCACTTACAGGACTGGTCAGTTCACGGTGATGCTGAACTGCTGGGAGGCATGCACGCCTGCGCTGTCCGTTACTGTCTCGGTAAACGTGTACGTCCCTTTCGCTGTGGGAGTGCCGCTGATAGTAGTCCCCCCATTTGACCCTGTGGTCAGCGCGAGACCGGGAGGCAGCTGTCCCGCCGTAATCGACCAGGTGTAGGGTTGGCACCCGCCATTGGCAAAGAGGTTGGTGAAGTACGAGGTCCCGACGGTCGCTGGCGGCGGGGTTGGGCTGGTGATCACCAGTGGAGACGGCTGATCGATGGTGATGCTCAATGGCTGCGTCGCCGTTTCACCAGCGCTGTCTTGAACCTGGACGGTGAACGCGCTGGTTTGGACCGTCGTGGGCGTGCCGAACACGACGGTGGACTCGATCCCGTAGGAGGTCGCCATCGTCAGTCCGGCCGGAAGCGCGCCCGACACAATCGTCCACGTGTCAAGCGAGGAGCCCCCTCCTTTGTTCGCGGTAATGTAGGCAGTATAGGAGGCACACACGTTTCCATTCGGCAGCGACGTCGTCGTGATCATAAGCGGTGTGATGGTAGGTGTGGGTGTGGGCGTGGTCGGCGTGGTAGGTGTGGGGGTAGGCGTCGGATGATGTTTGCTGTCGTGGGCAAACGTCGTCGTTGGTGTCGTCCCATGCAGTGCTGTCACCGCGGTTAGTGCGGCCACAACCAGCAGGAGGGATGCTAGCCATACTCTTCGTCTTGTACGCTTGTTCATGGTTGTCTCATCTTCCTAAGATCCATAAAAGCACTCGAGCAGATCTTCTCCTAAATCATGCAGGTTGCTCAAGGAACCTTCGTTGTCGTGAGAGAGGGAGCAAACTTTTCCCTAACGGTCTATACGTGAGCAAGTTACACCATTGCCTCCTCATCGAGAACGCAACGAACCTTTCTGTCAAACTCCCCTCCCATGCGAGACAAGGCCACTTTCCACGCCGAGTAACACAACGAAAAGCTGATGAGTAGGGAGCGGTGCGGACGTGTAACTCCAATGCCCACTCGTGGGCAGCTCGTTCCAACGGGACGGTGTTACCATTGACTGATTAGGACAGGTCTGTGGAGATCACCTGGCGTACTTCCACGACGAGGGAGGTGAAAACGATCTTCTCTGTAACTTCAACGTGTATATATCTCTATATCACTAAGTCGTTCCATTACTCGTTCCCATGGAAGCGAGGGAAGAACCCATGATTCAGCGCAATCTTTCCATCTCAAACGTTTTGAGGCGTGCCTGGTGCATCGCCCTCATGGTAGCAACACTTGTCCTGTTTTTGGCAGCCTGTGGGAGTAACACCAGTAGTTCAGGATCGGGAGGAACGACTCCAACCAGTAGCGGGTATGGCGGTGGGGGATACGGCAGCGGAGGGACGACACCGACAGCCAGCAGTACCGGCAGTCTCATCAAGACAGCGACGGCCACGGTGAATGGCATGTCGAAGACGATTCTCACGAATGCTCAAGGCTTGACCCTCTATTACCGCACCTCCGACGTGCCGCCGTCGACGGTCTGTAGCGGTGGATGCGCCGGGGCATGGCCCCCACTCGTCGTGTCCGGCTCGGGCACACCTACGAGTGCAACGTCCCTCCCAGGGACGTTGACCATCATAGCGGACGCCAACGGCCACCCGCTCTACACCTATTCAGGTGATACGGGTCCCGGCCAAACGACTGGCGAGGGGTTTGGTGGCATCTGGCATGTCGTCACACCGAGCTTGACGTAGGAATGTGCCACACGATCCTTGTACAGGTATGCGGGGAAGGAGGACCCCTGGGCACTTTTTCCTTGCGTACACCCCCCCGGTCATCCGACAGGTTGGTGCTGGTCTCGCGGGCTTCGTCCTCGTTCTTTCGTGCATTGCCTCTCCGTTCTGGAGCGGATGTTACGACCTTTTGAGTGAAGTGTGTGTGTCCAGAAGGAAGGACCCCGATCACTCGTTCATGAGAAGGAAGATGATGTGTATACCCTTGATGAGTGGAAAGCAGTGCTCTTGAAAGACTTGCTTGAGTTGAAACAGCTCGAAGGACAGGATGCGAACACCAGGATCAGGCGCTCTCTGAAGGAACAGGAAATCGGCCAACACTGCTGCCAGGCAGGAGAAAGTCTCAGCGATCCCGATCTCACTTTGCTCAAAGAAGCATTGGGGCTCGATGAACAGCAATGGCACGCCTACCAGTCCAAAGTCCGACCCGAACCAGCATAAGCAGATGCGCCAAAGTCAGGTTTATCCTGCATGCAACAGCAGGCCGAGCCCCACACCAGCCAGCGTCCCCAGGGTGACGACCACGAGAAATTCGAGGCCAGCCCGCACGGGACTCTGATGGGTGTAGCGGGCTTTGATCGCTCCCAGTACCAGGGCGGTAAGCGCGGTAAGTCCATAGGCCCACCATCTGGCCTGCGGCAGAGAGAACAGGACCGGCACCGTTGGGATGAGGCCACCGACCACGAAGGAGAGCCCAATCTGCACGCCTTCCAGCCATGGGTTGATCTGCGTGTCTGCTACTACTCCCAACTCGTCATGCACCATGGCCCGGTGCCAGCGTTCCCGGTCGGCCGTCAGATGCCCAACCACCTGGTCGAGCAGGGGACCGCTCAAGCCCTTGTCCCGGTAGATGGCACGCAGTTCTGCCCGTTCCTCTTCCGGCTCATGCTCAATTTCATAGCGCTCGGTGGCGATGCGCTGGTCAAGAATCTGCCTGGCGGTCCGTGCTGAAAGATAGCCTCCAAGGGCCATAGAGACCCCTCCGGCTAGCACCTCACCCAGCACGACCAGGAGTAGCCGTGCGGGCGCAATCTCACTCACGGCCATGATGAACACCAGGGTGGTGACCAGGCCATCATTGAGTCCAAAAACAATCTCGCGCAGCCAATCACCCCGATGTGGGTGTTGTTCATTGATCTGCTCCAAAGGAATCGGTTCTCCTTTTCTTCCTGTCAAATGCTTGTCCTATGAGTATAACGGAGCCAAAGCGAGAGGGCAAGCGGAACCATCTGGCTCATCACCCCCCAGGGAACTCATCGCGGAAGCGGAGAAGGACAGGGGTACCTCAGGTTAGCAGCTACTTATACGGCACATGGTATCCTTTCGTCAATTATCTCGACTATGATGCTTAAAGGCTGTCAGGAAGCTTACTCACGTTACATAGAAACGTTAACGATGTACACAGCGTAACCTGTGAAGCTGCCTACGGAGCGGAAACATATATTATGAAAACGTTCAAACGCCAACGTAAAGAACGTAAGTTTTTGCTACGTCCTTTACGTTGTTGACAACTCAAAAACAGCATCGAGATAACGTCAAAAATACACTTATAGGCCAGTCGTATATAGTAGTGATGACCCTTGCGGTCATCATGCGGCGGCGGGGCGGTCATCATGTGGCGGAGCTTGTACGGTTGGGTCAGACAGTGCTACTTTTGACCTTGATTTTCTTTATGGATTTCAAGGGCTTTGCGTAAGAAGGTTTCTCCTTCCTGGCTATATGGGAGGGGGAATGGTCTTTCTATGGCAGGCATGGCATTGAGATTCTCATACCATGTGTTCAGTCCTTTGGAGATACCAGGATCGCCGCGAGTGAAGCCGTTTCGCAGGTCGAGCCATTGTTGGACAAAGGCTTGTGATGTGGGACTGGCAGGGTCTTCGCCTGTGGAGACGAGACGTTGCAGTTCGGCAATGAGTGCGCCCCACCTTTGGCTGGCTATGCGCTGATCTTCCTCGGTCCAGTTCTTACCCCACTCGGCTAATTTTTGTCGATCCTCTTCAGTATAGGCTTGTTTACTCAACTCCTCCATCTGTTGCAATTGCTCTTCAGTGAAGTGTTTTTTACGCCAGTCGTTTGATTGAGTCATTTGTATCACCTGGATCACGTGAACGATAGCTTCCCAGTCCTGGGAGTTTGTTTGGAGCAGCTTTTCTGTCTGATCAATGGCGGCGATGACCATATCGAGTTGCTCCCTTTTATCTTGCATCATGGCCCTTTGGAAGGCCAGGGATTCTTGTAAGATGGCTGGCCCGATGCGTAAACATTGTTTGATTTCTCCCAATGAGAAGCCGAGAAATTTCAGGGCCAGGATTTGTTGGAGGCGCGAAAAGTCTGTATCCGTATAGAGCCGGTAGCCAGCTTCCGTGTAATGGGAAGGGGATAATAACCCGACTTTGTCATAGTAACGCAAGGTACGCACGGATACATCGGCCTTTTGTGCAAACTGACCGGTATGGTAGAAATGTGAATCCAAGTGCTTCCTCCTTTCTGATGTGGACTCTACAGACACAACACCCCTTTTTTTGCTCACATTTGAAGAGGCCGGATAAAAAATTTCGGAGCCTACAGAAAAATTTTTCTGGTTTTTTGGAGTGTCGAAAGGCACTCCAAATTTTTTTGTAGGCCATGAAAATTTTTTCTGGTGGGCAGGATTTTTTCTTGTAGGCTGGGAGAGCGTTACAAGGTATCGCCCCGAATTGTCCGTAAAGATGTGATAAGGAAATAGGTAGGTACAATCCCACAAGGTACAAAAGCGGCAACGTGTTCACGTGTCTCAAAAAGGTTCCAGCTTCTTGATGATGGCTCTTGAGCCACTTGTCGAACGTATCGGCTTCTCGATCGGGCAAGACATCGACCACACGGTGGGCTTCGAGGTCAACGAGCAGGGTTGCATACGTCTGCCCCTTGCGGATGGACCAATCATCCACTCCAGGCACGCGTGGGGTCGGCCAGGCAGGCACAGGAGCGCGACGAAGCACGCGCACAAGGTATGCAGGCTCACTGGAATCTTGCATGCCTTGCTCACTCGAGCCCCTGGCTTGCCTCCTGCGTGCCACGGCAATGGCACGCAGGAGTTCGCTTTGCCGACTCATTCGACGAGCGTAGGCTGCCGCAAGGTCCGCAAAGGGCTCTGCAAAGGTTTTGCGGGGGCAGAGAGCGTTGCCGCAAAAGAAGCGACGAACCTCTACCTGGAGCCGCACGGCGGTATTCATACAGGGCAGGTCTGCCAAAGTGCGCGTGTATCGACGGTGAATCTTCGCTGATGGCTGAGTACAAAGCGGACACGCCACAGTGATCCTCGATGATCGAACGGAGAGAGTGAGTGTCTGGTCTTCGTGTGTGATGTTCTCAAGGAGCAGGTCAGCGCACGAAGGAAACTTTTATCACCTCCAGAGCTTTCACGCAAAGTGGGACTGACCCCGTTTAATTCCAAAATTTACAGTTTAGCCCTGTTTCACCAAACAGTTTTGCCGAAAGTATTTCTTGGAGGTGTATAGTGAATATAGAAACATCTTCAAAGCCAAGAACAACCCTACTTTTTTAGAATTGGAGAATCAATGTTAATTCAACAGCTCAAACGTCGTATCATCAGTTTGCCCATCAGTTTCATTCTGATGTCGCTCGTGGCAATGGCTATGCCCATCATGAGTCATACCGCCTTCGCTGATGATTGCTCAAGCAGCCCATGTTCCCCCACTGTGAGTGCTGGTGTCACTAGTGGAACGCTAACAGAGACCGAGTCCGGTGTCACTTTTACAGGCGGTGTAAGCAGCGTAACCTTGAATGGTACTAGCCAAACGCTCACCTACACCTTACCGATTGTGTTAACGGATAATCGCGGTTCGGGTGCCGGCTGGAAAGTGACCCTGGCTTCTACCGATCTCACCGATGGTGCCTCGCACACCCTGGCTTCGGCAATCACAGCGGATACTGCCGTCTGTCACACTGGCACTACCTGCTCGGACGCGACACTCACCGCTACTTCATCTGGTAATGTTAACGCAGCAGCCGGAACGATAGTCCTGGTGGATGCCGCTATAAATACCGGCCTTGGACAGTACGATGTCACGCCGACAATCACAATCAGCGTTCCATCTCTCGCACGTGCAGGTACTTATACCAGCACCCTCACGGTCAGTGATGCGGCTGCTCCGTAGACTTGCTTATGCCTTCGGTTCAATTGAAAGGGGGAGAGCTTATGAAAAACTCTCTCCTCTTTCCTTAGATAGATCGACCATGTCCGCATGAGCTGGCAGGTCGTAATTTTTTAGCGCAGTAGCTAGAAGAGGATTTACGTGATGCGGGTATCATTTTTCTTCCCATGGCACGGGACATGCTTGCGTTTGAGCATGGGAGTGCTCATTATCGCTGTTTTGCTGGTGGAAGCTTTGGGCATCTCGGTCGCTCATGCCTCCGGTGGTGGGGCCCGCTTTAGCATAGAACCCGTCTATTTCGATCCTGCAAATCCGATTACCAGGTCGTATTTTATTTTTAATGGCCGCCCGCTCGCTCAAGTGCAGAATAGCCTTCGCGTGACCAATAGCGGTTCGGCGAGAGGCACCGTCAGCCTCTATCCAGTAGATGCGACCTCCAGCCAGACGAGCGGTACGGTCTTCCTCAATCGCAATGATGCACGACGCGATGTCGGGGCCTGGATTACAATGAGCAATTCACAATTGACACTTGATCCTGGTCAGAGTCAAGATGTACCGTTTCAGCTGGCCATTCCCAGTGCTGTTCGCCCGGGTCAACATGTGGGCGGCATCGTTGCCGAGGATCTATATCAGCAAACATCCAAACCTGGCCAGATCCAAATCAACGTGCGACAACTATCGATTGTTGCTGTTCTGGTCAACCTCCCTGGTACACTTGTCGAACAGTTGGTAGCGACAGGCATCCAGTACGACGAGTCCAGTCACTTTCAAAGGCTACTGGTTGGGCTCAACAATTCTGGCACCATGCTGCTCAAACCTTTTGGTAGTCTGCAAGTCAGCGATCTTGATGGACACCTGCTCCAAAATCTGAAGATGAAGCTTGATACCATCCTTCCACAGAACGCTCTTGAATATCCTGTTTACATCCAACACAAAGCTCTTGCAGATGGAAAGTACACTGCCAATCTGAGTTTGACGTATGGACACAATCAGGTGCTGCACTACACGACAACGTTCACTATCAAGCCACCGGCTAATACAATCCCCGGCGTGATTTCTAACCTGGTAACTCCTGGGCCGGACTTCTTCAGCCTGTTGTCGCCCTGGGAATATGTTGTCGGTGTAATCATCCTGCTCCTTTTAGTGAGTGGCTCTGTCTTGTGGGTGCAACGGCTCTTCCTTCTGGTAGGTACCTTACGTCGTAGAGGCAGAAGCAAAAAAGTGGAATAAGGACCTACGACTGTTAACGATACAATGTCAAAGCCTATGCACATGCACTATCGACGGTCCTCAGTCACTTTTCATTTTCTCTGATGTGTATACTGAGTTTAGGAGCTCCTTCACAACGGTAGGAATTTTCCTTTACATTTTGAACTTAGGTTTAGCTCGACTTCTTATGAACGTGATAAAGGACTTAAACATCTAGATATGACAAACAATGACCTTAGAGATGCAGTCATGACAATTGGGGAAGGAATTGTCAATGCTTAGACTCAAGGATCGTGCCATCGGCTTCTGCCTTGGTTTTATACTTATACTGGCTTTGACTCTGCATGGTTTTATAGTCGCTTTTGCTGACTCCACCACAGGCACAGCCACTATCAACGCCGGTACTTTGACAGAAACGAACGCCTCGACACCAACGGTGAGTGCGACCCTCAATGGCACCGATCAAACGGTCACCTACACTCTGGCGCTTACGCTCATTGATGCAACTGGCTCGGGCAGTGGCTGGCACTTGACCATCACGTCGACCACCTTCACCAGCGGTGCCCCTGTGCACAAGCTCTCGACCAGCGCTTCGTCCCTCACTGGGGTGACAAATACCTGTGTCGGAGGATCGAGCTGCACCAACCCCACCAATACCATTACGTATCCAGTGGCCGTCCCCGCAGCCGATACGGCACCTACTGCCGTATCGTTTTTCAATTCCGCCGCGAATACGGGTATGGGGAAGTTCACGGTCACGCCCACGATCTCCATCGCTCTTCCTGCCAATACGTATGCAGGCACCTATACCAGCATACTCACCCTGGCGGTCGTGAGCGGGCCATAGTATTTTTTGTGTCCTGGCATATTCTGGAGTGGGGGGCTGCTTCCATAGCCTCTCCTCTGGTACAGCAGCAGGCCAATGTTGGCGAGGTGATAGCTTCTGAGCCAGGAGAGGAGGCAGTATGTCCCGAAACGGGCACAAACGGGTGTGCATCGTTGTTACCATAGCCATAGTGGTCATGAACTTTGGGCTGTGGTCGTCGCTGGGTGCACCAGTTGCCTATGCAATTCCATGTGGTGTAAACTGCGAGAATATCACCAATACTCCAACCGTCGCCGTAACCCTTAATGGCGTCGATCAGACGGTGAGCTACGCGCTGGCGTTTAGTCTCAATAATCTGAGCGCCCTGGGATGGAATGTGACGGTCACCTCGACCCAGTTCGCGACAGGAGCCACTCCTGTGCGTACCCTGCCCACTACGGCCTCATCTGTTACTGGTGTCACGGCCGTATGTACAACAGGGCAAATCTGCACGGCGTTGCCTCAGAATGCCGTGATATATCCCGTGGCCGTGCCAGCAGGCAATTCAGCACCAACGCCTGTCAAGCTTTACAGCGACCAAAGCAACACCGGTATAGGCACCTTTGACCTCTCGGCGACGATCACTGTCACGGTTCCCGCCAACGCCTATGCCGGGACTTATACCAGTACGATTACGCTCGCCTATGTCATTGGGCCATAATATCTGGAACAAGAGCTACAGGATATCAGGAGGATGTGTTTGATGCACCATTCATTTCCCTTTTCACATTTCTGGCTTCTCCCGCATGCGGTCGTGGGAACGCTTATCATTACGCTGTTGCTCGCAGGGGCTTTCGGATACTCTGTCGTTCACGCGACTGGTGGGCCCAGTTTCGGCCTGCAACCCGTTCTCTATGATCCCTCCCAACCAGCCACCAGATCATACTTTATCTTCAATACCCACGCGGGTACGATCTTGCACAATCGTGTCCGCGTGACTAATAGCGGCACGGCGGCGGGTACCGTGAGCCTCTACGTGGTGGACGCGACCACTGGACAGACGGGCGGTTTGGTCTACCTCTCCCACAACGATGTACGACGCGATGTGGGGACATGGATTACGCTAGGCTTACAGCAATTGACACTTACGCCAGGGCAGAGCCAGATTGTCCCGTTTCAGGTTGCCGTTCCCAGTATCGTCCGCCCAGGTCAGCATGTGGGCGCGATCGTGGCCGAGAGTAAAGCGATCGGAAGTAAAATCGTCCCTGGGACCAATGCGATCCACATCAACGTGCAGAATCTTACGATTGTCGCCGTCCAGGTCAACCTTCCAGGTACCCCTGTCGAACAGTTGGTGGCAACGGGAATCCAGTTTGGGGGAGAAAACCCTTATCAGAGTTTACTCCTTGGGTTGGACAATACCGGCACTATGTTGCTCAAGCCCTATGGTAATCTACACGTCACCGATGCTCAGGGGCATCTGCTCCAGAATCTGCCTATCAAGCTCGACACCTTCCTGCCTCAGACCGCTATCAACTATCCCATGTATATGAAAGGTTCGGCTCTTGGGGTCGGAGAGTATCAAGCCGCTCTGACTTTGATGTATGGGCATAACCATGTGCTGCACTACACAAAAGCGTTCACCATCACCCAACAGCAGCTCCAGCAAGTCTTCAAACCCTCCACTCCGCCTCAGACACCGGAGTTGTGGGGAAACGTCCTTGGCACGATGCCTCTCTGGCAGGTTGTCCTTGGCGGGCTCCTCCTGGCAAGCGGTATGTTCTTCTGGGCACAAAAGCTTTACCGTCTGGCAACTGTTTCACGACATAGAGCCAGCCGCAAATGGAAGTGAGCCTTTTTGAGCTCAGTCTCATTCAAACTGCGTCAGTGCTCAAAAAGGCTCACTTCCTGTCCAAATATACAATGTTAGACAATGGGTGGTATGCTGACGGGACCTCTGCTTGTTATGCACATCAACAATAATCAAGTCGCTATTCTCCTTTCATCCAGCCAGCGCTCCAGATCCTGAGCTGGGACCGGGCGGGAGAGATAATAGCCCTGAGCGATATCGCACCCGAGTGCCGCCAGCAGATCCCAGGTCGCTTGGTCTTCCACCCCCTCCGCCACTACACATATGCTCAGGCTATGCGCCAGGTTCGCCGTGGATCGCACGATGGCCTGGTCCGCCCAATCCTCAGTCAGGTGTTGCACAAAGGCGCGATCTATCTTCAGTTCGTCGGCGGGCAGACGCTCTCGCGGCAGACGGGGAAATACCTTTTGGAGGAGTTCGTTTATTGGACAAGTCCTTGCTAATCCTGCCTACACTGGAAAACTCTACAGCTACCAGCGAATCTATACCCGGCATAGTCCCAAACCAGTAGAAGAACAAGTACTCATGCCTGAAGGCACATGTCCGCCGATTATTGATGAAGAGACATTCCGCATTGTCCAAGCCCAGCTTGATTACAACAAGCGCAATGCTTCCCGTAACAACAAACATCCTGAGAATGCTTTGTGTCGTGCCGGAATTGCGAGGTGTGGGGTTTGCAAAGGTGCCATGACTGTGCGTGCTGCTTCTGATGAAACACACTCTTTTTATTGCTGTATCAAAGGGTTGCATCATTACGGATGTTCTCCCATGAATACCATCAGTACAAACATTCTTGATAACGCTGTCTGGAAACGCTGTTGTCAAATTATTCGTGATCCTGCAAAACTTCGCGAAGCTATTGAAGCACTTCGTACTCCTGACCCTACCGTGAAACAGGAAATTCCGATAGATATTCGAAAAAAAAATATCGAAGCAGAAATTTCTAACCTCATCGAGTTAGGAGCAGGAGCAAAATCTGAGTCCGCACGAAAGAAAGTTCAGACCCTCTTAAAAAATGCTGAAGACCAGTTGGCAGAAATTGAGGAGCAAGAAAAAATTTTAGCCGCGATCCGGCACAATTGGCAGGCAGCCGAAAATGAAATCTTAGGCAAGGTTCAATTTGGGCAAATTGTAATTGACAGTTTGAACAGTCAAATTGAAATCTGAATCGGCCCAGTGAGCCACCTTGCGCCATTTGGAGTGTGAGGAACTGTCAACTTCATTTGAACCATGTCTTACGGTTTAAACAATGGTGCCTGGAAATGCAAGAACAGGGTGTTTTGGATACCGCAACGTATGCACAAAAACGTACCTGCATTGAATATTTAGGCATCCGGGCACAAGTGTTCCGCTTTGGTTCACCCATCCGTGTAAAAATTGATATTGCCCCGCCCAATATTCTTGAAGCTCTCGCCAGTTCGCAAAAAAAAGGGACATTGCGTCCGTACAGTATGTAGTATAAAGGGTGACGTTACGTCATGGTCAAGGGGTTTTGGGAAAGATGTTGGCAAAGGGAAAAAGGGGAGGAGCCAGGCAGGGGGGGTAAGGGCATGGATTTGTGACTCAGCCGGGTCACAGCGAGATTGTAAGCTTGGCTCCCTATATATTCAGTGTACGGTATGCATCAACAAGCAAGGGGTGTAGATGTTTCAGGCAAACAAGACCCGTCCGGTGCACGCGTGCACCGGACGGGTCTTGTTTGCCTGAAACATCTATTACAATGTTCTTCTTCGCGTGCGGGGCATGAGCAGGATGGCGAGGATCATACCGGCGACGAGGCCGCCGATGTGATCCCAGATACCAATGCCGGGTTGGGAGAAGCCGAAGACGAGGTTGAGACCGAGCCAGAAGAGCCACTGCATAATCGCTCCCTGTCCAAAGGCTCCAAGGGCACGACGGTTGACGATATAGAAAGCTCCTAAAGCACCGAAGACGCCGAAAATGGCTCCTGATGCACCGGCAGCAAAAGCCTGTGGAGTGACAAAGTAGGTGACGATACCGCCAACGATGCCGGAGCCAAGGTAGATGGCCAGGTAACGCCATTTGCCATAGAAAGCCTCAACAACTGTACCGATAAAGAAGAGCGAGAGCATGTTGAGGCCAATGTGGAAGATGCTGAAGTGGAGAAACATGGCTGTGAAGATGCGCCAGAATTCTCCTATTGGGTTAGCATGGATAATTGGGTTATATTGTGCTCCTGCTTGAAAGAGTACGTTGGTGTCAATATCCAGGCTCTGGCTCAGAAAGGCCAGGATGATATAGATGGCGACATTGATAGCGATAAGGGAGTTTGTTATCAGGCGTGGATGGCGGCTGATGGCAAAGCGGGTACGCACAACCTGGCGTTGCATGGCGTTGGGACGTGACCAGGTGGGGACAGCTTCACGTTGTGCCGGACTGCTTTCTACCGGTTGAGAGGGGTTGCTGGGTGCGGTGGGTGGCACACCACGGTAGCCAGGAGAGACAGGCGGCTCCATAGGTGGAAAACAGTTTTCGTAGCGTCCACCATAGGAGAGACGAGCGGCACGCGCACTGGCTAAACCAGCGTCATAGCCTTGTCCGGTAGCACGGAGCAGATATGAGCGTAAGGCATGGGCGTAGCCATTACCGGGGTCTTGGGTGATAGCGGTATCTACTTCTTGTAATGCGCGATCGTAGCGACGGTCGAGCAGGTTGAGGAGGGCCTGGGCCATGGTACTTTCAAAGCCGCCTGCGGGCTGTAATTCCTGTACTCTCTTGCATGCTTGAAAAACGATACCATATGAACCGAGGGCAAGGTTGGCCTCGGCCAGTCCCAGATGGATCATTGGGTTGCCGGGTTCAAGCTGTGCTGCGTGTGCGTAGGCAATAGCGGCCTCACGTCCCTGTCCTTGTGCAAGAGCTTGCTTGCCACTATCCATGTATGTTTGTGTGTCTGTTTGTGCTTCCAACGAGTTATCCTCCCATGAGCAATCGGGCGAGTATTGCAAGCAGCAGTACACTGGCTATCGTCAAGAGGGCCAGGGGCCAGCGACGGGCCAGACTGTGTGTATCTACTAATGTCTTGTTCGGTGAGAGGGCATACAAGGGTGTAAACCACCAGCCAAGCAAGCACCCACTGAGCAATCCGCCAATATGTGCATAATTATCAACATTTGGAACGAACAATCCTATTCCAAGATTTACTCCTATAACGATTATAAGCCATAAAAGTGCCGGTATCCCATGCTTTGGGAAGGCGCGACGATGCATAAGTACAAAGATACTGTATGCGCCCACCAGCCCAAAGATAGCTCCCGAAGCTCCTACACTGATCTCCTGGGGCATAAAGTAGAAGCTGGCGATGATACTGAGGATGCCGGTAACAAAATAGATGAACAGGTAGCGTAGATGCCCCACCAGACGCTCCAGGAAAACGCCGAGGACGGCCAGATTGAGCATATTGAGTCCGACATGCAAGAGGTTGGCATGTAGGAAGATAGGTGTGACAAAACGCCAGTATTGTCCTTGCACAATCAAGTCATTGTCCTTGGCACCAGAGTTGATGAGTACAGTAGAGAGGGCGTCATTGTTCTTGATGTCAACGGCATTGTTCATGATATTGGCAAGAATAGCGAACAAGGTGTGTGTTCCTGAGAGTACAGCTACTTGGTAGGCAGTGATGCACCAGATAGCGATGGTGACGCTCACGATGAGCCAGGTACCCCAGGAAATACGCGCTAATCCATGTAGCTTTTTATATTGGTAAAGTGCTGTCTGATAGCTTAACAGTGTGCGTAGTTTGTGAGATGTCCTATCATTTTCGATAAAGATATTTTCCACTCACGACCTCAATATTCAGGAACGGCTTTAGAGCATGAAAGGGATAATGATGTGTCTCTCTTATATTGTATTACGTTTATGAGTCAAGAATGTAGCAACTTTTGACTTTTATATAAAACAAGGAGGGTTAGAGGCGCTTCCAAGCGTACTTGGAAACGCCTCTAACCCTCCTTGTTTTTCTTAATTTTACACACGACGATAACGGCGACCACGGGAAAAACCGTAGGTGAGCAGGTGCCAGATGGCGACGAAGATGATCGCACCAATCAAGGCGCGAATAATGGGAACACCGAAGAGGTTGATGTCACCAATACCAGTAATCACGATGACCTGGGTCATCAACCAGATACCGATCAAGGCGGCGATGATGGCTCCAACGAAGCCAAAAGGAATATGCCAGCCAACAATAGCCTCAGCGACGAGGCCGACGATAGCGGCGATGATCAGGTAAAGGATCAAGTTCAGGCCGAACGACCAGGCGTCGTTGCCGATTTTGATAGTGACACCATCAGCTATGATGGTGCTGAGTGTTAACAGATATGCCATGATAGTCTCCTTTGTTATAGGTCATTACTAGTGTTGTGAATAAAATCTATGTAACCACTCTAAACATACAAGCATATATCCCTTGAGGGCAAGTCAACAATGAGAAGTCTCAGTATTTTTTCAGTTGATGTTCAGATTTCTAAGGTTTTTCGTTGCTCTTCAGTTGTTTGACTGCTCGCCGCAAGCGGTTCGCACAAGGTTTTTGGTCATGGGCAGCCATTGGCTGCCCATGATCAAAAACCTTGTGCGAGTTGACGTAGACAGTGAGGAGTTCTGAAGGGCTACACATTTTTGCCCTTCTTAGAGAGGATGTGTACCCAGAAAGGGGTATGGCGCGTGTAGAAAGAAAGGTGGATAGCCTCTGGTAGCTATTAGTGGGGCTTGTGCGCTATAATCAAGGCATACCACTATTCAATACTTGTTTGAGAGGTGCGTCATGAAAGGTGCAATACGGAACGCGATCATTATTGCAGCTATTGTCGGAGTGCTTATTGTTGTCGGGTTAGTCGTAGCTGGCATATTCAACGTTTTACTGGATGTGCTCTACATTTTCTTGATTATCCTGGCGGCATTTTCCTTGATAGCTGCTGGCTTCCTCATTTATGCTGTGCTGATGCTTATACAGACAATTACTACAGTACGTAAGGAAATGCAACCCCTGATTGCCTCGGTGCAGGAAACGGTGGGTATTGTCAAGGACACGGCGAAGACCGCTGGGCATACAGCACAGACGATTGGTAGTACGGCACAATTGACCAGTGAATTTGCGTTAGGGCCAAGTGTGCGTGTTGCCGCAGCAGTGGTGGCTGGCCAACAGGTGCTGCGGGTCATGACAGGGAAAGGACGGGTCAGAAGCCGTACGGAGGAGCGGCGTCGCGAACAAATGGAAGCGATTATGGATGCAGGAGAATAAGCATGCATTATGCTATCATGAGTGATCTGCTTACGTTGTTAGGACAGGCTTCGGCTATCATACTGTTGCTTTATCTCATGGTATTGATTTTGATCGGTCTGGTTCTGCGGCTGGCATTGATGCTAGGGGCGAGCTGGGTACGCGAGAAGGCCGAACTGATCAAGCGGTTGCGACCAACGGTTGATAGTGTGAACACAACGACAGAGGCAGCTGTGCATGGCACCCTGCCTGCAGATCAGGGAAATAAGGTGGTTCGTGCTGTAGCCGAGATACCTGTCTATGCACGTACCGTTGATCAAAAAGTTGAGCAGGGCAGCGAAAAGGTCGCTGATGTGGTGATTGAGTTTCGAGCACGTACGCAGATGGCAAAAGCAGTATTCAAAACTTTCCTTTCGCCCGGTCCGAAACCACGACAAAAAGCTCTACCAGAGGGAGAACGGTTCGGTCTCAGAAGTCCTGGCCTTGTGGATGGAAAGCCTGCTGGTGAAGGATTGACAGATTCTGCCTCGCAATTGAAGGATGCACCCGTGAAGGTAGGTGCTTCGGCTGAAAATGTTTCCACAAAGAGTTGAGTACTTGCGGCAGTTCGGGCGTTTTCAACGGAACGCCCGCTTGTATCTGATCAGCAACGTGCTGAGTGGTGTGACAACCGGCATCCTTCTAGTACTCTATAATCTGTACCTGGCCTCGTTGGGCTATGGTACAGATTTTATTGGCCTTGTGCTCTTTGTGGTAACGATAGGGGCGGGTATAGCCATCTTCCCGGCAGGTATCTGCATTGATCGTTTGAGTGGCAGATTTATTCTGATCTGGTCGAGCTTGCTGATTGGACTGGCCGGTATGGGGCAGATTCTGTTTCGCCAACCAATTCCTTTGCTGATAAGCGGTTTTATTGCTGGGGCTGCCGGTGCTTTTGTACTGGTCATCAACGCGCCTTTTCTGACGAGGAATAGTACGCCTGGCGAACGTCCTCACCTGTTCAGTCTCAACCTTGTGCTTGGATTGATCACAGGTGTGATAGGAAGCGTGTTGGGAGGAGCTTTGCCGGGCTGGTTCCATAGCATTCCCTTGTTGATGGGGCCGCTGCCAGCATGGTTGAATGGCTTATTCGCCAGTCAAGCCAATCCGCGCTCCTATCAGTTGGCGTTGTTGTTTGCCGGTGTGATTGCGCTGCCGAGCTTTATTCCACTTTTTTTGATGAGCGATGATCGTCCTGGGAGGGTTGTACAGGCCTCGGGAGAAGGACGAAATGTCGAGGAATCGCGTAGGGGCGGGGGTGGTGCGGATGATGGGCGGGGGCCCTTGTGGTCGCCCGTCCCAGCCGCCGATCAAAAATCAGCATTGCAGATAACCTCCACCGAGCGGGCGGCCACAAGGGCCCCCGCTCCTACGCGCATACGTTTTACGCGGATACGGTCTCGTTTCCATATTATGTCCACACTCTTTCAGCTAGGGCATACGCCTCTTTTGCTGCTAGCTTTGGTGCAGGCTTTTATAGGGGCGGGTGCGGGATTGTTTATTCCGTATTTCAATGTGTACTTTGTGCAGCATCTGGGGGCTTCGCCTGCGCTCTTTGGTGTGTTGAATGGGGGGGCCACGGCTATCAATGCTATGTTGACGCTGGCTGCGCCGTGGCTGGCAATGCGTTTAGGGAAGGTCAATGCTACTGTTTTGACGGAGCTTGTGAGTATTCCGTTGTTGATTGCGATTGGGCTGATTCCTTTGCTGTCTGTGGCGGCGGTATGCTATCTGTTGCGGCAGGGATTTATGGATATGTCGAATGGGGTGTTGCAGGTGTTTTCGATGGAGGTGGTGCCGGAACGCTATCGAGGGCTGGCGAACAGTAGTTATCAGGTGGCCTTTCAGGTGCCGTGGGCGTTGACGGCTCCGCTTGGTGGTATCCTGATTGCGCATGTGGGCTATCCACCTGTGTTTCTGGGGGGAGCTGTGTGTTATTTGCTGGCGTGCGGGACGTTGTGGGGAAATTTTGGCGGGAAGAGGGAGAAACGGTTTGTGGAAGTGAATAAGGTGGGGAATTCTCCATCCTTGCAGGCGAAACATGATGTTAAGATATAAGAGCGCAATGAATTACGTTCCTAACTGAAGCATAAAAAGATATTGATGGGGTTGGTGGCCTAGGCCACCAACCCCATCAATATCTTTTTATGTAAGAGACAAGCTTACTTTTTGGTTATCTTCATGAAGATAATCGTCAGTTCAAAGAGGCAGGACATGGCTACGCCCAGGAAGATAGGGCTGTAGATGTCAGCGCCTGGTGTAAGGAAGGTGGAGGCGATCCACATGCCCACGTGGGAGGCGGCACGTTTCTTGATCAGTGTTTGTGAGCTGATGAGATCGACCTGTGCCAGGAAGGTGAGTACCAGTGGTATCTCAAAAACGATACCGAAGGCTAGCATAAAAAACGCGACGAAGGTGAAGTAGCTGCCTGCTGTCACAAACTCGGTGAAGCTATCTGATGCAAAAGTTACAAGCCACTGAACAGGGTACTGTAGGACAAAGTAACCCAGGCTGATACCCGCGGCAAAGAGAATAATGCCGACAAAGATGAAAGGAACGGCATATTTTTTCTCTTTTTCGAGCAAGCCAGGCGAGATAAAGGCCCACGTTTGATAGAGTATGACTGGCAGGGCAAGGATGAAACCAGCAGCAATGGAGATCATGAGAAAGACGGTAAAGCCTTCTGTGATCCCCGTTACGATAGGCTTCCCATGGGTAAGAGGATCAGCCGTTTTTGGTAAAGGTAGTGTTAAGAAGCCGACAATTTGCTCACGGAAGATGAAGGCAACGATGGAGCCAACTGCAATGGCGATCAAGGACTTGAAGATGCGCC
>WNGG01001894.1_pt1 | contig 30493 bp, 23 predicted proteins | sample 5400661 | NCBI WGS metagenome assembly WNGG01 (sample SAMN13153372, study PRJNA577476) | soil metagenome | isolation source: 100 cm soil or saprolite under Garry oak tree replicate 1 | place: USA:California | collected 2016-06-15
TGGGCGCGGCTGGCTTGACTTGTTCGACGTGCGAAACGGCAAGCCGCGGCGGCAGCGGAATTGAGATCGATCTGGCGAAGGTGCCCAAACGCGAGCCGGGCATGACGCCGTATGAAATCCTGCTTAGTGAATCGCAGGAGCGGATGTTGATCATTGCTAAGCGCGGCAAAGAAAATCTCGTCCGCGAAATCTTCGAGAAATGGGATGTGCCGTGCGCAGAAATTGGCCGCGTGACTGACGACGGCATGATGCGCGTCCGCAACAACGGCGCGATTGCCGCCGAAATTCCAGCCAAGCCATTGGCGGAAGAAGCGCCGTTTTATTCACGCGAAGCAAAGCCGCCGGCTGTAGCCGCGTCGCTGCGCGACGCGTCGTCGCCCACAGGGCGACGGCTACAGGATCTGCAGAACGTCGACAATCACCGAGCGCTGCGGCAGTTGTTATGCGATCCGACCATTGCGTCGAAAAACTGGGTCTATCGACAATACGATCACACCGTGCGCACCGGCACAATTGTAAAACCGGGTTCGGATGCCGCGGTGTTCTTTGCGCGTTACGCTAACAAAATCCTGGCTGCTACCACAGATTGCAATTCGACTTATTGCGCGCTCGACCCGCGCGAGGGCGGCAAAATCGCCGTTGCCGAAGCCGCGCGAAATCTCACCTGCTCCGGCGCGCGCCCGCTGGCTGTGACGGATTGCTTGAATTTCGGCAATCCTTACAAGTCGGAAAATTTCTGGCAATTGCGTGAAGCGGTTGAAGGAATAGCAGAAGCATGTCGCGCGTTTGGGACGCCAGTGACGGGCGGAAATGTTTCGTTGTATAATGAGAACCCGGCTGGCGTTGTCGATCCGACCCCCACCATCGCGATGGTCGGATTGATTGATGACGAAAAACATATCACCACGCAATGGTTCAAAAATCATGGCGACGTGATTATTTTGGTCGGCACCGTAGTCCCGAGAGGTCGGGATGATGCCGGCTACAACTTAGGGGGCTCGAGTTACCTGAAAGTCTGCCATGGATTGAAAGTCGGCCCGCCACCACACATCGATCTCGCACATGAAATCAAACTGCAAAACGCTGTGCGTGATTTGATCCGTGAAGGTCTCATCAAAAGCGCACATGATTGCTCCGAAGGGGGGCTTGCGGTCGCGCTGGCGGAAAGCTGTTTCAATCCTGAAAAGCTTTTTGGAGCGAAGGTCGATTGTAGCCGCCGCCCTGCGGGCGACGCGCAAGGGACGATGCAAACAAATCAGCGGCACGCTTCGCACAGCGAAGCGGCTACAGCGCTTTTTAACGAGTTGCAGTCGCGCATCATCATTTCGGTCGCGCCTGAAAACCTCGATAAAGCGGAATCAATATTACGCGAGCGTGCGGTCCCATTTCAGCAGCTCGGCAAAGTCGAAGGCGATCAATTGCGGATCCAAGTGGAAGGCAAGAAATTCGCCTGGCCAGTTGCCGATCTTTTTGACGATTGGTGGAATTCAATTCGTCGAGTGGTCGAGAGCGATTCGTCTGCTGAGCGCATTCCAAGCTTGTGAAGTCCGATCAAAAAACGCGGGATTGAATGCGTACAAATCTGATGGATTATTTGGCGTGATCCGCCTTTCAGATAAAACTGATCTGGAGCACGCGCCGGACTCACTCGTGCTACCGCAGCACGAGTGTGGCCTGTTTGGTGTCTTCGGTCACCCGAACGCGGCCGTGTTGACGTATTACGGCCTGTTCGCTTTGCAACATCGCGGACAGGAGAGCGCAGGCATTGTCACGAGCAACGGTCCCCGCACGAGCTTTCTCATGCATAAGGACATGGGGCTCGTTTCACAGGTGTTTGGTCAGCAAGAACTGGCGAAACTGAAGGGGACACGCGCGATCGGTCACACGCGTTACTCAACAACCGGCACGAGCACGATCAAAAACGCGCAACCCTTCGTGGTCGATTGTGTGCGCGGCCAGATGGCAATCGCACACAACGGCAACTTAATTAATGCCGATGTTTTGCGCGATGAACTGGAGCGGAGAGGTTCGATTTTCCAAACCACCGCCGATAGCGAAATCATTTTGCATCTTTTGGCGCAACCGTCAGACAATGGCGCAAATATCCTGGCGGCGTTGCGCCGGATTCAGGGCGCGTTTTCGCTGATCATCATGAGCGAACAGGAACTGATCGCGGTGCGCGATCCGTTCGGTTGGCGACCGCTCGCACTTGGCAAACTCGACGGGGCGTATGTGCTCGCATCTGAAACATGCGCATTTGATCTCATCCATGCCGAGTTTATTCGCGAGATCGAACCTGGCGAAGTGTTGATCATCAACGAGAACGGCTTACGCTCGGAACGGCCGTTTCCAGAGGAGCGTCCGGCATTTTGTATGTTTGAATACGTGTACTTCGCACGTCCCGACAGCATGATCGGAGGCGTGAACGTCGGAAAAGTGCGCATGGAGATGGGACGCGAACTGGCGAGAAAATTTCCGGTTGAAGCAGACATCGTTGTGCCGGTGCCGGACTCGGGAAATTATGCTGCTCTTGGTTTCGCTCAGGAACTGAAGATCCCTTACGCCCACGCGTTCGTTCGCAACCACTACATTGGCCGCACATTTTTGCAGCCAAGTCAGTTGATCCGCGATTTCGATGTGCGCGTGAAGTTAAATTTGGTCAAGGAAATGGTCGCCGGAAAACGCGTAGTGGTTGTGGACGATTCCATCGTGCGCGGCACGACCGCGCGCGCCCGCGTGGTGAACCTGCGCGAGGCCGGAGCGACGGAGGTGCATATGCGCGTGAGTTGCCCTCCACATCGATTTGCCTGCCATTACGGCATCGATTTTCCTGATCCTGAAAAACTAATAGCAAATCAGATGTCGATGGAAGACATCTGCAAATATCTAGGGGTCGATAGTCTCGGTTACCTCGATGTCGAAGGGATGGTACGCGCAACGGGAAAACCACTGAACAGTTTTTGCCTCGCCTGTTTTACTGGTGATTATCCCCTTCCCTTCGATCCCGCATTGGACAAGTTCATCATGGAACGACGCGAGCAACGCGCCAAAGCGCTCGCCGATCAGGAAGCGCAGCCGAGGTTGTTTGCCGATCTAAAATAAAGATCGACATCCACAGATTACGCAGATTTACACAGATTCAGATTCTGAACTTAATCTGCGAAAATCTGTGAAATCTGCGGACAAAAAACCAAAGGCATACGCATCTGCGGGCGTAGACATCGATCTTGGGAACCGGCTTAAACGAAAAATTCAATCGCTCGTAAAGCAAACGCATGGCCAGCAGGTTCTCGGTAAAATCGGCGGCTTCGGCGGATTGTTTCGCGCGAATTTTCCCGGAATGCGCGAGCCGGTGTTGGTCGCAAGCATTGACGGCGTCGGCACGAAGTTGAAGGTGGCGTTTGCCACGGACAAACACGACACTGTGGGGGCCGATCTCGTAAATCACTGCGTAAACGACATTGCAGTGCTGGGTGCGCGCCCTGTTTTCTTTCTGGATTACATTGGTTGCGAGAGACTCGAGCCCCGCGTGTTTCAACAACTACTTCGTGGCCTTTCTCGCGCTTGCCGATCCGCGGGCTGCGCGTTACTCGGCGGTGAAACGGCGCAACTACCCGGGATGTATCGCGAGGGCGAATACGATCTCGCGGGTTGCATCGTCGGCGTCGTGGAGTGCAGCAACATCATCGATGGCAAAATGATTCGACCGGGTGACGTTGTTCTCGGCCTTGAATCAAATGGGTTGCACACGAACGGCTACTCGCTGGCGCGAAAAATCTTGTTCGACAAAATGCAGCTCACAGTCACTTCGCGCCTGCCCGGCTCAAAGTTGACTGTCGGGGGCGAGTTGTTACGCGTGCACAAAAACTATCAGCCGCTTCTGGCAAAAATTCCCAGCGGCGCGATCAAAGGTCTCGCCCACATCACCGGCGGCGGTCTCATCGACAACATACCGCGAATTCTTCCTCTGAATTGCGATGCGATAATCGAGCCGAAAAACTGGCGCGTACCGCGCATTTTCAAAATCCTGCAGCAAAATGGAAGGATCGACGTTCGAGAGATGTATCAAGTGTTTAACATGGGCATCGGCATGGTGGCGGTTATTGCAGAGGAAAATGCACAACGCCTGATCTCGAGATTGAAGGCCAAACGAATTGGCTACATCGTGCGCGGTTCAGGCAAGGTGCGTTTGCAGTTCTGAAGGTAGGGTCGTCGCGCCGCGACGACCGGACGCCGCAGCGCGGCGTCCCTACCAGGTGCGCTACCCAGGCAAATTTGGCGACGCCGGATCGGCGACGTTCACTGCTACCTCGACTTCGGGCGCTGCGGTTGCCGGAGCGATTCGAGCTTTGCGCGTTACCCGCTGCAGACCCGCGCGATGCGCTGCGAGATCGACAAGCTCTGCTACCCGTGACTTCAGTGCGCGCGCCCGCGTCCACAGGAAAAACAGAAAAAGCAGGTATGCACCAATGGACCAAAGATCAACATGCGAAACGGTGAGCTGGCGATAGATCAACAAACTCAATGCAATAAGATTTAAGATAATCGTCGTCGTAACCAGCCGGTTACCAAGCCGAACACGGGTCAAGCATTTTCCGGCGCCGTGATATTCAGTGACGGTCTGCAGCGCTATGCTCCACCAGAAGTTACCGTAGATTTGAATGTCCCACTCATTCCAACCGCTATCCGCGGAATACCGCCAGCCCTCCTCTTCGAGCAACTGGAACATTTCGCCCAAGAAATAGTGGCGGTCCCTACCCTGCTCGCTCCAGAAAACGCGGCGACTCAGATTGCTTGCAAAGCGGGCGCGCTCCGGTAAATGCTCGTGCCGCCGAATGACGTTGGCCGGTGTGCGTTTGAACCGCAGCCATGTGAAATATCGAGAAAATCCGCGGACCAGCGGCTGAGCAAACGCCAGAATAATCACGAGCAGTCGCGCGCGCACAGTATCGAATTTCGGCTCGATCTGAGCGCGCACCATGTAGGAAAGCGCTACGCAAAACGTGCCGCCCACCATCAGGTACGGAACGATTCGGAGCGCCGGCAGAAAGATGCCCAGGCCAAAAAGAAAAATCGTCAGCGCAAACCATTCAATGCTGCTCAGGTACGCGGCTACATCCGACTGCGGCGTGGGATAAATCGATTGGAAAAATCCTTCACCGAAAATCCCGTGATAAATCACCGGGCGATTAACGAACCAACTGAACCGCGTCGCGCCATAAATTTGGCCACGCCATTTCGCCGTGCCGGTTGGCCCGAAAAAGATCAAATGCTTGAAGCGAAGCAGCGACTCGGCTTCCCCGTACCCATCCTGCTGTTTTAGAAAAGCGCGAAGTGTAAAACGTCGATAATGCCAGACAATTGCGGCTGGACTGAAAGCAATGACCCAGCCTGCCTGCTGGATGCGCCAGCAGAAATCGACGTCGTCCCCGGCCTTGCGATATTCGGGATCGAAGCCGCCCATGCTTTCGAATGCCCAGCGATAAAACGCCATGTTACAGCCGGGAATGTGCTCGGCGACTGTATCAGTAAGCAAGACATGACTCGGTCCGCCGGGCGCCGCTGCGACGCATGCTTGAATCCAATCTTGCGCGGGTGGCGTAACGTTCGGTCCGCCGACTCCGGCGTAATCGCCGCTTACAAGCGTGCCGATGAGATAATAGAGCCAATCGGCATCTGCCATGCAGTCAGAATCCGTATAGGCAAGCACTTCGCCTTTGGCAGCAATGGCCCCCGTGTTACGAGCGTGACTTAGTCCGTGATTGTTCTGATGAATGTAGCGCACCTGTGGGAACTGCGCTGCAACGTAGGCTGTGTCATCGGTCGAACCGTCATCGGCAAGAATGACTTCATACTCGGGATAGTTCAGTTTACCCAACGACTCAAGGCACGCCGCAAGGGTGCGAGCCCCATTGTACGAACACACAATCACCGAGACGAACGGCGTCCGCGGCAACGGCAGATGCGGGACGATTGAATCCCTTCGCGCCAGTTTTTCCTCAAGCGTGTAGAACGCTTTCTTCGGTTTGCGCTCGCGCGTGACGATCCCAAACGCCCAATCTGTGATTTCCTCGCCACCGGTAAACCATTCGTCGGTCCAGGTAAAAAAAACGGTCCCTGCAAGGCCGCATTTTACAACACTGTCGATATGCCAGCCGAGCATTTCCGCCTGCTCATCCTGCGAATGCCGGATCGTGTCCATGCCGAATTCACCAAGAATGAGTGGCTGCTCGCCAGAGAGATTTTGCAGCCGCAGCAGATAGCCCTCGAAATCCCGCTGATTGTGGAGGTAAACATTGAAACAGCAAAAGTCGGCATTCTGCGGCAACAGATATTCGGTCGGCGGATAGGTGGCATAGGAAAACAGAGCATCAGGATCGATGCCGCGCCCGATCCGAATTAATTCCTCCACAAATTCAATCACACGACGCGCGCCGAGCCAGCGCGCCATGGTGCTGGGAATCTCGTTGCCCACCAGGTAGCCAAAGATCGCAGGATGGCTCGCGTGTGCCTTCACGGCAGCGCGAACGTTTTCGGCAATTTGTTTCCTCGTGGATCTTTCGCGCAGGAACTCGATATGTTTTTCCCAGGGAAGCGTTACCAGCACACGCATATCGGCAGCAGCACAAAGATCCAGAAACCAGCGTGGCGGCGCATGATAAATCCGCACAAGATTCAGACCGGCCTGGCGCATAAGCGCGAGGTCAAGATTGACCTGCTCAGGCTGGCCAAGATAGTTCCCTTCGGCATCCGGCTTAAACGGACCGTACGTCACGCCTTTGACGAAAAACTTTTTGTCGCCATTGAAAAAGAATTTCGCAGCAGGACGAATTCGTGAGTTGGCGGTCGTTGTCATGTCGAGCGAAGTCGAGACGTCTGTGAATTCAATCCTCTCCTTGTTTAGAGCAAGAGGTTCCTCGACTTCGCTTGGAATGACAAAGACGAAATACGCGAACCGTCAAAGCTTGCTAAGCTCCCTGGCGAAGGTGGTCGCCTCTCTTAAAGCTCCGCCAGTGCTTCGCGTACAGCTGCTCCCGTGGCCTCGATATCGTGCGGCGTGTGCGAGGTCGAAATGAATCCGCTCTCAAACTGAGACGGCGCGAAACAAACGCCGCGTTTTAGGCAAGCATGGAAAAACTTGGCGAACATTTTGAGGTCACTTCGCTGCGCACTCGCTAGATCAACGATCGGACCAGCGGCAAAGAACACACAAAACATCGAGCCGAGCCGGTGAAACGTGATGTCGATATTTGAATTGTTGATCGCGTCGCGGGCGAGCTTTTCGTATTGCGCACCCAGTTCTTCTAGCAATTTCCAGCCGTTGATCCGATCCAGTTCCCGCAGTTGTGCCAGTCCGGCAGCCATCGCAAGTGGATTGCCGGACAACGTACCGGCTTGATAAACGGGACCATTTGGCGAAAGCTGATCCATGATTTCGGCGCGCCCGCCAAACGCGCCAACCGGTAACCCGCCACCGATTATTTTGCCCAATGCACTCAAATCAGGTTTGATTCCGAAAACTTCTTGCGCGCCACCGCGCGCCACACGGAACCCTGTGATCACTTCGTCAAAAATCAGAAGCGCACCGTTTCGTTCGCATTCCTCGCGCAAAACAGGGAGGAAATTTTCTTCTGGAAAGTAGAGTCCGGCGTTCGCCGGAATCGGCTCGACAATTACAGCTGCGATTTCACTGTTGTTTTCCCGAAACGCTTTTCTCACCACTTCGGCGTTATTGAAAGGCAACGAAATTGTGAGATCGACAAATGCTTGCGGCACACCGGCGCTGCTTGGCTGCCCATGCGTGAGCGCGCCGCTGCCGGCTTTTACCAGCAAGGCATCGACATGTCCGTGGTAGCACCCGTCGAACTTGACGATCTTGTCGCGTCGCGTGAAGGCGCGCGCGAGCCGAACGCACGACATAGTCGCTTCCGTGCCGCTATTCACCATCCGCACTTTCTCGATCGACGGCATCCACTCGCAGATCAGTTCCGCCATTTCCACTTCGAGCGGATTCGGAATTCCAAAGCTCAACCCGCGCGCGGCAGCGTCGCGCACCGCGTCCACGACCACTTTCGGCGCATGCCCGAGAATCGGCGGTCCCCAGCTTCCGAGGTAATCGAGATATTCATTTCCATCGAGATCCCAAATTTTCGCGCCTTCTGCACGGGCGATAAAGAAAGGTTCGCCACCAACGTTACGAAACGCGCGCACGGGCGAATTCACCCCGCCGGGGATACGCTTCTGCGCGCGAGCGAAAAACTCGGAAGAATGCGATGTCACTTGTAGAGGCGCTTGTGCCAAGCGCCTATGTATCTACGCTCGGCGCTTGATACAAGCGCCGCGACAACGATATTGTCCGCTCTCGCAGAAACGGCGGGGTAGCCAAGTGGTAAGGTCGCGGTCTGCAAAACCGCTATTCGCGGGTTCGATTCCCGCCCCCGCCTGTTTGATCGCAAGTGCGCACCTCCCCGAAAGACAGGAACGACAAGCGGAATTTTGTCGAAAGAAAATCAGTCACTCGGATGTTAACGCGCAGCGGCAACGCATTACACTGGCTGTATCGGAGCAACGAGACCCATGAGCAGAGTGAGAAAGCTCCTGTCACGCAGGCGAAACCGCCTGCGTCTCGTGGCTGATACAGTGGTTATCGCGCCACTGTAGCAGGCACTTGTTTCGCAGGATGTGCGATCGAACCGTTTCCTATGACGATCGCCTCCCCGGCAAACGGTGGTGCCGTTTTCGCCGGAAAAAGCGGTCGTAATACTGCGGATGCTTGCGAAGCAAACGCAAGGGAAACGACTAGGATCGCTGCTGCTGCACATCTCATGGACGGCGCTTTTATCAAAATCAGCCAGGATGACAAGTACAATTTTTTCCTAGTCCCGATCGCCAAGAGCGGCCGAGCAGCTAAGTGAATGGTTGGCGAAGTCACTTTCAACTTTGCGATTTCGCGTTTCGGGATAATTTTCCACGGCAATGCCACAGTTTAGTTATCGTGCCCGTAATTCACAGGGCGAGCTGGTTGAAGGCGTTCTCGACTGCGCAGATCGAGCCGTTGCAATTCAACAAATTGAATTACAACGCTGCATTCCCGTGCGAATCGAATTGTTGGGCGCGGAACCAAAAGGTCCAAAAGTGGTCCGCCCACCTGCTGGCGGGCGACTAGAAGCTTCCACGCAAAATCTAAAAATCCCGCATGGTCAGTTGCTCATTTTTACCGAGCAACTTGCTCATTTGCTGAAAGCGGGGATGACGCTGGACGAAGCGTTGTCGATTTTAGAAAAACGCTTAAAACAGCCGCGCGTTCAGCAAATGACGCATTCGCTGCATCAGTCCCTGATCGATGGCCGCAGTTTTTCACAGGCTTTGAGCGAGATGCCGCGGATTTTCCAGCCGCTGTATGTGAATTTGGTGGCCGCGGGCGAAGCAAGCGGTGCGCTGCCGCAAATTCTCCTTCGCCTGGTCAAGCATTTGATGCAGGCAAAGGACCTGCGGGATCGGGTGCAGCAAGCTTTGATTTATCCGGCATTTCTCGCCCTCGCTGGCGCCGTTCTCGTTACAATTTTTATCACGTTCATGGTACCGCAGTTGAGCGGGTTCATGGCGCAAACCGGCGGCGCGCTTCCATTGCCTACGCGGATCCTGCTTCAAATTCATCATGCGATTACGAGCTATTGGTGGGTCGGCGTGCTGGCCGCGGTGGGTTTAATCGTTGCTTTCCGCGCCCTTGTCCGCAGTGAGGAAGGTCGCATCGGGTGGGATCGCTTTCGGCTGTTGATCCCTGGCTATGGACGGGTCATTCGATACCGCTACTACGCGCAGTTTGCGCGCACACTGGGGACGTTGATGGAAAATGGCGTTCCTCTTCTTCGTTCACTTGACCTTGTCACGGAAATCGCCGGCAACCGTTTTCTCGAAGTTAAACTTGGCGAGGTACGCAAAGCAGTGATTGATGGCGCGACACTCTCTGCTGCTTTGCAGGAGCAAAAAATGTTTCCAGATCTGTTTACCGATATGATGGCGGTCGGAGAACAGACAGGACATTTCGCCGAGACAATGCAAGCCATTGCCGACGTTTATGAGCGCGAATTGGACCGCAGCGTGGGCGTAATCTCACAATTGATTCCGCCGATCATCATCGTGGTAATCGCGGTTGTGGTTGGTCTGATTGTGTTCAGTATTCTATCGGCTGTGTTTGAGATGACACACAGCTTGCAATTCAGAGCGCATTAAAACTGAAAACTTGCAAAGCACGTTTTGCGCGAATAATCTCCGCAGCCCAATGTTAGTTCGCGTTACTCTTGCGATTTTCCTCGCCGCGGCTTGCCGCGTATGCGCGCAGGAAGCTTTGACCGACGCATTGCCCTCACTGGCTGAAATGATTGCGCAGCCGATTCCCGAAAGCGCCTGGCTCGATCTCCGTCAAACTGCGCCTCGAAATTCGAAAACTCAAAATGCGCCAGCATGGGTCGAAGCGCTCACGCTCTTGCCGGCGGAGACGACTGAGACCGGAGGCACGTCCAAGAGCATCTTTCGCATCCGCGTGGCGCAACCAGGGCCCGAGTATCACGTACTCTTTTTCCGCTTGTTCTTCGACGACAAAGTGAATCAGCAACCCGAATTGGTGGCGTGGGATGAATCGGGGACGCACGTTTTGCGCTCGGGTACGCTTGGCGTGGGAATGAATCTGCCCAGTTCAGATTCCGTCCTGATTCCGATGACAGGCGCCTCCGCTATCGATATCGAAGTTCCAGGAGATGGAAAAACGATCCGCGCAGCCTATCTCGATTGGATGACGAGTAGTGAAGTAGCGCATCCGGTGAACGCAGAACATCGCGACGTGATACCCGAGCCGTTCTCATCGGTACCTGCGCTGCACGCCCCGCCTGAAGACATGGAGAACTTTGGAACCGTTACCGCAACTCTCGCCGCTGATCCGGTCCGAATTGATGAAGGAGCTCAGCGAAATGCCGTGTTTCAATTTCCAATTGAAGCGCAACCGCTGACAGCGCTGCTTACTTTCGAAATCGGCAATCCCACCATTGATGCTCCGCCGGAAATTTTCGTTAATGGCCAGGATATTGGCCCGGTTTCACTGACGCTGCCGGATTTGGCTGACCCTGCTTACCGCGGCGAAGTGGAATCGCTTACGCCTCAAATGCATTTCCATTATACCGGATGGCTGCGAGCTCAGAAAATTGTGCCGCCCACGAGCCTGAAAGTCGGACAGAATGACCTGGCTGTCGCCAATGGAGTTGGCAGCCAATCTTCGGCAATCCGCGCGACGCAGATTCAACTAAAATATATTTGGGACAAGTCGGATTATCTTCTGCGCGCAGGGCACTAGCAATTCCTGCAAACCAGCGTAGTATAATCGCTCACGGGACAGAGTGTTACTCCGGGTTCAAATGAGAACGAAAAGAAAACAGCAGGGCTTCACGCTACTGGAGATCATGCTCGTGGTGAGCATCATTGTGATCATACTGGGAGTAGCGATTTCAAAACTTGGCAATACCACTGCAATCGCCAAGACCATGCGCGTTCAAGCTGACGTTCAGGCTATCAAGACACAGCTACAACTGTATGAAAGCATGAACGGATTTTATCCTACGACGGACCAGGGTTTGCAGGCATTGGTCGCGCAGCCGGCGGGCGACCCGCGGCCGACTCGCTGGTATCAGTTGTTCAAGGAAATGCCAAAAGACCCCTGGGGTAGCAATTACATTTACCGCAATCCTGGTCAAAAAAACGCCGGCGGCTATGATCTATTTTCGGCCGGCCCCGATCGACAAGCCGACACAGCGGACGACGATTGGGGAGGCGGTTAGCCGCTGCGCGCTAATCCTTCGCCTCTAATTTTTCGCGGGCGGTGCCGGTGCCGGTGCTGCTCCCTGGGATGGCGCCTTTGACGTTCTCGGGTTGCGCTGAATCATCCCACGCGAATGGGGGCGAGGCACGTCTTTGCCAGTCGGAATCAACTGCTGCAATTCCGGCGGCGCACCAGGTGGTAATTTCGATAAGGCTGGATTAAGGTTGACGGGATTAGGAGCCGGCAGCGCCGGCGCGAATGCTCTTGCAGGAACCCCTGCATTTTGCGCGCCCTGCGACAAAAGCGCCTGATTAAATGTGATAGTCGCAAAGTTTCCGTCCTTGCTAATCGTTACCTTCGTCGCTCCCACTTTGTCCGACCATTCGATATTGGCGATGCCGTAGCCATCTACTGGCTCCCTGGTCGTAAGATATTTCTTAAAGTTGTGGTCGGAAGTGGAAGCCAGCGTCACCATATCGCCGTCGGGCGAACGCGCGGCGTTGGCAATGTAAAGGTCCTTCGCAAAATCAGGTGTCGCCGCCGGAGCCGCGACTGACGTTGCGACTGCGAACGGCGAATGATCCACCATCTTTGTGTAGCGCTCGAAATTAAAATGTGGCGGAAGAACCTCCTCGGCTTGACTGCGGATCGCCCCGAGAAGAAGAACGACGGCTGCGAACGTGATAGAATATTTCATACGAGCAATCATCGACAGTGGCGTATCATTACTTGGTTTTTTGCCCCGGTGCAAACCACCGGGCGACTTTAAATTTGCCGCGCATCATTGTCGGGTCGCTGCCGTCGATGGCCAAATTAACATTTTCGAACACGATGAACGCATCCGGTCGTTGCAAGTCATAAAGAAAATGTACGAGCGGCGGCCAGGGACTTTTAGTTTCAATCGAAGCGAAAACCGTTTGATGATAAGGCGTGGTCTCCCCCGATCCAATTACAGGATTCTCGATCTGGATATCATATTTGCCGGCGACTTCTTTTAACTGATCAAGCAGCGCTGAGGCTTCGGCAGGATTGTTGAGGGCTGGTTGATGCTTCCCGATCCATTCGTCACGTTTCGTCCAGAGATCCCGTTCTTTCATGTAAAGAGCTTGCTCGGTCAACTTGGCTCGACGCGTCGCCACTTCTTTCTGCGCAGCGCCAAGCGCACCGAAAATCCAACTGATAATCCACAGATTGAGCAACACGAAGACCGTTCCAACAACTACCCACGAGAGCACACGCTCGCGGGGATTCATTCGTTGGTACCACGCCGGCATCATTTTGCTCTTCCCTCCAATCGAAACTGCGCATGGTCGTTGGGCAAAATGCGAGGCGCAGCCATGTCGAATTGAAACGCTCGCAAATCTGGATTCTTCTTTACCTTCTCAATGAATTGGTAAGCGAGAGCAGCCGTGTTCGCTTCCCCATCGACGGAAATCTGTCGAGCCGACTGGTTGTAACCTGTGATGCGCACGTCCGCAGACGGCAGACTTTCAAAAAGATGCAGCAAGAATTCGACAGGATAATAGTGCGCGTCAATCGCCGGTGCGAGCGCTTTCCATCTTGCGTCTGTCGCGCGTACGAACTCAGTCCCCGGGGCGTCGTGCGCTATACGTCGGTCAAAAAGGCCGATTTCAAAGCGCAAGATACCCAGGTACGCGAACAAGAGTAAGAGAAGCCCCGCGTAACCTCCACCGATCCAAACCAGCCTTTTTCGCCATTCTGCTTGCCTTGTCAGTTGCAAACGGCGTCGTCGCCAGCTTTCCGGGAGAAGGTTCAGTTTGACTGGCGCGGGCGGCAGCTCTATCCCAACAATCTCAGTCGGGCTGGACAAAATTCCCTCAACTGAATCGCGCATTCCATAACAAGTCTCGTCCAGCAACACATTCGGCGATCCGGCATCGATTCCCTGCAGTTCGGCGCTCAGTCGCAACTGTGGCAATTCGATTTGCAACTGATCGCCATTGCCGCCTTCAAAAACTCTGGCAAGGCTGAGCTTCCCGTTCTCCGTCACGGCATAAACCAACGTCTCGCCTTCCGGATAAATTAAAACAGCATTGCCACTCGGAGCATGGGTCGTCGCGCGCTGTGCAGCATATACCGTGATTTGGCGCGGGATGTAACCGCGCTCCAATAGCGGCGAAGCGATCTCGGCAAGTCGCTCGTTTCTAATCGCGACGGTTGAAACTACGCTCTCGGTGTCGCTTTGCTCGATCAGTTCAAAATCGGTGGTCACTTCATCGGCGGAAAACGGCAGCAGCTTTTCGATTTGGATTCGGATCATTTCTGCAAATTCCGCCGGATCAACGCTGGGGAGACGAAATCGCTGCGCTAGCACAGCCGAAACAGGAAGGCCAAGAACAAATTCGTCAGTGGCAGCAAGTAGCGGCACTGCTTCCGCCAGCGTTTCCAGTTTGCGCACGTTCCACGAACCATTTTGCTCAGCGCTGCCCGCAGCAGCTTCGCGCCCGCCTTCGCCAGCAGTGCGGGCAGGAACCGATGCCGACGCGGCCGAGCGGAGGAAATTCCATCCGTGCGCGGTTGGAAGTATAAAAATGGATGGAGTCCGGGGGTCGATACTAAAGCTCCTTCCAACTGAATACCTGAGGCCGACCGATGGCAAGGGGGGCTGCGCCAACTGCTGGCCCACCGGGCAGCGTTTGCTTTAGCACAACCATTTCCACCGATCGCGTAATGTCACCTGACTTGCCTACGCTGACGATGCGCAACACAGGACCTTTAAATTGCACGAATGGCTGAATCTGCTGAAATTGCTGCGGATTTAAACCTAACGCGCCTTGGATTTCAGGCGGCACCGTCGTTCCAGCAGTTGTGTTGAATTGAAAGTCATCTTCTGTGCCATCAATTCCGTCCGGCCCCTGCCGCAGTTGCAAGAACCGGTCGACGAAATCGTCGCCTATGCCCAAAGCCCGTAAGACATCACGCGAAGCCCACGCGATGTCGATGGCCCCACAGTTGGCGACGAGGGTGAAATCTTGGTCCCAATTGGGTTTGGAAGTAAAGTCAGCCCAGCCAAAAACTTTTTTGAGCTCATCCACGGAATTCAAAGGCGCGTGGGGCGGATGATAGTCGTCCCTCTCCTCTGGCGCGTTCATGTGATGCAGGCCCTGATTTTGCGACACCCAATCGAGCAACGAATCTATCATCGTATCCTGGTCATTTAGCTCTACGCCTTTTAGATCAAGATAGCGCCGCAAAATTGCGAGTTTCCTGGGATCCTCGCCCTGCGCGAGGAAATTCAAATTCAGGCGGCCACACTCGCCTGTCATCCGAACGTCGTAACTTTCGTTGCCCATTTTTCTGTGCAAGTTTGGAGAGCTCGGCGAGACTTCTCGAGTTAAAGCCACCTCGGCTCCCGAAGACGCCATTGCTTCAGCTTGCAGAACGTGATTCGCGTTGCTCGACACTATCAGACCTGAATTGATCGTGAGCGCCCATCCGATCACCATCGCGCTGAGCAAGAGTAGCGCCCAGAGTGCCAGGAGCAACGCAGCTCCGGCGTCTGATTTTGAAGTTTCAGAACGTCTCTTCATCGGATCGACCTTGCTCAATACGGTGTTCGTCTCAGTGGAATAACCGTTTCCCATGGAACCGCTGAATCGGGCCGTCCCACTTCAATTTTGACGAGCCACGGTAACCGGCCGCCACCTGGCCATTTCGGCAGCCATGTGTTCGTGTTCGAGTCGAAATAACTGATTTGAAGGCTGGTCACGTTTTTAATCAAGGGCACCCAGCTCTCATTTACTTCACCAAGATCTGAAGCCTTCTGCGGTTTTCGCGATAAACCAAGATCCAGGTAGTCGCCTTTTTTTTCCGGTTCCAGCCGCAGCGTAACGGTGAAGTCGGTAGGCGCGTATCGGGTGAGCATTCCCGGTCCTGCGCTACAATTCCACTTTATCTCATCGCGTTCGCGGTCGCTTAACTTGAACACTTCTCCTATCATCGCCGCTCGAGTTGGACTCAAGCTTTGCCAATGCGCCGTGAGCAAATCACGCAATCCGTCATACTGCGCATCCGCGGCGACTGTTTCCGATGACAAAGAAAGCGCAGTCAAATTCGCTTGCACGAAGCGAAAAATCGCCAGCGACATCATTCCAAGGATTGCCACAGCCAGCATGACCTCCAGCAATGTGAAGCCGCGCCGATTGCTCGCTTTATGCCGAGCGATAAACATAAAATTGAATCTGCTTCGATTGCGGGATACCGGCGTGCTGCCAGTAAACAGTCAAAATCACAAGATTGATTCCGCTGAGGACCGTGTGATCCGGTTCGACCAATTCAGTGGGTCCGCTTTTCTGGACAAGTCTTACAACGCCATAATTGCTTTTGATCCTGAATTCTTTTTCTGCCTCGGGCACACCCGGCGCAGCCTGAATCACCGCCATTCGATCCGATAAAATCTGCCGCACAGCTTTTTCTTCCGCGCTGATCGTGCTGGCATTGAGACAATTCTGGACCGCGCGGCCAAGCGCGATGACGCCAATGGCAAAGACCGCCACCCCGAGAAGAACCTCGTAGAGGGCAAAAGCGGCCTTGGACGTTATGCGAAGCCGATCTTTCGTAACGCGCATTACTGGAGTGTTAGAGTCTTGGAGTGCTGGAGCGTTGAAAATCCCATTACTCCACTTCTCCATTACTCCATTACTCCACTGTCGGTCACCTTGCCGCATACTGAATGACGTCGGGCAGCGTGGTCAGGGGCGAGTAATTCGCCGTCCAAATACCAGGCGGGCCTCTGAATTGAACGGTCGCGGGTTCGCAGTTTCCCGACGGCCAGAATATCCATTCCCAAGGGTGGTCGTCTGCCAACGCAGCTGGCAGGGAGAGTCTCAGCGTTGTTCCCTTATTGAGGCGAAATTCCGCCGTTGCTTTAACCTCCTCGTCTTCCGCGAAGACTTCCGGACGCAGAAAGACGGAGTTTTTGCCCCAAACAATCAAATAAGGACGACGCTCAGTCACGCTTCGCTGCTGTGCCAGGCGCACAAGGTTGTTAAATCCATCCAGAGACTGCTTCAGTCGCCTGCTTGCGCTCACTCCAGTCAAGCTAGGCACCGCCAGCATCAACAGTAGCATCAGGATGAAAATGGACAGGGCAATCTCAATTAAGGTAAACGCCCGAAAACGTTGCACCGCCGAAGTTACTCGATTGACGCAAAATCACAACCTGCCTGCGATTTACGCGCACTTTACTCAGACGGCGGGCGCGCGGCTGTGCACCGCGGTAAAGGCAATCGTCTGAGTCCACCAATTTGGATCGGCGCAATGGTCAAGAAATTTATCGATCAACGGGTTGTCCAGCTTACGGGAGTCGATCAAGTCATCACGTAGCTCGGTGATTGTTTGTATCCAGTACTCGGCCCACGGCGAGCCGCCGTTGTAGATCGCCGTTTCCGCGGTGCCACTGACTTCCGTCAAACCCAATGACGCCAGCCGCGGCGCAAGGTAGCGCCCGATGTAGTAATCGATTCCACGTTCGCGCGACCAGGCAAGCCATCCATCCCAGAATGCCCGCACCTCGGGCGGCTCGGCGACACTGACAGGAAGAAAATCAGGCTCAATGAGCAGGAGCGCGCCGCCAGGTCTCAGACTCGCAGCCAAATTCATGATCGCCGCGTCCACATCATTGACATGGTGAAGCACCGCGCGCGCAGTTACGAAGCCGAAGGCGCCGCGCTCCACTGGACCAGCAACGATGTCGCCCTGGCGCAGCTCAAGATTAGGCGCGCGTGCCGTGACCAGCGATAGATCGAGATCGAATGCCACTGCTTTTCCACCAGGACTCACTCGTTCGGCAAGCCATGCTGAAATGGATCCGTTGCCACATCCAACTTCGAGTGTCCGGGCGCCGGGTTTGACGATATCGAGCGACTCGATATAACGACGGTGCATCGGATCGAGCAGTTCTGACATCAACGCCAGGCGCTTCCCCTCACCTTTCAAACGATGACCCAGAACGTATTCCGACATTTTCGGCGAGATCCTAGTGGACGATCACAGGACCGGCAATTCCCGGCTATTTGACGAATCGGCGTTCAGTTTTCGCCAGCAAACAGTCGCTAAAAAAAAGCAATCCATCGCCAGCAGGCACCTTGTCTCTATGATAAGGTCTAAAACTTAAAATGAAGCCCGCTTTGCGCATCGGCGTTGTCGCAGCCGCGCTTTTTGTGATTGCGATGCTCGTCTGGCAGGGAGTCAGTGCACAAGGCGCGCCGGATCCAACGCGTCCCAATACAAGCCCGACCGTCGCGTTCCTCGATATCGGTGTTCTGGTGTTTCGCGAAGGATTGGAGTGCATTCTCGTCTTGGCGGCCATTACCGCCAGCATGACTGGCCCGAAGCGGATGCACCGACGGCCGGTCGCTTTCGGTGCGGGTCTGGCGTTTGTAGCGACCTTAATCACGTGGTGTATCGTGGTGCGAATTGTCGGCTCGCTGAGCGACAACATGTCGGCGCTCGATCTCCAAGCGGCAACAGGGCTGCTTGCTGTGATTGTTCTGCTGGTGATCATGAACTGGTTCTTCCATAAGATTTATTGGGGCGGCTGGATTCGCGCGCATAATCGCCGCCGCAAAACGTTACTGGAAAATGCCCGCGCCGCTGAGATCTCGCAGTCGCGTCTGTGGTGGGGATTGATCCTGCTCGGATTCACTTCCCTGTATCGGGAAGGCTTTGAAGTCGTGCTCTTTTTACAGAGTTATAATCTGCGGTTGGGCGGTGGCGTGGTACTAAAAGGGGCGCTGCTGGGCATGATGCTGACAGCAATGGTGGCCGTGCTGACCTTTGTTCTCCAACAGCGGTTGCCGTACCGCAAAATGTTGATCACCACAGGAATTCTGCTGGGAGTTGTGTTGCTCGTTATGGTTGGCGAACAAGCCCAGGAAATGCAGCTGGCACATTGGATTTCCACGACGCCTATCGATTCGTTGAAACCTTATATTCCGCCTTGGATGGGTCTCTGGTTTGCGGTATTCCCGACAATCGAAACACTCGTTGCGCAGGTCATTGCAGCAGTGCTGGTGATTGGCTCCTATTACGCGGCACGTCACTTTGGTGGAGGAGCATCAGGTGAAACCGCAATTGAAGCTCGCGCGCCCGACATGGCCGCGATCAACGCTTAGGTAGGGACGCCGCGCGGCGGCGTCCGGTCGGCGCAGCGCGCCGACCCTACCAGTGTCTAGCGCGAATCCAGTTGAACGTAGCGCAGAGCTTTACACCTTAGGCGGATGATTTCGCCGGGTTATCGTTGTCTTCAGTTCGTTCAAATAGTTTTCGTATTGCTTTTCGCAGCACCTCTTCAATCCGCTCCCTCCCCCACTCCAACGCCTCCTGGAACGATCGACGAAAAATTGTTCAATGGAATGCGTTGGAGACAAGTCGGTCCGTTTCGCGGCGGACGCGCGCTGGCGATCGAAGGGGTCGTCGGCGAGCCGGACACGTACTACTTTGGAGCAGTCGCGGGCGGAGTCTGGAAGACGACCGATGGCGGCGCAAACTGGATTCCGCTTTTCGACAAACAACCGATTTCTTCGATTGGGGCGATCGCAGTCGCGCCCTCCGATCACAATGTGATTTATGCCGGCACGGGTGAAGCGGCGATTCGCGGTAATACCACGTACGGCACTGGAGTTTTCAAATCGATTGACGGCGGCAAAACGTGGGAAAACGTCGGCTTGAATGATACGCGGCAGATCGGTGCGCTAATTGTTGATCCGAGAAACGAGAACGTGGTTCTCGTAGCGGCGTTGGGACATGCGTTTAGTCCAAACCAGGAACGCGGAATTTTTCGTACCACTGATGGCGGGAAAACGTGGACCAAAGTTCTGTCGAAGGATGAAAACACTGGCGGCATCGACATTGTCTTTGATCCGCATAATCCGAACATCGTATTCGCATCGCTCTGGCAAGCGCGCCGGCAGCCATGGTTTTTCTCCAGCGGCGGTCCCGGCAGCGGCTTGTATCGATCAGAAGATAATGGCGTCACATGGAAGCGGCTCGAGGGTAACGGTCTTCCTGGCGGAATCCTGGGCAAGATTGGCATCGCGGTTTCGGGAGCCGATTCCAATCGCGTCTATGCAATTATCGAGGCCAAGGAAGGCGGTCTCTACCGCTCCGACGATGCAGGGCAACATTGGACGCGCGTGAATGACGACGGACGCTTTCGTCAACGCGCGTGGTACTTCAGCAAAGTTTACGTCGACCCGAAATCTGCGGACACGGTTTATCTCTTAAATACGGGCCTTTTTAAATCAGTAGATGGTGGAAAGACGTTCAATCTCATGCCCGCGCGTCACGGCGATCATCACGGGCTGTGGATCGATCCGACGAACCCAAACCGTATCGCAAATGTCAGTGACGGTGGCGCCAGTATCTCAACTGACGGCGGCAAAAATTGGACGACCCAAAACAACCAACCGACTGCACAGTTTTATCACGTTGCTGTGGACAACGCGTTTCCCTACCACATTTACGGCGCGCAACAGGACAACTCGAATGTCGGTATCGCCAGTCGCACGGATTCCGGCGTGATCGGGCGGCAGAATTGGTTCGAAGCAGGTGGCGGCGAGTGCGGTTTCGTCGTGCCCGACCCACGGGATTGGCACGTCATTTATTCAAACAGTGAAGGCTACATCAGTCGCTATGACAAAAATAAGGAGGACGTACAGGACGTCAGTCCCGTTCCTCTGGATAATTCGGGACACGGCGCTGTCGATCTTGTCCACCGGTTCCAATGGGTCACGCCGCTGATGCTTTCGCCGCACAATCCGGATGTGCTCTACACCGCGGCGGAGTGCGTTTTCAAATCCACCGATCACGGACAAAACTGGACGCAAATCAGCGGTGATCTCACGCGCAACGACAAATCGAAACAGCAGCCAAGCGGCGGTCCGCTGACGAACGACATCACTTCGGTCGAATACTACGACACAGTCTTTGCGCTGGCTGAATCCCCAGTAACAAAAGGAACCATCTGGGCAGGCACAGATGATGGGCTCGTCCACGTCACGACGGATGACGGGCAGCATTGGTCAAAAGTCACACCGAAAATGCCCGAGTGGAGCACTATTGATCTGATCGAGCCTTCCCCGCATGACGGCAACACCGCTTACGTCGCCGTGGACCGACATAAACTCGACGACTTCAAGCCGTACATTTTCAAAACAACAGACTTGGGAAAAAACTGGAGCGCAATTACAAATGGAATACCCGAAGGCGCATACGTACACGCCGTGCGCGAGGATCCGAAGCGCAAAGGTTTGCTCTATGCTGGAACCGAGCTCGGCGTTTTTGTTTCGTTCGATGACGGCGCCCGTTGGCAACCATTGCAGTTGAATCTGCCGGTAACACCGATCCATGATCTCGTTGTAAAAGACGACGACCTTGTCGTTGCGACACATGGTCGCTCGTTCTGGGTCCTGGACGATTTGACGCCGCTCCGTCAACTCAACACGCAATCCGGCACGGCAGACATCATTCTTTATCAGCCGCAGACCGCATTCCGTCTGCATTACCCAGAGGAATTCGACAAACGCCAGCCAGTGGGCGACAACCCGCCGTCTGGGGCAATCATCGATTACTATTTCAAGACCGTGCGAAAAGAGGAGGTCTCGCTCGATATCCTCGACAGTTCCGGCAAAGTACTCAGGCATCTTTCCAGCAAAGAGAAAAAAGAAGGCGAGCAACCACCTGAGTGGCCGGATCGCGTCGAGCGCGTGAAGACAATTCCAGCCAATGAAGGGATGAACCGCTTCGCATGGGATCTGCGTTACGATGATCCGATTCAAATCCCAGGCGCATTCTATTCGAGCACCGGACCCAAGGGCCCGCTGGCGTTGCCGGGCGACTATCAGGTGAAACTGACCGTTGGCGACAAATCGCAGACTGCGCCGCTGCGTTTAGTGATCGACCCGCGAACAAAAGGAGATGAATCCGGACTGCAAAAACAATTCACCTTAGCGACGCAGGTGAACAATCGGATTTCGCGACTGCATCAAGCCGTCAATGAAATTCGCGATCTCAGAGCACAAATTCAAACCCTGCACAAGCGTTTCGGCGACGATCAGCGTTTGAAACCCGCGCTCGCAGCGGCAGACGATCTCGATCGCAAAATGTCCGAGGTCGAGCAGAAGCTCATCCAGGTGAACATGAAAGGCTCGGAAGCGAATCTCGCCTTCCCAAACATGTTGAACGAGCGCTTCGACACGTTTAGCCATACGATCGAGACCGGCGATGGTGAGCCGACCAAGCCGCAGCTCGATGTATTTCAAATGTTGAGTAGCCAGCTCGACGAACAGTTAAAGAAATGGGCGCAGCTCAAGAACGAAGATTTGCCCAAGGTGAGTGAATTGATCAAACAGGCGAATTTGCCTGCGCTAATCATCACGGAAAAGAAAACCGGATGATGACCGAAGAACGGAGCTCCCGCGACGCCACGGGCTCGCAAAGCGCGACCTCCATCTTCCCGCGATGAGCAAGACCGACAAGGCTGTCGTGCTGGCTGCCGGGCGCGGCACGCGAATGCGCGAACTCACGGCCGAAGTTCCCAAGCCAATGATCGAGGTGCGCGGCCAACCAGTTTTGCAGCACATCATGGAAGGATTGCGCGACGCGGGAATTCGCCAATTTCTTGTTGTCGTGGGGTATCGCGCTGATGCTGTGCGGAATTTTTTTGGTGACGGTTCGCGCCACAATATCACGATCCAATATGCAACGCAGACAGCACAGGATGGGACAGGTCGCGTTGTGGATCTTGCGCGGGATTTCGTCGGCGATTTTCCATTTATCCTGAGCTACGGTGACATCCTGGTTGATCCGGTGAATTACAAACGCGTCGCCGACCTGCCTGACAATGTCGATGCAGTCATTACGGTCACGCGCGGTGAAGATGTGAGCAAAGGCGGTGCGGTTTTTGTAAACGAGCGAATGGAGCTCGTGGATCTTCGTGAAAAAGCAAAGCCGGGCCAAGCGACCAGCCCCTGGTACAACGCCGGCATTTACGCATTTCGACCAAGCATCTTCGATTTCACTGCAAAATTGAAACCATCGCCACGTGGGGAATACGAGCTAACTGATGCAATCCGCGACCTTGCACAATCCGGAAGAAAAGTGCAGGCGCTGGAGCTCACCGGCGAGTGGGCCGACGTCCGTGACCCAGAAATTCTCGCGCGCTTGAATCAGAAACTGTAGCGGCGGTTTTCGACAGCCGAATCGCGAAGATCAGAGATCGCCGCTACAGAGTGGTCGATCTTACCGCACTTGTTCGAGCGGTTCCGCAGTTGGTTCTTCGCCAATTTCTTCTTCGATTTCGCGTCGCCATTCGCGCGAGAGCCATGGCCTTAACACTCCGTAAAGTAAATAGGCCAGGAACAGAACTGCAGGCATCCACTCGTAATTAAGCACGGTGAAGATGAGAACGAGGATAATGGCAAGAAATCGGGGAATCGATTTCTTCGTCTTCCAATTAACCGCCTTGAAACTGGGATATTGAAACCGGCTGAACATCATGAAGGACAAAAAGAGTAGCAACGGCGGCAGAACGAAGCGCCAGTTGCCAAGCTGATGTTCACCTTCAGCGAGCCAAAGCAGGAAGAGCGTGATTGAGGCAATGAGACCAGCCGCGGCTGGAATGGGAAAACCTGTGAAAGTGTCTTGATTGGTTCCGTGATGATTCGCAGCCACAGAGTTGAAGCGCGCCAGGCGCAGCGCGCCACAGGCCAGGTAAATGAACGCGATAATCCAGCACGCGCGCGGGAACTCCTGCAAGACGACGCGGTAAACCATCAGCGCCGGGGCCAACCCGAATGAAACAATGTCTGCGAGCGAATCGAACTCGCGCCACCGCGCCAGGCGTCCATCGAGAAAATCAAAAACGAAAGCGCCAAGGACAAACCAGATTGCGGTGTGAAAAAGATCAGATGCCGCATCTGGATTGGAAGCTTGGAGCAAAGCGCCTTCCAGAATTTTGAGCGTCGCCGTGAACCCGCAAAACAAATTTCCCGCCGTCATGAGATTCGGCAGCAGGTAAATCTTCGGAGGGTGTTCGTTCATGAGTCGGATAGCCGCGCTATGATCGTCGATCCACCGAAAACATGATCGCCTGTTTTCACGAGCAGCTCAGCGTTTAACGGCAAATATAATTCTGTTCGCGATCCGAAGCGAATCATCCCAAAGCGATCGCCTTTTTTCAACTCATCTCCAATTTTCGCCCATGCCACAATGCGCCTCGCAATCGCGCCTGTGATCTGGCGCACGACGATCGTGACGCACGGATTCTCAAAAGCCCACGTCATGGATTCGTTCTTCTCGGAACACTCCCGGCGGCGCGCGTCGAGATAGAGTCCTTTTCGGTGTTCGCGATAGATGACGCGACCATCGATTGGCGCACGATTCGTATGCACATCAAAGATTGACAAAAAAATTCCGACACGTCGCGTTTTCGTTTTCAGGACCTGGTTTTCATCCGATTCTGTGATGTCCATCACTGTGCCATCGGCAGCGGCTACGATTAGATTCGGATCTGCCGGCACTGTGCGCTTCGGATCGCGGAAGAACGCAACAGTGCATAAAAACAGCAGTAAAAAGAACCAGAACGTCCATGCCCAGAACAACCCACAAACCACAGCGAGCAGCGCAAAGAAGCCTAAGATCCAACGTGCTTCCAAGATGGTTTGGAGACGCATAAAGGGCACCATATTCGGAACTTGAAAGAGCTCGGTCAAGGCACCAAAAATGCCCAAAAACGACCTGAACCCTGAACCACAATATCGTGGGCTTTTGGACCCGTTCGCCTCCAACAGGTAGGGGAGATAAACTACTTATAACCGCGAGATTATTAATTGTTTCCGAGCCGTTTCTGGCTATGGTCTTTTATAAGGGTCGGGTAGGCCCTCTTCTATGCCGCAAGTTCAAGCAGAAATTCCGGTCGAAAAAGTATCTCGCAGCTCGACCGGAATCGCCGCCACGCAAAAATACGACGCAGCGCAGATCGACAAATTAGAAGGCCTCGAAGCGGTTCGGAAACGGCCAGGAATGTTCATCGGAGATCCCGATGAGCGAGGACTGCATCACTTGGTTTACGAAGTCGTCGATAACTCCATCGATGAACACCTGGCAGGATTTTGCACCAAAATAGAAGTGACCATTCACGTCGATGGCTCGATCTCGGTGCGTGACAATGGCCGTGGGATTCCAACCGACATACATCCAAAATGGAAAATGCCGGCAGTCGAGCTGGTGCTGACAAATTTGCACGCCGGCGGGAAATTTGGACAAGGCGCATACAAATATTCTGGCGGCTTGCATGGCGTGGGCGCGAAATGCACAAACGCGCTTTCGGAATGGTTCAAAGCCGAGGTATCTCGCGACGGCAAGGTCTATCACATGGCTTTCGCCAGAGGAAAAACGACCGATAAACTCACTGTCATCGGCGAAGTTACGAACAAAAAGACCACCGGCACGCTGATCACTTTCTTGCCCGATCCGACGATTTTCACAATCACGACGGAGTTTAAGTTTGAACGTCTGGCCACGCGGTTGCGCGAGCTAGCATTTCTTAATCCCGGCCTTGAAATCACACTTACAGACGAGCGTGCCGACCCTCCGAAGAAAGAGACATTTTTTTACAAGCACGGCATTGAAGAATTCGTAAAGCAGCTGGGCGAAAATAAACAGGTTCTGCATCCCAAGCCGATCGTTATTTCACGTCAGCGTGACGAAGTTTTTATCGACGTGGTCCTGCAATACAACGACAGCTACAACGACCAGATTTTGCCGTTTGCGAATTCAATCGCGAACCCAGATGGCGGCACGCATCTAACGGGATTCCGCACAGCGCTCACGAAGGCAATCAACCAATACTCACGGCAAAACAATCTTTTGAAGGAGAAAGATCCTTCGATTTCCGGAGATGATGTGCGCGAAGGGTTGATTTGCGTGCTCAGCATCAAGTTGCCCAATCCACGCTTCGAATCGCAGACCAAAGTGAAGCTCGTGAACACCGAGATCGACGGCATTGTAAACTCGGTCGCCTATGACGGGCTAATGACTTACTTCGACAAGAATCCGCCAATTGCCCGACGCATTTTTGACAAAGTTCTCACCGCGGCCAGAGCGCGTGAAGCTGCGCGTAAAGCGCGGGAAACAATTCGAAAGGGCGCTCTCACGGGCGGTGGATTGCCTGGGAAACTGGCGGATTGCTCAGAGCGCGATCCGGAATTGACGGAGCTCTACATTGTGGAAGGTGACTCGGCTGGCGGCTCCGCCAAGCAGGGTCGCGACCGGCGTTACCAAGCGATTTTGCCGATTCGCGGCAAGTTAATCAACGTCGAGAAAGCGCGCGAAGATCAATTTCTTAAAAACGCCGAGATCCAGGCGATGATCACGGCGATTGGCACGGGGATCGGCAAACCGAAGGAAGAAGCCAACGGCAAGGACGAAGGCCGGTTCGACATCGCAAAACTCCGCTACGGTCGCATCATTATCATGACGGACGCGGATGTTGATGGCTCGCACATTCGAACGCTGTTGCTGACCTTTTTCTTCCGGCAAATGACCGAGCTGGTGCGCGCCGGAAGGATTTACATCGCGCAACCGCCGCTCTATCAAATCAAGCGGAAGAAACGCGAAGAATACGTCGACGACGATGCGCGTCTGAACAAAATCCTGATTTCCCTCGGCGCCGAGGATGTGCGTCTGAAAAATTTGGCCGACGACAAGGAAATTACTGCGGCGCAACTGAAGGACATTCTCGAATCACTCGAGAAACTCGCCAAGTTGAGCGAAGCGGTGCGACGTCACGGCGGCGATTTTGAAATTTATCTCGCCCACCGGAATTCCAAGTCGGGCAAGCTTCCGAATTATCTGGTAAAGGTGCGCGACGGAAACGAGGAAACCGCGCATTATTTTCACGACGAAAAAGGAGTCCGGAAATTTCATCAGGACAATCTCGATCTGAATTTGTTCGATACGCAGATCGGTCAGGAATTGCTACCACTAGGCGAAGCTCCGGCGCGCGCTGATGGAACTCGGCGACGCGGCAGATTGGTCGAGCTGCACGAATCGGCTGCGATCGAAAAAATCATCGCGGAACTCGCTCGCAAAGGTTTGAAAGTCGCGCATTATGCGACCAGCGATCAGCCGATCTTCGAGTTGATCGAAGGTGAAGGCGAGAAAGCAGTATCGCGTCCGCTGTTTTCCATTCCCGAAATCCTGCAAAGGATTTTGGAGATTGGCCGTCGCGGAGTGCAGATCAAGCGTTTCAAAGGTCTCGGCGAGATGAACGCGAAAGAGTTGTTTCAGACTACGATGAACCCAGAAAAACGCAGGCTTTTGAAGGTGGACCTCACCGACGAGACGAAAGCCAATGAGATGTTCACCAGACTGATGGGCGATCTCGTCGAACCACGACGTCAGTATATCGAAGATAACGCGCTAAACGTGCGCAATCTCGATGTGTAAAATGGGAGGTTTGCTCCATAAACTGCGGCATCCGCGGCGTTGCTATGTTGTCTGCACAATTCCACGGTCTGGCAGCAATTTGTTAACTGATGGATTGCGCGACACACGCCGCGCGGGCATGCCGAAACAGTTTTTTCTGCCGAAAGACGAATCGCGCTATGCCACAGAGCTCGGGCTCAACGCGGCCGCCGATTATGCTGCGTACGTGCGCGGCATCGTGAACGGCAAAAGAACACACAACGAGGTCTTCGGTTTCAAACTGATGAGCTGGTACTTGGACGATTTTCTCGCGCGTCTGCGAGAGGCACACGCTTTTGGCAATTCGTCGACGAGCGATCTGGACCTGCTGCGAAAGGCTTTCCCGCGTCTTCTCTTTGTCCGCATCGTGCGTCGCCACAAGTTGCGCCAGGCCTTGTCTACGGCTCGTGCACTGCAGACAGGACTTTGGAAAGTGCAGAAGGGTAAAACCACCTTGCGAGAACCGGAGTTCGATCCGGATTTGATCGAGCAATCACTCCATGAAGCTGAGCGGCAGGAGAGAATCTGGGATGGGTTCTTTCGACGGATCGGAATCAAACCTTTCCAGGTTGAGTACGAAAAACTCTGCCAGGATTATGAGGCGACGATCCGCGCAGTGTTGAGTTTTTTAAAAATCGGGCTTCCGGCCACTGCGCGCGTCGGTCCACCTGTGACGATGCGGCAGGCCGACGAGATTTCACAGATGTGGGAAAAGCGATTCCTAGCGGAGCGCCCTTCTGCATATTCGCCAGCTTCTAGCTAGAGCAAATCATGTTGAATCCGAACGAAAAAATAGAGCCGGTAAATGTAGCCGAGGAAGTTTCACGGTCCTTCCTCGATTACTCGATGTCGGTGATTATTTCTCGCGCGCTACCGGACGCGCGCGACGGGCTCAAGCCATCGCAGAGAAGAATCCTTTATGCGATGCACGATCTGTCGCTTTTCCCAGGGCGGCAGCACCGCAAGTGCGCAAAGATTTGCGGCGACACCAGCGGAAATTATCATCCGCACGGGGAAGCGGTGATTTACCCCACGCTCGTCCACATGGCGCAACCCTGGGCGATGCGCGAGCGGCTGGTCGATGGGCAGGGCAATTTTGGATCGGTGGAAGGCGATCCGCCTGCTGCCATGCGTTACACCGAAGCGCGCATGACGCATCTCGGCGCCGCGCTCATGACCGACATGGAGAAGGACACTGTCGATTTTGTCCCTAATTACGACGAGACGCGCACCGAGCCAACAGTTTTCCCAGCTGCGTTTCCGAATTTGCTCGTTAATGGCGGAACCGGCATCGCCGTCGGCATGGCGACCAATATTCCGCCGCACAATCTGAGCGAGGTGATCGACGGAATCTGCGCGCAAATCGACGATCCAGACATCACGCTCGACGAGCTCATGAAGCACGTGAAGGGCCCGGATTTTCCCACCGGCTGCGCGATCTGCGGCATGTCGGGAATCAAACAATATCTCGAGACTGGCCGCGGCAGCATGAAAGTGCGCGGCAAGGCCGGGATCGAGGAGCTCAAAGGCGGCAGGGAACAAATTGTCATCACTGAAATTCCATACAACGTCAATCGCGCCACCCTCGTCGAACGCATCGCGTCGCTGGTGAACGAAAAAGTGCTGACAGAAATCAGCGCCGTTCGCGACGAGTCGGATGAAAATACACGCGTGGTCATCGAGCTGAAGCGCGATGCGAACCCGAAAGTCATCATTGCCAATCTCTACAAGCACACCGCGCTGGAGACTTCGTTTGCGGTGATCATGCTGGCGATCGACCATGGCCGGCCGAAGCTGCTCTCGCTCAAGGAAGCAAACGCGGCTTATATCGAGCATCGCCGCGAAGTCGTCCTGCGCCGCACGCGTTTCGAACTGCGCAAGGCGGAAGAGCGCGCAGAGACGCTGGAAGGTTATCTCATTGCGCTGGCGAATCTAGACGAATTTCTGCGCATCATTCGCGGCTCGGCCAATCGTGACGAAGCACGAGTAAAACTGCTCGCATTCGAATTCACCAAACGTCAGGTGGAACAACTCGGGATTCTGATTCGCAATCCCGCGCGCTTAACTAATGGCCGCTACGCGTTCAGTGAGCAGCAGGCAGACGACATTCTCAATCTCCGGCTGTATCAATTGACCGGCCTCGAGCGCGAAAAGATCGACAAGGAATACAAGGACCTCATCAATGCCATCAACGACTTGCGCGACATTCTCGCCAAAGAGGAGCGCGTTTTCACCATCGTTAAAAAGGAATTGCGCGAAATCCGCGACAAACACGGTTCGCCGCGCCTGACGGGAATCGTTCCTGATCAGGCCGAGATCAACATCGAAGACCTGATCGCGAACGAGGGCTGCATCATCAGCATTACGCATGGCGGTTTTATCAAGCGCACGGCCGTGAGCGCGTTTCGTGCACAGCGGCGTGGCGGCAAAGGTGTCATTGGCATGCAAACACGCGAGGGCGCCACTGAGGAAGAGGAAGGTGATTTCGTCGAGCACCTCTTCACCGCTACCACGCACGATTATCTAATGTTCTTCACTGCGACGGGGCGCGCTTACGTGGAGAAAGTTTACGAAATCCCGGAGATGGGCCGCGCGGCGAAAGGCCGTTCAATCGCGAACATCCTTGAGCTTAAGCCCGATGAAAAAATCGCGGCCACGATTCGCGTCCAGTCCAAAAAATCCGGCACGGGCCCGAACGTCGTTGATGAAACGTGGGATGAAAATCTGCACATCGTTTTCGCGACGCAATCCGGCATCGTCAAAAAATCGAATTTGTCTAATTACGCGAACGTCCGACGCGGCGGCATCATCGCCATTCAAATCGAGGAAGGCGACCGTTTGATCGACGCGAAGCTAACGAACGGCAACAACGAGATCGTCCTGATCACGAAAGACGGAATGAGCTTGCGCTTCCATGAAGAACAACTGCGCGATCAGGGCCGCAACACCGTCGGCGTTTGGGGAATTCGCCCGGAGAAAGGCGACCATGTCGTGGCCAACGCCATTGTCGATCCAAACGCTATGTTGCTCGTCGCTGGCGAAAATGGAATCGGCAAGCGGACGTCGTTTGATGATTACCGAAGGCAATCGCGTGGCGGTAAGGGAATCATCACCATGAAGACCGGCGAAAAGACCGGCGACGTCGTTGGCGCGCTCACAGTTCGCGAGGCAGATGAGATCATGTTGATCACGAAC
>WNGG01001086.1_pt1 | contig 30433 bp, 18 predicted proteins | sample 5400661 | NCBI WGS metagenome assembly WNGG01 (sample SAMN13153372, study PRJNA577476) | soil metagenome | isolation source: 100 cm soil or saprolite under Garry oak tree replicate 1 | place: USA:California | collected 2016-06-15
GGAATCGCCGCGGTTCTGGATCGCGCGGCGCTCCTCCGGATCGCCGGCATGCCGGGGATCGTCCACATCTCCCCGACGCAGGTCGCCACGATCGCCCTCGATCAGAGCGTTCCGTTCATCCTCGGCGACAAGACGTACGAGGAGCTCGGCGCCGACGGCACGGGCGTGCGCATCGCGGTCATCGACACCGGGATTGATTACACGCACGCGGCCTTCGGCGGAAGCGGCATTCCCGACGAGTACGGGGCGAATGACCCGACCGTCATCGAGGACGGCACGTTCCCGACCGCGAAGGTGATCGGCGGGACGGACTTGGTCGGCGAGAACTACGACGCGCGCGGGGCGACAGCGCCCGGTGGCGCGTGCAGCTCGACGCCGACGCCGGATCCGGATCCGCTCGACGTCAACGGACACGGCACGCACTCGTCCGACACGGCCGCAGGCATGACGGTTGAGGACGGGGACGGCAACGTGCTGACGCCGCACGGCGTCGCGCCGGGCGCGTCCTTGTACATGATCAAAATCTTCAGCGGGTGCGCGGTCGACGGGACCGCGAGCACCTCGAATGCGAACGTCATCGCCGCGATCGAGTGGGCGACGGACCCGAACCAGGACGGAGACACCTCCGACCACGCGGACGTCATCAACATGTCCCTCGGGGGCGCCTTCGGACGCGATACCGAGGCGGGCGCCCAAGCGTCGGATGCGGCGGTGGACGTCGGCGTCATCGTCGTCGCATCCGCCGGCAACTCGGGCAACATCCCGTACATCACGGGAGCGCCCGCGGCGGCAACCGAGGCGATCAGCGTCGCGGCGGGGAACGATCCCGGCATCAAGCTCCAACTGCTGACCGTCGCCAACAGCGCCGGCGCGGATGGCGACAAGGAATCCGTCGAGGGCGCGTTCACGCCGCCCCTCGCAGAGAGCGGGACGAAGTCCGGCCTCGCGGCGAGGCTCGGCGACTTCCTCTCGCCCGCGGCGCGGCTGTGTACGGCCCTTCCGGCCGGGAGCCTCACGGGGAAGATCCCGCTCGTGTCGCGCGGCGCCTGCACGTTCCAGCTGAAAGTCGAGAACGCCCAGGCCGCGGGCGCGATCGCCGTCGTCGTGTACAACAATGTCGGCGGAGACCCGATCGTCATGGGCGGCACGGGAGGCGTGACGATCCCGGCAGTCATGGTGAGCATGGCGAACGGAAACGCCCTCACGACTGCGATCGATGCCGACACGACGTTCACGCTGGACCCGGCGAACCAGAAGCCGATCCCGGACCGTCTCGCGCCCTTCACGTCGCGCGGTCCGCGGTTCAACGATGCCTCGATCAAGCCGGACGTCACCGCGCCGGGCGTGTCGATCCTGTCCGCGCTCGTCGGCTCGGGCACCGGTGCGACTTCGGTGTCGGGCACGTCGTTCTCCTCGCCGCACGTCGCCGGAGCGGCCGCGATCCTCCGCCAGCTCCATCCCGATTGGAGCGTCGAAGAGATCAAGTCGCTCCTCATGAACACCGCGACGGACGCGAAGCCCGGCACGACGACCCCGTACGCGACCTCCCTCATGGGCGCCGGCCGCGTCCGCGTCGACGTCGCGGCGACGACGGAATCCGTCGTGGTCCCGGGGAGCGCATCGTTCGGTGTCGCGGAGTCGAGCGCCTCCGGCACGATGCAGTACGACGTCAACTTGGAATTGCGCAACAAGGGAGATGCGTCCAAGTCGTTCGACCTGACCTCCGCGTTCCGGGTGCCAACGGATATCGGTGGTGCGATTACCCTCGTCCATCCCGCAAGCGTGTCGGTCGACGCGGGCGGTTCGACCGACTTCACGCTGAGCCTCGTGGTGAACTACAACACCCTCGGCGGGTCGCTGTTCGAGAAGGACGGCTTCCTCACCCTCACGGAATCGGGGGGCGGCGACGTCCTGCGCGTGCCGTTCCTCCTGATCCCGATCGCGAGGTCTGCGGCCCACGCATCCGCATCGGACATCGCCCTCGGCTCGTCGTTCACGGTGCAGAACTCCGGAATCCGCGCGACGCGCGTCGACGTGTACCAGCTCGGCGCGACCTCGCCGAACGAGGACTTGATCGCGGAGCCCAACGGCCTGCCGAATGATCCGGACGACTGGTTCGACATCCGCGCGACCGGCGCGCGGTCGTTCGGCAAGGAACCGGTCGGCTCGAAGGCGGACCAAGTCCTCGAATGGGGCATCTCGGTGTGGGGCCGCCGGAGCGCGCCGAGCCTGCTGGTGACGGACATCGTGATCAACGTGGACGGGGGCGCGCCGGACTACCTCGTCGAGGTGGCCGACCTCGGCCTCCTGACGACGGGTTCGTTCAACGGCGCGATGGCGTCCGCCGTGTTCAGCCTGAACCCGAAGCCCGGGAAGCCGTCGGGATTCCTCGAGTTCGTCGTGCCGAACACCTTGCACGCGTCGTGGCAGAGCGCACCACTCTTCCTCGCGGACCTGAACACGCTCGCGCGGGCGAACAACCAGCCCAAGATCGGCCTCGCGAACGAACCGTTCTCGTACGTCGTCGTGACGACGGACCTCGAGACGGGATCGTTCGACGTGTCCCCCGTCGGGATGTTCAACGCGAAACAAGTCCAGCTCGATGCGGTTCCGAACATCGTCGCGGGCCTCGCGCCAGGGCCCGGCGCGGGAATCACCGCGGTCGGCGCTACCCCGGGCGGACTCCTCCTGATCTACCGTAACAACGTCGCGGGCGCGGACCAGAGCGAGGTCGTCACGGTCCACGCGTAGCCCGCCAGCCCGTCGCAGAAAGGATCCGATCAGCGAGTTCAGCGGGAACGCCGCCTCGAATAACGTACAAATAGGGTCCGCTCCATCGAGTCCGCCGTGCTGGATATCCGGCTCGTCCGAGAGAGCCCGGGGGTCATCCGCCGCGACCTTGCGAAGCGCAACGCTCCGGAGAAAGCGAAGCTCCTCGACGACGTCATCCGATGGGACAAGGAATGGCGGGAGGCGCTCGCGAACGCGGACGCGTTGAAGCGCCAGCGGAACGAGATCACGCGGCAGATCGCCGACGCCAAGAAGGCCGGCAAGTCGACCGACAAACTTCGCAAGGAAGCGGCCGATCTCCCGAAGAGGATCGACGCCCTCGACGCGAAGATCGACGCGCTGGCGGCGAACATCCGAGACGGACTCCTGCGGTTGCCGAACCTGCTCCACGAGAGCGTGCCGGTCGGGAAGGACGACACGGAGAACGTCGAGATCGCCAAATGGGGAACGCCTCGGAAATTCGACTTCGAGCTCAGGCCGCACGGGGAGCTCCTCGAGGCACTCGGCGGCGCAGATTTCGAACGCGCGCGGAAGATCGCCGGCGCGGGCTTCCTGTACCTCCTCGGCGACCTCGTGCGGCTCGACCAAGCGCTCCTGCAGTTCGCGCTCGACTACATGATCAAGCAGGGCTTCACCGCCGTCTTCCCGCCGTTCCTGATGCGGCGCGCCGCGTACGAGGGCGTCGTCGACCTCGCCGACTTCGAGAACGTGATGTACAAGATCGAAGGCGAGGACCTGTATCTCATCGCGACGTCTGAACATCCGATGGGCGCGATGTTCATGGATGAGGTCATCGACGACGCCCGCCTCCCTATTCGGCTGACGGGCATTGCGACGCAGTTCCGTAAGGAGATCGGCGGGCACGGCGTCGACACGAAGGGCCTCTTCCGGATGCACCAGTTCAACAAGATCGAACAGTTCGTCTTCTGTCGGCCGGAGGACAGCTGGACGTGGCACGAGAAGCTCCGCGCGAACGGGGAGGCGATCTACCGCGCCCTCGAGATCCCGTACCGAGTCGTGAACGTCTGCACGGGTGACATCGGCACGGTCGCGGCGAAGAAGTACGACATCGAGGCGTGGTACCCGCGGCAGAAGAAATACGGCGAGGTCATCAGCTGCAGCAACTGCACGGACTATCAGGCGCGCCGGCTGAACATCCGCGCGGGCAAGGTCGGAGGCGAGAAGTTCATCCCGCACACGCTCAACGCGACCGCGATGGCGACGTCCCGCGGCCTCGTCGCGGTCCTCGAGAACTACCAGGAGCCGGACGGCACCGTGACGGTGCCGAAAGTCCTGCGCTCGTTCATGGGCGGGAAGGAAGCGATCCGGGTCTGCCGTGACGCCGGCACATGATTCGGGGAAGGGCCGTCGGGCCGACGACCGCAATGGTCAAGTCCTCGCGGTGCCGTATCCGAATCGGAGGACCGAGGATCGACCGCGCGGCGTGGATTCTGTTCGTCTCCCTCGGGGTCGTGGGACTCGCGTTGCTGGTGTCGTCCCCACCCGCCGCCGCGGACGGGACGAGCGGCATCGAAGGCGGGGACGGGCAGTTCCAGGTGTATGTGGCGGTGCGTTCCTCCTTCGACCTCGCCGAGAGCGGCCATTGGATTCCGATGGAGGTCCTGGTGACCGAGGTCCATGGCCTCCCGCAAGCGAACGTGCCGGTCCTCCTGAGCGCCTCGACGGGGACGGTGTCCCCGGATCGCGTCGTCACCGACGCACGGGGCCGCGCCTCGTTCGCGTTCCGTGCGGATGTCCCCGAGGACACGTTGGTCGGGATCACCGCACAGACGGGACTCGACGGCGCCGCACAGGGAATCGATGCGTTCAGCGTGCGCGTCGTGCGGCTCCCTTCGCCGCCGATTTACGCGCAAGCGGGCATCGTCTCCCTCGGCGTGCTCGGCGGACTCGCCGCGGTCCTCGCTTGGACGGAACCGGGCCGGCACGCGGTCTTCGGCGCGTTGTTCCCGCTCTACACGCGCCTCAAGAAGGAGGAAGTCCTCGACCATTTCGTCCGAGGACAGGTCTTCGGCGTCATCAAAGCGGAGCCCGGGACGAACTTCACGGAGATCCGCGACGACCTCGGGCTGTCGAACGGGACGCTCGCGTACCATCTGCGCACGCTCGAGGTAGCGGGCTTCATCCGGTCCGAGCGGGACGGCGTCTACAAGCGCTTCTTTGCCGCGGACGCCCAACCGGATCGGGAGGGCCAAGGCGTCCGACTCAGTCGTCTCCAGCGGGTGCTGGTCGAATTCCTCCGGCGAAATCCGGAGTTGCCGCAGCGCGATCTCGCCCGCCAGGCCGGCGTGACGCAGCAGACCGTCAGCTACAACCTGCGAATCCTGCAGAAGCAGGGCGTCTTGCAGACGGCCTCTCGTGGTCGTCGCAAAGTGTATCTCGCCGCGGACGTCTGAAGGCCTCGCGGATTTTCTCGCCCGCCCGATTACAAGCGGTGTACCAATCTGGTTTAATACGGTTCGACCCCATGTGCCGCCGGGGAACGGCGCGAGGACCAACGCGCCGCAGACCGGAGGCGGACAAACATGTCGCGACACCTGTGGCTAGTCTTGTTTATGGCATTGACGATGTTCGTGGCGATCTTCTCGGTCCAGTCCCCGACGCAAAACGCCTCGGCGCAGGCCGCGCCGTTCGTCGTGAACGTCGGGGTGCAGGACGAGATGAAGACGAGGAATCTGATTCGAGGATTCTTCTTTGGAACGGACGTGTGGACGGCGGACGCGCTCAACCCAGTTGCGGAATCAACCATTCAAACGAATCCGGAAACGCAGGAGGTCTTGCCGTACGTCGCGGTCGGCACCGACGTCAACGGAAACGGTAAACTCGATGCGAATGAGGTCGGCGAGTTCTCGAACGTCCAGGGCATCGCAGGTCGCGAGAGCGAGTGGATTACATTTTACAGCATCAAAGGAATGAAATGGCACGACGGCACACAGGTCGAGATGGAAGACGTCTTGTTCGGATACCATCTCGCGTCGCTGGCCCCCGCCGTCACCTCCTCGCGATTCGTGAAAGACCGCGCGGGCCAATCCGGGTCGAACTATTCGTCCACCCGATACCAGCACATCAATCCCGTGCCGATCGCGGGCGCGTCGACGGACGGATGGCTCGGTGGACCCGTCGCAGATCCGAAGTACCAATTCGCGCTCAAGTTCATCCAGACCGGACCGAACGCGCAGTTCAAACGCGACACCCTCGTGGGGACGCTCATGCCCGCGTATTTCTGGCAGGGCACGGGCGTGCGAAAGCTGAACGGCGCGATTGTCGCCACGAACGTCCACCCGGACTTCGGTTGGGCGATGATCCCGGAACCCGGCGCCGTGGCTCCTTACGTCTACTTGAACGGGGTGCCGCAAGCCGGATACACGACGACGTCCGCTGCCACTTTCGAAGGCATCGATATCGCATCCGGCACCCACCTGACCGCGTTCGATGTCACCGCGGCATCGGTCGGCTGCCCGGCCGGCAACCCGACGTGCTCCAGCCCGTGGGAGGCGCAAGACCAGGACGTCATCGGCGCCGGCGCTTACAGGTTCGTGCATTGGGAGTCGGGGAACTTCGTCAGGCTCGACAAGAACCCCGACTACTTCGTGCCGGACGCCTCGGTCGCCGCGAAGACATTGCAGTTCGGCCTGCGCGTACCCAAGATCGATTCGATCATCTACCGCCTGTACCGGAACGTCCAAGCGACGGTGTTCGCCCTCCAGGCCGGGACGATCGACTTCATCGACTGGGCCGTGCCGCCCGAGTTCGTCGCGCCGATCACGTCCGATCCGAACGTCGGACTCAAGTCGAGCGCCGACGCCGGGTTCTTCTATCAGAGCTTCAACTTCGACCGCCTGCCGTTCGGCTACCTGAACCCGGCGGAAGGCAGCAACACCCCGGGGAACGACATCGGCAAACCGTTCCGCCTCGCGGTCGCCCATGCGACCGACAAGCGCACGATCGTCACGTCGCTCCTCCAAAACTTCGGCGTGGCGGGCCACACGGTCGTGAGCCCGACGAACACGCTGTACTACAACGCCTCGGCCGTCCGCTACGACTTCGACCTGACGACCGCGGCGAGCATCCTCGACGCCGCCGTCGCCCAAGGGTACGGCCCCGACCCGCCCGGGGCGTGCCTGCCCGACGGGACCGGCTGCCGCAGCCTGCCCGGGATCGGGACGCGTCAGATCGACATGCTGACGCCCCAGGCGGACTACGACCCGATCCGTGCGTCCGCGGGGACGCTCATCGCGCAGAACATGCGCGCGATTGGCGTCAACCTGAACTCGAAGGCGACCGCGTTTGGAGCAATCGTCGATGCGCTCAACGCGCGCAACTACGACATGTGGATCCTCGGGTGGTCCCTCACCGGCTATGTCGAGCCCGGCTACATCGAGAGCTTCTTCCACAGCCGGAACGCGCCGATTCCCGGGCAGAACTACGAGAGCTACGCAAACTCGTCGTTGGACAACATCATCGACGAGGCGACGGGCGCCGTCGGGACGCAAGCGGTTCAGCTCTGGAAACGGGCCCAAGGCGCGATCTTGCAGGACGCGGTCTATAACGTCTTGTACTTCCGCACGAACGTGTTCGCGTTCCGGCAGGACCGCATCGACCCGTCGAGCTTCCGAACCGACATCGGAGGCGACGTCTGGATCTACTGGTCCCGGATCCTGCTTGACCCGGCGCCTCCGGGCGTCATTCGATCCGCCGCGACCGTGCCGTCCGCGGTCGCCTCCGGGGGGACCGCGCCGGTGACCGTGACCGTCCGAGATTCGTCAGGCAACGCCGTGCCGGGAGCCACCGTCACCGTTTCCCGCACATCGGGTCAAGGCGACGTCGTCCCGCCCACGGGGACCACGAACGCGAACGGACAGTTCGCGACGACGTTCCTCGCTCCGACGCTCACGGCGGCAGCCACACCGGTGTCCACGTTCCTCGAGATCCAGACGACGAGTACGGAGTTCGGCGCGGCGCGCCTCGTGACGGTCGTCATCACGACCTTCCCGCCCGGAGCACAGTTCCTTACGCTGCTGGCGGACGCGCCGTTCGGGAACGTCATCAGCGAAGGGGGCGCTAGCGCGATCGACGTCACGGTGACGGACCAAGACGGGTTGCCCGCGGCCGGCGGGGGCGTGATCTTAACGCCGACGCCGACGATCGCGTTGGAACCGTCGACGTTCACCCTGGACGCGACCGGCCATCGGCAGGTGACCGTCTCGGCTCCGCAGGTGACGGCGGACACGACGTATACGATCACGATCACCGCGCAACGCGGGACCGTGTCCGGGTCTTCGCAGATCACCTTGACCGTCCTGAACGTGCCGCCGCAACCCACCCCCGGAATCCGAAGCGAGTACTTCCTGATCGGAGGGGCCGTCGCCGGCACGGGTGCCGCCGGCGGCGTCTACATCGGACTGCGGCGCCGGGGGAGGAAGAAGCCGTAGGTCGCGAGCGCGAACGTCTGCCCCGGTGGCGCGGGTCACAACCGGACCCGGCGACGCTGGACAAGGTTGAAATCGCGACGGACGATAGTACGGGAAGGGAGAACCGTGGGCCTCCGGTCGTTCCTGGTGAAACGAGCGGCCCAGACGGTCGTCACGATCGTCGTCGTCCTCGTCCTGATGTTCGTGCTGTTCCGGCTCATGCCGGGCGACCCGGTGTCGTTGCTGATCCAGCCGGGACTGACACCGCAGGAGCGCGACGCGCAGCGCGTCGCGTACGGCTTCGCGCGGTGGGAGAACGCGCCCGGCGTGTTCAAGAGCGGCAGCTTCGCGGTCCCGGACCCCGGCCTGTATGCCATCACGATCGACGTCCGCGATTCGAAGGGTAACAACGTCACCCTCCATGCCGCGTACGTAGACCCGAAGGTATTCCCTCCGGGCAGTCCGATCCTCCTCCGAGGGGTAAGCGCGGAGCCGTCGCAGCATGTGCTCGTCGGGGACGCGGTCACGTTGTCGGTTCAGCCAATCGCTCCGACGGATGTGTCGACGTTCCAGGGATGGGCGCTCGTTACCCCGCCGTCGGGTCCGGTTTCGAACGTCTCCCTGACGTTCGCGAGCGGGCGGTTCTCCGGCAGCTACACGCCGACCACGAGCGGCGTGTACGCCGTCTCGTTCATCGTCCAGAATCCCGCGACGGATGACACGGCCGATACGCTGTTCGGATTCGCCGCGAATCCGATCGACATCGCTCCGTTCTCGTACGTGACGACGGAGGACCCACGCGGCGCGGTCTTCACCGCCCAGACGCCGTACACGCGCACTGCCGCCGACGTGTACGTCGTCGTGCAGTCGTCGCAAGGCAGCCTCGGGGACCTGGTGGGCCACGTCGTCACCCCGCGGGGGGCCACGAACGAGTTCGCCCTGACGCACCCGCTCGTCGCCGTCGACCGACCGGTGTGGGAGGAGTTCTGGTACTACTTGGTCGGGATGTTGACGGGGAATTTCGGGAACTCGTTCCAGTCGGGCCGGCCCGTGAGCTCCGAGATCCGCGAGCGGGTCGGACCCACGCTCCTCCTGTTCGGGAGCGCGACGATCGTGTCCGTCCTCATCGGGATCGGCGGTGGCGTCCTGCTCGCCTGGTTCCGCGGCTCCCGAGGCGAGATCGCCGCGATCGTCTCCAGCCTGTTCTTCTACTCGATGCCGATCTTCTGGTTCGGCCTCATCCTCCTTTTCGTGTTCGCGTACACGTTCCGCCTCTTCCCAATCGGCGGCTTCGGTGGCGTCGACGCCTTCGGGAATTCGCTCACCGGACTCTCGTACGCCCGGGACGTACTCTGGCACATGGCGTTGCCCCTCGCGAACCTCGTGATCCTTAACTTCGCGGGATACGTCCTGCTGATGCGGAACTCGCTCCTCGAGGTCCTCGGCGAAGACTTCGTCACGGTCGCGCGCGCAAAAGGGCTCAAGGAACGGACCGTCATGTACAAGCACGCGGCACGGAACGCGATGCTGCCCGTGACGACGGTCACCGCGATCGCCATGGCGACCGTGATCAGCGGCGGCATCCTCACGGAGACGATCTTCTCCTGGCCGGGGATGGGCTTCTACTTCGTCACGCGGACCCTGTTCCAAGACTTCCCCGCTGTGCAGGGAGCGTTCTTCATCCTCGCCTTGTTGACGGTCCTCGGGAACGTCGTCGCCGATGTCGCGTACGCGTACCTAGACCCGAGAGTTCGATTGTGATGGTCGATTGGGACGTGACGCGGGAACGGCTCCGGGCCTACCGACGGAACGTCGCGAATACGTGGGGGCTGTTCAAGGAGAGCCGCATCGGCGTCGTCGGCATCGGCATCATGATCGTCTTCGTCGTCCTCGCGGCTCTCGCGCCGGCCCTCGGACTCCGCGATCCGATCGAGTGGCGCGCGCCCTCGGAGGACGTGATCTCCCTCCAGACTTTCTGGCAGACCGACACGTCGACGTTCCAGTTCGATTACGCCGGGGGCCCGATCCGGTCCCAGGCTGCGCTCCGGGTGACCCCGCGGGCTACGAATCCTACGGCGGATCGGATCTACGTGGCCTCCGGGGACAAGCTCCTCGCGATCAACCCGGTGACGGGCACCCGCGGGTGGAACCGCGCCTTCCCGACGCCGGCGAACATCACGGCGGGGCCGGTCGCGGTGAACTACGGCAGCAAGATCAACCCGGACTACCTGGATCTCGTCGTGTACGTGGGGACCGCAGACGGAACGCTGTACGCGCTGAACGACAGTGAACCCGCCGGCATCGGCGGGGAGAGTGGCACGCCGGGCGGATCCGACGTGGTCACGCGGTCGGTCGGTGGACGGATCACTTCGATCGCCGCGTGGTCCGAGCCCACCGACGATCCAGCCTCTCCCGCGAAGCCGGCTCGGAATCCGGGCGAGTCGGTGTTCGTCGGGACCTCGGACGGACATCTCTTTGCGTTCGCCGCGTCCAATCTCTCGCTGACTTGGGAGTGGACGTTTGGCGTGAACGTCTCCATTCGAATGGCTGCCGGACCGATGAACCCGCCGACGAACCCGAGTTATTCTCCCGCGCTCACGGAAGACGGCCAGCGGCTCTTCGTGAACGCCGACGATTGGTGGTCGCTGTACACGCGGAACGGCACGCTGGCGTGGACCGATCCATTCGCCGTGAGCTCCCCTTGGAGCTCCCCGCCCGTCGTCGCCCTTCCGTCCACCCTCGCGGACGGGGATTTCGGCGAGCTCGTGTACGCGGCCTCGGACGACGGCTGGCTTTTCGCCCGCAAGGCGACCACGGGTGCCCCGTACGGCCCGTGGGAGTCGTCGTCCGCCGCCCAGCTCCACCCGAGCGGGATCCGCACGATCCCCGTCATGCAGACCGCTTCCCAGAGAGATGCGGGACCCCTTGCGTCCCCGTTCATCGACTCGACGACGGTCTACGTCACCTCCAACTCCGGCATCTTGTACTCGATCGCCCGAGACGCGGTGGGCACGATATCCGCCGGGACCGTCAAGTGGCGCTTCGCCGATAAAGTCCTAGTCGAACGCGGGTTCCGGTTCTCAGCTGCGCCGGTCATGGCGATCGCGCAGCGCATCCTCTTCGGCATCGGCGTGGACTCCCGGGGGACGCCGGACGTATCGGACGACCAGGGGGTCTTGTACAGCCTGTCCGAGGTCGGCGGCTTGCTCTGGCGTCGTGACTTCAACGCGACGTTGGAGGCGCCGCCGTCGATCTGGACCACGCAAGCCGGGTCGCAGTTCAACATTCCCAGCGTCTGGCTCGGGACGGGGAGAGGCTGGGTTTACTCGATTTCGTCGACAGGCACATACCTCGCGCCGCTGCCGCCGGGAACGTATCCGTCTGGCAATACGTACCTCTTGGGGACCGACTCGCAAGGCCGGGACATCCTAAGCCAGTTCATCTGGGGCTCTCGCATCGCGCTCATCGTCGGATTCGCGTCGGCGCTCCTGTCGGTCACGATTGGCCTGGTCGTCGGCCTCGTCGCTGGATACCTGGGTCAGAAGACGGACATCGTCCTGATGCGTTTCACCGACGTCATCTTGGTCCTCCCTACGCTGCCGCTCCTCATCATCCTCTCCGCCGTCCTCGGCTCGAGCATCTGGAACATCATCCTCGTGATCGCCTTGCTGGCGTGGCCGAGCACGGCCCGCGTCATCCGGTCGCAGATCCTCAGCCTCAAGGAGCGCCCGTACATCCAGTCGGCGCGGGTGACCGGCGCCAGCGGCGTGCGGATCATGTTCCGCCACCTGACCCCGAACGTGCTGCCGCTCGTCTTCCTCTACATGACGTTCGCCGTCAGCGGCGCGATCCTCTTCGAGGCCGCCCTCAGCTTCATCGGCCTCGGCGACCCGAGCACCCCGAGCTGGGGCCAGATGCTCTCGACGGTCCAACAGGCGGACCTCCTCCGAGCGTACTGGTGGCTCCTCCCGCCGGGCCTGGGGATCACGGTTCTCTCGCTCGCCTTCTTCCTCACCGGCCGGGCATTCGAACAGATCATCAATCCCCGCCTGCGCACGAGGTGAACGATCGGTTGCCGTTGCTCGAGATCCGGAATCTGCGGACGTATTACCACGTGCGCAAAGGCGAGGTCAAGGCCGTCGACGGGGTCGACTTCACCGCGGACCGCAGCAAGACCGTCGGGCTCGTCGGCGAATCGGGGTGCGGCAAGACCACGATGGCGTTCGCCATCTTGCAGATACTCCCTTCGAACGCACGGACCGTCACCGGCGAGGTGCGCGTCGGCGGAGAGCTCGTCTTCCGCGCGCCGCTCCCGCGGGAGTTGAAATTCCTACTCGAACAAGACGGTTCGCTGGAGACGGTCAGGGACATCATCGCGTCGCGCGCGGCGAGCCTCGATGCCGACAAGGCGTCGATGGCCGCGGCCGAACTGATGCCGATCCTCGAGAAGGAAGGCTCCCTCGTCGAGGATGCGCAAGAACTCATCGCGAACGGGACAGCGGATCCGGCGGCCCTGAGGCGAGACCTTTTGGACCTCGTCGAGCGACGCGAGCGCGCGTGGAACCGCGGCTTCACCCGCCGCGCGATCCAGAGGTCCCAGCGGAATCGGATGCAGGCTCTGCGATGGTCCCAAGTCTCGATGATTTTCCAGGGAGCCATGAACGCGTTCAATCCGGTCTACCGGGTCGGGGACCAGATCGAAGAAGCGCTCGAGGTACACATGGAGATGACGCCCGAACAACGTGACGCGCGAATTCAGGAGTTGTTCCGGCTCGTCGGCATGACCCCGGACCGGGCGGAAGGATATCCGCACGAGTTCTCCGGAGGAATGAAGCAGCGCGCGATGATCGCGATGGCCCTCGCGTGCAAACCGGACCTCATCATCGCGGACGAGCCGACGACGGCGCTCGACGTGATCATGCAGGACCGGATTCTCGGAGAGATCCGCGACCTGCAGCGCGAGCTGAACCTAGCGATGATGATCATCACGCACGACATCTCCGTCGTCGCCGAGGTGTCGGATCGCATCGTCATCATGTACGCAGGCGAGGTCGTCGAGGAGGGGAGCACCGAGAGCGTCTTCGAACGGCCCTCTCATCCGTACGCGATCGGCCTCCTCGAGGCGTTCCCGAGCGTGAAGGGCCCGAAGAAGAAACTCCGGGCCATCCCCGGATCGCCGCCGGATCTCGTGAACCCGCCGAGCGGATGCCGCTTCCACCCCCGCTGTCGATTCGCGCAGGACATCTGCACGCGCGAGCGTCCCGAGCTCATCGAGGTCGATGCGGGCCACCGCTCCCGCTGCCATTTCGCGAAAGAAATCTTCGGCGGGAGCCTTGCATGACGGACGACGGCCTCGTGTGGGACGTCCGGGGACTCCGGAAGGTCTTCCCGCTCAAAGCCGGATTGTTCGACTCCCTGTTGGGCAAGGAGAAGAATGTCCACGCGGTCGACGGGATCGACTTCGCGATCCGGCGGGGCGAGATCCTCGGGATCGTCGGCGAATCGGGCTGCGGGAAGACGACGACCGGGCGCCTCCTCGTGAGGCTCGAAGATCCGACCGAGGGGCAGCTGCTCTTCCATGGGACCGACATCGCGGCGCTGAAAGGCACGGACCTCAAAGAATTCCGACGCCGGGTGCAGATGATCTTCCAGGATCCATACGAATCGCTCAATCCCCGGTTCACGGTGATGGACACGGTCGCCGAGCCGTTGACCGTCCACGGTGTGACAGACTCGCTGGCGGATAAGGAAGACCTGATCGCGAAGGCGCTCGAGCATGCGGAACTCGCACCCGCATCCGAGTTCATGTACCGCTACCCGCACGAACTGAGCGGCGGACAGCGCCAGCGCGTCGCGATCGCCCGGGCAATCGTCCTGCAACCGGAGTTCATCGTCGCGGACGAACCGGTGTCGATGCTCGACGTCTCGATCCGCGCGGGCGTCATGAACCTGCTCCTCCAGCTTCGCGACGAATTCCGGCTCACCCTCGTGTTCATCTCTCATGACGTCGGGGTGACTCGGTACATGTCGGACCGCATTGCCGTCATGTATCTAGGGCGGATCGTGGAACTCGGGACCGCAGAGGAGATCATCGCCCAGCCGCTCCATCCGTACACGCAGGCCTTGCTCACCTCGGTCCCGGTGCCGGACCCGAAGTTCCAGCGGGGGCGCGCGAAAATCCAAGGTGAGTTGCCGAGCCCGATCGACTTGCCGAGCGGCTGCACGTTTCATCCTCGATGTCCGTACGCGCAAGAAATCTGCAAGTCCACGAAGCCCGAGCTGCGCGAAATCGTCCCGGGCCACTTCGCGGAATGCCACTTCGCGGGAGAGGTTGGCTTGTCCCCGGGGCCTCCCGCCGGTCCGGGAGCATTGGCCGGCGGAGGGGCATCGACATGACGTGGTTCTCGAAACTCGCGGCTGTAGTGCTGGTCGCGCTTGCGATCGTCGGCGTGATCGTGTGGGTGAACCTCCTCGATCGGTACATCGCCGCGAGCGACGTCCGGATGCAACTCGGGAACAACGTCGGGTATCAGAGCGTCACGATCCCCGCGATCACCTCGCCCGATCAGGACGTCACGATCGGCGTGCAGTTTTTCTTCCGGAATCCGTCGGCGATCGCCGTGGACATCATTCACATCTCGTACCGGTTCTACATGGACAACCTCACGGACACCCGTTCGTTCGCCGAGAAGGAGGAGTCGATATTCGTGGTGACGGGAGGGTTCTTCCCGCCCGGAATCGGCTACGTCCTCGGTCCGCGTACCACCGCGAGCGTCTGGGGAAACGCGACCGTCCATGGCGCGACCCAGCCGACGCAACTCGCGAAACTCAACCTGACGTTCGGCGGGCGATACTTCCCGATCATCGACGCCTCGCTCGTCTACCGCGTCGATGGAACGTCGATCGTGGAGCGCATCCTCGGGATCGAGTTCGTTACCTCGGGAGGCATCGTGCCATATGCAGCGTGAGGTCCTTCGGCGCAGCCTCACCGAGGCGATGTTCGTGATCCTCGCAGGCGTCTCGATGGGGACCTTCGTCGCAGTCGCGAATTTCGCGGACTACGGGGCGCTGCTGACGCTGGACGTCGGCGCAACAATCATCCTCGTCGCTTTGGCCACCGGGATTGCAACCGGCTTGCGACTCCGAGTCGCCGAACCGCAGTACCTCGTCGTCGCCGGGTTCCTGGGATCCTTGATCGCGATCGTCATCGTCGTGCTCTCCGTATACGCGCCGGTCTTCGCGGGCGTCGTGCCCGGGCTCGAGGCCCTCGGGCCTTCGGACTCGGCCCGCGCCGTGATCATCTTCGTATCGCTCTTCCTGATTCCGATCCACATCGTGGGCTGCGTGGTCGGCTACGCACTCGGCGACTCCTTGGCGCCCGCGGGGCTTCGCGGCGGCCGAGAGCCGGACCGCGGGTGAAGGCCGGGTCGCCCGCGCTCGGGGCCACGCAATCTTAGGACAAATCTCGACGGCGAGGTGGTATATGTGATATATCTCTATCCAGAGATAATATTTTTCAATGGAGAGGAGACCAACCTCCAGCGGTTGGTTCGACGAGACACGGCGCAGCGTCTTGGCTTCCGCAGCCGACGGCCCGCCTCGGAGCGAAGGTTTTGGGGAATTTATTTATAGACTCGAACGAATCCCCGCGCGCTTTCGGTTGGGGGAGAGGGAGTCGAATGTCGAATAGCACTGCTCGCAGAGCGCTAAGTTTGTTGATCGTCGGCGCAATGGTTCTGTCAGGCGTCCTCGTTCTCGTGACGGCGGCACCCGTTGCCTCCGCCCGCGCGAACGAGTCGTCCGCCGGGTCGGCGACAGGTGTCACACGAACGCCTTCGACCGTAGCGAATCCATCGACGCTCACCGATCCGACGCAAGATTTGTGGAGCATCAAACTCGACCCGACGTTGCGCGACGCCGCCATCCAAGGCACGAAAGACCTTCGCACCGTAGTCATCTACGCTGCAGACCTGAATTCGGTCGCTCCGCTTCTCAACAAGTACGGCGTCCGCTCGCTTCCGGATGACCTTGCCGAGACATCCGCGCAGTCCGAGCTGCGCCGTCTCGCGACCTCAGACGGAATCGTCTCGACCACGGTCCAAGTCCCGGGTTATGCTCTCGCGGAAATCGCAAAGGTACCCGGGGTCCTTGGCATCGACAAGCCATTTGCACCAACGACTACCGATTATACGAACGCGGATCTCCTCGATGCGCGCGCCCAAATCGGCGAACTCAAAGCGAGGCTCGCAGAGAGCGGCGCGGTACCGACCCCGTTGGACTGGGGCGTCATCCGGGCGCACCATGCCAATTCGTCCGAAGTCCTCGGTTACAACGGGACCGGGGTCAACATCGCGGTCCAGGATTGGGGCCTCGACTTCGCGCATCCGAATCTCATCGGGCGGTGGGCCACCGTCAACGACACGAGTTCACCGTACAACGGGTACCCGATCATGCACAGCCAAGAATCCTTGTGGAACAACTTACAACTATTCACCGCAGACAGCGACCTGCTTCGCAATCCATACCCGCTCTTCGCTGGCGCGGGCACCGCCAGCTGGTTCTCTGCGACGACCTATCAGGCAAACACAACCGACGGAAGTCTCGAGTACACAACGGGGTTCGTGTACGATGTGAACGGCGACGGGTCCCTCGATTTCCAAGCGACAAACACTAAGGCTCCGACCTGGAGCGCGTGTCCCGGGGCATCAGACAGAATCAGCCGGACATACTACGTAGGAACCGGCGGACCGGGGACAATCACCAGCGCAAGCGGCTGGTTCCATCTCGGAGTTCACAAAGACAAGTACCTCGAGGGCTACTATTGCGAGCGGGTCGGAATCCTCGTCGTGGATTCGACGACACCGGGAGTGTACGACCAGGTCTACGTCGACCTCGACGACGACTGGGACTTCACGAACGATGCGCCCCTGAGTGTGACCGGTAGCCCGCTTTCCGCCCTCGACGTAACGGGCGACGGGGTCGCGGACATCTCGGGCGGCTTGCTCTACTACATCTCAAATCGGACCCGCACGATCCCGAACGAAGTCGTCATCTCGAGCGCGACCGGGAAGGAGAAGAAAGCGACGCTTGCCCACGGCTGGATCGAAACGGATACGTGGGGATTGCCCGGAGTCTCCGAATACATGAACGCGGTCACGCTGACCCAGAACAGCACATACTGGCCCAGTTCCACCGAGGATATCCGGACGACCCTACTCACGAACCAGGCCGTCACCGACGGGATGGTATCAAACCTTGCACAAGGAGTCAACGTCCTCAACCGCATGACGGTCAACGCGACGTGGCTCCTCCAGCACTATGACCTCGGGGTGATTTACGACCTTTCCGGCACGTGGGTCATCCCCGGCCGCCCGCCCGTGAAGAACGGCACGATTCTGCTCTCCTCGGTCGGGAGTCCGAGCGCTACCCAAGTGGGCGTGGGAGGAGGCTGGATCAATTCGACGAATGCCTTCGCGAGCGACGACGTCTACGCGACGGCCGCCGGGTATACGACGAAGAGCCAGGTGTGGTCCGGCTTCGGGCTCAGCATCCCCACGGACGCGGTCGTCACGAAGGTCACGGTGCGGTCCGAGTGGTTCCGCAGCAACGTCTTCAGTGGATCGCTGAACGTCCGGACAACGGCCAATGGGGGCACGACGTGGAGCTCGAGTCACTCCGTTGCCGACCGGACGGCGGAAGGCACAGATCGAATCGACGTGACCTTGGACGCTACCTGGACTCCCGCGATTGTGAACAGCGCTAATTTTCAGGTCGAGCTCTCGTTCGCCGGAGGCCTTTCCCAGGCGAACGTCGATTGGTTGAGCGTCGAGGTCTCGTACAAGCCGGCGGAATGGACGAACGCTCCGAACGCGGGCACGAGCGACGACACCTACGCGACGGCGGACGGGACCACACCGAAGGGTTCGACCTGGTATGACTTCACGTTCAACCTCCCTGGAAGCGGCGCGATATCCAGTGTGGCTGCGAAAGTCGAATGGTTCCGGAGCGGCGCGTCGCCGGGCACCCTGACTCTATACGCGTCGGCCGACAGCGGCACGACGTGGGGTCCGGGGCACGCGATCGCGGACCGAACCGCCGAAGGCGTCTCCACGGTGGCCATCACCGGCGATGCCGCCTGGTCGGCGGCGATCTTGAACTCGACGAAGCTGCGCATCGCTCTCGTATTCTCGGGCGCCGGCGCCACCGCGAACCTGGACCAGATTACGATCGTCATCGGGCAGGCGGCGTCTCTCGTGGCGGACCGCGACTACCGAGTCGACATGGCCAACGGCACATTCACGTGGCTGTTCAATTCCCGATACAACCTGACAGCGACGACCAGGTACCAGTTCGACACGTGGCGGGTAAACTTCGACAACGGAACAATCACGTTCCAAGCGCCGCCCGTCGCCGGGATGAAGTTGAACGCGACGTACAACACGGGTCTCCCCGTGCCGTATGCGAACATCACGGCGCAACGGCAGGGGTGGGATCTGTTCGTCCCCGGGCCCGGCGACCTCGTCGCGTTCCACGGCGCGTTCGAGCTCGGGCAGGAGCACGGAACATGGGTCTCCTCGCTCATCGGGGGTCAGCCGTTCGGGAACTCAGACGGCATCTTCGACATCTATGGCACCAGCCCGAACGCGAGGTTGATCGCCGTCGATCTGCCGACCTCGATCGACACGGCCGAGTTGTTCTACTTCTCCTCCCACGGGTACGACGGGCTCGCCAAGACCGGCGACGAAGCGCAAATCGACACGAACAGCTGGGGTCAGACGAGGCCCGAGAACACCGGGTTCACATTCTTGGAGCGGTATCTGTACGACCTCACGACGTACAAGGTGCCCGACTTCACGATTCTATTCGCCGCAGGCAACAACGGTCCTGGGTACGCAACCTCGACACCCCCGAACACCGCTCCCGGCGTGATCACTGTCGGGGCGGGCATGGACATGAACTACCGGCGGCTGTTCGGGTTCCTGGGCCTTGGCGGGGACGGGGGCGGAGCCTTCTACGACTGGCCTTTCTTCGGGACCGGCGCGTTCGGTGCCGGTCCATATGGAGACTTAGCCGACTTCACGAGCCACGGACCGACGCTCATGGGAACGCCCGAGCCCGATGTATTCGCGGCAGGCGAGTTCGTGTTCGGAGGCCGACCCCTAAACTCCGCATGCCTCGACTTCGGGTGTGACGGGACGGGAGCCTTCGATCTCGTCGCAGGCACATCGTTCGCGACCCCGATCACGGCGGGCGTCGTCGCACTCATCTATCAGTCCTATCGGAACGTCACGGGCGTATGGCCGAGCTCCACCGTCGCGAAGGAGATCCTGATGTCGTCCGCCGACGACCATGGATTTGATGTGCTGTCTCAAGGAGCCGGCTGGGTCAACGCGTCAGCTGCCGTCAAGTTGGCAAACGCCACGGCGGGATTCCGCGTGAGCCCCAGCTCGCTCGCGCCGGGCACCTTCGGCGGAGTCCACCGACCCGCCTTTGCGAACCTGATGAAACCCGGTGACAGTTACGTCGCCACGCTGACGGTGACGAACCCGACGGCCTCCGCCGCCACATACGCGATCGGAGACGCCTACTACACGAAGGTCGGCCCCGACTTCACGTTCTACTTCGATCACGCGGTAGCCGATCCTGGAGCGACCCAGAGGATCCTCAAACCGACTGGGCTCTACGCCTCCGACGGAGCGACCCAGCTCGATCCCACGGATATCTCGGCACGGTGGAATGCGGCGGACTTCATCCGAATCACCGCGATCCGCGACCCCGCAACAACGAGCACCACACCCGCGCCGTTCGTGCAGCTCTTCGACTGGTGCGACCTGTTGATTTGCGGCGGCAACGGTAATGGATTGTACGGCGGGTTTGCAGAACGGAACCGGATGACGTTCATGCTCCCCGGAGCCGGTGCGACGAGCGCGAGCGTCGACCTCTACAATCCGAAGGATCGGATCCAGAGCGGGCTCGTCTTCAGCCTACGCGACACCGCGAACGCGTTCGGACGGGTGCCGGTGGTCGTCGAGTTTTACGGGAAGGCGGATTGGGCGTGGGCGACGGAGAGCGTGGCCTCCCTGCTCGTCCCGGCCGGGAGCTCGATGTCGTTCACGTCCACGTTCACGGTCCCGGCGGGGACGCAGGCCGGGATGTACCAAGCGGCGGTGATGGTCAGCCTGGGGTCCCGTCATGTGTTGGTGCCCGTGTTGATTACCGTCCCGTACACCGGGCTGCCCCTCAACTTCGGCGGCGCGACGCCGTCGAACTCGTTGTACGACAACAACGGGGTCGGGCAGGGACAGATGCCGGGCACCTGGCGGCAGATCGGTGACTCGCGTCTGTTCTGGGCGGACTTCTCCGCCGCCCCGGCCGCGAACCGGCGGATGATCTACGACTTGCTCATGCACGACGCACCCTCGGAAGGCGAGATCACCGTCTTCGCGCTCGAACCCGACACCGCGTGGACGAACGGCACGATCTATGGTCCCGGGGCAATGGTGGAGGTCGCCTCGACGAAAGAAGTCCTTGGCGCGACGGACACGCTCTATCCACATCGTGAATTCCTGCATACGGACGTCATGAGCGGGCCGCTGGCGATCCAAGTCAAGGCCTTGCGATCAGTCGCCGCGAACGAACCATTTTCACTCGATGTCGGCGTCATGCAGACGGATCCCGACATCGTTCGGATCTCGACGAATAGGCTCTCCGGATCCGTGCCGGTCTCCGTGACGTCGAGTGTCCCGCTGCAGGATGGCTTGGCGACGGCGGTGACCGAACTGGTGACGACCAAATTCCTGAACCGGGATGTCGTGTCGTACCCGTTCCCCGGCGGGGCGTTCATCAACTACTTGTTCGGGGCGCCGAACAAGGTGAAGACGGTCATCCCCGCAGGCACGATCGTCGCGACGTGGTCCCTGTTCTTCTATGCGGGCGCGAGCGACGTCGACGTGGGCATCTTCTACGATGCGGACTGCGACGGGGTCTACACGGTCGCGGATGACGCGGTTGGCACGGTGGCGGCGACTTCGAGCAATCCAGAGACCGCCTCATTGTCCTTCCCGGCTGCCGGCTGCTATTGGGTCCACGCCGCGGGCTTCACGGTGGCAGCGACCGGCGGCAAGTTCGACCTAACGTTGTCGATCAACAAGATCGGGGTGTCCGCATTCTCGTCGTCGGCCAATCCGACGAGCACTGTCGCCGCGAACACTCCCACGGGCTTCAACATCAGCTGGGACTTCGCCGGCGGTACTCCGGAGGGGCTCCAAGCCGGATTCCTGTTCTCGAGCCCCGGGTTTGCGCCGTTCGCGCTCGCGCAACAGCTCACGATCCGGTTCAGCTACGACATCACCCCGCCGACGTTCAGCAGCCAGCTCCCGGCGCAAGGCAGCGTCGTGAGCGATTCGACGCCGGGCATGTTCGTGCAAATCAACGACAACCAACCGGGAGCGTTCGAGGCGCGAGGCGAAATCGATCAGACAAAGATCCGAGTCTGGCTGGACGGCGGCGACATCACGTCGATCGCATCTATCAGCGTGCCGCACTCGACGAACGTGGGCTACCCCACCGGGACCGTACTCTTCACGCCGACGTGGCCCTTGAGCGACGGCCGGCACGCGGTCACCGTTCAGGCCGGCGACTTCGCCGGGAACCTCGCGACGACCGTGTGGTCGTTCACGGTCGACACGATGGCACCGCGACTCGACATCACCTCGCCGACGCCCGGCCTCTCGACCTCCGCCGCGACCGTCACGGTCTCCGGCCAGACGGAGCCGGGGGCCAGCGTGTCCGTCGGAGGGTCCAGCGTGTTCGTGGACGGCGCAGGCGCGTTCAGCACGTCCGTGGCCCTCGTCGAAGGGACGAACATGATCGACGTGAGCGCGACCGATGCACTCGGGAATACGGCCTCAACAGCGCTGACGGTCGTCAGCGACTCGACCGCCCCCGCGATCTCCCTCCTGCGGAGCTCCGCCGGCCTCCTGACGTTGAACGACCTGACCGTCGTCTCGGGCGTCGTAAGCGAAGCTTCCTCCTTGACGGTCGCCGGCATCCCGGCAACGGTCCACGCGGACGGCTCGTTCGCGGTCCCGGTGTCCCTCGGGGAAGGCTCGAACTCGATCGCGATCGTGGCGACGGATGCCGCGGGCAATCAAGGCTCGGCGAGCCTCACGGTCACGCGGGACACGACGCCGCCGACCCTCACGATGGACGCCTTGCCCTCGGAAGTCAGCTCGGCGACCGTGACCGTGAGCGGGAGCGTCGAGACCGGAATCTCCTTCGTGACCGTGAACGGGCAGCCGGTCACCGTGGCGGCCGGACGCTACTCGACAAGCATCGCGCTCAGCTTCGGCTCCAACGTGATCTTCGTGGAGGCAACGGACGCAGCCGGCAACACCGCGACATCTTCCCGAGCGGTCTCCTACGTTCCACAGGGAGTGTCGACGGCTTCGGTCGGACTGATCCTGTTGCCCGTGCTGACCGTGATCGCGCTCCTCGTCGGGCTCGCGATCGGACAGGCCCGCAGAGGCCGTGGAGGGGGCGGCGGAGGCGGAGAAGGCGGCATGAAGATCGAGGAGATGAAGAAAGAGGAGGGAGCCTCTGAGGAGATCCCTCCGCCCAGGGAAGGTGAGCTGTGATGCGGAAGCTCGTCGTCACGGCGATCCTGGGGATCGCCCTCTTGCTCCTCGTCTCTTCGGCCGTTCCCGCCAAGGCGACCCACGGGGACGCGTCCGGCCTGTACGGAGGTAGCCTCCGGGTCGCGGTTCGGGGTGCGCTGAATCTGAACCCGTTCACGGCCACCGACGCGGACAGCTGGAAGGTCATCCCGCTCGTCTACGACAGCCTCGCGCGCATCGATCCGGCCACCTTCACGCCGGCGACGTGGGCTGCGGACTCGTGGTCGATCTCCGGCACGACCCTGACCGCGACGCTGCGATCCGATCTGAAGTTCCACGACGGCACGGCGGTCGGAGGCGCGGATGTCGTGTACTCGTACAACCAGTACAAGGCCGTCGGCCGCGTCCCGTCGGACCTTGCTGCGTCGAACGCAGGGAACGTCGTCACGTTGTCGTCCGCTTCCGGAGGGGGCTTGCTGTTCGGTCAGGGAGTTACCCTCCCGATCGTCAAGACTGGGAGCGTGTCGAACCCCGTCGGGAGCGGACCGTGGAAGCTCACGTCGTCGACGTCGACATCATGGACGCTCACGGCGAACGCGGCCCACTTCCGGCCGCCGTACCTGGAAACCGTCACGTTCAGCGTCTACGCCAGCACGACGAGCGCCGCGACGGCGCTGTTGAGCGGGAACCTGGACTTGATCGGGTGGAGCCTCCTCGTCGACGAGCCGTCGCAAATCATCAACATCGGCGGAGTCGACAAGACGCTCCTGAACGACGCGACGATCGTGCAGAACCCCGGGCTGCGGCAACTCTCGTTCGGCTTCAACATGGACTCGAGCCGCGCGACCTCCGATTCGAGCCTCCGATCCGCGCTCGCGGTGACCTTGAACCCAATCTTGTACCGCCAACTCTATCCGTCGACGATCATCTCGCGCAGCCCTGTCATCCAAGAGGATGTGCCGTGGTACAACCCCGCCGTCCCGGCGTACCAGGTGACGATCACCCTGGTTGGAGGTCGGTCGACGGCCTTGCTCACGCAGAGCCTGCAGATCCTGGACAACGCGGGCTACCTCGACCGCGACGGCGACGGCTTCCGGGAGGCGCCGGACGGCGCGCCGCTCTCCCTGACGGTCGTCGGGATCCCGGTCACCGAGGACGCGCGGACCTTCACGATCCAAGAGGCGACCGTCGATGTGTTCACTCGACTCGGGATCCGCGCGACGCTCGTCAGCGTCCCGAGTGCGACAATCCTCAGCACCCTCGCCGCGGGCAACTACGACGTGTTCGCGGCGACGCTCGACACGACGCTCGACCCGGGGTTCTTGTGGGATTACCTGCACAGCTCGGGAAGCCTGAACGTGTTCGGCGTCGTCGACTCGACGTTGGACGCGGATCTGTCGACCGCGAACGCCGCGCTGGATTCGGCGGCGCGCACGGCCGCGGTGTTCGCCGCGCAGATGCGCGCGATGACCGAGGGGTTCTTCGTCCCCGTCCTGCACTTCAACGCGATCGAGGCGACCGTGCGCGGATCCTTCGATGGCTGGGTGTACATGCCGGGTGGCGTGAACAACTTCTGGACGTACCAGACGGTGCACGTGACCCAGCTTGGGCCGCTCACGGCCACGCTGACGATGGTGCCGACGTCCGTCAAGGCGGGGCAGATGACGACCGCGATCGCGAAAGTCACGGATTCGGACGGCGCACCCGTGTCTGGGGCGGACGTCTCGTTCTGGATCGGCGGGAGCCAGGTGGCCGGCGGCAGCACGGACCTTGCGGGCACGTTGAGCAAGCTCGTGACAGCCCCGACCGCGCAGGGCGCGACGGACGTTCCGGTGACGATCGTGGCATCGAAGCTCGGATACGCGGGTACGTCGGCCTCGGCCTCCATGACCGTGACGCCGGACACCCGCGCACTCGCGGTGAGTGTAAGTTCGTCCGCGGTCACGATCGCGTCGGGCGACCAGGCGACGGTCGTCGTCACGGTGACGTCCAGTGGATCGGCCGTGTCCGGGGCCGTCGTGAGCCTCCACGTCGTCGGCCTCGGGGGGAGCGTCGCGGCCGCGTCCGGTCCGACGGACTCGGCGGGTCACTTCACGACGACGTTCACCGCAGACGTCGGTCCGCGGACGCAGTTCCGGATCGTCGCGACGGCGACGGCCGCCGGGTATGCAGAAGGCACGGGAAGCACGACGGTCGTCGCGGAGCAACGCGTCGGGACGGTCGAGCCTCGCGTCCTAGCCGGCCTCGATTACACGACGATCATCGTGGCGGTTCTGGCGCTCGTCGTGATTGCAGCGGTCGCGGCCATGAGGGGACGCAGGAAGTAGACGCGCAAAGGGCGACCGAGTCGCCCCCCGTCCTCTTTCCTCTTTGAGCCCCTGGTCCCCATCGGTCCCGAGGAACGGCCGCGGCGATCCTTGGACACGGCGATTGGCCGTGTCATCGTGATAGACCACAACGTACGCATCCCCGCGTTCAATCCCGTCCCGAAGGATCCTTCGGTATCGACGCGACGAGATCATCGGCAAGACCCTCGCGGAGACGATCGTCCGCCATCATTACGCGAGTCGCCTTCCTCGCCGGAATGTCTCTCGGCGCAGCGGCGGTTGGATTCGCACGGCCCCCGCGGTCCGTAATCGGTCCCGCCAAAAGCTCCATTATGGCCCGGAGCCTTGCCGCAGCTGGGTGGCCATGTCCCTCTTGTGCCCGATCGACTTCCGCTACGGCCGGCCGAAGATGCGAGGCATCTTCGAGGAGGACGCGCGGCTGCAGCGGCTCCTCGACGTCGAGGCGGCGCTCGCGCGGGCGGAGGCGAAGGTCGGGCTCGTCCCGAAAGAGGCCGCCGCGGAAATCACGAAGAAAGCCACGACGAAGAACGTCACGGTGAAGCGCGTCGAGGAACTCGAGAAGGACACCCGGCACGACCTCATGGCCGTGGTCCTCGCCCTCACGGAAGCGTGCGGCGACAAGGCCGGGAAGTACGTCCACCTGGGCGCGACGAGCAGCGACATCCTCGATACCGCCACCGCACTGCAGCTGCGCGAGGCCATCCGCCTGATCGACGCGGACCTCGACGGCCTCGCCGACGCGTTTGCATCGCTCGCCTCGAAACACAAGCGCACGATCATGCTCGGCCGCACGCACGGCCAAGCCGCCGTGCCGATCACGTTCGGGCTGAAGATGGCGGTGTTCGCCTCGGAGGTCGCGCGGCAACGCGAACGTCTGCGGGACGCGACCCCGCGAGTCATCGTGGGAAAGATGTCCGGGGCCGTCGGCACCGGCGCCGCGTTCGGGCCGCAAGCCGCCGACATCCAGAGCGCCGTCATGGCCGACCTCGGCGTGGGCGTCGAGGAAGCCGCGACCCAAGTCGTCGGCCGCGACCGACACGCGGAGTTCATCGGGGTCCTCGCGAACCTCGCCGCGTCCCTCGAGAAGTTTTGCACGGAGGTGCGGAACCTCCAGCGGACGGAGATCGCGGAGGTCGCCGAGGCGTTCGAGGCGAAGCAGGTCGGCAGCTCGACGATGGCCCAGAAAGAGAATCCGGTCGCCTCGGAGAACGTCTGCAGCCTCGCGCGGATCGTCCGCTCGCTTGTGGCGCCGGCGCTCGAGAACATCCCATTGTGGCACGAACGGGACTTGACCAACAGCGCGGCGGAGCGCATCCTGATTCCGCACGCGTGCGTCTTGATCGACGAGATGCTCGCGCGGACCACGGAGATCTTCCGCACGTTGCGCGTCTACCCGGACCGCATGAAGGCGAACCTCGAGGCGACGAAAGGCCAGGTCATGGCGGAGTCCGCGATGATCGCCCTCGCGGGCAAGGGGCTCGGACGGCAGGAGGCCCACCGGCTAGTGCGCGAACTCGCGCAGAAAGCGCGTACGAACGGCATCGAGTTGCGGGACGCGCTCCTCGCCGACCCCCAGGCGACGAGGCTGCTCTCGAAGAAGGAGATCGGCGCCGCCATGGACCCGGACGCGTACCTCGGGGAGAGCGTCGCGATCGTCGATGCGGTCGTGAAGCGGGTCCGCTAGACCGGACCTTGTGGACTCCGCGTATGACACGGCGCCCGATGCGTTCCGCAGGAGGCGGCTCAAGATGTCGCTCACCTGGGCCGCCGTGAGGGACGCCGCGACGACGCCCGCCACGCCGTCCGAAATCTCGGCCTTCGCGAGGTCGTCGCCGTACAGCGGGGCGTCGGACAGGGGCGCGTACGATCCCGCGGAGAAGTCGGCCTTGAGCTTCGTGTCGAGGAACCCGTCAAGGATCCGTGAGCTTCGAGGACCTGGTTCCCCGTTCACAGTGGCGCTTCTTCGCGATGTCGGGAACCCGGACGGCAAGTTGATATATGACGATTCATTACATTGTCATATATGCGCAACCTCCAAGTCCGCGTCGACGACGACGAAATCGACGAGCTGGATGAGCTCGCGGAGGAGATGCGGCTGTCCCGATCTGAGCTCGCGAGATCCGCCCTCCGAGAGGGCGTCCGGAAGCTCCGCATGGAGAAGGCCCTCGCCCGCTACTTGAACCTGGAGTTCACCCTGAGCCGGGCGGCCCAATACGCGGGCGTGACGATCCAAGAGATGGCCGCGGCCGCTCGCGACCGGGGGATCCCCTACTTCCGCTACTCCCTCGAGGAGCTCCGGCGGGACCGGGACCGGGCCGCGAAGTGGATGAAAGGCTGAGCCATGCGGACGTGGGCCGACGCCTCCGCGCTCATCGCGCTGGGCGCGTGCGGCGAACTGAGCTTCCTGAAGGATCTCTTTGGCCGCATATACATTACAGAACAGGTGGCACGGGAAATCCTCGCCGGAAAGGAGACCACCGCGATGCGCGATGCGATGCGAGATTGGATCCGGGTCGAGAAAGTGCACGGGGACAGACGGCGCTGGCAGGCGTTGGGCTTGGGCGACGGCGAAGCCTCTCTGTTCCTGACGCCTACAATCGACCGGCTGATCCTAGACGAACGCCCAGCCCGGACCGTCGCCGAGGCGGAAGGCCGGGAGTACACGGGCCTTTTGGGCCTGATCTTGGCGGCGGCCCGAACCCGGCGGATCGCCCGAGACCGCGCCGTGGAGATTATCCGTCGGCTCGTGGCGGCCGGGTTCCACCTTTCCACGGAGCTGTATGACGCGGCCCTTCGAGAACTCGAAGCCGGCTCGAGGTGAAGACCCGCGCCGCGATGGCCTCCGCCAGGTTGACGAGGAACGTGCCGAGGGCGACGAGCCCCTTGTAGACCATCGGGCCGACGGACACGAGCGAGTTGACGACCGTCGGTGCAACGGCCCGATCTTCGTCCAGAAGTCCGAGGGCATTGCGCCCGTCGGGCCGTTCGTCACGGCCTGCCAAGGCAGAATCTTCACGACGTCGGCGGGGAGGTTGGCCACGAAGGCTTGGTTCGTGAGGTCCACATATGAATGAACCAAGCCGCCGGACGCGTTCCTCAGGAGGCGGTTCAAGACGTCGGCCGCCTGAGCCGCCGTCAGGGTGGCCGCGGCAACGCCCGCGACGCCGTCCGAGATCTCGGGCTTCGCGAGGTCGTCGGCCTCCGAAGCGAGGACAAGCCGGTTCCGGACCGCGGACAGAATCCGCACCGCCCCCGAGGTCGCGCCATCCGCGGCAGAGATATCAGGTCCCCCGCATTGCCTCCTCGCGCTTCCGACGTCGGCCCTCCGCCACCGAAACGGCGAGGCCGATGAAAAAGATGAGGATGCCCGAATAGTACAAGGCATCGCGAAGCTGCGGTGACGTTACAACGAACGTTGCGAGTACCGCGAATGTAAACAGGAGGAACATCAGGAATAGCAACCACCAGGCCACCATCCGATAGCGGCGCCAGAAGCGCATCGCCACGGCAGCTGTCACATAGTCTCCCAAGACAAAGACGCCAAGTAGGCCATACACGAAGACCTGCCAGCCCCATGCCGCCACCGCCACAACATTAGAGAATGTAGCAATCAGCCCAGCCAAGGAGGCGACGCCGGAGGCCAGTATTAGCTTCCCAGTTCTCACGACGACCCTGACGGCTTCCGCCTCTGCGTCTGGCGAGGCGGCACGAGCGGATCCCCGGTTCAACGAATCAACCTCAACTGCTCAGAACCAGGGCGCTGGAGATCATGCCCATCGCGAAGACGCCGAATGTAGCCCATGCGACGGGAGAAGACAGCTTGAGCTTGCCTTTGATCAGGCTGATGATGAACGCGCCGAATCCCGTAATCGAGAACCCCATAGCGAACCCGGTGAAGGTCTTCTTGGTGTATGAATCGTACGCCATCGTCCTTGCGAAAGTGGACATCAGGAGGGCGAATCCTCCGAACAACAGGCCCGATGCCCCGTACTCATCGAACGCTTTGTAGCCCGCAACGTATGCGACGCCGAACCTGTAGAAGAACATCGATAGCGCGCTCCCGTAGGCGACCCAGCTGATGAAGTCGCCAGGAGCCGGGAAGAGACTCTGCAACGTCTGGAGGACAGGCAGGACGAACGCCTGCATGGTCGGGCTCACGATCCCCAGATTGATGAAGTTGACCATCGCCTTGAGGGAGGGGAACGGCATCAAGTCCGTCCTCAGGGCCGTCGCAGGGACGGACGGGACCGGCGTGGAATAGATGAGGCCGCCGGGGGCGAAGACGAACTGGTACCACGTGTCGATCGCCCTCCCGAAGACGCTCTCCAGGATGCTGCGGAGGGCGGGCACGGCCTGCATAATCGCCTGGGCGACGGCGATGACGAGGGTAACCGGGTTCACGATCATGAGGAATACTTCTGCGAACTGGGCGACGAGCAGGATCGCATCGAGCACGGACTGGGCGATTCCTTTCAAGCTCAGGAACGAAGGGGGACCCCGGCCATGTGGACGTGGACCTCGCCGATGTTGTAGAGGGCGAGGAAGGCCGCCGTGAGGGTCGCCGTGCCGCTGGCCGAGGCCCAGGACGTCGACGTGGAGCCGTCGATCGCCTTGCCGGCCTCGTAGCCCGCCGCGTTGGACGACGCCGACGCGGATGCGCCCATCGCGGCGAGCGCCGCGTTGCTCCCCGACAGCGTCGAGGGGGTCGACGCCGCGGCCTGCGGCGCCTGGAAGACGAGGGCCACCATGACGAACGCGGCGACGAATGCGGAGATCCGCAATCCGCGAGGCAGCCGGGAAGGCCTAAGGTGGCGCCCTCTCCGGCGAGGGATATCCGCGGGTGCGTGCTCCGCGCGATCGGCGGAGGAGGCGAAGGCCGTCGCACCCGCGCTCGCGAGGGCTGCGTTTCCTCCGCTGCGGGTCATGGGAGGAGTCGCGGCTGGCCGCCGGGCACCGAGGGTTCTGTCAGCCGGATTTCGATGATGTAGAAGACGATCACACGACGAAGCCCCAGACGGGCGGCCTCGCCCCCCTCATTCCCCATGTTGTCGAACCCTCCACAACCCCGAACCGAGTCCAGATCCATCTTTTCACGGAGATAGTCGTCGCATCCGCATATGAACAAAGATTGCCACACTGTTACCGTCCGCCGCGTGATGAGCCATCGGCGGCGCGTACTGGCGCGCCGTCCACCGCGAAAAATCGACCTCGGGGGGGAGGAGCCGGCCACCGGAATCGAGCACCCGACTCC
>WNGG01001088.1_pt1 | contig 30391 bp, 20 predicted proteins | sample 5400661 | NCBI WGS metagenome assembly WNGG01 (sample SAMN13153372, study PRJNA577476) | soil metagenome | isolation source: 100 cm soil or saprolite under Garry oak tree replicate 1 | place: USA:California | collected 2016-06-15
GCGGGGCTGAACGGCCTCGACAACAACATCTATCCGCGTGCGCGCACCATCACCACCGGCCTGAGCGTCCGGTTCTAGGGGGACGAACGACATGAACCGCACAACCAAAGCAGTGAGCGTCGCCGCCGCCCTGCTCTGCGTGACCGGGACCGGCTGCACGGATCCTACGGTGGCACCGAAGAGCACTGTCACCAGCGCCAACGTGTTCAACGATCCCAACTCGTATCGAGCGTTCCTCGCGAAGATCTACGGCGGGTTGATCGTCACCGGACAACGGGGGCCGGACGGCAATGCCGACATTGGGGGCATCGACGAGGGTTTCGGCGAATACCTGCGCTTGTACTGGTACCTCCAGGAAATGCCGACGGACGAGGCGGTGATCGGCTGGAACGATCCCGGGCTCCGCGACCTGAACACGGGGCTCTGGGGAGCGAGCAACGAGATGGTGAACGCGATGTATTATCGCGTCTTCTACCAGGTCATGCTGGCGAACGAGTTCCTGCGCCAGAGCACCGATGCGAAGCTCGCGGAACGGAACCAGAACGATCCGACGCTCCGGACCAACGTCCAGTTCTACCGCGCCGAGGCCCGGTTCCTCCGAGCCTTGAGCTACTGGCACGGGATCGATCTGTTCGGGAACATCCCGCTGGTGACCGAAGCGGACCCGCTCGGGGCCACGCCCCCGAAGCAGGCCACCCGCGACAGTCTCTACCGGTACGTGGTGAGCGAGCTGAACGCCATCAAGGACGCGCTGCCGCCGAAGAGCGCAGCGACGTACGGCCGCGCGACGCCGGCCGCCGCGCATATGCTGCTGGCCAAGCTGTACCTGAATGCGGGTATTTACACCGGCACGCCGAACTACGCCGGAGCGCTCACCGAAGCGCAGGCCGTCATCGGCGCGGGCTACACCCTGGATCCGAGCTTTGTGCACAACTTCCAGGCGGACAACAACATGTCGCCCGAGCTCATCTTCGTCGCCCCGCAGGATGGCAACAACACGCAGACCTGGGGCGGGATGACGTTTCTGATCCATGCCGGCTGCGGCGGCCAGATGTCCGCGGCCAATTATGGCATCGACTACTGCTGGGGCGGGTACCGTTTGAAACAGCAGGCCTACAATCGGTTCGGGGCCGGCGACGGGCGCGCCGCGTTCTTTTTCAAGACCGGACAGCAGGTCAACGTGGATACCATCGGTCAGTTCAGCAACGGCATCGCCGCGCCGAAGTTCACCAACAAGACGTCAGGCGGAGCCAATGGGGCGCAGTCCGGCATGGTCGATACGGATTTCCCGATCCTCCGGCTTGCTGACGCGTATCTGATCTATGCCGAGGCCAGTCTACGCGGCGGCGGCGGTACGCTGGCACAGGCGGAGGCCTATGTGGACAGCCTCCGGGTCCGCGCCTTCGGCAACACGAGCGCCAACATCCCGGCTGGCACGCTCACGCTGGATACCCTGCTCGCCGAGCGGGGCCGCGAGCTGCTGTTCGAGGGCCAGCGCCGCACCGACCTCGTGCGGTTCGGCCTGTTCTCGAGCGGTACCTACCTCTGGGCGTGGAAGGGCGGCATCATGGCGGGGACTGCGTTGGGCACGGGCCGGGATCTCTATCCGCTTCCGGCGAACGAGCTGATCGCCAACCCGAACCTGCAACAGAATCCGGGTTACTGAGCGCGCAGCGGCCACCACGTTCTCGTGCCGCGGGTGAACCCGCGACTCGGCGTCTGCCAGTAAACTGGCACATGCGGCCGCTTCAGCGGCAGGTGCCGAGCCGCGGCTTCAACCGCGCAGGCAGCGCGCGGTCATTCGTTGCCACCGCGCTGCTCGCCCTCGCCGCGCCCGCCTGCAGCCACCCGCTCCTTTCTCCACCCAGCGGGAATCCTCCCCAGGACCGGCCGACGCTGCCCCCGACCTATCGCCCCAGCGGCCACATGGCAGCGGGCGACGTGTTCGTGCACCTCTTCGAGTGGAAGTGGACCGACATCGCGACCGAGTGCGAGCAAGTCCTCGGGCCGGCCGGCTTCAAGGCAGTCCAGGTCTCGCCCCCCGAGGAGCACAGCGAAGTGCCGGGCTACCCCTGGAGCGAGCGCTACCAGCCCGTGAGTTACGGCATCGACCGCAGCCGCTCGGGAACGGCGCCGCAGTTCGTGGACATGGTGCAGCGATGCACAGCAGTGGGTGTCGACATCTATGTGGATGCCGTCATCAACCACATGACCAACTACCCGAGTCCCGGCGTCGGCAGTAACGGCACCGCGTACAGCAAGTACGACTACCCGGGGCTGTACAGCCCGAGCGATTTCCACCCGCCCTGTACGGTCAACAACTACCAGAGCGCCGCCAACGTGCAGGACTGCGAGCTGTTCTCGCTGCCGGATCTCAACACCGGTCTGCCCTCGGTGCGGCAAAAGATCGCGGGCTACCTGATGATGCTCGCGCGCCTCGGCGTCGCCGGGTTCCGCATCGACGCCGCGAAACACATCCAGCAGGTGGAGCTCGACCAGATCATGGCGATTGTGGATTCCACCATGACGGCCGAAGGCCGCGCCATCCCGTATTATTTCCTCGAGGTGATCGGCGGAGCAGGCGAGGCGCTGTCGCCGCACGATTACTTCGGCGAAGCCTACGGCTCCCGGGGCGCCGCCGACATCACGGAATTCACCTTCGTCGGCGTGGGCGACAAGTTCCGCGGGATCGGGGGCCAGCACATCTCACAGCTCAATCCCAACGGGCCGCCTGGAAGCCAGTTTTCGCCCGCCGCCTGGGGGCTCATGCCCTCCGACAAGGCCGTTGCGTTCCTCCAGAACCACGACACGCAGCACGACTGCGGCATCAGCTATCGTGACGGCAATGTGTTCCGGGTCGCGAACGTGTGGATGCTGGCGCAGCCCTACGGTTATCCCTCGATTCTCTCGAGCTACGCGTTCGACTGTCCGGCGGGGAACATGATGGGACCCCCGTCCGACGCCGGCGGCAATACCAACGATGTGACCTGCGCGTCGACCCTCGAGTCGGCGACGGTCGGCCAGTGGGTGTGCGAGCACCGCGACCCGTACATCCGGGGGATGGTTGCCTTTCGGAAGCTGGTCGCGGGCACCGACATCAATCACTGGTGGGACGACGGCGCCAACGCCATCGCCTTCTCGCGGGGCGACAAGGGCTTCGTGGCGATCAGCCGCGAGAGTGCTCCGGTCGACACGACCGTCGCCACGGGCATGCCGCCGGGGACCTACTGCGACGTCCTGACCGGCGGCTTGACGGGGGCGTCGTGCACTGGGAGGTCGATCGTGGTGGAGACGGCGGGCGCGGTCTCGATCCACCTCGAGCCCAATTCGGCGATCGCGATCGACGGTGCGAGCCGACAGCCGTGACTCGTCGGGATCGTCGGCGCCCGAGATGCCGCGGTCGTGGCCGCGGCGGGCGCCGGCCCTGCATCAATCAGCCGCTTGCTGAGCGGGTCGATACGCAGGTTCATCCCTTCCAACGAGCGAGAGCCCAGCAGAATCAAGTCGCCGGGCTCGCCAAACACGACCTCGTCGAGCGTTTCGATGCCGGCCACGCGCACGATTACTCCTCCGGTCCAGCGGGCCAGCACCGTACCGTCCGCTTGACGGAAGCGCCACTCCTTGATGCGTTCGATCCCAAGGGACTCGAGGACGGGCGCGGGAAACCATGACAACTCCGCGTCCGTGTCGACCAAGACCGACTGCAAGGTCCGCCGTTCACTCGGGTGCCCGGGCTTTTCGATCTCGAGATCGACGCGGAAGGTTCCCATGTCGTCGGCCATAATACCTCCGGTAGTCCCGCCGAGTAGTACCACGGGAACGCGGGTGGTGTCAATCTCACGCGCCGCCATGCTGGGCACGGCCCTCGCGGTCTGCGCCGCCCCCAAGGCAGCGAGCCAAGGCGGGGCACCCGCTTGGACCCGCGGCGCCGTCTGCTATGAAGTGTTCGTCCGCTCGTTCTACGACTCGAACGGCGACGGCATCGGAGACTTGAACGGCCTGATCGAGAAGCTCGACTATATCGCCAAGCTCGGCGCCTCCTGCATCTGGCTGATGCCGGTGGCCGCGTCACCGAGCTATCACGGCTACGACGTGAGCGACTACTACCGGGTCGAGCCGGCCTACGGCACCAACGACGATTTCAAGCGACTGGTGGCCGCGGCGCACCGCCGCGCCATCGTGGTGCTCGTGGACATGGTGCTGAACCACAGCTCGAGCGCGCACCCCTATTTTCAAGCTGCCCTGCACGACACGGCGTCGCCCTATCGCACCTGGTACCGCTTCGCGCCTCAGCCGCTGGGGAAGGGGCCGTGGGGCGGGGAGGCATGGCACCGCTCCCCGGTGCGGGACGATTACTACTACGGCGTGTTCTGGAGCGGGATGCCGGACCTGAACTACCAGACGCCAGCCGTGCGGGAGGAAGCGAACAAGATCGCCACGTTCTGGCTGCGCGAGATGGGGGTGGACGGCTTCCGGCTCGACGCGGTCCCGTACGTCGTGGAAGAAGGAACCTGTCTCGCCGGGTGCCCCGGCACCCACGCCTTCCTGCGCGAGTACGCCGCGCACATCCGCAGCGTCAAGCCCGATGTGTACACCGTCGGCGAGGTGTGGGCCAACATCGCTACAATGCTGCCGTATTACCCGGACCAGCTCACCTCGTACTTCGCCTTTGAGCTGTCCGATTCGCTCCTGTCGGCGGTCCGCACCGGCTCCGCGACAGGGCTGCTCACCGGCTTCCTGAGACTCCAGGACACCCTGCCGGCGTACCGCTGGTCGCCGTTCCTGACCAATCACGACCAGACGCGCGCGCTGACGGCGCTCGGCGGTGACGTCGCTCGCGCGAGAGTCGCGGCGACCTTGCTGCTGACGTTGCCGGGCCTGCCCTTCGTCTACTACGGCGAGGAGATCGGGATGACGGGCGATAAACCGGATGAGCGGCTACGCACGCCGATGCAGTGGAGTCCGCGCTCCGGCGTGGGCTTTACGACCGGCAAGCCATGGGAGGCGCCGCAGGGGGACTCGCTGAGGACCAACGTCGCCGCCCAAGATCGGGACCCCAAATCGCTGCTCAACTTGTATCGACAGCTGATCCACCTGCGCAGGCAGAACGAGGCGCTGGCGGCAGGCGAGCTGGTGCCACTCTCGACCACGAGCCCCCAAGTCGCCGCCTATCTGCGCCGCACGAGCCGGCACGTGGTGCTGGTGGTGGTGAACCTGGGCGGCTCGGCAGTCTCCGCCGTTGCGATCGGCTCGGCGGAGCGCGCGCTTCCCCCCGGGACCTATACCCCGCGCAATCTGCTCGGCGGTCCCAATGGAACGACGCTGCGGGTCGGCGCTGACGGCCGACTGCGGGAGTATGTGCCGGTCGCTGCGATCGGACCGCGGGAGAGCCTCATCCTCGACCTGCGCGAGTGAACTCGCGGCTCGTTCTGGCGGCCCTCGCCACGCTCGCGCCATCGGTGCAGGCGCAACGCGCCGATCGTGCCGTCTTCCTTGATAACCAGGGCGTCGTGCGCTGGCGCGACGACAAGCACGAGGTCGCCCTGTTCGGCGCGAACTATGTGCTCCCCACCGCCTCCGACTATCGCGCGGCCGGCTACCTCCATGCCGATCGCAAGGAAATGATCGACGAAGACATGGCGCAGTTTGCCCGCATGGGCTGGGACGGCCTGCGGCTGACCTTCTGGGGCGACTGGGAAGCCTCCGACTCGGCCGGCAACCTGATCGCCAACGACCATCTCGACCTGCAGGACTATTTGATCGCGAAGGCGCGGGAGCGCGGTATCTACATGCTCTTCAGCCCGATCCAGCTGTACGGCTCGAACTGGCCCGACGCATTGTCTGATACCTCGCCACCGGGCTTCGGCCGTCACTTCGGTAAGGCCCGCATGGGGACCGACTCGGTCGCCATCGCGGCACAGGTGAACTATCTGCGCCAAATACTGAATCACGTGAACCGCTACACCGGCGTGGCGCTCAAGGACGAACCTGCCATCCTCTTCATCGAGCTCGTCAACGAGCCGTGGCATCATCCTGAGGATCTGCAGGGCTCGATCCGCTACATCAACGCCCTCACCGACGCGGTGCGCAGCACGGGGTGCCAAAAGCTCGTCTTCTACAATGTGAGTCAGGACTTCAGGATCGCCGAGGCGATCAGGCGTAGTCGGGCGCAGGGCGTGACGTTCGGCTGGTATCCCACGGGCCTGAACTCAGGCCACGAGCTGGAAGGCAATTACCTCCGCGCGGTCGACACCTTCCCCGACATGCTGCGCCGCGAGCTCGCCCGGAGCCCGCGCATCGTGTACGAGTTCGACTCGCCGGACCTGCGCACCGGTTACATGTACCCGGCGATGGCCCGGACATTTCGCGCCGTGGGTGCACAGTTCGCCGCCATGTTCGCCTACGACATGCTGCAGACCGCCTCACGCAACCTGGGCTGGCAGACTCACTACCTGAACTTGGTCTACACTCCCCGCAAGGCCATGAGCGCCATTATCGCAGCCGAGGCGATGCACCGCCTGCCGCGGCAGCGCTCGTACGGCCCGTACCCTGAGAACATGCGGTTCGGCGACTTCCACGTCTCCTACGACGGCGACCTGGGCGAGCTCGTCGCACGCGACGCGTTGCTATACGCCGGCTCGACGCGCGCGGCGCCACCGGACCCCGTCGCGCTGCGGCGCATCGCCGGCTACGGCTCGTCGCCGGTGGTGACGTACGAAGGGGACGGGATCTACTTCCTGGATAAAGTGCGCCCGGGCGTGTGGCGCCTCGAGGTCTACCCCGACGCCGTGCCCGTGCGCGATCCGTTCGAGCCGCCCAGCCCCGACAAGGTCGTGACGCGCGCGATCAGCCGCGTCTGGCCCTTGACGATCAGGCTCCCGGACCTAGGGGGCGAGTTCACGGTGCAACCGATGAACCACGGCGGTCAGACGGTCGGGCGGTCAGAGGCCGGTCGGTTTGTCGTCACTCCTGGTGTGTACGTCCTGAGCGCGAGCGGTCCGGCGGATCCCGCCACCCTCCCCGCACGAGTGGGGCAGATCGGGTTCACGGAGTACCATGCCCCTCCTGCAGACTCTCTCCCGCCGTCCGTCCAGCCTCTCGCCGTCCCGGAATACCTCCTGGGCCGACCGGCCGAGCTGCGGGCCCGTGTCGTAGACCGCACTCCACCCGACTCGGCCGTACTCTTCATCCGGCCCACGGCTGGCGGCTTCTACCTCGGCTTCACGATGCACCCGGCGAGTGGTTACCTGTATGCCGCCTCCGTTCCTGCGACCGCGTTGCGAGAAGGGCCCCACGAGTTCGTGATCACCCTGTTCCGCGGGGACTGGAGCGCGACGTTGCCGGGCGGCCTGCACGTGAAGCCGACGGACTGGGACTACTCAGGCAGTGCGTCCTGGAAGCTCGATGTCGTCGGCCCGCGGACGCCGCTGCGGTTGTTCGACCCCGGCCGGGACGCTGCCCACCTGGCCTTCACCCGCATCGGCGACGCCGGACGCCGCGGGTTGTTCCGCCTGACTCTGTCCGAGGTCACCGGCCAGCCGGTCTTTCACTTCGAGCTGCCGGTGGATGCGCGGGGCTGGCGCTCGCCCGACTACACGGCGTCGCTGGTGATCGAGGACCGGATCAAAGCCCGGCAGGAGACGATTGGCGGGGCCGACGCGTTGCACCTGCGGCTGCGCGGCCTCGGGGCGCGCCAGATCCTGCATGTCACGCTGATGGAGGATGACGGCACGAGCTGGAGCGCCGCGGTGCCCGTTGACAGCACCTGGAGCTCGCAAACGCTGCCGCTCGCGGCCTTCATTATCAGCCGCGGCGTGCTGCTCCCGGAAGGATTCCCCGGCGAGTGGAACTACTGGGTGGGGCCGGCGGCGGGGCGGGGCGGGAGCGGCGACCGCCCGCGGCTCGACCGGGTGGAGCGGCTGCAGCTCTCGCTGCGGCGCGAGGACGCGGGGGACGTCGCGCTCGCGCCGGGCCGGTACGGTGTGGAGGTGGAGTCGATCACCTTGGGTTTCGGCCGTTTGACAGGCCAGGGCTCACGCCGATAGCATTGCCCCATGCCGATACGCGCGGTGCTCGGACTCACATGAGGAGGCTCGAAGACTGTATGAAGCGCTCTTTGAGGTTACCGACCTTCCTGATCGCCGTTGCCCTGACCTGGCCGCGCGTCGGCCAAGCACAGGCGTTCAAGGTCGCCAAGTTCAACATCGGCGGCGACGGCGGCACCGACTACCTCACCGCCGAGCCCGGCACAGGCCGCGTGTTCGTGTCCCGCGGCACGCACGTGATGGTGGTCAACGGCGCCACCGGCAAAGTGCTCGGCGACATTCCGGACACGCCGCGCACGCACGGTATTGCGCTCGTCCCCGCGTCGCATCACGGCTTCATCACCAACGGCGGCGATTCCACGGTGACGATGTTCGACCTCTCGAGCCTCGCCGTGATCAAGAAGATTCCGGTTCGCACTGGCGGTCTCGACGGCATCACGTACGACGACTTTTCCGATCGCATCATCCTCACCAATCACAGCCGCCCGATCGGCACCGTCGTCGCGATCGAGCCCAAGGCGGGCGACATCGTGGGCACGGTCGACCTCGAGGACAATGCGCCGGAAGGTGCCGCGAGTGATGGAAAGGGGAAGATCTTCGTCAACAACGAGGGCAAGAGCACCATCCAGGTAATCGATGAGAAGGCGATGAAGGTGCTCGCGTCGTGGCCGCTCGCGCCGTGCGAAGGCCCCACGGGCATCGCGTACGACCGCGCTACCAACCGCATCTTCTCCGGATGCGGCAAGACCTCCGTGGTCGTAGATCCCGCTTCCGGCAAGGTGGTGGCGACGATCGCGAACGGCGACGGGGTCGACGCCCTGGGGTGGGACGCATCGCAGCAGCTGATCTACATCCCAGCCGGGCGCGACAGCAACGTCACCGTCGTGCATCAGGATTCGCCGGACAAGTACACAGTGGTGGCCACCGTCGCGACGATGCGGGGCGCCAAGACGATCAGCGTGGATCAGGTGAAGCACGTAGCGTACCTGTTCCAACCCGAGTACGGCCCCGCGCCCGCACCGGCGCCGGGGTCGCCGCCGCCGGCGCCGGGAGGCCGCGGGCCGCGCGGGCCGGTGATCGCCGCGTGGTTCTTCGCGATCAGCCACTGATTCGCGTCGCTGGTTCCTAGTCGCCCGCTGAGCCAGGGCGACGGACTTGACGGCTGGCGCGACCTCGCGTATATAACCTATCAGTTATGCAAGCGACGCGCCGCCTCGACGCCGTCTTCGCCGCCCTCGCCGATCCTACGCGGCGGGCGATCCTGGCGCGGCTCGCGTCAGGCCAGGCGTCGGTGGCCGAGCTGGCCGAGCCGTTCGCGATGAGCCAGCCCGCGATCTCCAAGCATCTCAAGGTGCTGGAGCGCGCCGGCCTGATCTCGCGCGGCCGCGACGCGCAACGGCGGCCGCGCCGGCTCGAGGCCAAGCCGCTCGGGGAAGCAACCAAATGGCTTGAGCGCTACCGCCGGTTCTGGGAAGGCCGATTCCAACGGCTCGACGCCCTGCTCGACGAGCTCAAGACCAAGGAGAAGAAATGGGAAACCTGAAAGTCACGACGCCCAGCGACCGCGAGATCGCGATGACGCGCGTCTTCGATGCCCCGCGTACGCTGGTCTTCGATGCCCATACCAAGCCCGACCTGGTCAGGTTGTGGCTGCTGGGACCGCCGGGCTGGTCGATGCCCGTGTGCGAGATGGACGTGCGGGTGGGCGGCACGTATCGCTGGGTGTGGCGGCACGATCGTGATGGCACCACGATGGGGATGGGTGGCGTCTACCGCGAAATCGTGAAGCCCGAACGGCTCGTCACCACCGAGCGGTTCGACGAGGCTTGGTACCCGGGCGAGGCCCTCAACACCCTCGTGCTCGTCGAGCAGGGCGGACGAACCACCCTCACGCAGACGATGCGCTACGAGTCGCAGGAGGCGCGCGACGCGGTCCTCAAGTCCAGTATGGAGAAGGGCGTGGCGGCGAGCTACGACCGGCTGGCCGACCTGTTGGCATCGACGGTGGGTCGGAGCAGTCTTCACTCATAGCGAGGGCACCATGCAAAAGATCGTTCCATTCCTGTGGTTCAACGGCAACGCCGAAGAGGCGATGAACTTCTATGTGTCGATCTTCAAGAATTCCAAGGTCGTGCGCGTGTCGCGCTATGGGGACGCGGGGCCCGGGCCGAAAGGGTCAGTGATGTCCTGCACTTTCCAACTCGAGGGTCAGGACTTCTACGCCCTGAACGGCGGCCCGCAATACAAGTTCACGCCGGCGATATCCTTGTTCGTGAACTGTGAGACGCAGCAGGAAGTCGATGCGCTGTGGATGAAGCTGTCTGCGGGCGGTAGAGAAGACCAATGCGGCTGGCTCCAAGACAAGTACGGCCTGTCCTGGCAGATCATTCCCACCGTCTTGGGCAAGATGCTGGGAGACAAGGATCCGAAGAAGGCAAACGCGGCCATGAAGGCGATGCTGCAAATGAAGAAGCTCGACATCGAGGGCCTGCAGCAGGCGTACGACCGAGGATGACGATCGCCTCGTGAGGAAACCCACGCCTAGCGCCCCGCCTTGAACCCGTGCTCACCAAGCGCGACCTGGCCCGCGTCGTACAGCCGCCGCCAGCGCTCCCGCTGCTCCAGGCCCCAGTCGCCTGCTTCTGTCCCCGCGTCCTCGAGGAAATCGCCCCGGTAGCGCGCCAGGGCGCGGACGAGCGGCGCAGCGTCCCCGCTGTTGGCGAGCGCCCCCCGTGCCGCCCGGACCTCGGCCTCGAATTGGAGGCCGTCGAACTCCACCGCGAGGCGCGGGTTGATGCGATAGCGCTCTTCCTCGAACACGATCCAGTCCGGCCTGCCGAGCGTACGTCGCAGATGGTGCAGGGTGACATGGAAACTGTTCTTCAGCTGAGCGGGCGCGGCGTCGGGCCAGAACGCGAGACCGATCTGCTCGCGCGTGCGCCCCGCCGGGTGACACAGCAAGTACAGCAGTAGCTCGCGCGCCTTGGCGTGGCGCCACGCAGTCGTGGGGAGTCGCGCGCCGTCCACGGTGATCTCGAGCGGCCCGAGGGCGTTGACCCGCAGCACCGACGCGTCGGCCGGCCGGGTCGCTTGCGCCGGTTCACCGACCATCGTCGTGGCGAGATCCAGGGCCTGGCTCAGGCTCAGCGCCTGCCCTGCCTGGAATGCCGCCACGAACGCCGCTGGGCCGAGGTTGGCACGGAGCGACCCGGCGAGGCGGTCCATCGCCTCGCGCTCGAGCGGCAGTGGCGCGGCCCCCGCTTCCTCGCGCAAGTTGGCCACGGCGCCGAGCAAGCGGGCGGCCCGCTCCGGATCCCCCCGCTCGGCCGTGATCCGCGCCACGTCCTCCACCAGGATGATCGTGGACCAGTGGTTTTTCATCCGTTTGAGCGGCGTGAGCGCGACGGCGAACCAGCCCAGCGCGCCGTCGCTGTCCCCTTCGGCGAGGGCCAATCGGCCTCGCATCGTGGCGAGGTGCGCGATCGGCTGGTTGAAGCCATCCTCCAGAGCGAGGGTGACGCCTTCGTCGAACGCCGCCCGGGCCGCCACGAAGTCGCTGCGGACCTGCGCCACGTGGCCCTGCCAGTACAGCACGTAGGTGATCCAGTACCGCGGTCGCACCGCCCGCGCGAGATCGAGAGCTTCCGCGAGGACGCCTGCCGCGGGTTCCAGATCGCCCGCGAGCAGACGAGCTTGCCCGAGCCCCACCAGCGCGCAGACGAGATCCGCCGAGGCGCCGGCCGCTTCCCGCAGAATAGCCACGCTCTCCTCGGCCACCGGACGGAGCTCCACCCGCTCGCCTTGGAGCACCAGGTACGCCGCGAGCGAGGAGAGTGCGCGTCCCCGCGCCCGGGTGCGCGCGCCGCCGGCCCGTTCGAGCGCCGCTTCGAGGCGGCGGCGGGCTTCCCGGTAATGTCCCAGCCCGAACCAGAACCAGTGCAGCGCGGCGGCGAACCGTAGGGTCTCTTCAACGGAGTCGCGATCCCGCTCGAACCAATCGGCCGCGGCCCGCAGGTTCCCGAGGTCCCCCGCGAGTCGCTCCTGCCACCCCTCGGACTGGTTGGCGAGGAACGGCTCCGCGGCCTCCGCGCGGGCGAGAAAGAACAGCGCGTGGCGGCGCCCCAACTCCGCCGCCTCACCCGCTTCATCCAGCCGTTCCCGCGCGAACTGCCGCATCGTCTCCAACATGCGATAGCGCGCCTCGAGCGCCTCGGTCTCGAGCGCGACGAGGGACTTGTCTACGAGACCGCTCAGCAGGTCGAGCACGTCGACGGCGGCAATCGCCCCTCCCGCTCCCCCCGCTACCGCCTCCGCCGCGTCCAGCGTGAACCCTCCGGCGAACACCGCCAGCCGCCGGAGCAGGATCCGCTCCGGTTCAGTGAGCAGTGCGTGGCTCCATTCGATCGTGCTGCGCAACGTGCGGTGGCGGGGTACTGCGGTCCGGCTACCCGTGGAGAGCAACCCGAACACGTCGTCGAGCCGGGTGGCGATCTGCTGGGGATCGAGGACGCGGGCCCGCGCGGCGGCCAGCTCGATGGCCAGCGGGAGCCCGTCGAGCCGCCGGCAGATGTGCGCGATCGCCACGGCGTTGTCGTCCCGCAGCTCGAACGACGGCCGCACCGCCTGGGTCCGCTCGACGAACAAGCGGATCGCCTCGCTCGCGGCCGCCACCGCGCGGGTCACGGGCTTGCCGGCCTGCGGGAGCGCGAGCGGCGGCACCAACCAGGTGCGCTCGCCGCCGCTCCCGAGCGCCTCGCGGCTCGTGGCCATGATGCGGAGCCGTGGGCAGCCAACGAGCAACGCCTCCGCCAGGCGGGCGCACGCCTCGACCAGATGCTCGCAGTTGTCGAGCACGAGCAGCGCATCCCAATCGCGCAGCGCCTCGAGCAGGGCGTCTCCCGCCGAGCGGATGCCGTCGCGGCGCACGCCCAGCGCGTCGGCCACGTGGTGCGGCACGAGCTCGGGATTCGAAAGTGGGGCGAGCTCCACCCACGCGACTCCGTCCGGGTACTGCGAGCCCAGGCGGCCGGCCACCTCGAGGGCGAGACGGGTCTTGCCGCTGCCGCCCGCGCCGGTGAGCGTGAGGAGCCGCGTGCCCTGGAGCAGCTCCTGCACGGTCGCCGTCTCGCGCTCGCGGCCGATAAACGAAGTGAGTTGGGCGGGCGGCGGCGCGCCCGCCGGGGCTTCGGGCGCCGTCAGGGCAGCGACGAACGCCGCCATCCCGCTGAACCGGTCGGCGGGCGCCTTGGCTAGGGCACGGGCCAGCGCCGCGGCCACCGGTCTCGGGACTGCGGGCGCGAGATCCGTGACGCGCGGCGCCTCGACCGTCAGGTGCCGCAGCAGCACGCCTTCGGCCGACGTCCCGGTGAACGGCGGCCGCCCCGCCAGCATTTCGTAGAGCACGCAGGCCAGCGCGTATTGATCGCACCGCCCGTCCAGCTCGCGCTCTCCCAGCGCCTGCTCGGGGCTCATGTAGTCCGGTGTCCCGATCGGCATCCCGGGTAGGGTCAACGCGGTGCTCCGTGTTCCCTCGGCGGCGGTGGTGACCGCGCGCGCGATCCCGAAGTCCGCCACCACGGCGTGTCCGGCCTGCAGCAGGATGTTCTCCGGCTTGATGTCGCGATGGACGACCCCCTCGTGGTGCGCGTAGTCCAGCGCGTCGGCCACCTCCCGCGTGATCTGCAGTGCCTCCTCGAGCGGCAGCTGCTTATCGCGCCGCAGCCGATCGCGCAGCGACTCGCCCTCGACGTAGGGCATGACATAGTAGAGCACGCCCGCCGCTTCGCCGGAGTCGTGCACGGCGAGGATGTGGGGGTGATTGAGCGCGGCCGCGATCTCGATCTCGCGCAGGAAGCGCTCGGTGCCGAGCGTCGTGGCGAGCTCCGGTCGGACCACTTTGACGGCCACCCTGCGACGGTGCTTCAGGTCCTGGGCCAGATGCACCGTGGCCATCCCCCCCTGGCCCAGCGGGCGCTCCAGGCGGTAGCGGCTGGCCAGCGCCTCGGCGAAGCTCTCGTCTTGCGGGATCACCGGATGAATATGCCTCCGCGCCCGGACCTGCGCCGCGCCGTAGCTTGGGTGCCCTTCACGCGTAGTACCTCATTCTCACACGCGGCGGAAAGGCGCGCACCACACCTGCCGCCACCTTCGGCATCCCGCCCAGGCTCACCTCTCTTAGTCTCGGCAGCCGTGCTAGCCTCGAGACCCCCGCGTTCGTGAGCCGCGAGCACGAATCGAACGTCACCTGCTCGAGCGTGTCCACGCCCGACAGAATCGCCGGTGTGCGATCGGTGATCAAGTTGTAGCTCGCAAAGTACGTCTTGAGATTCGCAAGCTTCGCGATATGCTCGGTGGCCCGGTCGCCCGTATCCCGGCAATACATCAGCACGAGTGACTGCAGCCGCTCGCAGGCGCCGACGTGCTGATATCCCTCGTCCGGCACGTCCATCGGCATCAATTCCTCGAGCGCGGGAAACCGCGGCAGCGCCGCCAACCCCGCATCATCAACGTTCTTGCAGCTCACCGACAGCGATTTGAGCGCCGCCATCTCGGCGAGCGCGCTGAAGCCCCGGCTCCGCAGGTTATAGCAGCGCCGTCCCCAGATGTATTGAATGGTCCGCGAGCGGCTCAAGGCGGCGAACCCCTCGTCACCTGCCACCGTGTCCTGGCACATCAGGAACCGCAGGTGGGGTAACCCGGCGATGTACGGCATATCGGCATCCTTGGCGTCGAACCCGAGCCAGCCGAGGTGAGGCAGATCCACGAGGGGCGCGAGGCCCTCGCCGGTGACCGCGAGCTCGGTGCTGTCGAGATCCAACGCAAACAGGCCATCGAGACCGACGAGCTGCGCGAGACCCTTATCGCTGAACGAGCCGCGCAGCATCAGGTGGTTGGGACGGGCCTTGGCACTGGTAAGGCTCATGGCCGTCGCTCCGCCGTGCCAGCTCTTGAACACCGGGAAGTCATGCAGGAGCGCGAGTCCAGCATCGGTGACGGTGTTTCCCGATTCGAGATCGGACAGCTGGCGCTTGCCGGTGAGCGTGCGAAGTGCGCCATCGCCGGTCACCGTCCCCCTGAGACTCACCGTGCGGAGATTCTCACACGCGGCGAGATGGGCTACGCCGGCATCGGTGATCCGCGTCCACGTCAGCGCGATGGACTCGAGTGCCGGCAGTTCCCGCAGGACTTCGAGACCGCGGTCGGTAATCGGGCAAGCCGTCAGATTGAGATGGCGCAGCTGCGGCAGACGGGCGAGGAAACGCAGTCCCCGATCGCTGATCTGCCGCGATCCTTCGAGGTCCAACGAGATGATGTGCTCGAGCCGCGAGATCCGCTCGAGCTGCGCATCCGTCATCTCGCCGTGGGCATCGAGCCCCGATACACGATGTGCTTGGAGCGCGGCGATGACTTCGTCCCAATCCCTCGCGTTCCCTATGCTTTGCTTCTCGCCGTGCTCGTCCAGTACGAACAGCGTCAGGGGCTTCGCCGCGATGGTGGACTTGCCGGGGGGAAGGGAAGCGACGAAATCGGCCAAAGCCTGCCAGCTCCCCATCCCCTGCGCGCGGGCGACGAGGAATTGCGCATCCGCAAGGCTGATGTCGTCGTCCGGACCGGCCGACGCTTCGCGGCGGCCGAGATCGAGACGCACGTACTGCCGCATCGCATCCCAGCGGCGCAGGTGACCGAAGTAATCCCAGATGACCTGCATCGCCTCGGGTTCGCCGGTCCGATAGGCCCTAACCAGCGCCTCGGCGACGCGCTCGTAGCGCTCCATCAATGACCTGCCCGGCGGCAGCCGATGCTTGAGCTCGGCCCAACCAGGGAACCCGTGCTCACGGGCGAGCGCGTGTTGTACGTCGCGTAAGGTGGGGATGCGCGGGGCGTCGGGAAATGCGCGCTCGAGACGGGCACGCGCCTCGGCGATGTTGGCGCGCAACGACTTGAGCCAGCGCTTCGCTTCCTTCTTGAGATTCTCGAGGGTGGTCCGGGGCGTGACTTGGTGAGGCATACCTTCCTCCCATACGCCTGACGTCCGCTGAATGACAGGCCGGAAGAAGGTTCGATCTGCGCTGCTACGAACCCGAGTGGGTGGGAGTGACTCCCTTGCCGCGGACCGGAGGCGCCCCAACGCGCGCTAGAGAGGAGTCTCGCGGCGCGGAGTGCTGTTTGTCAACTCACATCGCTCGCAACGGATTCGGCGTGCCTGGGCACCGCGCGCTCACAGCCGGTAGCCGACCAGCGTGCCCGACGCCGTCCGCAAGAACAGCATCCCGGCGACGTCGTCCACCGCGTACACCGGCTCGCGCTCCTTGCCCAGATCCACCCGCGACCGCGGCTGCCCGCTGTCCTTGTCGATCTGCAGCAGCACGTTGCCGTTCCCGTCGGGCGCGCGCGTCAGCATGAAGACCGATCCGGGGACCGCGAGCGAGGCCTTGAAGCGCTTGGACGCGAGCGCAGCCGCCTGGTGCGAATAGCCGGCGAGCTGGGCGCCGCCCGATGAGTAGGCGGTCGCCAGCTGCCCGGTGATGCGCCGTGCGGTGGAATCGGTGGCGTTGCGCGACGCCTGGGCGAAGGCATCGCCGTACGCCGAGGCGGCGGCGCCGTACAAGCCGGCCCGCACCGAGTTGATCCGGTACAGCGCCCGCAACAGCCCCGGGAGCTGCGGGGCAGGGTAGTACACCTGCTGCTTCACCTGCCCGTCACGCGTCACGATCACGAGGTTCTGCGGCGCGATGAGGACGAGCCCTGCCGGCCGGATCTCCATGTCGACCGGATCCTCGTCTCCCTGCAGCTTGATCTCGCCGCCCAACGCGCGGAAGGTGCCGGCGGTGCGATCCACCGCGTACAGCTTGTGGTCGTGGCTCGCAAACACGTATAGCGTCGTCCCCTCGACGGCGTGGTGCAGGGAGTACCGCGCGGCGTTGTAGTCCCCCGAGCTTAAGGGCTTGCCGCTCTCGATCGCGTCCTTGAACTTGGGCTCTCCCGAGACGACATCGATGACGTTCACTTCGGCGTTGGTCGCCGCGTCGGGCCGCGAGATGTAGAGCAGGCCCGCGGGGCTCAGCTCGGCGTAGGCGAGCTGGCCCTTGATCTTCACGTCTTTTTTCAAGCGCAAGCTGGCCGTCGCCACGTCGAGCACGTTCACGAAGGTGCGCGACTCGGCGTCCACGGCGAGCACGGCGGAGCCGCCGGTGATCATCGCGTCCGTCACGGTGCCGCGCATCCGCAGCGGCTTGTCGGCGATCGTCGTTCCGTCTTCGTACCGGGCCACGTTGAGCCCCGTTTGCACGACTCCGTTCACGATGCGCACGTTGCCCGTGGCCTGATTGGCGGGCGGTGATTCGGGGAGGATGATGATCCCGTTGGGGTGCTGCACGATGCCGTGCACCCAGCCGTCGATCGTCGGGGGCTTGGACCACAGGGCCTGACCGTCGGCGAGGCGGTAGGCCATGAGCCGATCGTCGAAGCCCACGTAGATGCGGTCGGTCTTGTCGAGCGACGGGAACAGCCGCACGTGTCGCGCGGGGTTGCCGGCGCGAGCGGTGGGCAGCACGGCGGACCACCGCACCGCGCCCGACCGCGCGTCCAGGGCCCGGAGACCCATCAGGGTGTGGACCACGATCATCTCGGGCCCCGCCTGCAGCACCTCGAGGGCCGTGGCCTCGGACGCAGCAGTCACCAACCGCTGCATCAGGCCGCCCAGCCCCTTCTTCTGGGGCTCCGTCTGCTCGAACAACCCCTCGTTGGCCCAGCGCTGTTCACCGGTCGCGAGGTCGTACAGTGCCACCACCGGAGGCCCCGCCGCGCGCCGCCCGTGGACGAGCAGCGTGCCGCTCTGTGGCAGCACGCGGCGGGTGACGACTTGCGCCAGGCTCAGGCGGCGGGAATCGAACACGACCGCGCCGGTCACCGGGTCAAAGACCAACAACAGGCCCGGGCGCGCCGCCTCCATGAGGAGAGACCCCTCGACCATGCGGACGCTGTCGGCCGGCAACCCGCCGAGCTCGGGTTTCTCCCACGTGACCTGGCCGCGCTCGATATCGACCCCTGCGAGCGCGCCGTCAGTCGAGACGAGGAGCGCGCCCGCCGGCGTGACCTGCTGCCAGCGGATGTCTCCCTTCATCTTGAGGGTCCACGCCGCGGTCGCGCCGGAAGGGGCGGGGGCAGGCGTCTGCGCAGGCGCCGCCGTGAAGACTCCGGCGATCAGCGCGAGCGGAAGCAGCGGGTGACGAGCGGACACGGCGACCATGGCGACCCCCCGGTGGACACGCGCCCCTATATCCCCCCAGCGCGGGTTGGGGCGCAAGGGCGGGGAGGGCTTCCTTTATGGGACACCCCAACCAGGGAGGCCCTGGGATGCGGCGATCCGGGTGTCGGTGGGCCGGCGCGCGGCCGAACAGCAGCTGCCGGGAGGCCGCGAGCAAGACTACCGCGGCTCTTCCCCTAACCGTCTGAGTGCGGCGACAGCCTCGTCCACCTCGGGTCGAAGTTCGGGGTCCGCGTGGCGCCACACTGCGACGACGAATCGGTACATGTGAATGGCGGTGGCGCGATCGGCCAGCCGCTCAGCCATACGGCCCCGCTCGAGCGTGGCCAGCACAGAGCTGGCGGTCAGCGGGATGGTTACCTGCTGATCAAAAAAACGCACCGCCTCGCGATCTCGCCCGGTCGCTGCCAGCAACTGGAACCGCATCATCTGAAGCGGCGCGAGACTGGGAGACAGCGAGCCATAACGGCCGGAACAGAGTGAGTCCGGAAAGGCGAGGAACCGGCGGATCGCCTCGGCCGTATCACGCCGAGCCAGGGCGAGAGCGGCCCGTGCCAAGTTGGCATCGCCCCGTGCATCGACGAGCTCTTCCACGCTCCGAGCGGCTCGCGCGAGTGAGTCTCCTCGGTGCATGAGCCGGAACAGAGGCAGGGTGTCCTGTCTCCGAGCCCACCAGCCGGCTGCGAGGAACGAGCGATAGCAGCGGGGCACCCAGAGCGGGTCGGCGACGGCTAGTTGCCCGTTGGCGCTGAGCAGCCAACGATCGAACGCACTGGCTGCGGAGTCCGCGGAAACAACGCCCATAACGGCGAGTTCCGCAAAAGGCAGGCTGAAGCGAGATCCGGCCATCGCCCGCGCCTCTCGCAAGTGTCCCCGATACAGCAGCTCCGTGGCCAGCAGGTACCGCGTCGACACGGTATCGGCCGACACGCCGATCCCACGGCGGCCGGTCGCGAGGCGTCGCAGCAGTCGCACGCCCGCCTCGTTCGCATCCGGCCAGCGTTGGACAGAGCGCCACGCATCGAACAGCACATTAGCCGATGTGGTATCGAGGAGGGATTCGACGTCTCCGGCCGCGGCGTGGCGTGGGTCGAGGAGCTGTCCCACGAGACGGATTCCTGCCCCTTCAGGCACATCCGCGGTCAAGCGTAGATAGCCGTTGATGTAGCGCTGCGCCGCCGCGGTGTCGTTCGCATCGAGGGCGAGCTGCACCGGATGAAAGTACGCCGGTGCGAACGCCGTATCGAGCGCAATGGCACGGTTGAAGGCATCGAGGGTCTGCTGCGGCGTGCTTGCGACGACGAACCCTAGATGAAAGCGAGCCTCGCCAAGCGCGTACCACACTTCCGGGTCGTCGGGGTAGCGACGGCTCGCCACTTCGAGCGCAGCGAACTTGCGAACACGGTGTGACCAGTACGCCCGGTCGAAGGGATCGTCGGACGCGGCTTCCAGCGAGTCGGCGAGGACCAAGAGGCTGTCCCGGGGCGCGAGGCCGCGATTGAGACTTCCGGCCTTCAGTCCCAGCGGGCTCCCGGACAGCCCCCTCCACGCCCGGACGAGCCCGAGGCGGCGCAGCGGGAGCGCGAAGCTGCTATCGTCCTCCACCGCGCTTTCGTATGCCTGAATCGCCGAGTCCAGGGAAAACCGACGTAGCAGCTGCTCTCCCCGCAGAAACGCCTTCAGTGATGGCAACGACTTGGTTCCCACCGAGCCGAGTCTGATGTGCGTTTCCGATCCCATTCGACCGAGATCGCGTAACAGGTCTGTCGTCAGCGAGTCCGCCAACCGATCGATCCGGTCGGCAAGGTCGGTCCGCTCGAGCTCAGCAAGCGCCTTGCCCGTCGTGGCGTCGAGAGCTGTGAGGCGCAGACGGGCGGAGTCCGAGCCCGCGGCTAGCAACTGCCCGAACACGACCACCTCCGCACCGGTGCGGCGACCCAGCTTCCTGGCCGAGGCCGGGTCGGCTCGGCCCTGCCAGCGCTGCAGGACGACGGTGGGAGCCACCGTACGCAGTGGCCCCGCACCATCCAGATTCCTCGACAGGTAGTCTACGAGCCCCTCGTGCCACAGCGCGAACTTCGGATCAAGGACTTCGAAGGGCGCGACTGCGACCAAGTTGGGGTCGAGCACGACGGGTGTTCCGGGTCTCGAAAGGAGCAACAGCCCTCCTGAAACGAGGAGCACGACGGCGAGCGCGAGGGGCACCGTGGCACGCCATCCTCGCCAGGGCGTCGCCGGCGCGACGGAGCCCAGCGGAAGCGCAGCGGCGAACTGGGCCACCGTCGCGAATCGATCCGCTGGGACCTTCGCCAGTGACTTCTTGATTGCTCGCTCGACCTGGGCCGGGACTGTTTCCCGCACTGTGCGAAGCGACGGCACGGGGTCCGCGAGACGCCGTGCGGTTGTGGCCTGGGCCGTCGGTCCCATGAGCGGGGGCTCACCCGCCAGCATCTCGTACAGCACGCAACCGAGGCTGTAGATGTCGCTGCGCCCATCGAGCCGCGTCTCGCCGCTCGCCTGCTCGGGGCTCATGTAGGCAGGTGTCCCCACTACGAGCCCCGTCTTGGTCAGTCTCTCCCCGCCTGCGGCCGCCACCGCCTGGGCAATCCCGAAGTCGGCGACCACGGCCTGGCCCTCGGCCAGAAGGATGTTCTCCGGCTTGATGTCCCGATGGACCACGCCTTGGCGGTGGGCATAATCGAGCGCCGCGGCCACCTCGTGCGTGATCCGGAGCGCGTCGTCTAGCGGCAGCTGCTTCTCTCGCTCCAGCCGCCGGCGCAGGGACGCACCAGCGACATACGGCATGACGTAGTACAAGAGGCCGTCGCCTTGCCCGGAGTCGTGGAGCGGCAGGATGTGAGGGTGTTCCAACCGGGCGGCGAGGGTGATCTCGCGGAGGAAGCGCTCCACGCCGACGGCGGTCGCGACCTCGGGATCGAGCACCTTGATGGCGACTGCCCGGTCGTGTTTGGAATCGCGTGCGAGGTAGACGGTCGCCATCCCGCCGTGGCCGAGCTCGCGATCGATCATGTACCGACCCGCGAGTGCTGCCGCTACGCGGGCAAGAGCATCGGGCACCGGCCGCTCCTGGAGTCAGCGCAGGGCCATATAATGGGCACCGGCGCGTCGGGCGGCCAGTTGAAAGCGCAGCTCCCTTCTGCCTTGACGGGCCACTAGACGCCCCGCACGGTCTGGCACACCTTCCAGCCCGAAATGAGCAAGCAGCCGCGCTCTTCGCGTCAGCGTTATCGCGCGTTTGTTCAGGACTACACCCAGCGGCGACTCGACGATGGGACGGCGGGGGAATCCCAGCCCCTCGATCGCGGCAAGCGGCGGGCGTATGTGCGCGACTACCTGCGCTGGCTCCGCCCCTATCGGTACGCCGCTGGCGCGCTCCTCGCGCTCGCCTTGCTGACCACCGGGCTGCAGATGATCGAGCCGCTGTTCATGCGGTTCATCATCGATCGCGTGCTGCTCAACACGACGTTAGACACGGCGTCGCGCCTCGCCCGCCTCAACCTGGCGGGGGCCGCGTTCCTCGGCGTGATCGTGCTCTCTAACCTGAGCGACGCGCTGCGGGACTATCGCCAGCGCCTGCTGAACGTGCGTGTCATGCTGTCGCTCCGCCGGTCGCTCTTCCAGCGCTTGCTGCTGCTCCCGCTCCCCAAGCTGTGGGACATGAAGACGGGCGGCATCCTGTCGCGTCTGACGGGCGATGTGGAAACGACGACCGGGCTGTTGCAGATGGCGATCGTGTCACCCGCCGTCTCGCTGATCCGTCTGGCCGTCGCCGTGGCCGTGCTGCTGGCGCTGAACTGGCGGTTGGCGTTGACGGCCCTGGCGATCGTCCCCGCGGCGATGGTGATCAGCTTCATCGCCGCGCGGCGCGTCCGGCCGATCTACCGCTCGCTCCGCAAGGACGTGGAGCAGATCGACGGCCGGGTGGGCGAAGCGTTCTCGGGGATTCGCGTCGTCCGGGCCTTCCGGCGCGAGCTGCAGGAGCTGTTCACGTACATGGTCGGGCGGCACACGGTGCTGCGCAAGGAGCTGTTCGCACACCGCCGGGAGCTGGTGCTGTGGACATCCTGGGGCCTGCTGCAGGCGGGCGTGAACGTGGTCATCGTCTGGTACGGCGGGTACATGAACATCGCCGGCGGCGCCTCGATCGGCGACATCATGGCCTTCCAGTGGTATACGTTCCTGCTGCTGGGCCCGGTGTGGCAGATCGTCAACTCCTTCTCCGAGCTGCAGCGCTCGCTCGCCGCCATGGAACGCGTGTTCGACGTCCTCGCGATGGACGACGACAAGCCCGACCGGCCCGGTGCACGCGACGCGCCGCCCGTAGTGGACGAGATCCGCTTCGAGACCGTCGAGTTCGCCTACCGTGAGGGGCAGCCGGTGGTGCGCGACTTCGACGTCGTGGTGCCGGGGGGCTCCGTCATCGCGCTGGTGGGCCGGAGTGGCGCCGGCAAGACGACTGTGACGGATCTGGTAGCGCGGTTTCACGATCCCACCCGGGGACGCATCCTGCTGAACGGCGTCGACATTCGCGACTTTCGCCTGCGGAGCTACCGCGAATTGCTGGCCATCGTCCAACAAGACGTGTTCCTGTTCGACGGGTCGGTGCGGGAGAACATCGCCTACGGCCGCCACGAGGCCACGAACGGCGAGATCGAAGACGCGGCCCAGCGGGCCAACGCGCACGAGTTCATCGTCAAGCTGCCGGAGCAGTACGAGACGTTCATCGGCGAGCGCGGCGTCAAGCTGTCCGGCGGCCAGCAGCAGCGGCTGGCCATCGCCCGGGCGATTCTCGCCCGTCCCCAGATCCTCATCCTCGACGAGGCCACGAGCAACCTGGACACGGAGAGCGAGCAGCTCATTCAGGCGTCGATGGCCACGCTGCTCGCGGGCCGCACCACGTTCGTCATCGCCCATCGGCTCTCCACGATTCACCGCGCCGACCTGATCCTGCTGATGGAAGACGGGCGCGTCATCGAGCGGGGATCCCACGACGAGTTGATGAGCGTGAGCGGGGCCTACTACGGCATGGTGCGCCGTCAGATGGAATCGCACGGCCGCGACGAGGAGGTGCTGCGCTGCTAAGGCCCGAGAGGCCGAGGCCTCAGCCGGTCTCGAATCCCGCCAACTGGCCTACCGTGGATCCGCCGCACAAGTTTCGATCATGAAAGCACTCATTCTTTTCGCTGCCTTCGCGGCACCCGCTCCCGCGCGAGCCACGGCCCAGGACGTCGCCCGCTGGGAGCAAGAGGCCAAGCACGTCACCATCATCCGGGACGATTGGGGCATTCCACACGTGTACGGCCGGAGCGACGCCGACGCCGTCTTCGGCCTGATATACGCTCAGGCCGAAGACGACTTCAACCGGGTGGAGACCAATTACCTCAACGCGATGGGGCGCCTGGCCGAGGCGGATGGCGAGTCCCGCATCTACCAGGACCTGCGGATGAAGCTGTTCATCAACCCCGACTCGATCAAAGCGCAGTACGCGGCGAGCCCGCCGTGGCTGAAACGGTTGATGAACGCCTGGGCCGACGGCTTGAACTTCTACCTCTACAAGCATCCCGACGTGAAGCCGCGCGTCATCACCCGCTTCCAGCCCTGGATGGCGCTCACGTTCAGCGAAGGGAGCATCGGCGGCGACATCGAGCGGGTGAGCCTGCGTGAGCTCCAGGCCTTCTACGAGAACGGCCCTGCGCCCGCGGCGGGCACCGGGGAAGGCGAGACGAGCCCCGAGCCCACCGGTTCGAACGGCATCGCCATCGCCCCCGCGAACACCATCCGCCACCATGCCCTGCTGCTGATCAATCCGCACACGTCGTTCTTCTTCCGGGCCGAAGTGCAAGTCGTGAGCGACGAGGGTCTCGATGCCTACGGCGCCGTGACGTGGGGGCAGTTCTTCGTCTACCAGGGGTTCAACGACCGCGTGGGATGGATGCACACCACGAGCGGTGTGGACGCCATCGACGAGTATCTGGAAACGGTGGTGAAAAGAGGGGACCGCTACTACTACCGCTACGGCACCGCGGACCGGCCCGTGACGGTCAGCACGATCACGGTGCCGTACCAGACCGCCACCGGGATGGCCCGGAAGACGTTCACCGTCTACCGCACCCACCACGGGCCGATCATCCGCAAGGCAGACGCCAAGTGGGTGAGCATCCGGCTGATGGAGGAGCCCAGGAAGGCGCTGATTCAATCCTACACGCGCACCAAGGCGCGGAACTACCGGGCGTTCCGCCAGGTGATGGACCTGCACACCAACTCGTCCAATAACACGATCTTCGCCAGTGCCGACGGCGACATCGCGTACTTCCACGGGAATTTCATTCCGCGGCGCGACACCAGCTTCGACTGGACCCGGCCCGTGGACGGCAGCAACCCGGCGACCGAGTGGCGCGGCCTCTTGTCGGTGGACGAGACGCCCCACCTGCTCAACCCCGCGAGCGGCTGGCTCTACAACTCGAACAACTGGCCGTGGTCGGCGGCGGGGCCGAGCAGCCCGAAGCGGGAAGACTATCCCGCCTACGTCGAGACCGGCGGAGAATCCGCCCGTGGACTCCACGCCATCCGGGTGCTCGAGCACACGACGGACCTCACGCTCACCTCGCTGATCGGCGCGGCGTTCGACAGCTACCTCACGTGGTTCGAAAAGCCGATCCCCGCGCTGATCAGGGCGTGGGATGAGACCCCGGCGGCCGATCCGCTGAAGGCCAGGGTGTCGGAGCAGATCGCGCTGCTGCGCGCGTGGGACCTGCGGTGGTCGGCGACATCGATCCCCACGTCCCTCGCCGTATGCTGGGGAGATCATGTCGAACGGCAGGTGGGTGCCGAGGCCCGCCGGGCAGGGCTGGCCGTGCCGGACTACATCGCCCAGCGGACCACGGCGGAGCAGCTGCTGCAGGCGTTGGTCGCGGCCTCCGATACCCTCACGGCCGATTTCGGAAGCTGGAAGATTCCGTGGGGCGACATCAATCGCTTCCAGCGTCTCACCGCCGACATCGTCCAGCCGTTCAGCGACGCGGCACCGAGCATTCCGGTAGCCTTCACATCCTCCCGGTGGGGCTCGCTGGCCTCGTTCGCGGCGCGCGCGTACCCCGGAACCAAGAAATGGTACGGGACGAGCGGCAACAGCTTCGTGGCCGTGGTGGAATTCGGCGACAGCGTGCGGGCCAAGGCGGTCACAGCCGGCGGGGAGAGCGGCCATCCCGACTCTCCGCATTTCAACGATGAAGCCGGACGCTACGCCACGGGCAATCTGCGGGATGTGTACTTCTATCGCTCGCAGCTCGCGGGCCACACAGAGCGCGAGTACCATCCTGGGAGTTGAACAACACAGCGGGCGAGCTCCGGATGGAGCTCGCCCGCTTACTGGTGTCGACCGGCTGAGCCTTACTGGTTCGTCGACTTAGTCGCCGGCTGCTGTTGCTGCGCTTGCGTCCGGGCTTCCTTCGCGTCGCGAGCGGCGGCTCGTTCCGCCTCCTTCGCGTCCTTGGCGGAGAGCCCAAGACTCTGGAGCGTCTGCCCGATGCTCTTGCCGCTCTGCAGGCCGTCCAGGATCGCCTGGGTGGTGATGCTGGGGTTCTTCGAGCCGAGGTTGTTCGCCAGCATGTTGGCCGCGACGAACTGGCCATGCGTCAACTTGGGGTTCGCCTGCTTCGCGGTCTGGTAGGCGCTCTCGAGCGCGTCGGGCGTCGTGTTCAGCTTCGCCGCGATGCCGCGAAAGTCGTGAGGGGTCTTCGGTTTCGACTGCCCTACCGGCGGCTGGCCCGCTGCCTGATGGCTCACCTTCGGGGCCGTGGTGCGCGCCGGCTTTTGCGCCGCCGCGGCAGTGTACGTGATGAGCGCGAGCCCGCACACAAGCACCGCGCTGGTCAACAAGTTCGATGTCGGCTTCACAGGTTCCTCCGGTTTGGTTCGCACGAGACGCGCTTTCCATGCTGCTGGCGCTTCGCACGAGAGAGACCGCTTGCAAGTGCAACCGGTCACGGGGGGCTTCGGTCTGAAACGTTGTTCGAGCACCGAGGTGACGACGGTCACTGGGGCGGAGTGTTAACGTGCGGAGCACGATATCCCCATCACAGTGGCCGGACATCGACCATGCGTAGTGCAGCTGCGTTTCTCAGCGTGCTTGCCGCCCTCGGCGCCGCGTCCGTCGCGGCACAGTCGCCGCTCACCGCGGGCGCTACGGCTGGTGCGGTAAAGCTGACCGATCAGCGCTCCGAGCAAGCGGTCACCGGCGTGGTGCAGTACCAGGCGAGTCCGTGGCTGAGCTTGTCCGCCATGCCCTCCGTCGTGCACGTCTCCGACGTGGTGAGCGGCCGCTCGGTGTCGAGCAGCGGGGCCGGCGACCTGCCGGTGTCCGCGGCCGCGCTCCACGCGTTCGCGTCACCCGGCTCAGCGGTGATCGCCGCAGCGCTGACCTTCGTCCTGCCCGTCGGGAATGCGGCGTGTGGCCTCGGCAGCGGGAATACGTCGCTGGGGCTCGACGTCGGCGCGGGAGTGTCGCCCAGCCGGCGGCTGCACCTCTCGGCGGACGCGAGCCGGAGCGTGAGCGGCCTCTCGGCCCAATCGGCCCTCAGCGCGCCCCACGCGACCTCGCTCCGCGCGGACGCCGGCTACGACGTTTCGTCCCGCTGGTGGGCGAGTGCGTCGCTCGGCGCCGACGTCGGAGCGGCCGACTCCACGCAAGCGTTGAGCCGCGTGGTGGGCGCCGGCGCGGGCTATCGGCTCGCGGCGCCGTTCACGCTCACGCTCGACGGCAGCATCGGGCTTTCGGCGGCTTCGCCCAAGTGGGCGGTGTCAATCGGCGTGGGCACTGCGTTCGCCGGCACGTCGCCGGTGAGCCTCTCGTCGCCGCTCCGGCGTCTCAAGACGACGTTCGCGGGCGGCGTGAACCGCGGCAGCGGCGGGGGAAAGATCGGGTGCCGGTGAACGCCGGCGCCGCGTCAGCGGTAGAATGGTGCGCCGGCGCGCCGAGTAGCTGATCAGCTGGCTGAGCCGTCTCAGTCTCGTTTCTTCCTGCTTGGCGCTGATCACCCACCAGTTCACGGTCTTGCCGTACCAGGGCGGCTGCGCCTGGTAGAACTCCCAGGCTGGAGCAACCGCAGCTACCTTGCGTGGCACCCGACCGCTCACATTCTATCCGGGTAACCTCTCGGCCGAGCCGCAAGCTTGCATGGACGCGACACGCTTGAGCGACGACGATAAGACGAACGCGGCCGTTCGTGCGCGCGCGCTGGTGATCATCGAAGACGACGCGCCGATTCGGCGCGCACTCCGCAACGCCCTCAGCGCAGTGACGGATCGGCTACTCGAGGCCCCGACTGGACGAGAAGGGATTGACATCACGGCGACTGAGCGTCCGGATCTGGTGATCCTTGACCTGGGTCTGCCGGACTGCCGAGGGGTCGATGTGTGCCATGAAATCCGCTCGTGGTCCCGCGTGCCCATCCTCGTGCTGTCCGCCCGCCATTCGGACGCCGAGAAGGTTCAGCTGCTGAATGCCGGAGCCGATGACTACGTCACCAAGCCGTTCAGCACACCGGAATTCGTGGCGCGCGTACGCGCCCTCTTGCGGCGGGCGCGGCTGCCGACCGTGGACGACATCGCGACGGTGGTCGAGGGGTATGGGCTCACCATCGATCTGCTCCACCGTCGCGTCACGCGGGGCGGCACCCCGATTCGGCTCACGCCGATCGAGTGGGACATTCTTCGCACGCTCGTGACGAATGTCGGACGCACGCTCACGCATCAGCAGATTCTCGACGCGGTCTGGGGAGACGCGGCCGGCAATCCCCAGCAATACCTGCGCGTTCACATCACCAACCTCCGCCGCAAGGTGGAGGCGAACGCCGCTCGGCCGGAGCTCATCGTGACGGAGCCCGGGGTCGGCTATCGCGCCGAGCTGCCGGCGTAGCGCGTCATGGCGCGATCCCACGTGTGGGCTTGGCTGTGCTGGGTTAGCGTGTGCGTCGTGGCCACCGTCGTCCTCCGAGCCCGCCGCGACGGCGTGGACACGGTATACGCCGTCCTCACCTATCTGCTGATCATCTTGGGCGGGAGCGTGAGCGGCGGGCGACCGCTGGGTCTCGCGCTCACGTTAGCCGGGTTCCTGTTGATTGACTACTTCTTCCAAGTGCCGTACGACACGCTCTCGGTGAGCAAGCCGCTCGACTGGATCGTGTTGCTGGCCTTCCTCACCACCGCCGTCGTCACGACGCAGCTGCTGACGCAGGAGCGGGCGCGAGCCGCGGAGGCCGAGCGGCGAGCCGGCGAAGTGGCATCGCTCGGCCGGCTCGGCGCGGAAATCCTGAGCGCGGGTCGGGCAGAGGATTCGTTGGCGGGCATCGCGGAGTTGATCCGCACGTCCCTCGAGACCGCGCACTGCCGGATCTACGGTCGGGACGACGATGCCGTGCGCCTGCTCGTGGCATCGCCGACCGCCGCGCCGGCAGAACCGCCCCTGCCGGACCGCGATGAGCTCCGCCGCTTCGCGGAGGCCACAGGCACGTTTGACCACGCAGAAGATAGCGCGTCCGGAGCGGCGTTACACAGCCGCGCTGCCGACGAGCGCACGGTGTTCGCGGCCCTCCGGGCGCACGGGCGAACCGTGGGCGTGCTGTACCTCGCCGATGAAAGGCCGATCGCGCTCGATCCGGCGCGACAGCGCTTTCTGGGCGCGCTCGCCTACTACGCGGCGCTGGCCGTGGAGCGGACGCGGCTGGTCGCAACCGCGCAGCATGCGGAGGCATTGCGGGAGGCGGACCGCCTCAAGGACGTCGTATTGGCGTCCGTCTCGCACGATCTCCGGACTCCTTTGACGACCATCAAGGCGCTCGCTCAGGAGGGCGCACTCCGCGGTGACCGGAACGCGCTCGCGATCGAGGAGCAAGCGGACCGACTCGGTCACCTCGTCGCCGACTTGCTCGATCTCTCTCGCCTCAAGGGCGGGGCCATGCCCGTGCATCCCGAGGTCAACACCGCGGAGGATCTGGTCGGCGCGGCGATGCGGCAGATGGCCGGAGTCCTGAAGGATCGGAGGGTCGAGACCAACGTCGACCTCAGCGAGCCGGCCCTGGCCGGTCGGTTCGACTTCGTCCAATCGCTGCGCATCCTGAGCAATCTGCTGGGCAACGCCGTTCGCTACACGCCGCCGGCGTCGCCGATCGAGCTTTCCGTCCATCGGGACGGCGCGGCCCTCGTGTTCGTCGTGGCCGACCGCGGTCCGGGGATCCCCATGGCCGAGCGGGACCGCATCTTCGAGCCGTTCTACCGCCCGGCCGGCGCTCCGGCCGACGGCGGCGGCGCGGGTCTTGGACTTTCGATCGCGCGGCGCCTGGCGGAGCTGCAGGGGGGCACGCTCGAGTACGCAGCGCGGCCGGGCGGCGGCAGCTGTTTCGAGCTGCGGCTCCCCGCGGACCAGTCTTTGTGAACTCTTAGCATCAATCGCCAGCTAAGCTCGTTGATTCTTAATGCGGGCTCCCGATAGGTTGCGCGTGTATGCGGGAGCTGTCGCTCATTGTGCGCGCGGTGCTCGACGCGCGGGACGAAGCGATCGTGATCGTCGACGCGCGCGGCGGCACGCTCTACCTGAACGCGGCGGCGCGGGCCACGCGGCCGCAACCGCATACACCATCGCAGTTCCTGGCACGGGGCGGGCGCGCCGTGCCACTGCGACTGGGAGACGGCGTACTAGGCGAGGTCATCATCGCGCCCCAGGAGTCCGGTCAAACGTGGGCCGACCAGGAGCGCCGGGCAATCCGCGAGACTCTGCAACAGACGGGTGGTAAGTGCGCGGAAACCGCCCGCCGACTCGGCATCAGCCGCACTACCCTGTGGCGGCGCCTGAAGGCGGTGCAGGCGCCGCTCAAAACACCTCCTTAAACAGCTTTAGCATCGCCGTCCAGGACTGGCGGTCCGCGTCGGCATCATAGGCGAGCTGCGGCATGCCATACTTCGCCGCGTCGGGGTTGGTGAAGCCGTGCTTGGCGCCGGGATACGAAATCACCTCGAACCGCCCGCCCGCCGCTTGCATCTCGCGCTTGAACGCCTCCACTTG
>WNGG01002924.1_pt1 | contig 30385 bp, 29 predicted proteins | sample 5400661 | NCBI WGS metagenome assembly WNGG01 (sample SAMN13153372, study PRJNA577476) | soil metagenome | isolation source: 100 cm soil or saprolite under Garry oak tree replicate 1 | place: USA:California | collected 2016-06-15
AGCTGCCTGCGCCAGCACCGACGCCGTAGGGCCAGTCAGACCTTTGGCCACCTCCTGGCGTTCGAGTTGGCAAGGGGCCGTCATCCGGCGGCGGTGTGCAGTCTCCATCTCCGGATCGCCCGGGCATACGGCTCTCGATGGAGTCAAGGGTGCTTGTTCACTTGCCATGGGGGCATGCGATCAGCGCGAGATCGGTTTTTCACGGTCTAGGCGAGCGAGGCCGATCGGCTGGGCAACGATCGTCACCTGGTTCGCGTTACGGAAACTACGGCCCACCACTTGATTCGAGTTCGCTCAAGCCACCGTGATCGCCCAGATCGACGTTCAGGGCGCGGCGGGCTTTAGCCGCCCTGGAGACCGTAATCTTCCGGGAGGAGGGTAGAACCGAATGGGCGTCGTGGAGTGGCTGTTGGACTCCGACTCGGCGATCCGCTGGCAGGTGATGCGGGACCTTACTGATGCGCCCGAGGAGGACGTCACGGCCGAGCGGGCCCGCATCGCCAGCGAGGGCTGGGGGGCACGGTTGCTCGCCCTCCAGCGCCAGGACGGCCAGTGGGATGGAGGCATCCCCACGTTCACCTCCACTGCGGCGGCGAACTGGTGGCAGTCACTGCCACCGGAGAGGCAAGGCACCTTGTTTCCCGAATGGACCTCCACGGCCTGGAGCTTGATGCTGCTCCGGAACTTCGGTCTTGATCCTGTGAGCGCAAGAGCGCGCGATGCCGTGCGCCTGGTCCGCGAGCACTGCCAATGGGAGCACGACGGCGAGCCGTTTTTCGCGGGCGAGGTGGAGCCGTGCATCAACGGCAAGGTCGTCGCGCTCGGGTCTTACTTCGGTGAAGACGTCCAGGACATTGTTGAGCGGCTCCTCGGCGAGCAGATGAGCGATGGCGGGTGGAACTGCGAGCAGGAGAATGGGTCGACGCGCGGGTCATTCCACACAACGATCGACGTGCTGGATGGCCTGCTCGAGTACCAACGAGCCACGGGGGACTCACCGGAGGTAAGGGCCGCCCGCCTCCGCGGCCAGGAGTACCTCCTCGAGCGGCGAATGATTCGCAGGCTGTCCACCGGCGAGGTGATCGACCCGGCCTGGACGCAATTCTTCTATCCGACCTATTGGCACTACGACGTGCTCCGAGGTCTCGACTACCTGCGTGCGGCCGGCGCCGCCCCTGACGAGCGGGTGACCGAGGCGATCGACCTGGTCGAGTCCAAGCGCGACGCGGACGGCCGCTGGCCCCTCGACAATCCCCACCCCGGCCGGCTGCATTTCGCGATGGACGTGGGCGAGGGCAGACCGAGCCGGTGGAACACCCTACGGGCTATGCGTGTGCTCAGGTGGTACGAGCAGACTCCACCCAGAAAGGCCGCGACTGCCTGATCGGGCCGGGGCCGTCGTGTCCACGGCGTCAGTCGCGGCCCATGGTGGTGGCGATGTCGGCCTCGTTGCCCGAAGCGTCGGCCAGCGTCCACCACGAGGGAGCGAACTCGTCGCACACCATGCGGCCGCCCGCGGCGAGCGCCGCCGCGATGCGAGGCTCGGCCTGCTCATACGGCACCGAGGTGATTGACGATCTCGATCGAAATTTCAATGGTATTTCAGCGCCGCGCCATGACCTTTTCCAGTCGAGTCGCGAACCGAACCTGGCTAGAGCGGCGTTCAGGCGTGAACTGGCAACGACTTCAGTCCTCGAAAGACGGGAATGGATTTCCACTCGAGTTGGTCGCCCCGCAGTTCAAGACCAGGGAATCTCGCCAGCAGTGATGTGATCGCGATCTGCGCTTCAGCTCGGGCCAGCGCGGCTCCGATGCAAAAGTGGATTCCGTGGCCGAAGTCAAGGTGGCGGATCGGCGATCGCTCGATGTCTAGCTGATCGGGCTCCGTGAACTGCGAAGGGTCGCGGTTGGCCGCGCCGATCACCATGAAGACCGTCTGGCCGGCGCCGACCAACTTCCCGCCGATCTCCAGCTCATGTGTTGCGGCGACGCCGCGGAGCTGCACCGCCCCGTCGTAGCGCATCAACTCCTCGACCGCGCTCAGCACGAGACCAGGACGAGCCCGGAGCTTGTCGAGCTGGCCCGGGTTGCGGAGAAGCGCGAGCACGCCATTCCCGATGGTGTCCGTAGTCGTCTCGTGGCCGTTCATAAGCAACAGGATCGCGTTCGCCAGCAGCTCCTCCTCGTCCAGCCGCCCGCCGTCGCTCTCCGCCTCGACGAGCGCGCTCATGATCGTGTCGTTTGGATGCCGGCGTAGCCGCGCGATAAGTTCCTTGAAGTATTCCAACAGTGCGCCGACGCTATTTCGCGCCTGCTCTACCATGTCGACCGCGCCGGCTGAGTATGCGATCACATCGTCTGACCAGCCCTTGAACCGCGCCATGTCAGCCCGCTGCAGGCTGAGCATCTCGCTGATGACGATCACCGGCAGCGGATAGGCCAGGTCGGCGATGACGTCGATGTCGCGCCGCCCGCCGATCGCCTCGAGGAGGTCATCGACGATGGCCCGGATTCGCGGGCGCATGCCTTCGACGCGGCGCGGTGTGAACGCTCGATTGGCCAGCGCCCGCAGCCTTGTGTGCCGGGGCGGCTCCGAGAACAGCATCATCCGCGACAGCACACGGCGGAGCGGATCCTCGGTCTCGACTCTCACCTCTCCTGAGCCACGCGCCAGACGAGGGTCGGCGAGCGCGGCCGCGACATCGGTGTATCGGGTCAGGAACCAGAGCTGATGCTCATCGTCCCAGTGCACCGGGTCGTTCGTTCGCAGAGCAGCGTATGTCGGATAGGGGTCTCGATAGTACTCGGGCGTGAAAAGCGAATGGATGACTATGGGCGCACTCCGAAGATCGTGAAGATCTGATCGCCCTCCTTGAAGGGCTCGTCGGCGAAGCCCGATACGATCTGATCGATCCGAAAGCCGGCTGCCTCATAAAGGGCGCATGCCTGCGTGAGGCTATAGCCGCGAGTTGCGGGAGATCGAATCTGTCGCTCGGATGCGATCACCTGGCCGTCCACGACGACCCGATAGGTGTCCTCCGTGTCCTCGAGCTGCGTCACCGGGTCATAGCGGGCGAATGAGCGGCGTCGGACGAGTGCGCCGTCTGCGCGCACGGCCTCCGCCTCCCAGGTCTCGCCTGCCTCTGGGCCCGGCCCGCCTAAGACAGTGAAAGGCATCACCAGCAAGCCACCCGGCTCCAGGTGGTCATGGAAGCGGCCCATGGCCGCGGCCGCGGCGTCTACATCCAGGACGAGCTGGAAGGAGCTTGATGGAACGATGATCGTGCGGTACCGACGCGGAAGCGCAAGGTCCTCCATCCGTTGCTCATAGAGCTTCGGTTCGAGGCCGAGAGCCTCAGCCCTCGAGCGGCACAGGGCGAGCATCTCGGACGAGACGTCCACGCCGTCCACGTCCAGGCCCTGTGCCAGGTAGTCGAGCAGAAGGCGGCCTGTGCCGCAGCCGACGTCGAGCGCCGGCTCGCCCGACTCCTGAATGACGCGGCGGTAGAAGGCGCGGTCTTCCCAGCCCGATGTGTCGCCACGGAGCAGGTCCCACGAAGCGGCCTTCAGCCCCGTGTATTCGGGCTCCGTCACGGCGAAACTTTCGTCTGCGCGGTCAGGGCAGCGCCGGCACCTTGGGCAGCTCTTCGATCGCGGCGTCGATTCGCGACTGAGAAAGCTCGACGTCCTCCAGCTTGCCCGCGAAATAGGCGTCGTACGCGGACATGTCGAAGTGGCCATGCCCGGAAAGGCCGAACAGGATCGTCCTCTTGTCGCCCGCCTCTCGCGCCGCGGCCGCCTCTTCGGCCACTGCCCGCAGGGCGTGAGCCGATTCGGGAGCCGGAAGAAACCCTTCGCTGCGGGCGAAGCGCACCGCCTCGGCGAAGCATTCATTCTGCTTGTAGGCGCGGGCCTCAACCACGCCGCGGTCGACCAGCATGCAGAGGGAAGGCGCGTCCCCGTGATATCGGAGCCCGCCCGAGTGGATCCGGTCAGGCACGAAGCTGTGCCCCAGCGTGAACATCTTCACGACCGGGCCCATGCCGACCGCGTCGCCGAAGTCATATGCGTAGACGCCACGCGTCAGAGTCGGGCAGGCCGCCGGCTCCGCTGCGATGAAGCGCGTGTCTGGGTGGTGGCCTTTCAATTTGTCGCCGATGAATGGATACGTGAGCCCGGCGAAGTTAGAGCCACCTCCGACGCATGCGATGACAACATCGGGGTAGTCGCCGGCCATCTCCATCTGCTTTTTCGCTTCCAAGCCCATCACGGTTTGATGAAGCAGGACATGGTTGACGACAGATCCGAGCGAGTACTTGGCGTCGTCGTGCGTGGCGGCATCTTCCACGGCTTCGGAGATCGCAATGCCGAGGCTGCCGGGCGAGTCGGGATCCTGCGCCAGGATGCCGCGGCCGGCGTTGGTCAGCTCGCTCGGGGACGGATAGACGGTCGCGCCCCAGGTCTCCATCATTGCCCGCCGGTATGGCTTCTGCTCGTAGGACACCTTGACCATGTAAACGGTGACCTCGAGACCGAAAAGCGCGCCGGCGAAGGCAAGCGCTGATCCCCATTGGCCTGCTCCGGTTTCGGTCGTCAGGCGCCGGACCCCTTCTTTGGCGTTGTAGTAGGCCTGCGGGACGGCGGTGTTCGGTTTGTGCGATCCAGCCGGAGAGACGCCCTCGTACTTGAAATAGATGTGCGCGGGAGTGTCTAGCGCCTTCTCGAGGCGCTCGGCCCGATAGACGGGCGACGGGCGCCAGATGCGATAGACCTCTCGCACTTGATCTGGGATCTCGATCCAGGGCTCGGCAGAGACTTCCTGGGCGATGATCGCCTGCGGGAAGATCGGCGCGAGGTCGGCCGGGCCCATCGGCTGCAGCGTGGCGGGGTGAAGGTAGGGCGCCGGCGGAGCCGGCATGTCGGGCAGGATGTTGTACCAGCGCTCCGGGATGTCGCTCTCGTTCAGCAGGATCTTCTTGACCACGGTTCCCAGCCTCCTGAATCCCTTGACCGGCTTTGCGGCAAGGTTACCCGGAACCAGCTGATCGAGGTCGCCGCCCGCATTCCGCGTTTTTGGCGCCAAACATGCGAAATTCGGACTCCAAAGCGCACTTTTGGCGCCAAACGTGCGGAATCGGGTTTAGTTTTCAGGGGAAGGGCGCCGAACGAAGCAGGACTACGCGGTCTCGCGGCGGCCGGCGTGCTCTCGTTCCCGATACTGCCTGCCGATCATCTCCTCCATCACCGCGCGGTAGTGGAGCATCGAGTGGCGCAGATTCTCTGTTCCTTTTCCTTCGCGCGCCATGCCCTCTCTCCGAGCCTGCTGCAGGTGTCGGGGCAGAAGGTGATCTTCCATCGGATGGCCCCTCTCGTTCAGGAGGGTCATCACGAGCGAGTCGGCTTCTCGCACCGCCTGCTCGGGCGCATCCAGAAAACGCGTCTCGAGCCGGTCCCAAGCGTGTACGTAGCGGTCGATCGCTTCCGAGGGCAAAGGCTTCAGCGCCAAGCGCCGTCTTGCTTGAGCCGCGCGTACAAAGGCCACGATGATGGCGATGATCATGAGCACGATCACGCCCTGCACAACCAGCGTTGTCATGTCCATAAAAAGGAAAACGCGGAACAGACGCCAAGGAACCAGATCAGATGGCCCGCGGGAGGTGCCGCAGAACTACCTCGCCGGCGCCGTCCTGAGCCCCTCGAGCTGGCTTTTGGCCTCGCCGTAATGGACGCGGATGTGGGAGACGCAGGGCCGTGCAAGAAACTGCCACTTCGGTATCCCGTTGAGATCTTCGATCTCTTCCCAGACGGCGGGGACCATGTACTCCGGTTTCGACGCGTGCCGCGCCCTCAAGTCGACCGTCCCCGCGAGCTCATCAGGATCAAGCCCGTCCAGCCACGGGACCACAGTTCCGCGAAGCGCGTTGACGTAATCAAGCACCCTCGTTCTTGGGATTTCCAGAGCGACGGCGTCGGCGACATCTCGAGATGCCCCGGCACCGAATGCGGCATCGGACCTCTTGACATCGCGCCAATCCGAGCCGTCAGCGAGCTCTGCCTGCGCTCGCAGCACGCAGTTCACCGCCCAGTCGATGGTGCGGGCGCCGTGCCAGATGGTGAATCCGAGCAGATTCGCGCCAGGGAACGGTCTCGACCTCCACTCGGCGTCGCTGGCCTCCTTGGCCACCTCCGCCAGGAGGTTGAACGATCCATTCAGCTGGAACTGCAGAAGGCCTTTCGCATCCATCACAGACCAGGGCTGGTGGAGTGGGGCCAGGCGTCGAGCACGCTCGTGAGCCGCGATACGACCTCTGAGGCGCTGGCGATGCTGTAGATGTATGTCACCCCGGTCGGCGCGGGCAATCCACCGAAGCATGTGCTGCATGCCTTTTCACCGATGTACCAGACCAGATCATTGTTGAGGAACCTCGCGCCGGAGCGGCCAGGCGGAGAGGTGTTCGCAACGTTGTTGCTCTGAACACCGTAAAAGCCAATGCCGCCCAATCCGCTGGAAGTCCGGAACGTGTACGCGACCCACCTGCCATCCGGCGACGAGCGGGGGTGGATCCAGTGCAGGGGCAGCATGGTGGTCATGCCGGCCGTCGCATCCCAGCGGCGCATCGACCCCGGTGCATCGCGGAAGAACAGGCGGCTCGGCAAAGAGGCCCACACTCCCATCGTCATGCCGGCTGTCGAGAACACCAGGGACCCGTCAGTCGCCCGCCGTACCTGGTCGGGAGCAGTCCCATCGGTGCCGCCGGTCGCGAAGGTTTGGACCAGGGCGATGTACTTGCCGTCGGGCGAGAAGCTGAGAAAGAAGTCGTCCTCGTCCGGGTTTACGCCACGCCCGGGGACGGGCGGCAAAGTCGTCAGCACCCGGTCACCCGATGCGTTCACCAGGTGCCAGACGCTCCCGCTCAGGTACGTCACGGATCGCCCATCCGGGCTGACGGAGTACAGGCCGGACGCGAAACCGGACGCAGTGCTGGCGATGAGACTGGTGGCGCTGCTGGCCAGGCTGGCTCTGATCAGCTGCCCAGCCGCCGTCAAATAGGCAACCTCGGACGCGCTGATGAACTGCGGACTGAAGGCTCCGGCATCGAACCGGCAGAGGTTGCGGGCATGAGAGGGGTCCTGGATGTCACGGACGACGACGGTGTTGTCGCCGGTGACGGTCCCGATGACCAGGTTATCCCCGGAGGGCACCGCGCTGGAGCAGTGGACGAGCGTGGCCGGGCCCGGGACGCCGGACGGGCCTGCTGACGGGCTCGCGGACGCCGAAGACGAAGGGCTCGCCTCGGAGGTGCTTGGGCTGCTCGAGGCTCCCGCCCGCGGCGCGGGCGATCCGCCGCAGGCAGCGAGCAGCAGCGCCAGCGCGACGGCGGCGGTCGTCTTCGGTGACAGCACCTCGGCGACTATAGCTAGGCCCGCGCGGCTTGAGCGCCGCGGGCGTCAAAATGCAGCGCAGCATGCCGAGAGAGGGGCTGCTCCCCCTCGACGTCCAGAATGCGTACCGCGAGCGCTATCGCGCGAGCCAGCCCGGCTGGCGCGCGAGCGGCGAGCAGTTCGAGGACCTCGTCCGCAGCCACGTCACGCCCGAAAGTCGCGTGTTGGATCTGGGCTGCGGCCGCGGCGGGGTGGTCGAGCTCTTCTGGCGCGAAGTGAGCCTCGCCGCCGGTCTCGACCCAGACGCCTCATCGCTCGCGGAGCACCGATCACACGGGCTGCCCGTAATCCGCGGCCGCGGTGAGCAGCTCCCATTCGTGGCGGAATCGTTCGACCTCGTGGTCAGCGTTTGGGTCCTCGAGCACCTCCGCGATCCGCGAGTCGTGCTTGACGAGGTGCGCCGTGTGCTGCGACCAGGAGGCCATTTCGTCTTCCTGACCCCGAACTTGCGCCATCCGCTGCTGCGGCTGAACCGGCTTGGTCGCGCCCTCCCCGCGCTTCAGCGCCGGCTGGTGCCGTGGGTCTACGGTCGTGCCGAAGCCGACACGTTCGCGGTCCAGTACCGGGCGAACACAGTCCGCGCCATACGCGCGCAGGCTGCCGCCAGCGGGCTTGCCGTCGCCGAGCTGCGCGTCGTCCCGGACCCGACCTACCTCGCGCTCAACCCCTTCTTGTATCGGGCGTCGGTTTGGATGGAGCGCCTGCTGCCTCGAGGCTGGGGGGTCCACCTCCTGGGCGACCTCGTGCGGTCTGCCCAGCCAACTGGCGGACGGACCCTCACAATGTCGCCATGACTTTTAGCACCCTCATCCTGCTCCTCGCGTTCGTGGCCTTCCTGGCGGTTGCGGTCGGCTGGACCTTCAGGAAGACGGACCTGGTCGCGGTCGGCCTGGCGCTGTGGTCGCTGTCTGAGCTCATCGCCCGGATTTCCAGCCTGACCATAGGGACGGTCTTCCTCCTCCTCGCGTTCATCGCCTTCGTGCTCGCCGCCATCGGCTGGCGCTACAGGAAGTTCGCGCTCATTGGCGTCGGCCTCGCCCTGTGGGTGCTCTCGGTACTGATCGGTTCAGTCCACTTCGGGTAGGCGATCGAGCTGGTCTCGTTGGGCGTCCTCGGCTTCCTGATCCCGGTTGCGGTCCTTGGGCTGATCGCCTGGGTGATCGTCGGCTTCACCCGGGCGCGCGGCACAGAGCCATTCACCCTCGCCACCGCCACTGCCCTGTACGCGCGCGTGGCTTTGATCGCGGGCCTCGTCATGGGGCTTGTCGGAGTTGGCATCATCATCAAGGCCGCCCTCGCCTTCATCAACCTCGCTTATTCGTACTACACGCCGCAGGCGTATCCGATCGCCGACGGAAAGCCGCCCGCGGAGGTTGGACTGAACCCCGACTTCTTGGCGCAGCAGCGCGGCCAGGACCTGGTCCTCGGCATCACGCTGGTCGTGGTCGGAGTGCTGGTTGTGGTCGCCCACTACTACCTGGCGCGCGCGGTGTCGGGGATGCCCGGCGGCTCGCCGGGCTGGATCACGCGCGGGACCCTGCTGGCGATCACGGTGGTGACGGCGATCGCCGGCATTCCGTCGGCCGCCTTCGGCATCTACCAGATGCTCAGCTACTTCATCATCGGCACGTCCGCAACCCCGCAGCCCTGGGGTGAATCTTTGGGGCTGGCGATCGCTTTCGTTCCCGCCTGGATCTACGCCATGATGCGGCTGGTGCGCGACCTGCGCCCGCCGCCGGCTCGGAGCGGAGTGCGCGCCGAGTCTCCCGCGGCCTGAGGGATCAGCGTCCGGCCTGGACGCGCGCGACGCCGCTACCGCCAGTCAGTCGCGCGGCGATGACGACGGGGATGATCGTGACCAGGATCACGAACGAGACGACGACATTTACCTCCGGCAGGCGCTGACCGAGGCGGATGGCACCGAAGATCCAGATCGGAAGCGTGTTCTGAGCGCCGGATGTGAAGGTGGTCACGATCACCTCGTCGAACGAAAGGGCGAACGCGAGCATGGCGCCGGCGACCACCGAGGTGGAGATCAGCGGCAGCGTTATGTCCCTGAAGATTTGAAATCCGTTCGCACCGAGATCGGCGGCCGCCTCGATCAATGAGCCCTGCGTCCGCCGCAGGCGGGCGAGCACATTGTTGTAGACGACGACGATGCAGAAGGTCGTGTGGCCGACCACGATGGTCCAGAGCGACAGCGTGATCCCGCTGAAGTGGAACGAGGCGTTGAGCGCCATCCCCGTGATGATGCCGGGCAGCGCCAGGGGCAGCACGAACAGCAGGCTCACGACGTCGCGGCCGAAAAATGCAAGGCGGTGAATCGCAAATGCGGCGCATGAGCCCAGCACCAGCGCCAGCGCTGTAGCCGCAGCTGCCGCCTGCAGCGACAGCAGCACCGCGCTGTGCACCTCGGGGTCGTTCCAGGTCTGGCCGAACCACTTGAGAGTCAGCCCGGGGATCGGCCAGCTCTCGATATTCGACTGATTGAATGCGTACACGAAGATCAGCAGGATCGGGATGAACAGGAAAAGCAGGATGAGGGCCACCCAGACTCGCAGGGCAAAGCGCGTCCAGAATCCCTTCACTACAACGCCTCGAAGGCGCCCAGGCGCTTGGCCGCGAGCAGGTACGCCGCCATGATCGCCACCGGGATCGTCGCCAGGGCGGCGGCAAAGGGCACGTTATTGGCGATTCCCACGTTGCTGTAGACCACGTTGCCGATGAACACCGAGCCGCCAAGGAAGTCTCGCGCACCCTGGCCGCCCGCGCCTCCGATCAGGATCGGCGTGATGTAGTCGCCGAGCGTCAAGGAGAAGGTGAAGATCGAGCCCGCGACGACGCCGGGAAGGGCCAGCGGGAGCACCACGTCGCGAAGCGTCTGCCAGCGCCGCGCTCCAAGATCGGCGGCCGCTTCGAGCAGCGAATCGGGGACGCGCTCGAGCGCTGCGTAGGTGGGGATGATCATGAAAGGCAGCCAGATGTAAGCGAAGACCACCCACATCGCCACGTTCGTGTAGCCGATCTCAGCCGGTGGGAGGCCGATCGAGATCAGGCTCCAGTTGAGAAGGCCGCTGTGGTTGAGGATCAGGATCCACGCGTAGACGCGCGCCAGGTAGCTGGCCCAAAGCGGCAGCAACACGGCCGCGAACAGGATGGTCTGGACGCGACGTGAGGCCACGCGCGCCATGTAATAGGCGAAGGGGAACGCAAGCACCGCATCCGTGATGGTCACCAGGCCGGCAAGTGCGACCGTTCGCCAGATGATGTTGCGGTAGGTGGCTTCGGTGAAGATGACCCGGAAGTTGTCCAGGTTCCAGACCTGCAGGATCTCGGCCGTGAACGTGTCGATGGTCCAGAACGCGGTCACAAGGAGCAGGACGAGCGAGGCGAGGTACACGAGCACGAACCATCCGAGCGGCGGTATCAGCAGCAGCGCTGCGCGCAGCCAGGGCAGGCGCCAGAGCAAAGCCTGGAGCCGGACGACCCCGACTTGATCGCGGGGCCGTCCGCCGGCTGCTAACGCCACGTCAGCGCAAGGTCACCCGGTGATCTCTGTCCAGGCGCTCTGCCACTTCTCATACGGGACGCAGGTCAGGCTGCCGTTGCCGCAGTCAGCGATTGGGGTCTTCCAGAACTTGATGGTGTCGAAGTACGTGCCGGGGGCGTCCGCGTGGTACTGGGCGCACGAGCCGGCCGATTGCGCCTCCATCTGCGCGCAGGCCTTCGTGTTGACCGGAGTCTCCCCGAAGTAGAGCGCCTGCTCGGCCTGCACCACGGGCGTGCTCACCCACTGGGTCCACAGGTAGGCGCAGTTGGGATGGGGGGCCTTGGTGGCGAGCATCCAGGTGTCACCCCAGCCGGTCGCCCCTTCCGACGGGATGGTGTCGGCGACAGGCGCCTTGGCCAGCTTCAGCTGGATCGTCTGGTACGGCCACGCGGCGCCAACAACGACGTCGCCGTTCTGGAAGAGCGCGATCTCGTCAGCGGCTCCGCCCCAGTACTTCTTGATCAGCGGCTTCTGCTCCTTGAGCAGAGCGATCGTCGCATCGAACTGCTTCTGGGTCAGCTCATATGGGTCCTTGATTCCGAGGTCTGGCTTCGCCTTCGCCAGGTAGAGGGCTGCGTCAGCGATCGTCATCGGGTCGCCGTACGCGGTCACAAGGCCCGACAGACCCTTGTCGTAGATCACCGACCAGCTCGTCGGCGCGGTCGGAAACTTCTTGGTGTTGTAGAGGAGGACGTTGGGGCCCCACTGCAGCGAGATGCCGTAGTGGATGCCGCTGATGGTGTTGTACGGCGGCGCCTTGAAGTAGGTCTGGAAGTTGGGCCAGTCCGGGATGAGGTCCGGGTTCATGGGCTTGACGTTGCCGGCATAGATGAGTCGGATGCTTGCGTTGCCGGAAGCCGAGACCATGTCCCATTGGCCGCCGCCCCCATCGGCCATCAGCGTGAACATCTCGTCGGAGGTGCCGGCGTACTTCGGGCTGACCTTGCAGCCGGTCTTGGCTGTGAAGGGCTTGGTCCAGGAAGTGTCCACGTAACCTTCCCACGCGATCAGGTTGAGCTGGCCCTCGCCGGCGCCAACCGAAGTCTGCGGGGCGATGTTGGCCGTAGGCGGCGGCTTGCTCGTGGAGCCCCCCGTGGTGTTACCGCCGCAGGCCGTCACCGCAACCAGTGCCGCGGCGGCCAGGATCGCCAGTCGGCGGAATCCGACCGGCCCAGTGTCTATATCCCTCATCCCTTACCTATCTCCTCAGTAGCCTCTTCGGCCTCGACCGCGCCTTTGCGACCGAGAACATACGCCTGGTCAGGCTCCCACGCGAGTTGCACTCTGCGGCCCTCGTAGCGTAGGGCGCGACCTGGCGCGTCAATATTCTGGCGTACTGCGACCAGCTGCTCCCCGTGGTCGAGCCGGACCATGAAGCGTGTCGACACCCCGACGTAGACGATTTGCTCGACGACACCCTTCTCGATGCTCATGTCCCTTTGCGCCTGCTCGCCCTCGAGGAGGAGCTGGATCTTCTCAGGCCGGATCACGAACCGGGTCCCGTTCCGCTCCAGCACGTTGGAGATGCCGATGAACCCGGCCACGAACTCCGTGGCCGGCCGCTCGTACACCTCGACCGGCAGCCCGACCTGCTCGATCCTGCCGCTGGACATCACCGCCATGCGGTCGCTCATCGTCAGCGCCTCCTCCTGGTCGTGCGTCACATACACGAACGTGATGCCGACGTCCTTCTGGATGCGCTTCAGCTCGAGCTGCATCTCCTGGCGCAGCTTGAGGTCGAGGGCGCCGAGCGGCTCGTCGAGAAGGAGGACCTCCGGCTCGTTGATGACCGCTCGCGCCAGGGCGACACGCTGCCGCTGGCCCCCGGAGAGCTGGTTCGGCCGCCGCCGTTCCAGCCCAGCCAGGCGCACCATCCGCAGCGCCCGCTCGACGCGCGCGTGGCGTTCCTCTGCCGGAACACCCTTGACCTTGAGTCCGTAGCCGATGTTCTCCGCCACCGTCATGTGCGGAAACAGCGCGTAGTCCTGGAAGACGGTGTTCGTCTCGCGCAGGTGCGGCGGCACAGAGGTGACGTCGCGGCCGCCCAGCTCGATCCTTCCCGAGTCCGCGCGTTCGAACCCGGCGACGAGCCGGAGCAGGGTCGTCTTGCCCGAGCCCGATGGCCCGAGGAGCGTGAAGAACTCGCCCTCCTCGACCGTGAGGTCGATGCCGTCGACCGCTACCACCGGTCCGTAGCTCTTGCGGACGCCCTCGAGCCGAAGGGCAAGGGGGCGCTTCTCAGCCATGGAGCTCAGTCGAGGGCGGCCATCACGTGCTTGATCTGCGTGTACTCCTCGAGCGAGTAGATCGACATGTCCTTGCCGTAACCGCTCTGCTTGTAGCCGCCGTGAGGCATCTCGTTGACGAGTGGGATGTGCGCGTTGATCCAGACCGTCCCGAACTGCAGCCGCCGGGCCATCCGCAGCGCACGGCCCACGTCCCGCGTCCAGACCGAGGCGGCGAGGCCGTAGTCGACGCCGTTCGCCCAAGCCAGCGCCTGCTCCTCATCGCTGAACCTCTGCACCGTGACCACAGGGCCGAAAACCTCGCGTTTCACGATCTCCGCGTCCGGCCCGCTTGGCACCACGACCGTCGGTTCGTACCAGGACCCTGCGCGCTTGATGCGGGCGCCACCGGCCAGGACCTCGGATCCCGTTTTGCGGGCGCGGTCGACGAAGCCTGACACGCGCTCGACCTGCTCCTCGGACACGAGCGGTCCCATCTCGGTGTCTTCGGCTTCCGGGTCGCCGACATTCAACGATTCCACCGCGGGAACGAGGTCATTGAGCAGCTTGTCGTGGATGTGCGGGCCGGCGATGACGCGCGTGGCGGCCGTGCAGTCCTGGCCCGCGTTGAAAAAGCCGCCGATCTTGATCCCCTCGACGACCGCGTCGAGGTTCGCGTCGTCGAAGACAATTACAGGGGCCTTGCCGCCGAGCTCGAGGTGCACTCGCTTGAGGGTCGATGAGGCCGCCTTTGCCACCTCCTTGCCGGTGGCGACATCCCCGGTCAGCGAGACCATGGCGACGCCCGGATGCCTAACGATGCCTGCCCCGACGGGCTCGCCGTCCCCGGTGATGACGTTGAGCACGCCCGGCGGCAGGACGTCAGCAGCCAGCTCGGCGAGCCGGAGCGCGGTCAGCGGCGTCCATTCAGATGGCTTGAGGACGACCGTGTTGCCCGCCGCCAGGGCCGGGCCCAGCTTCCAGGCTGCCATCAGGAGCGGGTAGTTCCAGGGTGCGATCGAGCCCACCACGCCAAGAGGCTCGCGGCGGAGGATGCTGGTGAACCCCTTCATGTACTCGCCCGCAGCCCTGCCTTCGAGCAGGCGCGCGGCGCCGGCGAAGAAGCGGAAGCAGTCGACGATGGGCGGGATCTCTTCGGAGATCGTCGGCGCCAGCGGCTTGCCGACGTTCTCGGACTCGAGCCGTGCGAGCTCTTGACCGTGCTCCTCGATGACGCCGGCGAGCTTGAGCAATCTCTCGCTGCGCTCCCGGGGCGTGGTGTCGAACCAGACCTCGTCGTATGCCTTACGTGCGGCTGCGACTGCGCGGTCGACGTCTTCAGCCGTCCCCTTCGGAACCTTGGCGATCACCTTACCGGTGGCAGGGTTGACGACCTCCTGAAACTCGCCTCCGGCGCTGGGCTCCCACTTGCCGCCGATGTACATGTCGTGGCGTTTCATCGTGGTGCTCACGTCTCCTCCCTCACGTTTTGACCCGGCCCTCGACGGTCGCGTGCGCGCGGCCGGCGACGTCGGCCAGCGCAGAGCCGATGACGTCGAGCCCCTCCTCAAGCTGCTCATCCGGGATGGTCAGCGGCATCAGCGTGCGGATCACGTTGTGGTGCATGCCTGCGCGCAGCAGGATCAATCCGCGTTCGCGGGCCAGGCCGAGAAGGCTCGCCGTCTCCGTGTCAGCGGGCGTTTTCGTCTTGCGGTCGCGAACCAGCTCCATGCCCGCCATCGCGCCAATTACGCGCACGTCACCCACCAGGTCGTGCTCGGTGGCCCAGCTCCGCATCCGCTCCTCGACTACGGAGCCGATGCGCGCTGCCCGCTCGGGCAGCCGCTCGTCGCGCATGACGTCGAGCACCGCAAGACCGGCGGCGCAGGCGACGGGGTTCCCGGCGTAGGTGCCGCCGAGCCCGCCAGGCCCTGGGGCGTCCATGACCTCGGCGCGTCCAACCACCGCCGACAGAGGGAAGCCGGCGGCCAGGCTCTTGGCCACGGTCACCAGGTCGGGCGCCAGCCCCGAGTGCTCGATCGCGAAGAAGCGGCCCGTGCGCCCAAACCCGGTCTGGATCTCATCGACGATGAGCAGGATCCCGTGGCGCTCGGTGAGCTTGCGCAGCTCGCGAAGGAATTGCAGTGGGGCTGGCACGAAGCCACCCTCGCCCAGGACCGGCTCGATGATCACCGCCGCGACGCGCTCGGGCGACACCGACGATTGAAGGAGTTCCTGCAGCGCCGCCAGCGCTCGCTCTGAGGTCCAGCCTCGGTACTCGTAGGGGAAAGGGGTCTGGTAGACCTCGCTCGCATAGGGGCCGAAGTTCTGCTTGTAGGGGCTCACGGTCCCGGTCAGGCTGAGGGCCAGGAGCGTCCGGCCGTGGAAGCCGCCGGTGAAGCTGATCACCGCCGGCCTGCCCGTGTGGGCGCGCGCGATCTTGACCGCGTTCTCGACCGCTTCCGCGCCCGTGCTGAAGAAGACGGCCTTTTTGGGGCCCTCGCCAGGCGCCACCTCGCAGAGTCGCTGCGCCAGGCGCAGGTACGACTCATGCGTAACCACCTGGAAGGCGGTGTGCGTGACGCGGTCCAGCTGCGCCCGCACGGCCTCCATGACGCGTGGGTGGTTGTGGCCGACGTTCATGACCCCGATCCCGCCGGCGAAGTCGATGTAGCGCTTGCCGGCAGCGTCCCAGAGCTCGGAGCCCTGGGCGTGGTCGGCGACGACGGGGTGGGTGGTGGTCAGGCCGCGCGGCACGTAGCGCTCGCGAAGGGCCCTCAGCTCCTCACCCAGCTCCAAAGTCATGTCATTCAATCACAGGCCAGGAATTTGACTGATGTTCGGCCCCACCCTAACCTCCCCACATGGTGGCGAGGAGATAGATTCGGTGGACGTCTACGCCGCTGTCGACAGGTTCTGGCCGGATCGGGGCGCGCGTGTAGAGCCACTGTCGGGCGGGATCACCAACCACAACTTCAAAGTCGAGGTCGGCGCTCACGCTTTCGTGCTGCGGATGGGCGGCGCTCAAACCGGGTTGCTCGGCATCGATCGGCAGGTCGAGTACGAAGCCAGCCGGCGCGCCGCCGAGGTCGGGCTTGGACCGCCCGTAGAGGCTTTCATCAAAGAAAAGGGCTGGCTGGTCACACGATTCATCGACGGCCGGCCGATCCCGCCCGAAGAGATGCGTCGACCGGACAACATCCGCCGGGTCGCGGCGGCGCTGCGCAAATTCCACGAGGCGGCCCCGATCCCGGGCCGCTTTGACGCTTTCGCAGTGGTCGAGCAGTACCGCCGGGACGCGGAATCCCGCGGTGTCGTCATCCCCGAGGCCTACGCGACAGCCGAGGAGATCGCGGACCGGATCCGTTCCGCGCGTGGCCCCCAGCCCGAGGTGCCATGTCACAACGACCTCCTGAACGCCAACTTCCTGGACGACGGCGAGATCCGGATCGTCGACTGGGAGTACGCCGGCATGGGTGATCGGTTCTTCGACCTCGCAAACTTCTCTGTGAACCATGAGTTCGGTGAGGAAGAGGACCTCGAGCTGCTGGCCGCCTACTTCGGCGACGCCCCGTCATACCGGCTTCGGGAGCTCCGGATGATGAAGGTCATCTCCGACCTCCGCGAGGCGATGTGGGGTGTGCTCCAGAGCGGCATCTCGGAGCTCGACTTCGACTTCATGGGCTACGCGACAGAGCACTTCGAGCGGCTAGCTGCGAACGCGCTCTCCCTTCGGATCGAATAGCGGTTCGTCGGCGACCACGCCGCGAACCCACGTGCCGAAGATCTCCACCTCGACCTCGGTACCCGTGCGACATGACGCAGGCACGTACGCGTAGGCGATGGATCGCGCGACCGTGTACCCGAAGCCACCGCTGGTCACGCGCCCGGCGACGCGGCCCTCGATCCGGACGGGCTCTGAGCCCAGCGCGACCGAGCGCGGGTCGTCCAGCACGAGGCAAGCCAGGTTGGTGTCGGGAGGGGCTTCGCGCGCCTTCGTCAAAGCCTCGCGGCCGATGAAGTCGCCCTTGTCGAGCTTGACGCAGAAGCCCAGGCCGACCTGATACGGGTTGACCTCGGGGCTGATGTCGGAGCTCCATACCCGGTAGCCCTTCTCCAGCCGCAGCGAATCCACGGCTTTGTAACCGCCTGCGCTCAAGCCGTGGGCACGACCAGCCTCCCAGATGGTGTCCCACAGCTTCAGACCGAACTCGGACGGGCAGTACAGCTCCCAGCCGAGCTCGCCGACATAGGTGACGCGGAGCGCGAGGCACGGCACGGAACCGATCGCCAGCCGCTGCGCGGTCATGTACGGGAAGGCCGCCCTGCCGAGGTCTGCCGGCGTCAGCGGCTGCAGGATCCGCCGGGCGGCGGGGCCCCACAGACCGAAGCAGGCGAATGCGGACGTCACGTCCTCGATCTCGACTGAGCCGTCATCGGGCGCGTGGTCACGGATCCAGAACATGTCGTGCTGCCCGAACGCGGTGCCGGTGATGATGCGGAATCTGTCCTCCGCCAGCCGGGTGACCGTGAAGTCGCACTCGATGCCGCCGGCGTCGTTCAGCATCTGCGTGTAGGTCAGGGCTCCGACAGCCCGCGCGACGCGATTGTCGGAGAGGCGCTCGAGGAATTCCGCCGAGCCGCTGCCTCGCACCTCGATCTTCGCGAACGATGTGAAGTCGAACAGCGCAGCAGCCTCACGGCAGCCGTGGTGCTCGGCCCCGATAGCGGGCGACCAGAGGCGCCCGGCCCATCCTCGGGGACGCAGGGATTCGTCGCCGCGCTGGGCATTGGGCTCGAACCAGTTGGCGCGCTCCCAGCCCGACTTCTCGCCGAACACGCAGCCGAGCTCTTGCAGCCGCGGGTATGCAGGTGAGACGCGCAGCGGCCGGCCGGCGCTGCGCTCGTGGCCGGGATACTTGACGTCGTAATAGGTCGAGTACACCTCGCGAGTCCTCGCCAGCGTGTAATCGCGACTCGTGTAGTGGCGGCCGAACCGCCGCGAGTCCATCTCCCAGGCGTCCAGTCCCGGCTTCCCGTCGACGATCCATTCAGCGACGAGGCGGCCCATGCCGCCGGCCCCGGCGAGCCCATGAGCGCAGAAGCCGGCCGCCACCCAGAAGCCATAAACCTCAGACGGGCCGAGGATGAACTCGCCATCAGGGGTAAACGCCTCCGGCCCGTTGACCAGGCGCACCACGCCGGCCTCTTTGATCGAGGGAGTTCGCACGATCGCATTCGTCATCAGGGGCTCGAACCGATCCCAGTCCGGTTCCAGGAGCTTGCCGTTGAAATCGGCCGGAATTCCTCCTATCCCCCAGGGCGCCGGGTCGCGCTCGTAACCGCCCATGACCAGGCCGCCGGATTCTGGCCGGTAGTACACGAGCAGTGACGGGTCGCGCATCGTCGGCATGTCGAGGGGCAAGCCGGAAGGAGTGGTGATCAGGTATTCGTGGGCCATTGCGACCAGCGGGACGTTCACCCCCGCCATCCGGCCGATGTCCGGCGCGAACATGCCGCCCGCGTTGACGACCAGCTCGGTGTCGATTGCGCCTTTGTCGGTGACGACTCGGCTGACGCGCCCGCCGGACGATTCGATGGCTGAAACGCGTGTGCCCTCGCAGATCTCGGCCCCGCGCCTGCGCGCGCCCTCGACGAGCGCGAACGTGAGCTGGCTCGGGTCGATGTAACCGTCTGTGGCGAGATGCGCGGCGCCCAGCACGCCGTCGGTCGACATCGGCGGGAACATTCGCTGGGCCTCCTGTGCCGAGACCAGCTCCAGTGGGAGGCCGAAGGTCTTGGCCCACCCGGCCTGGCGCGCAAGCTCCTCCATGCGCTCCGGGCTCGAGGCCAGGCGGAGCGAGCCGACCTCGTGCCAGCCGGTTTCCAGGCCGACCTCGTCGCGCAGGGTGCGATAGAGGTCGACCGAATTCATCATCATCCGCGTCAGGCTGAGCGAGCCGCGCAGCTGCCCGACGAGGCCGGCGGAGTGGAAGGTCGAGCCGCTGGTGAGTCGCGATCGCTCGACGAGCACCGTGTCCGTCCAGCCGAGTCGCGCCAGCCAGTAGAGGATGGCCACGCCGCCCACGCCTCCGCCGATCACAACCGCGCGGGCGCTATCCCTCAATTCGTGCCCTAGCCTGGCGTTAGTTTCCGGTTTGTGTCGCGGGCGCGATCGCCGGAGTGGCAGCCGATCCACGCTGGGCGATCAGGTAGTAGATGGCGCCGATGATGACGATCGTGATCACGGTCGCTTCGAAGATGGGCACGTTGGCCAGGAAGTCCGGCACCGTGACATGCGGCAGGTTCTTCAGCGGCGGGTTGCTGAGGTCGCGCGGCCACAGGAAGTTGATGAGCATGCTCCCGCCCCAGACAAGGCCCAGGATGTTGACCGGCATGCCCCATGCTCCGAGCTTGAACGGGGCGTCCTCCTTGGGCCAGCCGCGCTGCCGCGCGAGAAGGATGGCGATGTTGCCTAGGAAGTAGGAGAGATAGATCATCCCGGTGGCCGCGATGGCGACCAGTCCGGCGCCCGAGTAGTAGAGGAGCGGGATGGCTGACATGGCGCCGACGACGATGCACGTGCCAACTGGCGTGTGGAGCGCCGGACTGACGTTGTTGTAGACCTTCGCCAGCGGAAGCTTGCCGTCGCGGGCCATGCCAAATGCAAGCCGGATGGTGGACGTCTGGATGGCAAGGCAGCACACGTAGATGGCCGCGAAGACAACGAACAGGTAGAGCTCGGCGGCCCAGCTGGGGAGATTGACAGTGATGATGTCCACAGGCGGCGCCGCCTTGAAGGCGAGCGCGTCGGCGGAGTACTTCTTGATGTCGCCGGGGATCGCGAGCAGCGTGGCGAAAAGGAAGATGGCGCCGATGACGAAGGCGCCGGTGATCGACGCCAGCACCGCGCGCGGAGCTTCCCGCCGCGGGTTCTTGGTCTCCTCCGCCAGCGTGCTCGCGGTGTCGAAACCATAGATGACGAAAAGGGACATGAACATCGCTGCGAAGAAGGTGCCGAGCGGGTTGGCGCCGCCAACCGAGAGGTAGCTGAAGTCGAGCACCACGGTGGGTGACTGGTGTGAATAGAAGATCAACAGGATGAGCGCAAAGACGACCATCCCGAGGATCTCAAAGACAACCCCGGTGTTGTTGACGATCGCGACCAGCCGCACGCCGAAGACGTTCAGGGCGGTCGTGCTGATGAGAACGATCACAGCGATGATCCGCTGTGTGTCGAGATCATTCGGGATGCTCCACCCGAAGGGCAGCCCATTGAGAAGCGGGATGAGCACGATTGGCACTGTCACGTCGACTGCTGTGACCGTGAGGACGCCGGCGAAAAGGTAGATCCAGCCGGTGAACCATGAGTAGTGCCGGTTGGCGAGGTACTTGGTCCACTGGTAGACGGAGCCGGCGACCGGGAAGTGCGAGCTGACCTCGGCGAAGTTCAGGCCGATGATGAACTGGCCGAGGGCCACGATCGGCCAGCTCCAGATGAATGCGGGGCCGCCGAGTCCGATGCCGAGGAAGTACAGAGTGAAGATGCCGGTGGACGGCGAGATGTAAGAGAAAGCGACCGCGAAGCTGGAGTAGACCCCCAGCGCCCGCCGCAGCTCTTGCTTGTATCCGAACCGCGCCAGGTCGCGGATGTCAGCATGGTGGGCCTCGTCAGTTACGCTCAAATCCTTCCCCTCCTCTGAGCCTGCGAGCCGTTATGAAGTTGCGCGGACGCTAACACCGGCCTGCGCCTGCGTCAACGCGCGCGTTTGACGCAACAGTGGGGTCAGCGAATCGACTGTCTACTCGGCGTGGCCGAAGGCCTTGATCTCGGCCAGCTCCTGCTCCGACAGCTCGCGCGGCACCTGACCCCTCTCGACCTTCTGGGCCTGGACCTGGTGCTGGATGGTCTCGACGACCTCCGGATTCGCAAGCGTTGTTATGTCACCGGTGCCGGTGAAGTTGGAGATGCCGGCGATGACGCGGCGCATGATCTTGCCCGACCTGGTCTTCGGCATGTCCGGCACGATCCAGACATTCTTCGGTCGCGCGATCTTGCCGATGAGGTTTTCGATCGCCGCCGACACCTTGTCCTCGATCTGTTTGGTCGGTTTGTAGCCGGGCTTGAGCGCGACGTAGATCTCGACCGCGCGACCCCGCAGATCGTCCATCACCGGCACCGCGGCCGCCTCGGCAACCTCTTCCACCGTGATCGTGGCGGATTCCAGCTCTTTGGTCCCCAGGCGATGGCCGGCGACGTTGATGACGTCGTCGACCCGGCCGATGATCCGGAAGTAGCCGTCTTCGGCCTGCAGCGCGCCGTCGCCGGCGAAGTAAGGCCAGTCGCGCCAGTCCTTGCTCTTCTTGTCCCTGTTGTACTTCTTGTAGTAGATGTCGACGAACCGATCGGGCTGACCGTAGACGGTCTGAAAGATCCCCGGCCAGGGATTGCGAATGCAGATGTTGCCGGCTTTGCCGCTCCCCGGCGGGACGGGATTTCCCTTCTCGTCGAGGATCTGCGGAAATATCCCCAGCACGCCTGGGCCGCAGCTTCCGGGTTTCATGTTCTGCAGCGCCGGCAGCGTGCTCCCGAGGAACCCACCGTTCTCGGTCTGCCACCAGGTGTCGACGATGACGGCCTCGCCCTTGCCCACCACGCTGTGGTACCAGCGCCACACATCGGGCTCAATCGGTTCGCCGACCGTGGTCATGTGCTTGAAGTGGTAGTCGTACTTGGTGGGCTCGTCCGGTCCGAGCTTGCGCAGCATTCGGATCGTGGTCGGTGCGGTATGGAAGATGTTGACTCCGAGGCGCTCGGCGATCCTCCACGGGCGGCCCGGGTCGGGATAGGTCGGCACGCCCTCGTACATCACGCTCGTGGCCGCCAGGGCCAGCGGTCCGTACACGATGTAGGAATGGCCGGTGATCCACCCGATGTCAGCGAAGCACCAGTAGGTGTCCTCGGGGTGGATGTCCTGGTAGTACTTCGACGTGCCCGCGACGTAGGAGAGGTAGCCGCCCGTGCTGTGCTGGCAGCCTTTGGGCCGCGCTGTCGTGCCGCTCGTATACATCAAGAAAAGCGGCGCCTCGGCAGGCATCGATACCGGCTCGACGATCTTGCCCTTGTGCTCGGCGAGCAGCTCGTCCACCCAGAAGTCGCGGCCCTTGACCCATTCCGCCTTGGAAGAGTTCTGGCCCGCGTGGCGCCGCCAGACCAGAATCTTGTCGACGTCCTGGCCCTCCTTCTTGGCCGCAACAAGCGCCTCCTCGGCCTTGCTCTTGTGATCCAGAAGATCGCCGTTCCGGTAGTACGCGTCCGTCGTGATCAGGACGCGGCTGCCTGAGTCGGCGATGCGGTCGCCGCAGGCGGCGCCGCTGAAGCCGCCGAACACCTCTGAGTGGATGACGCCCAGGCGGGCGCACGCGAGCATGGTCACCGGCAGGTCCGGAACCATGGGCATGTGCAGGGTCACCCGGTCGCCCGCCTTGAGCCCGCAGAAGTCCCGAAGCACAGCGGCGAACTCGTTGACGCGCCGGTAAAGCTCCTGATACGTGATCGCCTGGGTGACCTGGTCCTCGGGCTCCGGCACCCAGATGAGAGCCGCTTTGTTGCGGTACTTCGCCAGGTGGCGATCGACGCAGTTGTATGACGCGTTCAGCCGCCCGCCGACAAACCACTTCCAGAAGGGCGGGTTGCTGGTGTCGAGGGTGGTGTGCCAGTACTTGTCCCAGGTCAGCAGATCGGCGTATTCCTTGAAGCACTCGGGAAAGTTCTTCTCGGCGAACCGCTCGAAGATCGCGGGGTCATTGGCGTTGGCCTGGCCGATGAATTTCGGCGACGGCGCGTAGTACTCCTCCTCGCGCCAATGGACTGCAATCTCCGCCTCCGAGACCTGGACTTCACTCATCGCTTGACCTCCATGACTCCAACCCCCGGCCATGACGGACGTCCCCTCAGAGGCAGGATACTTTGAGCGATCAATTGGAAGCAATCGAGGCGGGAGGGCGTTTGAACTGGGATCGATGAACCGGCTGATCGACAGGTATGCGGTGGTGTTCGTCGCGCTGGCGGCAACCCTATGGGCGTCGGACGCCTACTTCCGCAACCAGCTCGTGACGCACCTGAGCGCGAGCCAGATCGTGGTCGCAGAAGACGCCCTGGTGACCCTGTTCCTTCTGCCGGCGTTGATCCGCAGCCGCCATGAGCTCCGAAAGCTGGGGGCGCGGGGATGGACGGCGGTTGCAGTCATCGCGGCAGGGGCGCAGGCGCTGGCGACCATACTGTTCACAGCATCCTTCTCCATCGCCGCGCAGCATCAGCTGTTCGCCGAGACCTTCGTCCTCCAGCAGACGCAACCACTAATTGCGATCGTTCTGGCCTGGATCGTTCTCGGCGAGCGCAGGCGGCCCTGGTTCTGGCCGGCAGTCGCGGTCGCGATCGGCGCCGTTTACATGGTCGTCTTCGCGAGCGACCCGCTGTCGCCGATTTCGGCCCTCCAGAACGGCCGGCTCGAGGTGGGGCTGCTCGCCCTCGGCGCAGCCGCGCTGTGGGCCGGCGGCACGGTGTTCGGTCGCTATGCCCTGGGCTCGATCTCTTTCTGGAGCATGACCTCGCTGCGCTTCACGCTCGCGCTGCCGGTGCTGGTGATTGTCGTCCTCGCCCAAAACGGCGTCGGGGGCTTCGGCCATTACCGCGTCAGCGACTTCGTGCCTAACCTGCTCGCAATCGCCATCGTGCCCGGCCTGCTGGCGCTGCTTCTCTACTACCGAGCCCTGTCGAGGACGCCGGCCTCGCTCGCCACGATCGCGGAGATGGCATACCCGGTCGCGGCGACGCTCATCGCCTCCGCGCCCCGTCCGTGGGGCTTCGACCAGCCCATCTACCCGATCCAGGTCCTCGGCACCGCCCTCCTGCTCGGGGTGATCGTCTTCCTGAACTGGACCAAGGACAAGGCTGCTCCCGTGGCGGCACGTCCGCTGTCGCTCGCGGAGGGCTAAGCTCCGACCGCGTCCGATGATCGATGCTTACAACCCTGAGGCATGGCACGACTTCTTCCTCGCGGCCGCCGGCGCGGCGGCGGCGCTGACCGGCCTGCTTTTCGTCGGCCTTTCGCTCCACGTGCGCTTCATCGCGTCCAGCAGCCTCCATCGCAACATGGCGCGCGGCAGCCTCATCGGGTTGGTGCTTGTCCTGATCGCGAGCCTGATCATCCTGATGCCGGAGTCGCCGCTGTGGATGGGCGTGGAGCTCGTCGCGCTCAACCTCGTCTACATCGTCTTCGTCGGTGGATACCAGCTCTCCATCTACAGGCGCATGGAGTGGCGCGTGCCGACCGGCTCGATCCTTCGCCAGGGCCTGGGGATTCTCCTCGCCCTGCTAGGCGTGGTCGGCGGCTTCACCCTGGCGGTGGAGTCGGGCGGAGGGCTGTACATCGCGGCGCTGGTCGTGTCCGCGATCGTGGTCTGGAACCTGCGCAATGCGTGGTCTTTGCTCATGGGCGTCGTCGACGAGGACATCGCGGCCGGCGTGGCCGGGGAAGAGGGCGGTGACATAAGGAGGAGAGATGGCTGAGTACGGCACATCCGTAGAAACGAGTGCATCGCCGGAAAAGGTGTGGAAGGTCTGGTCGGACATGTCGACCTGGGGCGAGTGGAACCCGAACGTGTCGACCATGGAGTGGCAGGGCGGATTCCAGTCCGGGACCGCCGGGATCATGAACACCCGGGCTGGCCAGCACCACAAGATGCGGCTGGTCGACGTGGAGCCAGGTCGGAGCTTCGCACTGGAGACCAGCGTGGTCCCGGGGACAACGTTTCGGTTCAACTGCCGCATTGAGCCGTCTGGCGACAAGACGAAGGTCGGTCAGTGGGTGGAGGTCAGGGGGCCCCTGGGCCCCATCCTTGGCGGGGTGCTGGGCCCGGGCGTCTCCAAGGAGTTCGGCACGCTGCTTGGGAACCTGGCCAACAAGGCGGAGGCTTCGGGCTAACTGGGCGACCCCTCACCCGCGGCGCCCGAGGCGCGGCGGGAGCTCCCCACACGGTGGGGAGCGTGACGCGCAAACCTAAGGCAGCCTCGAGAGCGCTGAGGTCAACACGTCGGCCTCTTGCGGCTGCAGGTGGCTGCCCAGGTTGCGATCCAGGCTGCGGACGAAGACGGCATGCGCCAGCGAGAACGCGCCTTCGCCTCTGGACGTGATGTGAGCGAAGACGCCGCGGCGGTCGGTCGGACACGACCGGCGTTCGATGAGCCCGGCCTTGGTCATCTGCTCGAGCCGTCGGGATGCGCCGCTGTTGGTGATGCCGGAGACGCGAGCGAGCTCCTGGTGGCGCAGCATGCCGCCGGGAGCACGCGACAGGTGCAGAAGGACCTCGTACCAGGCGAGCGGTATGCCGGCATCTGGCACCATGTCCCGCTCGATCGCGGCGGTCATCGCCGCATGGGTGCGTGTCAGGCCCTCCCAGAGCTCGATCGCCTTGGCGTGAGTCACACCTTTCACGCCGCAAATGGTAGGCGCTGCCCCCAGACACATATATAAGGACGAGGCTCGGAGCTTCGCGGACCCCTATGAGCTCCTCAACGCGGCGGCGTGCTCGCTCTCCGGACCCGATAGGCGACGTTCGCCCTGTGCCAGCTGAACAAGACTCCGCCGATCATGGCCAGCAGGAATGCGGCGAGCGCGGCGCCGAACACGATAGGTCCCGGCTTGCCGGCACCGATCGCTGAGCCAAGCGGTCCCCAATCCACCGTGGCCGCGCCGTTGAGCCAGGCGATCAGCCCGGTCACGAACGCCGCCAGCGCCAGCGTCCAGCGCTTTTCTGAGCTCGTCATCTGCCCGATGTCGAGACGTCGCTGGCGCGGCGAGACGGGAACGTGCGAAAGGCGGCTGAGGAGGAACAGCCAGACCGCCAGCATGACCAGGCCTATCGAGAGCGCGATCCACGGCGTGGCCGTCTTGTCAATCGGCGAAAGGTCGGCTGTGCCGGCCCAGGCTGCCATCGGCAGCGCCCAGATCAGGCTGGTGATGGCGGCGAAGCCCGTCCGGCCGAAACGATCCACCAGCTGGTTCACGATAGCCGTCCATACCTCCGTTCCAGGTACTGCTCGAACGTGACTGTACCCTCCTTGTGATCGGGGCAGAGCAGACGGCCGGCGGCGAACTGGCGGCTGAACTTGAGCGGAAGTGGAAGGTTGACCGTGCGCTTGTTCATCCGCCGCGCCTTCAGCCATGACTCCGCGATGCTTTTGAAGTCCCTCACCTCAGGCCCGCCGAAGTCCGCGAGCATGCCTGCCGCTGGCGAGGTGACGACCTCGACCAGGCGCGTCGCGACGTCGGTCGTGTCCACCGGTTGAAACCGCCAGGCGTAGGGCACCATCGCCACGCGCGGCAGCATGGAGAGCCCGCCCAGAAAGATCTCCATCAGGGTGTGGAACTGAGTCGCGCGCAGGATCGACCAGGGAACGATGTTCTCCCGCACGACGGCTTCCGCGGCCAGCTTCGCTTTGTAGTACGGAAAAGCCACACCCTCCACGCCGACGATCGACACGTAGACCACGTGGCCAACCCCCGCCTCGCGCGCCATCGCCAGCAGCCGCCGTGTGCCCAGGACGTCCGTGGCTTTGTACTTCAGTGGCTGCACGGTGGCGGAGCCTGCGTGAACGATCGCCTCGATGCCCTTGACAGCCAGCTCGAGCCCGGCTCCGGTGGCGAGGTCGCCCTGCACCCAGTCCTCGCCTTGGCCCGGCTTGCGGCTGAGGATCCGCGCCCTGTGCCCGGCGTGGCGCAGCTTGTCGACGACATTTCGTCCCAAGGCTCCGGTGCCGCCGGTGACCAGGATGTTCATCTGAGCTTGAGCATCGTGAGTGAAACGACGGCCGTGATGACAACCACGTAGACTGTGCACCACGGTCGGCGCTGCCGGCCACGCTCGCTCGGGTCCTCTCTCGCCGTCATAGCAACGGTGTCCTGATCGTCGCGAAAAATACGACCTTGGAGAGGATCAGGAGAATACGTTGCAATCATTCGCCGACGCGGGCGTGGGCCCGCGCATATTGGCGGCCTTGGCCGCCCAGGGGATCGCAGAGCCGGTCCCGGTCCAGATCGAAGCGATCCCAGCGCTGCTTTCCGGGCGTGACGTCATCATCGAAGCGCCGACCGGATCGGGCAAGACTTTGGCTTTCCTCATCCCGATGGTCGAGCGGCTGCCCAGGGGCGGCGCCGGGCCCCGCGCGCTGATCGTCACGCCGACACGAGAGCTCGCGCTGCAGGTGGAGAAGGTGCTCCGGTCCCTCGCCAGCGACCTGCGTACGACGGTGCTCTACGGCGGCGTCGGTTATGCGACCCAGAGGCTTGCCCTCAGGCGTGGCGTCGACGTCGTGGTCGGCACACCCGGGCGCATCCTCGACATGCTCGGCCAGTCGCTGCTCTCGCTATCTCGAATCGAGTACCTGGTTCTCGACGAGGCGGACGAGATGCTGGACGCCGGATTTGCTCCGGCGGTCGAGCGTCTGCTCGGACTCACTTACGAGCCGCAGACCGTGCTCGCCTCAGCCACGATGCCGAGCTGGGTGACGCGGCTTGCCGACAAGCACACCCACGACGCGGTTGAGGTGCGGCTCAAGTCGGACCACGTGGCCCGGCTCGAACACGGGATGCTGCGAGTCGCTCGCGAGCACAAGCTGCAGACGCTGAGCAGGCTGCTCCACCGTCATGCAGGTACGGCGATCGTGTTCGGCCGCACCAGGCACGGCGTGAAGAAGCTGAATCACAACCTGCGCCAGCTCGGCCACAACTCGGTGGAGCTGCAGGGTGACCTGTCGCAGGTCATACGCGACCGCGCGATGGCCGCGTTCCGCGAAGGCCGGAGCCAGATCCTGGTCGCCACCAACGTCGCGGCGCGCGGCATCGACGTCGACAACGTCGGGCTGGTGGTCAACTTCGAGCTGCCCGATTCGGCTCACTGGCTGACGCACAGGGTCGGCCGCACCGCGCGCATGGGCGAGACCGGACGCGCTCTGACCTTTGTGACGCCCGAAGACGAGGAAGCGTGGATCAAGCTCAGCCGCCAGGGCGCGCCCGAGATCCGCGAGCTCGACACCAGGCAGCTGGTGGAAGAGGGCAGCTGGCGGTACAGGCCTGCGACGCGCCCGCAAACCTTGAGCTCGAATGGCAGTGGCAATCGGCGGCGGCGCTGGACTTCGAGGCCGCGGCGGATCGCCTGAATCGCCGCGCTACTTCGTGCGGGCGAGGTGTATTCCGAAAAAGGCGAGCACGCGTGACCAGGAATCGTCCGCGGCCGCCTTGTTGTAAGCCCTGCTCCCATCGTTGAAGAAGGAGTGGCGCACCTGGGGGTAGACCTTGATGTCGCGCACGACGCCGTGGCGGTCGAGCGCGTCGTTGAGCGCGCGCCCAGCGCTTGCAGTGAAGTCGTCTTCCGGATATGAACCGACGACGGGGCATGCCCGCGCGACCGCCTCCAGCGGCCGCGGGTTGGCGGCGTAGAAGGGCGCGATGGCCTTGAGCCGATCGTCCGTGCACGCCCAGGCGATCGCGAAGCTGCCGCCCATGCAAAAACCGATGGCGCCGATTCGCGTGGGGTCTACTTCGGGCAACGCCGCGAGGTACGTGAGCCCGGCCTTGAGGTCGGAGATGCCCGCCCGCTCGACCGAGCCCCTGAGCATGCCCGCCATGTAGCGCGCCATGCAGAGGGCTCGGTTGCGGTCGGTGAAAAGATCGACCGCGAGCGCGGCGTAGCCGCGATCTGCGAAGCGCCGCGTGATGTCCTTGATGTTGTCGTTGAGCCCGTAGGCTTCGTGGATGACGACAACCCCTGGATGGGCGCCGTTTCCATCCGGGAGGGCGAGATAGCCGCCGCCCTTGAGGTCGCCACCACCGATCTCGCGCGTTCTCACGTCTGCGGTCGTGAATGGTATCCGGGCCCGGAAGTAGGGCTCGGAGTGCGGGGTATCATCATCCTCTCCGGCGTCGTGGGCCCGTGGCGCAGTTGGGAGCGCGTCAGACTGGCAGTCTGAAGGTCAGGGGTTCGAATCCCCTCGGGTCCACCAATTTCGTAGTACGATAATGCATCTCGAGGGCGATGCCCCACTGCGCGTGCTCTACCTCGGCCAGATCGAGCCGGGAATCTACTCGAAGTCGTCGTGATCGAGCGCGACGACGGTCAGAGCTGGCGATCCATGCGATGAAAATGCGGCGCCGATGTCGGCAACTCATACGAGGCCAAGCCTGATGGGTAGGAGAGCACGAGTTAGATCCGGCGGCGTGGAGCTAACTGATGAGCTTATCGAGCGACTTGCCGATGAAGCTGAGAGCGGCTATGACCTAAACCGTCTTCGCCGACGTAAAGGCCGTCCGAGCATCGGGTCGGTGCCAGCAGCCGTGTTTCAGGTTCGGCTCGAACCTGAGCTACGTGCGGCACTCGACCTTGCCGCCGTTCGACAGCGGACCTCGCCGAGCGAGTTGGCCCGGCGCGCACTTCGCAGGTACCTCAAGGAAGCCGCCCGGCGAAGGAATTCGACGACCGCTGACTCAGACGAGCGCCATTCCATGCTTCCAAGTTCAGCCTGCTCACGGCGCTCACGCGGACAAGCTCGGCTAGAACGCACCCAGGTCGGGATCGTGTCCCGCAACCGCCTCGATTGACGGCTTAATCGCCGCCCGCAGTGGTCAAATTGCTCTTTCTTGACAATCGCTACCGAGTATGTATACTGCGCAGATATACTGAGCATGGATAAGGGCGGCGGTGTCGCTTAAGTTCGGGATTCTCGGCCTGCTGGCGGAGGAGCCGCTCCACGGCTACGACGTGAAGAACCGCTTCGAGTCCCTGCTGGGTGGCTCCTGGGAGGTCAACTTCGGCCAGGTCTACACGACTCTCCAGAGGCTCGAGCGCGACGGCCTGATCGAGGCCGACGGCGAGCGCGGTGACCGCCGAAAGCTGGCCTACAGGCTTACGACCAGCGGCCGGAAGACGCTCGATGACTGGCTGTCCCGCCCTGAGTCGGAACCCCAGCAGCTGCGTGAGGAGATCTACGTGAAGCTGCTGCTCAGCACGCGCCTGGCCGACGGCCGCCTGGACGCCCTGCTGACGGCCCAGCGCCGCGTTTACCTGCAGCGCCTAAAGGACCTGGCGGAGCTTGAGCAAGGAGCGCGGC
>WNGG01002679.1_pt1 | contig 30371 bp, 23 predicted proteins | sample 5400661 | NCBI WGS metagenome assembly WNGG01 (sample SAMN13153372, study PRJNA577476) | soil metagenome | isolation source: 100 cm soil or saprolite under Garry oak tree replicate 1 | place: USA:California | collected 2016-06-15
CGAGCAGTCGTGGTACCAAGACGTCGGCAGCGCGGGCTACCGGCGCAGCGACCGATTCAGTTCGCGCGTCCCCCACAGCGTCAGAGTGTTCCGTTGCGATCCGCAGCACGACATCCCTGGTCGCGTAGATGCAGTTGGCTACACCCGTTGCCCTCATCGACTCCCACGGTCCTTGCATTCCGTGATGAGCGAGGATGTCGTTAACAGGATGGGCAGCGATCTCCGCGTGGCGTCCGCGTCGCGGCATCGAGGTCAACCTCACGAACGGCAGGAGTTGAGGCGAAACGTAAACATCACCTGGCGCGAGTTGGAGCGCCCGCCGCCGTGTTTCTGGCGTCGGCCGATTCGGCGTGGATGACCGGCGAAACCCTCTATATCTCGGGCGGCCTGCGTTGATTCGGTGAACGCAAGTCCCCACGGATGAGAAGGCCTCCGGCACGTTCCTCATCGTTGCGACCAACGTATCCGGTATCGTGGTGAAGAACTCCGTTGTTGCGGCCGGATGAAGATTCTCGCCGCGATCCAGTCTTCTGAGGCGGTAGAAGGGCTGGACCACAGGTAGGCCGTAGCCATCATTGTCACAAATGCAGTCGCGTGAAAAAAACCCGGGAACTTTGGAGACCCGTACACCGTAATCGCTCAGGAAGGTAAAGTACTCTATGGGGCGCTGCACTCAGTCAGGCGGTCCTATACTGTTTATTGCGCTGCTAGCTCCACTTTATTCACAGCAGTCCGCCTCTTGGCGGGACCCGTCCTCCCACACCGTACAATTTGTAAGCGTGGACAAAAACGTTCGGCTGGAAGTGCTCGATTGGGGCGGTTCTGGCGGACCTGTGGTCCTCCTGGCCGGGGGCGGGCACACAGCGCACGTATTCGACGAGTTCGCACCGAAGCTCACGGCCGACTACCATGTTTACGGCATTACGCGGCGCGGGTTCGGCGCGTCCAGTTTTTCAGCTTCGGAGAACGTGGTTGATCGCCTCCGTGACGACGTGCTGGCCGTCATTGACACACTCAAACTTAACAGACCCGTGTTGGTGGGACACTCCATCGCCGGGGCGGAATTGAGTTCGGTAGGAACCTTGCATTCGGACCGGGTTGCGGGGCTGGTCTACCTCGAGGCTGGATATCCATACGCATTCGACAATGGCAAGGGGCCGACGATGAAGGAGTTTCATCAGATCAGAGGACCTCAACCTCCAACTCCAGGTGACTCCGATTTGGCCAGCTTCAGCGCACTGCAGAAGTGGGATGCACAAGTGTATGGATTCCGAATTCCGGAGGCGGAGTTCCGCCAGACCTGGGATTCGACTTCCGACGGACGAGCTGGGAAGGCCCGCGATTCTCCGGGCTCGCAGACGCTTATGACGATTATGACAGGCATGAAGAGGTACACGGATATCCCGGTGCCCGCGCTTGTCATCTTTGCAATCCCCCACGTTCAAGAGAACTGGATCAACAAAAGTACAGATCCCGCGGTGCGGGAGGCCGCCAGAGCCTATTTCACAACGCTGGATGCTTTAACAGAAAGACAGGCGAAGGCATTTGAAAGTGGTGTGCCCACCGCGCGTGTGATCAGGCTGCGGGGTGCGCATTACATATTCTTGTCAAATGAACCGGACGTACTGCGTGAAATGCGTGCCTTTCTTACCGGCCTGAAGTAGCCATTGAAAGCCACTTTCTAGGTATAAGATGGCGCCACGAGAGATCAATGAGCATCAATGGGTGCCGTGAGATGAGCTCCAAAGTGAGCCCCGGAAGGCCCGAGGGTGGGGTCCTTGGCCACTTACGCGCAGTGGCGCTAACCGCCGTGGTGGCGGGGGCCGGGGGCTCGCTCGGTTTGATGCTCTGGGCAGGTCGTCGTAACCCCTCCCGTATCTGGTTCCTGCTAGTTCTTTTCGCAATCTGGGTGCTCTCCCCGTTCATGGCCCTCCTATTGGCCAACATGGTTTCGAAGCGTTGGTCGGTTATTACCCGAGTGACGCTTCATTGCGTGATGCTGGTTCTCACGCTGGGCTCTTTGGCCATCTACGGATATGTTGTCTTGAGGCCCACGGGGTCGAAGCCCGCTTTCGTCTTCCTTGTCGTTCCCTTAGGGTCATGGCTGCTTATCGCAATAGTTGTCTCGATAGCCGCGCTAATATCTGGCAGGCTGTCACGTCGAGTTGACGGTGCGTCGCGCGTATAATTTTTCCATGCTCAAGCGCCCCGGCCTTTTTGCCCCTCTCCTCACGAGCCTGGTTATTGGTCTTTTCGCTTTTCCGCGCCCCGCGCAGGCCTGTTCGTGCGTGACGCCCGACCCAACGCCTGCTGCCTTATGCAGGCGAACGCAGTATTTTGGGGAACGACAACCGGCAAGGCCGATATTGGCCGATGGTGGTGGGACGAATTACGGCGGGGGGTGTTTGGCTCGGACTCTCGTTTTTTGGTTGCGGCTATGCCGCGCCAGGTTCATCGGCGGTTTCGTTCATGCTAGCCATGCTAGCCCAGCACTCTTCCCCTATCGTTCGATCGAAGCCGCTCCTCTTTGGCGCGATGCAGAGCGCTATCGGCTGACTGAAGGACACTGTGGCAGTTGGCGCCGTCGTCCGGAAAGACTGACGTGCCGATTGAAATCACCACCTCTCCCATGCTCTGACTCCGGGCGCAGGCGCTCATGGCTTCTTTGATTTGCTCGGCCCGGTCGAGGGCGATTTCAAAGGACGTTTCCGGCAGTATCAAACCAAATTTTTCTTCGCTGTAACGGCAAGCGATGTCCTCTCCCCGAATCTTTGCCTGAAGCAAGAACGAGAATTCGCGCAGCAACGCGTCCGCCGCCTCGTCTCCGTTGTTTTTCTTGAGCCCATTGAGGCGCTCAATCTCGAGCATCATGACAACGACTGCGTTCTGCGTGCGCGTGGCTCTCAGAATCTCCCGGGTCAGAGATTCTTCCATGAAGCCGCGGTTAAAGAGGCCCGTAACAGGATCCCGAACGGCCTGGTTCGAGGATTTTTCACGGAACTTGAGATTCGAGAATGCGAGGGCAATGCTCTCAGCCGTACTTGTTGCGATTCGCCGCTCTGATTCGGTCAGACCCGCGCGCGAGGATTGGCTCAGGTGTAATATGCCCCTAAACTCTCCCTGCACGAGGATGGGCGCGCAGACGTATGCGGACGGCAGAGGCCGGGAAAGATGTCTGCAAACCAATCCTCGGCGCATATCTTCGACCTGATGCCCGCGGCCCTGGCGGAGCGCCCAGCAGTCCTCCGGAACGAAGACGCGCTGTGCAGCCGGCGACGGGCCCCAGGTGACGACAGCTTCCACACAGTGCCGCGACGGATGGCAGATGTAGAGCGCACCCGATGCGGAATCGAATAGTTGATTGGTCTTTTGCGCAATCACGGCATAGACCTCGTCCACCGTGAGGCACGCCTGGAGCAGATTGCCTACTTCTCTGAGCTGCGTCAACTCGCGGGCCTGCCGCTCCAGCTCATGACGCCCCTGGGCCAGCTCGCGCTGTGCCTGATGGAGCTCCTGCAGCGCTTTTTCATGCGGGCTGATCGGGTTCATCAAGGACGCCTTGGTTTTGGAAAACTCCTCTTCACGCGCTCGAATCTGCGCCTCGAAGTCCTTGCGGGCTTCCCGGAGGGCCGCGTCCGCCTGCTTCCGCCGAACTGTTTCTTCGTTCAGGGCTGTTTTGAGCCCCGACATTTCGGCGAGTTGAGTCTCCATCCTCGCTTCGAGATAGGCGAGCGCATCGGCGTGCATCCGCTCGATCTGTTCCCTTTTCTTGCGCTCCTCTTCAAGCAGGCTTCTGGCTGCGGAAAGCTCCTCGCTCAGTTTTTCAGAGCGAGCCCCCGACTCCGCGCGACGCGCGGCTAATTCGCGCTCACGTTCGGAAACCTGCCTGCTGAGGATCTCGTTGGCCAATGACAGTTCCGCGTGACGCTCTTCAACTCGGATTTGGAGCTCGACCTGCGCTCTCCGCAGGGCATCCTCGGATTGTTCACGCCGCGCCATTTCCTCCCGCAGAATCGTCTCGGCCGTGCACAGCTGGGAGGTTTTTTCCTCGAGGTGAGCTTGCAGGTCCGCCGATGCGCGAGCGAACGCAGTTTCTGCTTTTTCACGCCTCGCGATCTCGTCTTTCAGGACAGCCTGAACTTTGGAGAGCTCCTCGACGCGCGCTTTCAGGGCGTCATTCTCCTTGACCAACTGGGACATCGCTGCCTGCAGCCTGGCTTCAAGTTCAGCCGTCCCTTTGCGGAGAGCCTCTTCCGTTTGTTCATGTCTGGCAATCTGCTCCCGGAGAGCCGCGTTAGCCTTGGCAAGCTCGCCGATGTGGGCCAAGAGTTGCGAATCGAGCATTGTTTTGAGTTTTCTCTTTTCCTTCTCGACCCTCTCCCCGGTGGCACTGTACTGTTCCGCGGCAGGCTCGCAGCCCGCCGCCGGGCGCAGGATCTCGCGTGAGGCGGCCCTTTTGCGCAGGGCGTCTTCGGTTTGCTCGTGAGCGGCGAGCTGTTCTGCGAGAGCTGCGATGATTTTTGAGAGTTCGCTGGTTTGTGCGGCGACCTGGGCTTGGATATCTGCCTGGATCCTGAGCAGGGTCCTCTCGCTTTCTCCCCTGCGCGCAACTTCCTCCTGCAAGGAGAACTGAACTCTCTCGAACTCCGCCGCGAGCTCGTCGATCGTTCGTTCCGCCGCTTGGCGCTTGATAGTTTCTTCTCTGAGCTGTTTGTTAACCTCCGCGCACTCCTTGTTTCGGCCCTCGACGAGGGTGTCGAGTTCCGCCCGAGCGCTCTGCAGGGCTTTGTCTGCCTGCCGGCCGAGAGCGATTGCCTCATTCAGTGTGGCGCGGGCTCCGGCCAGGTCCGCATGACGCTCTTCGAGCTGGGCTTCGAACTCGGTGCGAGCCTTATGCAGAGCCTCCTCCACCTGTTTACGCCGCTCCTCTTGCTCCTCCAGGAGCCGCTCCATCTTTGAAGTCCGGGCGATCGCTGCGCCGGGATTGCCTTCCGATAGAGCAGGGTCGGTGATCTCGGCTGTCTGCTCCTGAAACGGGGCTGCGCACTCTTGTTCAACCTTCTGCGGGAAAGGTTCTGCGTTTCTTTGCCGGTCAGTCTCTTCCGTTGACATGGCAGGCACTCTCTCGAGACGTTGGCGGTTCGCCTTCAATTTTCTCGCGACGGTTCTGCTCGAGCTCCGAGCCGGAATTCCTTTGGAGTTTATATCCGTTTCCCGTCTCGCTGGAGCTTATAATATCAGAGTTTTGCGTCGCGAGAGCCAGTTCGGGGTGCAATTAGAAGAAGTGGGCGTCAATTCACGCTGCCGTGAACTCCTCAGAAGCTGTCAAGAATTTAATTCCTGTCGATTCGTACCACTACGCCGAAAATCCTTCGCAGGCCGGAAAGGATTTTTCGGCCGATGGGAAACGCATAATGATTCTTTGCGTCTTCGTGTCTTCGTGGTGGATCGGGGCAGGCTTTACCAGGAAGGCGCAAAGAGGCGAAGAATCGCCAGGTTTTATTGGCATTGACCTTTTGGGCTACGTCTTCAAGATGATTGAAACGGAAGAGGTTTTTTAATATTCTTAGGATCTTGCACATAGCTTAGCCGTGCCGTCCGATGTCTGAGAGAGGGACGGTGCATTCGCTCATAAAGCCGTGCTGAGTTGACTGCTGGTGGTTCACGGGGGCAGAAAATTATTCCCCGCGAGACTCCTGGAACCCACAGGCTTGGACGACATTTTTTTTAACTTGCTTTCCTCTGTGTCCCCCCGGCCACTCAGGCACCTTACAGACAGTTTGACCTATAGTTTTATCCAACAACTCGGTGAGAGAATTCCAACGTAGAGTCTGAGCCAAGGCTCTGACTCGGTGTCGGTTCGCTCCCGGGACATATTAGTATAAACTAAGAATTTTATCGGACTCATCCGGCAGCCGCGCTAGACACCGTTGTTAATAAGTTGGTCGCGCCTTTGCCAGCAAGAAGAGCGAAAGGATTCAATGCAGAAAGCGACTCTGTCTGAGGACCGGGTTCGGAGCATCAGATGAACACGGAAAGCAAGCACTCGGATTCGCAACAGCATGGAGCGGGGGAGGCTGCCGAACAATCGCCTCCGCAGGAAGATCTTCAGAAAGTCCACGCGGACCTCGAAGCGAGATTTGTCAAGCTTTCGTCGGAGCTCTCGAAGACCGTCGACTTGCTCAAGGACGAGATCGCGGCGCGGCAGCAGGCGGAAAAAGCCGTGCGGGCGAGCCAGGACCGCTACAAGGAGCTTTTCGAAAGCACGCACGATATCGTATACACGTGCGACACCTCGGGAAAGCTTACCTCCTTCAACAAGACGGCGGAACGAGTTACAGGTTATGCGCGCGAAGAAGCTTTGCAAATGAAGATCGGCGACCTGGTAGCGCCGGCCTACAGGGAAAGTCTGGCGCTGATGATGAACCCGCCTCGTTCGCAGGAAGCGCCTGCCATCTACCAGATTGGTCTGATGACAAAAGACGGCCGCAGAGTGCCGGTCCGGATCTCGCCGCGTTTGATCTGCTGGGAAGAGAATCCCATCGGTGTGCTGGCCGTCGGCCATGAGATCGCCTGGAGCGAGCATGGCAAGGAGCCCCAGCGGACTCCTTCAGCAGACCTGGTGATCCGGCTGGAGCAGGAAACGGCGGAGCTCACAAGAGCGAATGGTCAACTCCGCGAGCAGATCGCCAGACACGAGCAAAGTGAAGAAACGTTGAGAAATAACATCGCCGAGATCCAGCGGGCTGTTGAGGAGAGAAGCTCGGAGCTTTTCGAGGCTCGCTCGATACTGAAGGAGCACGTGGCTGCGCTGGAAAAGGCCGAAGACGAGCTGAAGCGAACCGCCCAGGAATTTGAGGTGCGGTTGGCAGAGCGTACCGGGGAACTCTCGAAAGCAAACGCCTCGCTTCGAGAGCGGGTGGCCGCACACGAGCAAACAGAACAAGCGCTGCACAGGACCGTGAGCGAGCTCGAGCTGTGGGTGGAAGAGCGAAGCTCGGAGCTTGCAAGAGTCAGCGAAGCGCTGAAGAACGAGACCGCTGCGCGCGAAGCCCTTGAGGAGCAGCTAAAGAATGTCTCCGCCGAATCCGAAACGCGCCTCGTGGACCGCACCGGCGAGCTTTCCAAAGCCAACGCGATGCTGCGTGAACAGATAGCCGGGCACGAGCAAACCGAAGAAGCTCTCCGTAAAGCGCTGCGTGACCTTGAGGCCCTCTTTGCGACGCAAAGAGCCGAGGCCGCTCAGACAAAAGACAGCCTGAAAGAAGAGGCCGCCCTGCGTGAGCGCCTCGAAGGCGAACTGAAAAGGGAAAGGGCTGAACTGGACGCGCGCGTCTTGCAACTGGGCAGAGTTGAAGATCGTTTAAGGAATGAAACCCTGGCCCGCCAGCGCGCGGAAGAGGAGTTAAAGCGATTCGAGACTGAAGTGGAGGCTCGACTTGTCGAACGGATTGGCGAGCTCTCCGGCCTCAACACCAAGTTGAGGGAGCAGATGGCCGGTCACGAACGCGCCGAGCAGGAGTTGCGGAATACGACTGCGGGACTTGAATCGCTCGTAGAAGCGCAACAGGCGGAGCTGGCCAGGACCAAGGGCCTGTTAGAAGAGGAAACAGGGAAACGTACACAGCTGGAGAAAGAAATCGAAAAAGCCGCATCCGCATCCGGGGCCCGGCTGGAAGAGAAGACGGCGGAGCTGTCCCGAAATTGCGAAATGCTCAAGGAACAGATTGCGGCGCGCGAGCAAACCGAGGAGTCATTGCGAAAATCGCACTCTGAACTGCAGGCGCTCCTGGAAGAGCGGACTGCCGAGCTTGCTAAAGTCAAGGCCGTACTGAAAGAGGAGGTTGAGGCCTTGGCAAACGCCGAGCAAAGGCTCGAACGGAGCGAGCAACAGGTCGAAGCTCCGCGGGCCGAACCGGAATTGCATACTCGAGAACTTCTGTTGCTGAGTGAGCTGGGCAATTTGCTGAGGTCATGCAGCAGCGCAGATGAGGCCTACCAGGTGATTGCGCGCGCCGCACCGAACCTGTTCCCGGACCTCGTTGGAGCCCTTTTCGTTGTCAGCCCCTGGCGGAACCTCATGGGTGCGGTGGCCCATTGGGGGAAGGTGGTGCCCGACCAACGCACGTTTTCATTGGCCGACTGCTGGGCCTTGCGGACCGGCCGCGTCCACTGGGTCGAGAACACGCACGCGGCTCTTCTTTGCAGGCACCTTCGAAAACCCGTACCGGAGGCCTACGTCTGCGTCCCCATGATCGCGACCGGGGAAGTCCTGGGGCTCCTTCATCTGACGCAGTCCGAGGAAGGCGCTTTGACGCCCGCCACGAGAAGATTTGCCGCGACAGTGGCGGAGTACATTGCTATGGCGCTCGTACATTTAAAACAACCGGGGACGCCCCGCCTGCAGTCTCTGTGCGACGCACTCACGGGTTTGTTCAACCGCCGCTACCTGGCAGACTTCCTGGAACTGGAGCTCGATCGGTCTCTTAAGAGCCGCCGGCCTTTGGGGATCATAATGCTTGACGTAGACAATTTCAGTGCCTTCAACGACACGTTCGGTCAGGAAGCCGGGGACGCCCTGCTGCGCGAGCTGGGACGTTTTCTTCAGTCCAACATTCGCGAGGGCGATATCGCCTGCCGCTATGGCGGCGGCGTATTCGGACTCGTGCTGCCTGGAGGATCGTTGGAGGTGACGCAGCAACGCGCGGAACTGATGCGCGAGGGCGTCAAACACCTTGTTGTTTCCCATCGAGGGGAGCTGGTGGGTCAGGTCAGCGTTTCGATCGGTGTGGCGGCCTTTCCGGAGCACGGACGCAGCGAAGCGGCATTGGTTCGCGCCGCCGAGGCTGCGCTCTATGAAGCCAAAAAGGAAGGCCGCGATCGAGTCGTCGTTGCCCAGTAACCAGGCCGCTACGCCTGGTGATTCCCCCAGTCTTGAGCAGTTCGAACACAGGTTTCAAAAGACTCGCCACGAATTTCACGAAGTGCACGAAATTGTCCCGCTTACTCCGGCGGTTTGTGAAGAAGACAAGTTCGTGTAATTCGTGAAATTCGTGGCCAAGCTTTTACTGCGTAGAATGCTCAACATAGGAAACAAATTTCCCTCGGAATTAACGGCCTTCCGAATACCTCAAAGAGCGCCGGGCATGCACGAACCGCCCAATTACGACTCCGATACCACGCCGGTCCGAGCTGGTGAAGAGCTGAATCTTGTTTGGCTCGAGGAGCACCTTCGGTCCCGTCTGCCTGAGGAATGCCTTCCGGAACCCGAACGGACCCGCGCCCCTATTGAAGTCCGGCAATTCCCGGGAGGACACTCCAATCTCACCTATCTGATCCGCTTCGGTTCGCGCGAGCTCGTTCTCCGCCGCCCCCCGTTCGGCCCGGTGGCCCCTACGGCTCACGACATGCCGAGAGAGTTTCGGGTCCTGTCGTTGGTGCATCCGGTATTTCCCCTCGCTCCACGCCCCTACTTCATCTGTGAAGATCCCCGGATCCTTGGGGCTCCGTTCTACCTGATGGAACGTAGGCGCGGCATCGTCGTGCGGCGCGATGTGCCCGCGGAAATCGGCGAGGATCTCGAACTGCGCAAGCGCATCAGCGAAACCATGATCGACGCGCTGGCAGCGCTTCACGCCGTGGATATTCAGGCCTCGGGTATCGAGCGGATCGGCAAGCCCGCCGGATTTGTGGAACGTCAGATTCGGGGCTGGGCCGAAAGGTGGGAGAGGTCCAGGACGACGCAACTCCCCGAGGTGAGCGACCTGACGCAGTGGCTTCTGCAACACATGCCCGAATCCCAGGGGCCAACCCTGGTGCACAATGATTTCAAGCTCGACAATGTGATGTTGGCGCCGGCGGACCCCTCTCGCGCCGTGGCAATCCTGGATTGGGAGATGTGTACGGTTGGAGACCCTCTGGTCGACCTCGGCTTGCTGTTGTGTTATTGGCCTCAAGCGGACGATCCCGAGGCAAGGAAGGAATCGATCAGCGCGGTTACCACCCTCCCCGGATGGCTGGGGCGCAAGGAGCTGGTGCGGCGCTACGCTTCCCGTACGGGCAGGGACGTTTCCGCGATCCATTTCTATGAGGCTTTTGCCCTCTTCAAAGTCGCGGTCGTCATTCAGCAGATCTATTTCCGCTATCAACTGGGTCAGACGCATGATGCTCGCTTCGCGGATTTCGGCGGGCGCGCCATTGGGCTTCTGCGCGCGGCGTGGGATGTGGCCGCGAAGTAGCGCCTTTTGCGTCTTCGTGGTGAGACTGGGCCCGAAGTAATGGTTCACCACGGAGACACAGAGGGGCACGGAGATTTCACGGAGACATCAGGGTTCTCCGTGCATCTCTGTGTACTCCGTGTCTCCGTGGTGAATAAGGTCCTTGAATTCTTCTTGGAGCTTGGCTTCTCACAACTCGTCGGGCTTCCTTGCGTGGACTTTCGACGAAAACACGACGAAAACGAGACCGGTTGTTGTCGTTGTGTTGTCCTGCCTCGTGTCATAAACTACAAATGTCGTGAGCGAAAACGCTGTTGCCGTTTCACCCCGCTGGATTGTGAGTCCCCGTTACGACCTGTTCTGGTTCTTTGGGGGCGCGCTTGTGACCCTCCTGGTCCTGGGCCTGTATTTCGGCGCTGGTGTCCCCATCGTGGTCCTTTGGTGGACTTGGCTCCTCGCTTTTGATGGACCGCATATTGGAGCCGCCTTCACGCGCACCTACGTGGATCGACAGGAATGGCGTTCCCGGAGGAATGTCCTCCTTCTGAGCCTGCTGTCGTTTGCGGTCGGCCCAGTATTCCTATTGCTGAACGTCGTGACGGGTTCGCAGGATCCGTTCCTGCTATTTCTAGGCTTGGCGACCTTTTACGGGTATTACCACGTCGTGAGACAGCACTATGGGTTTCTCTCGCTTTACAAGGCCCGTAATCGCGACTTTGACAAGATCGATTTCCACGTGGACAAGTGGTTCCTTTACATCGGGAGCTGGGCCCCCTATTTTTACTTCTTGTTCACGCACCCCAAGGCACGGGCGCTCATACGCCTGCCCGTCGATGGGCCGCGTGGGATTCTCGAACAGACTGCGATAATCGCGATGATCGCGGTATGGCTTCTAGTCCTACTCGCGTTTCTCGTCCGCCTGTTCACGGGTTTCAGTGCGCGGATCCGGCAGCCGCATGTCGCATATCTTCTCGTGACGGTCCTGCTGTACGCTGCGGTCTACTTCTTTGTGGCGCGCTTCGAGCCCGTCTACGCGCAGTCGCAAGGGCCCGACCAGGATTTCCTGCTGCTGTCGGTCCTCGTCGTGATCTTTCACAACATCCAGTATCTTGGGCTGGTCTGGTTCCATAACCGAAACCGGTATGGTGCCGCCGCATCTGAAAGCTTCGGCCCGGCTGTGGCCGTCAATCGGTCCCTTGGGCGCTACCTTCTTGCTTGTCACATATTCTCCGGGATCGTCTATTTCCTATTCGCCGCTTCAACCGGTGTTTTCCCGAATTTCCAAATCCTGCTGAACAGACGCGTCGGGCCCTTTACCGCCAACCAACTCGGACTTTGCCTGTGGTGGGGCCTGGCCATCAATCATTATTATCTCGACCAGAAGATCTGGCGAATCAGCGGGGACTCCGCCCTTAAACGAAACCTTGGCCTCGCTTAGAATCCTTGAAATTCTTTGTGTCTTTGTGTCTTGGTGGTGAGTGCGGATTCACCACCAAGACACAAAGAGGGACCTAGTTATGGTAGAGGGGGCTACTGAACCCGCGGCACGCAAGCTGACCGGCCATGTCTACTATTCGATGACGAAAAGCCTCTGCGGCGTCTGCAAGGCCGCCGTGGATGCGAAGATTATCGTCCGTGATGGGGCCATTTACTTCGATAAGTTTTGCCCAACCCATGGCCACCAGGAATGTCTCGTCTCGTCGTCCGCGGAGTGGTATCTCGACTGCCTTTCGTTCATCGCGCCCAATATTGCACCGAAGCGCGTGATGAAGGAGATCAAACAGGGCTGCCCCTTCGATTGCGGGGCGTGTCCCTCGCACCAGCAGAAAGTCTATCTCCCGGTCATTCCGATCACTTCCGGTTGCAACCTCGACTGCCCGATCTGTTACACGATCAACAAAAACGACCACGCGCACAACCTCTCCAAGGAGGACATGCAAAAGATCATCGACCACCTCCTCGAGGACCATAAAGAGATCGATATTATCAATTTCACCGGAGGAGAGCCGACCCTGCATTCTCAGCTGCCTGAATTCCTGGAAATGTGTCGCGCCGCCGGCATTCGACGCCTGACCATTTCGACGAACGGAATCAAGCTCCTCGATGAAACCTACGTCCGCAAGCTTGCGGCCCTGGACGCGCGGATCGTCCTTTCGCTTGACACCTTCGATCCCCAAACCGACAAGATCATGCTCGGCGCCAACACCGTTCAGACCAAGCTCAAGGTCCTTGACCTCCTTGAGAAGTACGATGTGGCGACGACCATTCTACCCGCCGTCGCCATGGGCCTGAACGACGTGGAGGTCCCCCAACTCTTCGAACTTGTTCTCAAGCGGCCGCATATCCGGTCCTTGGAGCTTCATACGATGACCTTTACGGGCCAAGGGGGAGTCGGCTTTCAGCGCACGGCGCGCATCACGATCCCCGACCTCCATCGGCGCCTCGAGCAAGCGACCGGGGGCCGCATAGCGTGGCAAGATTTCGTTCCGTCGCCGCTGGCCCATCCCCACTGCTACTCGATTTGTTACCTTTTGATGCTGGACGGTGGGGGATACGTGCCGTTCACGCGGCTCACGTCGCGCCAAAAGCTTTTCGAGCTTCTTCAGGATTCGCTCTACATCGAGCCGCGCGAGGAGCTTGAAGAGGTCTTCCGCGAAATGATCGACGACCTTTGGGCAAACCCGGACAGGCTTCCCGAAAGTGAAGCTATCTTACGGACGCTCAAGCGCCTGATCAAGGAGATGTTCCCGTCGGACGGACCGGCTCTCTCCATCCTGGAGCGCCAGAAGATCGCGGAGCGCTCCTCCAAGGCCATTTACATTCACTCGCACATGGATGAGGAGAACTTCGACGTGGCGCGGGTCATGAAGTGCTGCGTCGGCGTACCCTACCCAGATGGAACGAACATTCCGACGTGCTCGTACAACGTGCTTTACCGCGAAAGGGATCCGCGCTTCGCCGATCCGAAAATGCTGGAGCGAATGAAGCTCACGCGCCCCATGCCCCCGAAGGAAGGAGAGAATCATGCAGCTCCCCATTATTGATCCCATGTTCATTGAGACATCCGATGCGCATGAGCATGAGGTATTCCACTCCTATTCGAAGGGGATTTGCCCTCGGTGCCGGGAATTGGTGGACGGCGTGCGCATCCTCCGCGCCGGAAAGGTCTATCTCAGGAAGCAGTGCCCTCGAGACGGCCGCTCCGAAGCGCTCATTTCAGGCGACGCGGATTGGTTCTTGAAGTCGCTGACGTATATAACCAAAGGTTCCATTCCCCTCAAGCATTCCACAAAGGTCGCCGAAGGTTGCCCGAAAGACTGCGGGCTTTGCCCCGACCACGAGCAGCACAGCTGCCTTCCCATCATCGAGATCACGAACCACTGCAATCTCGAATGCCCGATCTGCATCGTTCAGAACAAAAATAACTACACCATGAGCCGGGACGAGTTCGTCGCCACGATCGACGGACTCGCTGAAAAGGAAGGAGCCCTGGACACGGTCAACCTCTCGGGTGGCGAACCGACGATCCATCCGCTTTTCCTGGAATTCTGCGACATCGCCAGGCGCCCTGAGATCTCCCGTGTTTCTGTCTCGACGAACGGCCTCAGGATCGCAACGGACTTTGAGTTCTGCCGGGAACTGGCCCGAAAAAACATTTATGTAAATCTCCAGCTCGACGCGCTTCGCAATCCGGAGCTGAGGGTTCTTCGCGGGGGCGGCGATCACCAGGCCGTCAAAGAGCGCGCTCTGGACAACCTCGAGAAGGCCCGCGTGCGCACCACGATTGTTTCAACCGTGGCGAAAGGAGTCAATGACGGGCAGATTGGAGACTGCATAAAACTCCTCTTCGAGAGGGACTTCATCCTTTCTCTCATGTTTCAGCCCGCCGCGTACACCGGGTATGGCGGATCTCACTTCGGTCCGCATGACCCCCTCAACGTTATCACGATACCGGACGTGGTTCGCTGCGCCGAAGAGCAGACCGGCGGGCTTCTTCGGAAGAGCGACTTCCTGCCGCTGCCTTGCTCCCACCCCGGTTGCTTCGGGCTTACCTACCTGCTCAAGACCGATGCGGGATTCATCCCCTTCCCCCGATTCATCGAGCTTGATAAATATCTCGAGATCATTTCGAATCGCGGGACCATCCGTCCGGACGAAGGCTTCGAAGACACGCTGAAGGCCACGATTGACCAGCTCTGGTCGAGCGCCGGCCAGATTCCCGACAGCGACCGGATCCTCGGCACGCTCAAGAAAGCGCTGAGCCTCATGTATCCGGAGGAGCGCGTGCTTGAGCTGGAAGAGCGCTTGCACATCGGCGAGGGTCTGGTCAAAACCATCTTCATCCACGCCTTCATGGACGAGCATACGTTCGAAGTGGACCGGATCAAGAAGTGCTGTACGCACTACGCGATGCCCGACGGTCGCCTGATGCCGGGGTGCGCGTACAACATGTTCTACAGGCACAAAGATACCCGGTACTCGGGGCAGACTGGAAAGGCCGTTATTTGGGGAAAAACATCTGCACCGGCATGAACCATCAGGGCTACAGCAAAGTCAGGAGCTGATTGAAGCAGGCATGGAGTTCAGGCTTTAGCCTGCACGGAGGCGCGTGCAACACGACAGTGAATATTCACTAACGGCCTCCAAAGCCCGCGGTCACGACTTTGCCGTTGCCGTGCATAAACCATGACGCTCAAGGATAAACGGGTGCTCATTACAGGCGGTGCGCGCGGACTGGGTCGAACGTTGAGCCGCGTCTTCTCGACCGAAGGCGCGCTTGTGGCCTTCAGCTATATCCGTGACGAAGAGAGCGCCCGCGAGACGGTCGAAGCGGTCCGCGCTTCGGGCGGAGAAGTCAAGGCGTTCAAGGTTTCCGTTCTCGATGTTCCGGGCACGGAGAAGATGGTGAAGGAGATCGAGGACGCCTGGGGCGGGATCGACATCCTCGTCAACAACGCCGGCATCAGCCAGAACCTCCCCATAGCCCTCATGGAAGAAGAGGACTGGGACAAGGTCATGGACATCAACGTAAAAGGGACGTTCCTCACCTCCAAAGCCGTCTTGCGAGGGATGATCCGCCGCAAGTTCGGCGTGATCCTCAACATCGGATCCCTTGCCGGTCAGCGCATGATCGAAGCCCCGGTTCACTACTGCGCCAGCAAGGCGGCGATCAAGGGGTTGACGGAGGCCATGGCCAAAGAGGTCGCGCGCTACCAGATCCGCGTGAACTGCCTGGCCCCCGGCCTCCTCGAAGACGGCGTGGGCCGGAATCTTCCGGACCATCGGCTGGCCGACTACCTGAAGCACTGCGCGCTGGGCCGGATCGGTTGCTTTGAGGAGGTCGCACACTTTGCCTCGTTCATTGTTTCCGACGCCAACTCGTACATGACAGGCGAAACCGTGCTCATGGATGGCGGATTGTGATGGATGGGTATCACGCCTATACGCGGCACGTGAACCCGGTGCTGGGAAAGTTCCTCGAGCTGACGGGACGGGACCTCAGGCTGGTCCACGCGCAGGGGGGAGTCCTCGAGGATGCAGAGGGAAGGCGGTTCGACGACTGGATCTCGGGCTTCGGAAGCTTCAATCTGGGACACAACCCCGAAGTGATCAAGGAGACCCTCCGTGAGCACCTTTCCGGCAATGCGCCGAACTTGTTTGTCGAAAATCTCAACCCCTACGCCGGGACCTTGGCGGAGAGGCTCATCGACGCATGCGGAGCCACGTTTGAAACCGTGTTCTTCTCAAACAGCGGGTCGGAAGCCGTGGAGGCGGCTCTCAAGACGGCGATCCTGGCGACCGGAAAGAAACGTGTCGCCCACGCGGAGGGCGCTTACCACGGGACCACGCTCGGAGCGCTGGCGTGTATGGGCCGCGGCCTTTACCGGGACGACTTCAATGGAGTGCTTGCGGATTTCCCCGAGGTCCCTTTCGCCGACGCTAAGGCGCTGGAAAACGCCCTCTCAAAGGAAGACGTGGCTGCGTTCATCGTCGAGCCCGTCCAGATCGAAGCCGGTATTCGAATCGCCGGCGATGAGTACCTTCAGGACGCGCGGAAGCTGTGCGACCGGTTTGGCGCCCTCCTCATCTTCGACGAAGTGCACACAGGGATGGGGAGGACGGGGACGCTCTTCGGGTGGCAACATTCGGGCGTCGTACCGGACATCTTCACGCTGGCCAAATCGCTCGGGGGAGGGATGGTTCCCATCGGAGCCGTCTTAATGGCGGAAGGCCTCTGGAGGCGCGCCTACGGCAATTACCTGAGATGCGAGATCCACAACTCCACGTTCGGCGGGAACGCGCTCGCCTGCCGTGCGGCTCTGAAGACGCTCGATGTGATCGGCGCCTCCGGCTTTCTTGCATCTGTCCGGGAGCGCGGCGAGGCGCTCTTTCTGCGGCTCACGCAAGCGCTCGAAGGCAGCCGGTTGTTGGAACGCGTTGCCTGGCGCGGGCTTTTGGGAGGGATCAAACTCAAGGACGTGAATCATCCCTGGCTTCAATGGGAGAACGTTGGGCTCGAAGAGCTCCGGGGACGTCCCATCTCGGGGGTGCTCGTCATGGAACGGCTCGCACGACGAAACATCCTGGTCCAGGTGTGCGCCCATGATTGGTCGGTCATCCGCGTCGAGCCTCCTCTCACGGTAGATCCGGACGCGTGCGCTCGGTTCGTCGACGCGATGGGAAAGGCGGTCCGCTGGCTGGGGGAAAATGCATGAGCCACGCCTTACGCTGCCTGGTGTTTGGAGGATCCGGTGCGCTGGGACGCGTCGTCTGCCAGATGCTTGCGCAACAAGGAGCGCGGGTCGCGTTTACTTATCACACTCGAGAAACGGCGGCCCGCGACCTTGCTTCGAACCTGCCCGGCGGACGCGCCTGGCCGCTTGATTTCGACTCAGTAAAAGATATCGAGCGAATTGTAGGCGAGGTTGCCGCTGCATGGGGCGGCATCGAGGCCTTCGTACAGTGCGCAGGGGTGGGGGTGACGACGAAGAGCACGGAGCCCAAGTTCCATACTCGTATGGGAGATGTCGATGAGGACGCCTGGGACCGCATGATGAACGTCAACGTAAAGAGCACATTCTTCGCCGTTCGGCGAATCGCGTATCTCATGCAGCGGAACGGGGGCGGGAATATCGTCCTCATCGGCTCCATCGACGGCGTCAAGCCCGTGCCTGCGCCCGTTCACTACGCGGCGTCCAAGGGCGCGCTGGGCGCCATGACCCGGGCGATGGCCAAGGAACTCGGAGAGCACAAGATCCGGGTCAATATGGTCGCGCCGGGGATCATGGAAGACGGAATCTCCAAGACGCTTGTGGACAGCCTCATGCAAGAATACGTCAAGCACTGCGGACTCAAGCGTGTAGGAAAGCTCTCTGAGATCGCGAGCATCGTGGCTTGGTTTGCGCAGCACAACACCTACGTGACGGGGCAGATTATTCTCGCAGACGGGGGGCTATGATTTCCGTCCGCGTAGACTGCGCAAAATGAAACCACAGATGAACACAGATAAACACAGATCCATTTTCATCTGTGTTCATCTGTGGTTTCAAAGAGGAGCATGAATTGAATCGCAGTTCCGATGGCGCCCGTGAGAAGCTGCTGGCTTACCTGGGCCTCGCGGAGATCATGTGCTACGCAGCCCTGTGCGCGCAGTATGCGCTACGTCGCCAACTCGAGAACGTGCTCTGGGTGTGCCATCTGGGCGCATTGGCCGTCGGACTGGGATGTGTTTTGCGTTGGCCCACGAGCATCGCAATTGGCGCATTCTGGTTGACCCTGGGCGTTCCCCTCTGGATCTATTACCTTGCTGCGGGGGGCGAATTCCTTCCTTTGTCCTTCCTGACTCACGCGGGCGGCCTGGCGCTGGGCTGGGTCGGTCTCAAAAAGTTTGGCCTTTCCAAAGGTAGCTGGTGGAAGGCGGCCTTGGCTCTCGTTCTTCTGTACTTTTTCTCGCGCTGGGTAACGCCGCCGAAGGAAAACGTAAATCTCGCTCATGCCGTCCATCCCGGCTGGGAATCCACATTTACCTCGCACTCAGTTTATGTCTTTGCGATGCTTCTCCTCTTTTTGGGCGTCTTCATCGTGCTTCAGTTTGGCCTGCGCAGATTGGGATTCGGGCCTCCGGTGAAGCCATGAATCCGTCTGCTGAAAAATTCGCCCGGCATGTGAATCCGGCTTTGGTGCGGCTGCTCGGCGTGTTTGGATACGGACGGGTATTTATCCGGGCACAAGACGTCTGGGTTTGGGACGACCAAGGCCGGCGCTATCTCGATTTCCTGGCGGGTTTTGGCTCCGTCAACATTGGGCACAGTCATCCCCGGCTCGTGCGGCGGCTCCAGGAGTTCCTCGCCAGCGAAGCGATGAACGTCACCCACATCGGCCCTTCGATTCATGCCGCTGAATTGGCCGAGGCACTCGCGATGCTCGCGCATCCACTCGAGATCGCTCTTTTCTCGAACAGTGGAAGCGAGGCAGTAGAGGCGGGCCTGAAGCTTGCCCGGTCCGCCACCAGCCGGACTGAATTCATCTATTGCCAGGGCGCTTTCCATGGCACCAACCTCGGTGCGCTTTCCGTTATGGGCGACGAGCGGATGCGCCGGCCGTTTGAACCGCTCCTGGAAGGTTGCCGTCGTGTTCCTTTCGGAGATCTTGCGGAGCTCGAGAAAGCGCTTGCCCCGCGTCGCGCAGCAGGCTTCCTGGTTGAGCCGATCCAGGGAGAGGGAGGAGTCGTGTTTCCGCCCGAGGGTTACCTGCGAGAGGCCCAAGAGCTCTGTCTCCGTGCGGGCACTCTCTTCATTCTCGACGAGGTACAGACGGGTTTGGGGCGGACAGGAGCAATGTTTTCATATCAGGTGGAGGAGTGTGAGCCGGACATTCTCATCCTGGCCAAATCCCTGGGCGGCTCGATCGCGCCCATAGGGGCCACGCTTACCACTCGGAAGATCCATCACAAGGCATACGGCTCCATGGATCGGTTCGACCTCCACGGGACCACTTTTTCGGGAAACGCGTTCTCCTGTGTCGCCGCTCTCGAAACCCTTCGCATCCTGGCGGATGAAAACCTCGTGGCGAATAGCGCCGCCCGGGGCAAGCAACTTCTGGAAGGACTGAGGAGCCGGCTTGCGGGCCATCCTCTTGTGCGTGAAGTGCGCGGCCGCGGACTCTTTGTAGGGATTGAGCTCGGCGCGACAGACTCGGGCTGGATGAACAGGCACGCTCGTCCCCTGGTGAAGAAAATATCGAAGTCCGTCTTTGGCCAATGGGCTGCGCTCAAGATGCTTGAGAAAGGGATTATCTGCCAGCCTGCCTCGCACAACTGGAATGTGCTTCGACTGGAGCCTCCTCTGACGGTGAAAGAAGCGGAGGTACATCAAGTTGTCGATAGCGTGGCCGAGGTGCTGGGAGAGTATCAGGGCGTGGCGCCGCTTCTCAGGGACGTTACAGGACGCCTGGGAAAGCAATTCGCGAAAGGGTGGGCGTTCTGATGAGTTGGAAGGAGCTGAAGCGCGAGATAGGATTTGCCCGCTCCATTCTCACGCGGCGGCCTTACAACCTGCTTCTTCAGATAACCAACCGCTGCAACATGAAGTGTACGTTCTGTGATTTTCCGCGCAACGCTGTGACGCCCGAGAATGAACTTTCGCTTGAGGATCTTCGCTGTCTTTCGGACCAGCTTTCGGGGATGGGGCGTTTCGTAGTTTCCATTGAAGGGGGAGAGCCCTTTGTTCGTCCGGACCTTGTCGAGATCGTACGCCTCTTTTCCCGGGACCACATCCCGGTCTTGTACACCAACGGCTGGTATGTGACTTCGGGAAATGCCAAGGAGCTTTTTGACGCGGGTCTTGCCCAGGCCGGTGTTTCAGTCGATTATCCGGATCGCCGTCACGATGACAAGCGCGGCCTTCCCGGCTCCTTCGATCGAGCCTGCCATGCTGTCGATCTCTTTCGGGGTGCGGCGCCGCATGGCGGCAAACAGGTTCACATCATGACCGTACTCATGCGTGATAACGCTCAGGATCTGGAAGACCTGCTGAAATTGAGCGCAGCGCACGGCGTCGGGCACATCGTCACTTTGCTCTCTGACAGGGGGTTCAGAAGGGGAAAGGGCGTGGACGAACTCCCTGCTTTCCCGATCTCCGAATCTCTCCTTGATCTCTGGAAAAGGCACCCCCACTGGCGATTTTGGCGCGAATACCTCGAGAGGATGGATGATTTCCTTTCCGGCGGGTCGATGCCCCCTTGCCGGGCGGGGCTTCAGACCTTCAACATCGACCACGTGGGGAACGTTGCCGTCTGCATCGAGAAAATCCATCGACCTTCCGGCAACATTCGCCGTGAACCGCTGGCCGAGATTCACGCCCGTATCACGGCAGACCGCAAAGATGCAGAGAACTGCCAGGATTGTTGGACCGCCTGCCGGGCGTTTGGCCAGCTCATGAGCGATGGCGGCAGTCTTCGGAATTGGTGGGGCATGGCCCGCCGGATGAGGTCGCAATAATGCGCTACTTCCTGATCGATAAGGTGACCGACCTGGTGGTCGGCGAGCGCGCCCGGGGCGTGAAGAACATCACGTTGAGCGACGAGATCCTCCACGACCATTTTCCGGATTATCCCGTCATGCCCGGGGCGCTTATCCTCGAGGCCGCGGCGCAACTGGCAGGATTCCTTCTTGAGATGACCTTTAACAAAGCCGGTGCGCCTCTCCTGCGCGCACTCTTGATCCAGATCCAGCAGGCGAAATTCCATGAGACGGCGGGACCGGGGGATCGCCTGGATGTCGAAGTGACGCTGAATTCGAGGCTCGAAGAGGCGGCCCAGGTGGCCGCCGAGATCCGCGTCGGGGAGAAGCGGATCGTGCGGGCCGTATTGACGTTTGTCATGAAGAACATCGATTCTCCGCGTGTGCACGATCAGCGGAGATACATCTACAAGCTATGGACCAAAGATCTCAATCCGCCGCCTGCGATTCTATAGTCGTCACGGGGCTGGGCCACGTGGTCTTGGCGCCTTGCGATCCGACGCCGTATCTCAAGGTGCGAAAAAATCGGAAGTTTATGGGTGTGCAGGACGATCTGGCCGTCGTCGCAGCGGGGCAGGCGGCGGCATCAGCCGGACTCGGAAATGCGCTTGGCGAGCGCGCGGGACTCTATCTTTCGGTCGGCTACCTGCCGTTCGAGCAGGCGGACGTCGACGTCCTATTTGAAAACTCCGTAGACGAACGCGGATTCTCCATGCAGCGCTTCTCGTCACAGGCATACGACGCCGTAAATCCGCTTCTCACGTTTCGGTGCCTGTCGAACATGCCCGCGTTCCACATTTCTGTCAATCTGGATATCCAGGGGCCTTACTTCGTTACCTATCCGGGGCCCGGTCAGTTCTACCTGGCGCTCGAGGAGGCGTGCGTCGCGCTGGCTTCCGGATCTATTGACATCGCTTTTCTGGGAGGCATCGCCTACCAGCAGAATTTTCTGGTCCGTCACCACTTCGCTCGAATCGATCTTCCGGCGGGCCGGCTCTTGGATGCCGCCGGATGCGTTGTTCTCGAGACGGCGACCCATGCGGCGGCGCGAGGGGCACGGGTACGAGGCCGGCTTCTCTCGTACGAACTTTCGTTTCATCCGCGCAATCCCTTTGAAGAGGCCGGCTCGTCTGAGGAGTGCGGCGCCGATGGCGCCATGGGGTCAGCTTCCTTGCCGGTAGCGCTTTCCTTAGGCCAAAGGAGAAGCTTGCGGCACGAATTGAAAACTCGCGATGGCATTTGTGCGTCGAGCTGTTGGGAGCTGGCATGAGGAGAAGGGTCGCCGTCACGGGGTTGGGCGTGATCTGCCCCATTGGAAACTCCCCTGATGAATTTCAAGAGAACCTTCTTCAGGGAGTCTCCGGCGTCGGTCCCGTCACGCTTTTCGATCCCGCCTCGCTGCCCACGCGGATCGCTGCGGAGGTGAAGTGGAGGGGACCGATCCTGCGTGATCGGAAGATTACGTTTGCGATCGAGGCCGCGGAGGAGGCCCTCGGCTCTTCCGGACGGCCGCGGGGAGAAGGCGGCATCAGCCTGGGAATTGGCTTGGAGATGTTTTCGATGGACGACCTGGCGGCGTGCCGCAGGCCGGGCTTTGCCCTGCCGTCGTCGCGCCAGGATCGCATGAGCTTCCTGCAGACTCCCTCGGATTTGTGCGTTCAACTGATCTCGAAGCGGTATGGGCTGACCCGGCCTCCGCTTACGCACGTTTCTGCCTGCGCAGCAGGGACAGACGCGATTGGCGCTGCGTTCCGCATGGTCGCCGACGGGCGGCGCGCCTGGATGCTGGCGGGCGGGACCGACTCCATGATCAACCCGCTCGGCGTAGGCGGCTTCTGCAGGATCGGCGCGACGACAACATCGAACAGCGAACCCGAGCGCGCGTCGCGTCCCTTTGATCGGCGCCGGGATGGGTTTGTGTTAGGCGAAGGCGCCGGCGTCCTCGTGCTCGAGGGGCTTGAGGAGGCGCGCGCCCGAGGCGCCCGGGTCTACGCCGAAATCGCAGGATATGGGAACTCCTTCGACGCCCATGGGATCAGCGAGCCCCATCCCGAGGGGCGCGGGGCCTACCAGGCCATGGAACGCGCGCTCAAGGATGCCGATGTGCCGCCGATGGCGATCGACTGTATTAACGCGCACGGCACGTCGACCCCGAAAAACGATCCCGTAGAGACAATGGCCATCAAGCGGCTTCTAGGGGCACGGGCCAAGGATGTACCGGTGTGCGCGACGAAGTCGATGATCGGACATCTTATTTCAGCCGCCGGTGCGGTCGAGGCGATCGCGGCCATCCTGTGCATGAATGCCGGATGGGTGCATCCTACGATCAATTTGGACGAGCCGGACCCGGCGTGCGACCTTGACTATGTTTCTCATCATGCGCGACGCCAGGGGCAGAGATACGTTCTCTCGAATTCGTTCGGATTCGGCGGACAGAATGCGTCAATCGTCTTGAGGGCTGCCGATGCTTGAAGGAAAGAAAATCGTGGTGACCGGGGCAAGCCGTGGGATCGGACGAGAGATTGCCCTGGCGTGCGCGCGAGCCGGCGCGGTGGTAGGACTCAACTACCGTGCCTCGGAAGAGAGCGCCCGGGCGCTGGAAAAAGCGCATCTGAATCGCTTCATCCTTCTTCCGTTCGACGTGCGGGATGGCGAGGCCGTGGCCGCTGCCGTGGCCCGGTTTCGCGAGCGCGCCGGAAGAATTGACGGCTGGGTGAACAATGCGGGCATTAACCTGCCTGATCTGCTTCTTTCTGCCTCTCCACAAAAGATTCGAGAGCAAATTGATGTCAATCTCGCCGGACCGATCCTCTGCGCCCAGGCGGTCCTGCCCGTGATGCTGGAGCAGCACAGTGGTGTGATCCTCAACATGAGCTCCGTGGCGGCGACGCGTCCCTCGCGAGGACAGGCCGTCTATGCCGCCACAAAGGGAGGCGTGGAAGCCCTGACCCGCGCGCTCGCCGTCGAGTATGGCCGCAAGGGAATCCGCGTGCATGCCATCCGGCCAGGTCCGATCGAGACGGAGATGCTGGAGAGTACACAGGCCTGGGCGGCTGACGAGATCCTCGCGCGAGTGCCCCTCCACAGGCTGGGCCGGCCCGAGGAGGTGGCCGATCTGGCCGTCTATCTCCTGAGCGACAAGGCGGGATTCATCACGGGTTCTGTCCACACGATTGACGGGGGGTATATCCAAGGATGATTTACGAACTGATGAAATCACGCAGAAGCGTCCGGCAGTTCAAGCCTGAGCCACCTTCCAGAGAACAGATCGAGCGGCTTATCGAAGCGGCCATTACGGCCCCTTCGGCAAGCAACAAGCAACCTTGGCGCTTTCTGGTAGTGACGAATCGGGAGGTAATCGTGCGGCTGGCCGCAGCGGTGCGTGAATCGGTGGATCGGATTGCGAGTCACGTGGAGCCCTCGTCCGAGCAGGCCTTCCGTTCGTATGGCGATTACTTCACGCGTTTTGAGACTGCTCCTGTGGTGATCGTGCCGATCTTTAAGAGTCTGACGGTTCTATCCAACCTGATTGACGACAGGCTGTCGCAGAGCGAGCGGGAGCGGATAGCGGTTATGGAAAGAAATTCGGGCCTCATGGGTGCAGCCATGGCAATGGAGAACCTGCTCCTTGTAGCGCACGAGATGCGCTTGGGCGCCTCGGGCATGACGGGCCCCTTGGTGGCATCGGATCGGATTCGGGAGATCCTCGACATTCCACCTTCTTGGGACATAGCCGCGTTCATTCCGGTGGGGTTCGCGGCCGAGGAGCCGCCCGCGACGGGCCGCAAGCCGGCAGATCAGGTCACGAGGTGGATCGAATAGCGATGAATCGGGAAGAGATATACAAGGCGATGCGGTCTCTCGTGGCCGATAGTCTGGCTCTCAAGGAAGACGAGATCCAACCTCAATGCCGGCTGACGGATGATCTGGGCGCCGATTCGCTCGATTTCATCGACATCATCTTCGGAATCGAGAAAAAGTTCGAGGTCAAAGTACGGGATGGCGAACTGGATTTTATCTCTCGTTTGGATTTCTCGTCGCCGAAGGTCATGCGGCAGGGTTATCTAACCTTGGAGACCATCCAGCGGCTCACGAAGCGGCTCCCCGCGCTCGAACAGGTGCAGGATCCCGCCAAGGTTACGCCTGCGCAGCTCTTCTCGCTCATCACGATTGAGACGCTATGCATCATGGTGGAGGAGGAACTCAGGAGAAGAGCGGGCGGATAAGTTGAGATAAATCGTATTGTTGGGGCACACAGATTTTCACAGAGGCATCAGGGTTCTCCGTGCATCTCCGTGTCTCTGTGGCTCTGTGGCCAAATCGAGGTCTGGTCGGCTCAGGCGCCCAAGCCGCGGATCATCCACTTGTTCACAGGGGCACTCAATTAGGCTACAATAAAAGATCCGCCTGGAGGCTGAGGATGCAAATCGATGGCGAGTCTGGAAGAAATCCTTCAATCCTTGACCGCCGAAGGGGAGCTTTACGACAAGCTCGACGGGAAGCGCGTGCGTTGTTACGCATGCGGGCATTGCTGCCCGATTCCGGATGGAGCTCTCGGCGTATGCAAGGTGCGCTTCAACAAGGGCGGCAGGCTCATGATCCCCTGGGGCTACGTAGGCGGCATTCAGTGCGATCCCGTAGAGAAGAAACCGTTTTTCCACGCGCGTCCGGGAAGGCTGGCGTTCAGCTTTGGCATGCTGGGATGCGATCTCCATTGCAGCTATTGCCAGAATTGGGTTACCTCGCAGGCGTTGCGCGATCCGCACGCGGTGGCGCCGCCGCTAAGAGCGACTCCTGAACAGTTGGTGAGAATGGCGCTGGAACAGGGCGGTGAGATCATGGTCAGCACCTACAATGAGCCGCTGATCACGAGTGAGTGGGCGGTCGCCGTCTTCAAAGAAGCAAAGCAGGCCGGGTTGATGACGGGATTTGTCTCGAACGGAAACGGCACCCCGCAAGTGCTCGACTTCTTGAAACCATGGGTGGATCTGTACAAGGTAGACCTCAAGAGTTTCGACGACCGGCATTACCGGCAGCTCGGGGGACGGCTTCAACCGATTCTCGATACTATCCGCAAGCTCTGCGAAATGGGCTTCTGGGTGGAGATAGTGACGCTGCTGATTCCGGGTTTCAATGACTCCGACGACGAAATAAAGCGCCTGACGGAATTCCTGGCCGGTGTCTCTCCGGACATACCCTGGCATGTTACGGCCTTCCACAAGGACTACAAGATGACGGATCCGGATAACACCAGGCCCCGGCAGCTGATCCGGGCCGCAAAAATCGGCAAGGAAGCCGGGTTGCGCTTTATTTATGCTGGAAATTTACCGGGAATGGTGGGAGGTTTGGAAAACACACACTGTCCGGACTGCCAGGAGATCGTTGTGGAACGTCATGGGTATCACATTCTCGATTACAAAGTGACCGGCGACGGCCGCTGCCCGTCCTGCCACAAGGCAATTCCGGGCAGGTGGGCGGAATCCTTCCGGCCACAGATCACCGACCGGCCGTACATACCTCGTTTTGCCAGAGCAAGCGGCCTGACCGTCGCTTGACGTTGTGATTCGGAATTTTTACAGCAGCCGGAATCATACAGGCTCCGAAAAAGGGGCTTTCAGGCGGCGCCTTTGGATGGAGCCCGGTAAATCCTTGGGGAAGGGGAACGTCCTATGAACGAAATTACGGTAGGAATCGGAGGGGCAGCGGGCGATGGGATGGACAAGACGGGAGACGCACTCGCCAAGACGTGCGCTCGCGTGGGCTTGCATCTGTTCGCGTATAACAGCTACCAATCCGTCATCCGTGGCGGACATATCTGGCTGCGCGTGCGCATCGGGCAGGAGAAGGTGCGCTCCCATGGGGACACGTTGCACGCGGTTATCGCGCTGAATCAGGACGCCGTGGAACGGCATGCGCCTGAAGTGAGCCCGGGAGGAGTGGTCATCTTCAACGCGGACAAATTCCACTGCGACATCGCGCTGCTGCCCGACAATGTGGTTACGGTCCCCCTGCCTGTCAGCTCTCTCACCAAGACCTTCGGCAAAACCCTGCCCGTGATGCAAAACACCGTGGCCTTGGGCGCTCTGCTCTTTTTGCTGGGATTGGATTCAGGCGTCTGCGCCCAGGTGCTTGACGAGACCTTTCGCCACAAAGGCCGCGACGTCGTTGACCTCAACGTAAAACTTCTGATGGCAGGCTACGACCATGCGAAAGCCAACTTCGTTCCCTTGGGGACGGACTGGACTTTTTCTGGAACACGGCGGCCGTTCCTCACGGGCAACGAAGCGATCTCTCTTGGCGCCGTGACCGCCGGATGCAAGTTCTATTCGGCTTACCCGATGACGCCGGCCTCAGCCATTCTCCACTGGATGGTCAGTCATGCCGAGAAGAGCGGCGTGGTCGTCAAGCAGTGTGAAGACGAACTGGCTGTCGTCAACATGGCTATTGGCGCGGGTTACGCCGGCGTTCGCGCGATGTGCGGCACTTCCGGCGGGGGTTTTGCCCTGATGACAGAGGCCATTGGGATGGCAGGAATGATCGAGGCGCCGGTCGTCGTCGTGGAAGTGCAGCGCGGCGGGCCGTCGACCGGCATTCCCACGAAGACGGAGCAGGGCGATTTGAATCAGGTATTCGGTGCCTCCCAAGGTGACTATCCGCGCGCGATCATCGCGCCGGTGGATGTGGAGGACTGCTTCCGGTCCACTGTTGAAGCGTTCAACCTGAGCGAGAAATACCAGATGCCCGTGATCCTGATCTCGGATCTCCTGCTTTCGGAGCATCCCGAGACGATCGAGCCCGGCGCCCTTACGCGCGAGGTCCCCATCGAGCGCGGCGAAATCGTGCGAGGCTGGAACGGGGACGGCAAATTCAAGCGCTACGCCTTTACCAAGAACGGCATCTCTCCGCGGGCGCTGCCCGGGACCGAGGGCACGCTGCATGTAGCCGCAACGGACGACCATGACGAAGAGGGAATTCTCATCAGCGACGTCTTTACTTCGCCGCCCATCCGCCGCAAGATCCAGGAGAAGCGCATGAAGAAGATGACCCTGGTTCTGGCCGAACTGCCGCCTCCCGAGCTCGAAGGTCCGCAAGACGCGGACGTGACTCTGATCGGATGGGGTTCCACGAAAGGCGTCATTCAGGAAGCGGCGGAGCAACTGGCGGCTAAAGGGATTCGCGTGAATCGGCTGCACTTCAAATACATCCATCCTTTCCACAGGAAAGAGGCGCTTGAGATACTGCGGCGCTGCAAGCGCACCATCTGCGTTGAAGTGAACTACACGGCTCAGTTCGCGCGGCACTTGAGGGCCGAAACCGGATATTCGGTTCACGATTCGATTCTGAAATACGACGGAGAGCCGTTCGAGCCGCACCACATCACCGAGGAGGCGCTTGCCATCCTTGAGGGAAGGCCGCGATCGCTGGACGTCACGGAGGCGGAAAGCCGCGAAATGGCGTACCATTACATCCGGACGCACCTCGGCGAATCTGCGCGGCCCGCTAGTGTCCGGCGGGTGGAGGCGAACGGCTACGGCGAGCCGGTGTGGGTATTGGACATCGTCACCCGCGACACCGGCGCCAAGACCGGGGAACTGACCATTGGCGTCGAAACCGGATCCACCTACAACTGGCAACCCGTGAACCCATAAGGGAGGTCTCGCATGGCAACTGTGATCGAACTACCGCTTGAAACGTACGCAGGACCCGTGGAACCCGATTGGTGTCCCGGCTGTGGCGATTTCGGAGTTTTGAAAGCGATAAAGATGGCGGCCGGCCGCCTGGGTGTTGCTCCCAAAGACCTTGTCATTGTCTCGGGCATTGGATGCTCCTCAAACCTGCCCGGTTTCATTCATACCTACGGGGTGCACAGCCTTCACGGCCGCGCCGTTGCCGTGGCGTCCGGCATCAAACTCGGAAACCACGATCTCAAGGTGGTGATCACAGGCGGAGACGGAGACGGCTACGGGATCGGCGTGGGGCACTTTATTCACGCGATGCGCCGGAACCTGGACCTGACCTACGTCGTCATGGACAATGAGATCTACGGCCTGACCACCGGACAGGCGTCGCCGACCACCATGAGGGATATCCGCACCAAGTCCACGCCGCGTGGCTGCGCCGAGACTCCTATCAACCCGCTGATGCTGGCCCTTTCGAGCGGCGCGACGTACATCGCGCGGGGCTTCTCGGGTGAACCCAACCACATGGCGGAACTGATTGCCGGCGGTATTGCCCATCGCGGATTCGCGCTCATCGACGTTTTCAGCCCGTGTGTCACGTACAACAAGGTGAATACCTATCCCTGGTTCAAACAGCGCGTGTACAAGCTGGAACAGGACAAGGGCTATGACCCTCACAATGTTCATCAAGTGCTCGAGCGGGCGATGGAGTGGGGAGATCGGATTCCAATCGGCCTCTTCTATAAAGCCGACCAGCCTACCTACGAGGACAGCGAACCGGCTTTAAAAATGGGTCCCCTGGCGCACCAGCCGTTGGGGCTCGACGGGACCACTTTCGATGCCTTCGTGGAGGAGTTCTACTGATCAGATCCTCCACTCCCTTCTAACCACGAAGACGCAAAGACACGAAGCTCCTCTTCCATGGCGAGATGAAGCCGATCCAGTGCGTGCACTGCCCGGGGCGGCCTTCTTGGGGATTACTTCCGACAAGTTATTGGAGAAATTACTCGTCATCTTAGTGACGTCGCCGCTTGGTTTGTGGTGCGTGTACTTGCCGTTTCGCAGTCTCCGACGAGGGTCAATCACGTACAATTGGTGTACGTTCGAGCGCAGGACCTCGCCATTCTGGTTTTGGTCTTACACAGTTGCGGCTGCTTTGGTCGGTATTCTTTTGCTTGCCTGCGGCACATATCTGCTGATTTATAGGTGAGACGAAAGATGCGCTGCAGTCGTCGAACCGCGCGAAGCGAGCTGGGAGACAACGATCGTCTGGGCGTGCGGCTTGCGGCTGAGCGTCGGCATTAGCTTGACAGAGAAGGCGGACGCTTTGATGCACATGAGATCCAGAATTGCGTGGCTGGCGGGCCTCGTTGTTGCGTTCTTGCTTGCATCGCTTCCTGCGGGCCTGGTGCTTGCAGGTGCGAGTATCTTCCGCGCTGATTCAGACGTGGGTGGCTTCTGGTTTGTTCTTCTGTGGTCCACAGTATTTGGTTTTTTGTACGGTGGCCCCGCGGCTGGTGTAGTTGGAGCCTTTGCGGGCCGTTGGTGCGCTCGAGCATTCTGGCGCGGGGACCCGGTTCAGCGTATCCGTCGACGAGCGGTGTTGATGGTTACAGTCGCTGGTTGCGCCTACGGTTGCGGGCTAGCACTGGTGGACGTCGGCCAGGTTGCCAACATACGCTGGGCTCTCGTGCCGGCGGGCGCCGTGTCTGGAGTCGTTGTGGGTCTCGGCGTCTCAAGCGCTGTCATAGCAGATTGTCGGCACGACCAGAAGGAACAAGCGGGAAGTTGTGCGCCGGGCCGCTGATGGCAAGACGGATTCACGCCATGGCCACGCAGCGGAAGACGGCGGGAGTCATTGGTTACTTGTGAGTTTTTCGCGCGGACAATGCGGCTTGGCTGAGGGTGCCATCTTTCCGGCTGGCCGTCGCGGGGGGCCGCAGGACGTGAGGAGGG